>Ga0079224_100017692_pt1 | contig 10055 bp, 8 predicted proteins | sample Stecom2015_FD_80414 | JGI IMG/M metagenome (GOLD analysis project Ga0079224, IMG submission 80414) | Agricultural soil microbial communities from Utah to study Nitrogen management - Steer compost 2015 | ecosystem: Environmental > Terrestrial > Soil > Agricultural land | place: USA: Utah... | reverse complement strand
TGGCTGCCCGACGGCGAGCGCAACGCCGGGTTCCAGCTCCAGCGCCTGAAGGACAAGCTCGGCAACCGCTCCAACGCCTCGGCCGAGGTCGAGCTGGACGGGGTGGTGGCCTGGCCGGTGGGCGAGGAGGGGCGCGGCGTCCGCACGATCATCGAGATGGTCGCCCACACCCGGCTCGACTGCGTGCTCGGGTCGACGGCCACGATCCGCCAGGCGGTCGTGCAGGCGCTCCACCACGCCGCCCACCGCTCGGCCTTCGGGTCGCTCCTCGTCGACCAACCGCTCATGCGGGTCGTGCTCGCCGACCTCGCCGTCGAGTCCGAGGCCGCCACCGTCCTGGCCATGCGGCTGGCCCGGGCCTTCGACGACGCCGCCGCGGGCGACGAGGGCGCCGCCCTGTTCCGGCGGGTGGCCACGGCGGTGGGCAAGTACTGGGTCTGCAAGCGGCAGCCGACGGTGGTGGCGGAGGCGCTCGAGTGCCTCGGCGGCAACGGCTACGTCGAGGAGTCGATCATGCCCCGCCTGTTCCGCGAGAGCCCGCTCAACGGCATCTGGGAGGGCTCGGGCAACGTGATCTGCCTGGACGTCCTGCGGGCGCTGGCCCGCGAGCCGCAGGCCCTCGACGCCTTCCTGGCCGAGCTGGACGCCACCCAGGGGGCCGACGAGCGGCTGGACGAGGCGGTCGCCCGGCTGCGGGCCGACCTGGGCGACATCGTCGGCATCGAGGCCCGGGCCCGGCGGGTGGTCGAGGCCATGGCGCTGGCGCTGCAGGGCAGCCTGCTCGTCCGGCACGGGCACCCGGCGGTCGCCGAGGCGTTCCTCGCCTCCCGGCTGACCGGCGACGAGGGCCTGGCGCTCGGCACGCTGCCCCCGGGCGTCGACGTCGGGGCCATCATCGAGCGGGCCCGGCCGAAGCTCGGCTGACGCCCGGCCTGCTCGTCCGGCGGGCCCGGCGGCGGCTCGCGGTGCGGTCGCCGGGCCGGTCAGGTCAGTGCCCGGCGCAGCTGCCGGGCGGCGAGCAGGCCGAGGACGGCGGTGAAGCCGGCCAGGACGGCGAGCTCGACGGCGACGTCGGCCAGCCCGCCGTCGTCGAGGACCAGGTCGATCCAGGCGTCCATCGCCCAGGCGTGGGGCGCCACGTGCCCGATCGCCCGCATGAGCGGCGGGACGATCTCGAGCGGCCACATGCAGCCGCCGAGCATGCCCAGCCCGATGGCGGCGGGGACGGCGACGGCGGCGGCCTGGTCGGGGTCGCGCGCCAGCGAGCCGACCAGCAGCCCGACCGCGGCCGAGACCATGGCGAAGAGCACGATGAGCGGCACGTAGGCGACGGGCGTGCCCCAGTCGACGTCGAACAGCAGGGCGCCGATGGCCAGCACGAGCACCGACTGGACCAGCGCGATGCCGAGCTTGGCCGCGCCGATGCCGGCCAGGATCGTGCCGGTGCCGTGCGGGGTGGCGAGGAGCCGCCGCACGATGCCGCGCCGGCGGTCGAGCGCCAGCAGCGCCCCGGCCATCACCGTGTTGACGAACGTGAACAGCACCAGGTTGGAGGGCGCCGTGTAGTCGAAGTTGCCCTCCTCGGGCTCGTCGTCCGTGCCGACCGAGGTCATGGTCACGCCGGGGGCGGGCAGCTCGTCGGCCAGCCGGGCGGCCGTGCGGGCCGCCTCCTCCTCGTCGGCGCCGCCCGCCTCGGCGGCGGTGCGGGCAGCCGCGACCACCAGCGCGTGGTCACCGACCGCGGCCCGCACCGTCGCCTGCACGGCGGCGGTGGCGCTCGAGGTGGGGTCGGCGACGATCTCGACCGTCGCCTCGCCCCGGGCGAGGTCGTCGGCGAAGCCGGCGGGCACGACGACGCCGGCGGCGACCGCCCCGGTGCGGACGTCACGGCGCAGCTCGCTCTCCGAGCCGGCGTCCGCCACCTGCAGGCCCTCGGCGGCGTCGAGGTCCTCGACGATCGCCCGGGAGGCGGGCGAGCCGTCGGCGTCGAGGACGGCGACCGGCATGTCGTGCTCCTCGCCGAAGACCGTGCCGATCAGCACGATGATCAGGACCGGGAGCACGAGGCTGAAGAACAGGAACGTGCGGTCGCGGGCCGCCCGCCGCAGCTCGTTGGCCGCCAGCTCGGCGATCGCCCGGCCGGCGCCGGGTGCGGGCGCGGGGGTGGGGCCAGGGTCGGGCGGTGGCGCCGGCGGCCGGTCGGCGCGGGTGGGGGCGACCATCAGCCCGCCCCCACCCGCCGCGGCAGCGCCCAGGCGGCGACACCGCCGGTCACGACCGCCCAGGCCAGCAGCGCGGCGATCTGGGGCACGACCGCGCCGACCTCGCCGCTGCCGGCCGACAGGTCGGCGAAGGCCCGCAGCGCCTGGCCGATCGGGGTGAGCAGCGCCACCCGCCCCAACCCCTCGGGCATCGAGCCGATGGGGATGAAGGCGCCGCCGACCATGGCGAAGGCGAAGCCGATCATCGAGGCGAGCACGTCGGCCGACTGGTCGGTGCGGGCCAGGGCGGCGATCAGCCCGGCGATGCCGGCCACCGCCAGCGAGGCGGCGAGGACCACCGCCACCACCCCGACCGGCGGCCCCCAGTCGGCACCGAGGGCGAAGGTCGTCACCGCCCAGATGACGCACAGGCTGGTGATGCCGATGACCACGACGCTCAGGCCCTTGCCGGCGACGAGCGTCCCGTCCCGGACGGGCCCGGCCCGCATGCGGTCGAGCAGCCGCACCCGCTTCTCGGCCAGCAGGTCGCGGGCCACGTTGCCCATCGACAGGAACAGGAACAGCAGCCCCATCGACGGGCCGAAGTAGGCGGCGGGCGAGACATCGCCGCCGGTGCCGGTGGTGGTCACCTCGAGCGGCAGGTCGACGGCGCCGAGCACGTCGTCGCTCGGGACCCGTTCGCCGACCTCGGCAGCGGTGGCCGCGGCGAGGCGGGCGGCGCCGGCCCGGTCGGCGAAGCCGGTGGCGACGGCCCGGGCCACCTCGGCGGAGATCGGCGCGTCGGGGTCGGTGAGGACCTCGACGTCGAGCGGTTGGTCGCCCCGCAGCGCGTCGGTGAAGCCCTCGGGCACGACGACGGCCGCGCCGAGGCCGCGGTCGACGCGGCGGCGGGCCTCCTCCGGCGAGTCGAGCTCGACGAAGCGGAGGTCGCCGGTGTCGGCGCCGGTCAGCGCCTCGACGAAGGCCGCCGAGGCGGGCGAGCCGTCGGCGTCGACCAGGCCGATCGTGGCCTCGATGTCGTCGTGCACGCCGCCGAAGGCGAGGCTGATGATCATGGCCAGGACGACCGGCCCGACGACGCCCTGGACGAGGAACGACCGGTTGCGCAGCCGGCGCCGCAGGTCGGTCCCGGCGATCACGAGGGCGGCCCGGAGCTGGCTCATCGATCTCAGTCGCGCAGCGCCTTGCCGGTGAGGGCGAGGAACACGTCCTCGAGGTCGGGCTCGACGACCTCGATGCCGGCGATCGCCACGCCGGTGCGTTCGGCGGCGGCGACGATCGGGGCCAGCGCGGTGCTGCCCTGCTCGACCCGCACGACGGCACCGCCGGCGCGGGCCTCGGCGCCGAGGGTGCCCGGCAGCTCGGCGCAGGCCGCGGCGAACGCCTGGAGGTCGCCGGTGGCGGTCACCTCGACCTGGTCGCCCACCCCCAGCTGGGCGACGAGCTCCCGGCGGGTGCCCTCCGCGACCAGGCGGCCCTCGTCGATGATGCCGATGCGGTCGCAGAGCCGCTCGGCCTCCTCCATGTAGTGGGTGGTGTAGAGCACCGACATGCCCTCGTCGGCGAGGGCCTCGACGCTCTCGAGGATCGCGTTGCGGCTCTGCGGGTCGACGCCGACGGTCGGCTCGTCGAGCACGAGCAGGCGGGGCTTGTGGAGCAGGCCGGCGGCGATGTTGGCCCGCCGCTTCATGCCGCCCGAGTACTCACCCACCCGGTCGGCGGCCCGGTCGGCGAGGCCGACGACCTCGAGCACCTCGGCGACCCGGTCGGCCAGCTCGCGGCCCGACAGCCCCTGGAGGCGGCCGAAGAACCGCAGGTTCTCCGCGGCGCTGAGGTCCTCGTAGAGGGCGACGTCCTGGGGGACCAGCCCGATGGCCGCCTTGGCGTCGGTGGCCTCGGGGCCCATCGGCCGCCCGGCGACGGTCACCTCGCCGGCGTCGCGGCGGAGCAGTCCGCAGACCATCGAGATGGTCGTCGTCTTGCCGGCGCCGTTGGGGCCGAGCAGCCCGTAGGTCTCGCCGGGCGCGACGGCGAACCCGACGTCGGCCACCGCGACGCGCTCGCCGTAGGCCTTGCGCAGGCCGCGGCAGTGCAGCACGGGCTCGACGCTCGTCGCGGGCCGGCCGGAGGCTGTGGCGGCGTCGCGCACGGGGCGCGACGGTAGCGCCCGCCCCGCACCGGTGGTCGCGGTTTCCGGACCGGGCGCGGCGGTGCGCGCCGGTCCGGTGCGGTCAGAGGCGCTCGACGATCGTGACGTTGGCCTGGCCGCCGCCCTCGCACATGGTCTGCAGGCCGTAGCGCCCGCCGGTCCGCTCGAGCTCGTGCAGCAGGGTGGTCATGAGCCGGGCGCCGGTGGCGCCGAGCGGGTGGCCGAGGGCGATGGCCCCGCCGTTGACGTTCACCTTGGCCATGTCGGCGTGGGTCTCCTTCGCCCAGGCGATGACCACCGAGGCGAAGGCCTCGTTGATCTCGACGAGGTCGATGTCGTCGAGGGTGAGGCCGGTGCGCTCGAGGGCGTGGGCGGTCGCCGGGATGGGCGCGGTGAGCATCCACACGGGGTCGTCGGCCCGGACCGACAGGTGGTGGACGCGGGCCCGGGGCGTCAGCCCGTGGTCGGCCAGGCCCCGCTCGTTGACGACCAGCAGCGCGGCGGACGCGTCGGAGATCTGCGACGCGCAGGCGGCGGTGACCCGGCCGCCCTCCCGCAGCGGTGGCAGCGAGCGGATCTTGTCCCAGTCCGGCTCGCGCGGCCCCTCGTCGGCGGTCACGCCCGCGAGCGGGGCGATCTCCCGGTCGAACCGGCCCTCGGCCCGGGCCCGCAGCGCCCGGGTGTGCGACTCGACGGCGTAGGCCTCCATGTCGTCGCGGGAGATGTCCCACCTCTCGGCGATCATCTCCGCGGCCCGGAACTGGCTGACCTCCTGGGTGCCGTAGCGGGCGACCCAGCCGGACGAGCCGGTGAAGGGGTCGTCGAAGCCGTAGGCCTGACCGGCGGTCATGGCCGCCGAGATGGGGATCTGCGACATCTGCTGCACGCCGCCGGCGACGACGACGTCCATCGTCCCCGACATGACCGCCTGGGCGGCGAAGTGGATGGCCTGCTGCGACGAGCCGCACTGCCGGTCGACGGTCGTGCCGGGCACGTGCTCGGGCAGGCCGGCCGCCAGCCAGCAGGTGCGGGCGATGTCGCCGGCCTGGCCGCCGATCGAGTCGACGTTGCCGAAGACCACGTCGTCGACGGCGGCGGGGTCGATCCCGGTGCGCTCGACCAGTGCCCGGATGGCGTGGGCGCCGAGGTCGGCGGGGTGGATCTGCGCCAGGCCGCCGCCGCGCTTGCCCACCGGGCTGCGCACGGCGTCGACGATGTAGGCCTCGGCCATCGTGTCTCCTCCTGGTCGGCGAGGTCGGTGGCGGTTCGGTCGGCGGGGTCGGTCGGCGGCCGGGCGCCCTCAGACGCCGAGCGCCCGGGCGACGCGCTCGCGGTGCCAGGCGGCATCGCCCCAGGCGGCGGCCAGCGCCCACGTGCGCTTCAGGTACAGGTGCAGGTCGTGCTCGACGGTGTAGCCGATGGCGCCGTGGCACTGCAGCGCCTGCCGGCCGACGAAGCGCGCCGCGTCCGAGGCCATGGCCTTGGCCATGGCGACGTCGCGGCTGCGGGTCTCGGCGCCGGTGGCGAGCGAGTGCGCGGCCCGGTGGACGGCGGGGCGGGCGAAGGCCAGCTCCTTCAGCGCGTCGGCGAGTCGGTGCTTGACGGCCTGGAAGGACCCGACCGGCACGCCGAACTGCCGGCGCTCGGACACGTAGGCGACGGTCATGTCCAGCATCCGCTGGGCGAGGCCGACCAGCACGGCGGCGGCGCCGAACGCGCCCCGGTCGCGGGCCAGCTCGATCGCGGCCGGGTCGTCGGTGACGAGCGACTCGGGGGCCGGCTGCCAGTCGACCGCCGCGGCCCGGCGGGCGCCGTCGACGGTGTCGACGGGGCGGAGCACGACCGTGGCGGGGTCGACGAGGTGGAGCGCGCCGGTGGCCGGGTCGCGCAGCAGCAGCCAGTCGGCGTCGGCGGCGCAGGCGACGTACGGGCCGCCGAGGTCGGTGGCCACCATGCCGATGCCGTGGGCGTCGGGCACACCGGCGGGCCCGGGCCCCTCGCCGGACGGCGTGCCGGCCAGCAGGGGCGCGGCCACCGCCGCGGTGTCGACCAGCGGGTGGGGCAGGGCGGCCCGGCCCGCCTCCTCGAGCACGAGCACCAGCGACCGCTCGTCGAGGCCGAGCCCGTCGGCCTCCGCGGGCGCGAGGGTGGCGAGCACCCCCATCTCGGTCAGGCGGTCCCAGACCGTGCGGTCCAGCTCGCCGGGCGGCGCCTCCCACGCGGCCCGCACGGCCGCGGGCGGGCACTCCTTCTCCAGCAGCTCGCGCACCGCGTCCCGGAAGGCGACCTGGTCGTCGTCGAAGCCGAAGCGCACCCCACCTACCTCCGGGGCAGGCCGAGCACCCGCTCGGCCGCGATGTTCCGCTGGATCTCGTTGGTGCCGGCGTAGATCGGGCCCGAGAGGGCGAACTGCCAGCCCTTCGACCACCGGCCCTCCAGCTCGGCGTCGGGGCCGAGCAGCTCGAGGGCGATCTCGTGGAGGTCGCAGTCGAGCTCCGACCACCAGATCTTGTTGATCGAGCTCTCCGGCCCCATGACGGCGCCGCCGGCGAGGCGGGTGACGGTCTCGAGCGTGAACAGCCGGTAGGCCTCGGCCCGCATCCACGCGTCGACCAGCCGCTCCCGCAGGCGGGGTGCCGGGCGCTCGCGGTAGAGCTCGACCAGCCGGTGCGCCGTGGCGAGGAACCGGCCGGGGGAGCGCAGCGTCAGGCCCCGCTCCGAGCCGGTGGTGGCCATGGCCACCCGCCAGCCCTCGCCCTCCTCGCCGAGCAGCACGCCGCCGGGGATGGCGTCGTCGGGCAGGAAGGCGCCGTCGAAGAACACCTCGGCGAAGCCCTCGTCGCCGTCCAGCCGGCCGAACCCCCGGACGGTGACGCCGTCGAGGTCGAGCGGGACGAGCAGGTAGCTGAGCCCGCGGTGGCGCTCGGCCTCCGGGTCGGTGCGGAACAGGCCGAACAGGTGGGTGCAGAAGGCGCCCCGGGTGGTCCAGGTCTTCTGCCCGTCGAGGCGCCAGCCGCCCTCGACCCGGGTGGCCCGGGAGGTGATGCCGGCCAGGTCGCTGCCGGCGTCCGGCTCCGACCACCCCTGGCACCACAGGTCCTCGGCGGCGGCCATGCGGGGCAGGACGTGGGCCCGCTGGGCCTCGTTGCCGAACTCGAACACGGTCGGCGCCAGCAGGAAGATGCCGTTCTGCGTGATGCGGGGCGGGGCGCCGGCCCGGTAGTACTCCTCCTCGAAGATCAGCCACTCCCACAGGGAGGCGTCGCGGCCGCCGTAGGCGGCGGGCCACGACACCGCGGCCCAGCGGCCCTCGTGGAGCCGGCGCTCCCAGGTGAGGTGCTGGGCGAAGCCCTCCCGGGTGTCGCCGGAGCGGATGTTTTCGGGGCCGCCGTGCTCGTCGTACCAGGCGGCGAGGTTCTCCTCGAGCCACGCCCGGGCCTCGGCCCGGAAGGCCTCCTCCTCGTCGGTCCAGGTCAGGTCCATGTCGGCTCCCGTTCGTCGCGCGGTCGGGTCACCCCTCGCCCGCCGGTCCGGCGGCGCGCCGCTCGCCGCCCAGGCGGTCGAGGGTGGCCGTCGCCTCGGCGGTGATGCGCGCCAGCAGCTCGGCCACGGTGGGCACGTCCTCGATCACGCCGGTGACCTGGCCTGTGGGCAGCACGCCCGCCTCGGGCCGGCCGTCGACCAGCGCCGCCTTGATCAGCATCGGCGCGTTGGCCGCCAGGGCGACCTGCGACCAGGTCAGCGACTGGTTGCGGCGCATGGCCAGGCCCTCGCGCACGAGGTCGCGCAGCGGCGTGCCGGTCACCCGCCGGAAGGCGAGCGCGGCCCGCAGGGCCCGGGGGAGGCGGGTCAGGGCAGAGGCCCGCGCCAGGCGGTCGACGGTCGGGGTGCGGACGACCCGTTGGGGCGCGCCGTCGATGGCGGTGGTCACGAGCGTGTCGGTGACGCCGGCGGCCAGGTAGCGGGCCTTGATCGCCTCGGGCACCCGGCTCTCGGCGGTGAGCAGGAAGCGGGTGCCCATGGCGACGCCGTCGGCGCCCCAGGCGAGCGCGGCGACGAGGCCCCGGCCGTCGTGGAAGCCGCCGGCGCCGAGCACGGGGACGGCGTGGCCGACGGCGTCGACGACCTGGGGCACCAGCAGCGAGGTGGGGACGGCGCCGGTGTGGCCGCCGCCCTCGCCGCCCTGGGCGATGACGGCGTCGACGCCCCAGTCGAGCATCTTCTCGGCGTGGCGGCGGGCGCCGACCGTGGGCATGACGAGCACGCCGGCGTCGTGGAGGCGGGCGACCGCGTCCTTGGTGGGGGCGCCGGCGAAGCTGACGAGCCTCACCCCGGCCCGCACGCACATGTCGACCCGCTCGTCGAGGTCGGGCTGGTCGGCCCGGAGGTTGACGCCGAAGGGGGCGTCGGTGCGGTCCTGGACGGCGGCGATGGCCTCGGCCAGCTGGTCGCGGGTCATGGTGACCGCGGCGAGGATCCCGAACCCGCCGGCGGCGGAGGTGGCCGCGGTCAGCGAGGCACCCGAGACCCAGCCCATGCCGGTCTGCACGATCGGCAGCCGGCACCCGACCAGGTCGCAGAACCGGGTCCGCAACCGGTCGTCCCCCCTGGAATCTGACGGAGCGTCAGACATGGGGCCAGCCTACGGTCGGGGCTCCCGGGCCGCCAGCGCCACCGTGCCCTCAGGCGGGCGTCGGGACCTCGCGCTCGCGGGCGCCCTCGGGGTCGATGACCTCGCGGAGGAGGCGCAGCTCCTCCGCGGTCGGCAGCCGGGAGGTGGGCACCTCGTCGGGCACGACGAGCTCGAAGCCGGTGGCGGCCACGACCTCGTCGACGGTCACGCCCGGGTGGACCGACCGCAGGCGCATCCGCTTGTCCGGCGTCTCGAAGTCGAGGACGGCCAGGTCGGTGACCACCCGCCGGACGTCGACGAACCGCCCGGCCCGGCCCAGGGCGGCGGCCCGGTCCCAGCCGACGCCGGTCACGGTGTCGACCCGCTCGACGAACACCCGGGTGCTGTGGCGGGGCACCCAGTAGGTGGTCGTGTCGTTGATGGTGTTGCCCGGCGCGCCCCGGTAGCCGAGCAGCTGCACCGTGGGCCGCGCGTAGTCGCCGATCGCGGCCAGGTTCTGGTTGCCGTAGCGGTCGAGCTGGCTGGCGCCCATCACGACGTGGCGCCGGCCGGACCACACCCAGTCGAACATCGATCGGTACGGGTTCCAGTACTCGAGGACCCGGTCCTCGGGGGCGACGAACGCCGCGTCGTTGTCGACGAGGGCGGCCTCGCCGTCGGTGACGCACAGGTCGGGCTCGAACGTGGCCCGGGCCAGGCGTCCGGCGATCACCGGGATCGTGCCGATCGGGTTGGCGAGGATCTCGCCGTCGCCCCGGAAGCACTCGGCGAGCGCGACGACGCAGACCTCGGCCCGGGTGGCGGACGTCGCGGTCATCGTCCCTCCCGCACCTTGCGCTGGTACTCCTCCTCGGGGACGTCGACCCACTCGGCCCGGTACGCGGCCCACGCCTCGGGCGAGGCCGCGGCGTCGGCGTAGGCCCGCTGTGCCGCCTCGTCGCGGGGGTAGTCGGGCTCGCACGAGGTCGGGTGGGCGCCGCCGGGCGCGTGGACGACGCCGTCGACCATCATCCGGCTGATCCGCATCTGGTGCAGGCAGCCGTGGCCGGCG
>Ga0079224_100017690_pt1 | contig 10056 bp, 8 predicted proteins | sample Stecom2015_FD_80414 | JGI IMG/M metagenome (GOLD analysis project Ga0079224, IMG submission 80414) | Agricultural soil microbial communities from Utah to study Nitrogen management - Steer compost 2015 | ecosystem: Environmental > Terrestrial > Soil > Agricultural land | place: USA: Utah... | reverse complement strand
GCCGCGCCGAAGGCGCTGTTGCTGTCCCAGCCGCTCTGCCGGGCGCGCCGCTCCTCGGCGGCGTACACCTCCTCCAGGGTGCGCGCGGCCGTCGCCAGCACCGCGGGCTTGAACGCCCGGGCCTGCTCCACCAGCCGCTCGGCCGGGTCGACCACGCCCACCCGCACCCGCGCCAGCATGCACGCCGCCAGCGCGGCCTGCCCGGAGGAGTCCGACAGCGGCAGGTGCACCAGGGCGCTGGCCGCCCCCGGGTTCACCCCGCGCAGCGCCGGCAGCAGCCGGTCGGCCAGCGCGCGGGCCGCGGCCAGCCGGTTGCCGTGGCTGAGCACCGCGCCGGGCCGGCGCACGTCGGTGCCGGAGGGGTAGACGATGGCGGCGGGGTCGGCCATCGTGGTCTCCTCCAGGCGGAAGCGGACCGCGGAGGAGTCCATGTAGGCGCCGGGCCGGGTCACCGCCTCCAGGCCCTCGGGGCCGTCCAGCCGCCACACCCGGCTCAGGTCGGTGATCTCCCGGGAGGCGGCGGAGGCGGCGGAGGCCAGCCGGCCGTCGCCGAGCACCACCGCGGCCGGGCGGCAGTCGCGCACCACGTGCAGCAGCCGGGCCTGGGAGCAGCGCGGGGGCAGCGGGACGGCGACCGCCCGCACCGCCCACACCGCGAAGTGCACCAGCACCTGATCGTAGTCGGAGCCGCCGACGATGACGACGCGGTCGCCGGCGTCCACCCCGGTGCCGATCAGCCCCTTGGCGACCGCCGTGACGTCGTTGAGCATCCGCGCGGCCGTCACCCGCTCCCAGGCGCCCTCGGCGTCACGCCGCGCAGCGACCTCGGCGCCGGGGCTGTCCTCGGCGTTGCGGTAGAGGATGTCGGCCAGGCCGCGCAGCGACCCGGCGTCCAGCGTCCCCTCCCATGCGGACCTCTGCCCCATTTCCTCCCGGCCCTTTCCTGGTCATACCGTCCGCGCAGCGGACTTTCCCACCCGTACCGCGCGTCGAATCCTGCCCACTGTGCCCCCGCCCGCACCCTCCGTCAACCCGGGTGCGGGCTCGGCCACCCTCCGTCACAGAACGAGGTTCGGCGCATCCCGCCGCGCCGCCGCCGGATCCCCGCTCCGGCGGCCCTTGTGCACGCGTGAGGGGCGCGTGCACAATGCCGCCCCATGAAGCGAAAGTGGCGTCTGCTCACCGCCGTGACGGCGCTGGCCGTCCTCACCTCCCCCGCCCTGCCCGCCGCCGCCGACTCCCCGCCCGGCCGCCCCGCCGACCCCCGCCCCGACACCGAGAAGCTCACCCGCCACCTCAAGGCCATCGAGGTCAAGAGCCGCGGCAGGGTCGACGTGGAGACCGTCGGCACCAGCAACGAAGGCCGCCCGATCTTCGGGGCCTCGGTCGGCCGGGGGCCGCTGCGGCTGATGTACGTCACCCAGCAGCACGGCAACGAGCCGCTGGGCACCCCGGCCGCGCTGAAGCTCCTGGAGGAGCTGGGCACCGAGCGCACCCCGCAGAACCGCGCGATCCTGCGCGCCGTCACCATCGACATCGTGGTCCGCGCCAACCCCGACGGCCACGAGCGCGACTGGCGCTACAACTACGACCCCGACGCCGACCCCGAGTACGGCGAGCCCGGCAAGGGCTACGACCCCAACCGCTACCACGACCCCGAGGTCGCCCCGGAGGACAACCCCGTCCCCGAGTCGGCGGCCATCCGCCGGCTGTACGACCGGACCGCCCCCGACCTGGTCGTCGACTACCACATGCAGGGCCGCTACGTCGACGACGAGGGCAAGGAGATCACCGCCTCGGTGCTGTGGCCCACCCACCCCGACGTCGGCGACGGCGCCCTGGAGCTGTCCCGGCAGGCCGTGGTGGCCTCCGCCGAGGCCATCGAGGACTCCTACGGCGACGCCAACGTCAGCCTCTACCCCGGCGGCGACTACCAGGGCATCTCGCGCAACGCCTACGGCCTGAAGGGCAGCGGCAGCGTCCTGGTGGAGCTGAGCGCCACCGGCCCCGACCGGGAGCAGGACCAGATCGCCTCGGCCTACGACTCCATGTACGCCACCGCCGCGGCCGCCGCCGACGGCTCGCTGTTCGAGATCGACCCCGGCCTCGCCGACGAGCTGCCCGAGCGCGGCGACCCGCTGCCCTCCGACGACGCCCGGCCCTTCCGCTCCGACGGCGACGACCTGGACTGACCCGCCCCGCACACGCCGACGGGGGTCCGCGCCGCGGCGCGGACCCCCGTCTTCCGTCTCGTCCCCCGAGGTCAGGCGGGTACGGCGGCGCGGCGGGAGAGCGCGAACGCGGTCGCCCCGCCCACCAGGCCCGCCGCCATCACCAGCGCCATGCTGGCCAGGCTCGCCTGGCCGGAAGCGGTCATCCCGGCCAGCGCCGACAGCCCGCCGCCCAGCACGAACTGCAGCGACCCCATCAGCGCCGAGGCCGTCCCGGCCACCGACGCCGGCTGGCTGGACAGCGCCAGGGTGGTGGCGTTGGGGAACACGAAGCCCATGCCGAACATCATGGTGAAGAACACCCCGGTCAGCGCGTACAGCCCGGCGGTCCCGGACACCCCGGCGGCCGCCATCGCGGCCAGCCCGGCGATCGCCGCCCCGGCCACCACCAGGCCCACCAGCAGCCGCCGCGAGGTCTCCAGCCGCCCGATCAGCCGCGCGTTGACCTGGGTGCCGATCATGATGCCCAGGGTGTTCACCGCGAACATCAGGCTGAACTGCTGGGCGGTGGCGCCGAAGGACGCCGACTGCGAGACCGTGGAGAAGGACCCGATGTAGGTGAACATCGCGCCGAAGGACAGCCCCAGGGTGAGCACCGGACCGATGAACCGGGCGTCGCGCAGCAGCCGCCACACCGTCGCGCCCAGCGGCTTCGGCCGCAGCGGGCTGCGCTGGGCGGCCGGCAGGCTCTCCGGCAGTCCGAAGAAGGCCGCGACGAACGCCAGCGCCGACACCGCGGCCAGCACGGCGAAGCTGAGCTGCCAGGGGCCCACCAGCAGCAGCTGGCCGCCCAGCACCGGGCCGAGCATCGGAGCCAGCCCGGTGATCAGCATCAGCCGGGAGAAGAACCGGGCCGCCTCGTCCCCGGCGAACAGGTCGCGCACCACTGCGCGGGAGATCACCGCGCCGGCGGCGCCGGCCAGCCCCTGGACGAACCGGAGCACCACCAGCACGGCCGCGTTGGGCGCGAACGCGCACGCCACCGAGACCAGGGTGAACACGGCGACGCCGATCAGCAGCGGGCGGCGGCGCCCCCAGGCGTCGCTCATCGGGCCGATGACCAGCTGGCCCAGGGCCAGGCCCAGCATGATCGCGGTCAGCGTCAGCTGGATCTGCGCCTCCGGGGCGCCCAGGTCCGCGGCGATCTGCGGGAACGCCGGCAGGTAGAGGTCGGTGGCCAGCGGGCCGGTGGCGGTCAGGGTGGCCAGGACCAGCACCAGGACCGCGGTCTTGCGGGGCGCGGCCGCCTCCGCGGGGGGCGGTGCGGCGGGCGCGGGGGAGGCGATCGGCTCGGGTGGGCTCGTTCGGGACACGCCGGGCTCCTCCCGGGGGCGGGGACAGGGGACGGGGCGGGCTCGCGCGAGCGGCGCCGAAGGTACCCAACGCATTCCGGTAGAGATCCCATCCCCCGATGACGGGGAATCTCCGGTTTCCTTTCGAAGAGTGGCGCACCCCACCCGGATGCGCCAGAGCCCCGGCGGCCACCGCCGCCGGGGCTCCGCCCGCTCTGTCCGCTCTCCGTCCGCTCGGCCCGGTCAGCCCTTGAGGGCTCCCAGGTGGTGCCGGCGCAGCACCAGCACCCCCATGCCGACCAGGCAGCACACCGCGCCCAGCAGGTAGGGCAGCTCCGGGCTCAGCTCCTCGCCGAGCTTGGTGGCGATGAACGGCGCGAGCGCCCCGCCCATCCAGCGCACGAAGTTGTAGCCGGCCGAGGCGACCGGCCGGGGCGCGTCGGAGACCTCCATCGCCGCCTCGGTGAACACCGTGTTGTTCATCCCGATCGGTATGCCGGTCAGCACCACCGCCGCGATCACCCCGGGCTGGGCCGAGGCCGCCACCGACGCCGCGATGGCCGCCTGCAGCACCAGCAGCAGCCCCAGCGACAGGTGCAGGGTGCGCACCGAGCCGAGCCGGTGCTGCAGCCGCGGCGCCGCGAACACCGAGGAGACCGCGACCAGCACGCCCCAGGCGAAGAAGACCGACCCGATGCCGTAGGGGCTCATGCCCAGCACGAACGGGGTGAAGGCCAGCACCGTGAAGAACGCGAAGTTGTAGAAGAGCGCGGTGACCGCGGTGGTGGACAGGCCGCCGTGCGCCAGCGCGCGCAGCGGGTCGCTCAGCCGGGTCTTGGCCGCCGGCTTCGGCGGCGCCTTGAGCAGCGTGCTGATCAGCAGGAAGCCGACCGCCATCAGCACCGCGGTGCCGAAGAACGGCGCCCGCCAGTGCCAGTCGCCCAGCAGCGCGCCGACCAGCGGCCCCGAGGCGATGCCCACGCCCAGCGCCGCCTCGTACAGCACGATCGCCGACTCCATGCCGCCGACCGCCGCGCCGACGATGACCGCCAGCGCGGTGGCCACGAACAGGGCGTTGCCCAGGCCCCAGCCGGCGCGGAAGCCGATCAGCTCGCCCACCGACCCGGAGGTGCCGGACAGCGCGGCGAAGACCACCACCAGGGCCAGGCCCAGCAGCAGCGTGGCCTTGCCGCCGATGCGGCTGGAGATGAACCCGGTGACCAGCATCGCCACCGCGGTCACCAGGAAGTAGCTGGTGAACAGCAGCGACACCTGGCTCGGGGAGGCGTCCAGCCCTTCGGCGATGGACGGCAGGATCGGGTCGACCAGGCCGATGCCCATGAACGCAACCACAGCGGCGAAGGCGGTCGCCCACACCGACATCGGCTGGCGCCACGGGTCGGCCTTCCGCTCCGGTTCGGCCACTGCTGCGCCCGGGGCGGTGCTCGGCGGTAAATCAGTCGTGGACATGGATGTCCCCAGACCTCCAGTCATCGGGTCTCCTGGCGCAGAGACGAGGATCGGATCGGTTCGCTTCTCTCCTGCGGTGCGCTACTCCTGCGGCGCTCGGGCGCACAGCCTGGCCAGCGCCGGCAGGGCGGCCCGCACCGCCTCGCGGTCGGCGGCGTCCACCTCTTCCAGGCAGCGGGCCAGGAACTCCTCCCGGGCGGCGCGGCCCTGGGCGAGCAGTTCGCGGCCGTGCTCGGTGAGCTCGACGGCCACGGCGCGGGCGTCCTCGGCGTCGGGGCGGCGCAGTACCGCGCCGGCCTGCTCCAGGCGGGTGACCATCCCGGTCATGGTGGGGGTGCGCACCCCGTGCTCCTCGGCCAGCGCGGTGACCCGCCGCGGCCCGCCGGCCAGCGACCCGAGCACGCCCAGCTGCTGGGAGGAGACCGCCATGTCGGAGGTGGCCCTGCGGGTCAGCAGGACGAGTTCACGCAGAACGGCGGCGAGGTCGTGCGGCAGGTCGCCGGTGCAGGAGTTCACCCGGCCATCGTAAACTTAGCTAGGCTAACTAAGCAAGTGGAGGTGCTCCGCCCCACCCCCGAGGCCCCGAACACCCCCGTCCCGCCCACCCACCGCACACCGTCACCGGACCAGCCAGCGGAGCACCGGCGAACCGATCGCACCGGGCCGCGCCGCCGCACGCCCCGCCCTCGCGAACCCCGTCCACGTTCGGCGGCAAAGCCGGACAAAGGACCGCCGGGAACGAGCGAGCCGCCCTCCTCGAACGGCCGCGCCCCCGATCGCCGGCGGGCGGGGCGGGGTGTCCCCCGCCCTGCGGGAGCCCGCCCCGGAAAGCACGCAGACACCCCGCCCCGCAGAACGGATTCACGGATCGACGCAGGCCGGCCGCTGCGGAGAACTCAGCGGGCCCCGGGCCGAGGGCCCCCAGCCGGGCGTCCCGCGTAGGCGGGGGTCCGGCTCGGCGGCGACCGGGCCCCTGGGAGGCCGCCGCCGAGCCGATGGCCCATCCGCCCCCTTCGGAAATCAGGAGCGCGCCGGCTGCCGGCCCCGCAGAAGGGGCGGTCCGCTCGGCGTCCGGACGGGTCAGCCCAGCAGGCCCGCCGCCAGGCGCTCCAGCTCCGCCGCCGGGTCGGCGGTCAGGCCCGAGTGGATCGGGCCCGGCTGCACGATCGTGCTGCGCGGCGCCGTCAGCCAGCGGAACCGCCGCCCCGCCGGCTCCTCGCGGGCCGGGCCGGCGTGCGCGCCGCCCCGGCAGACCAGCTCCACCGCCTCCAGGGCGCGACGCACCCCGGCCACGTCCGCACCCGGGTCCAGCGCCAGCAGCCGCCCCTCGTCCAGGGCGCACCGCGCCGCCAGGAACCCCGCGGCCTGGCAGTACACGATCACCCCCGCGTTCACCTGCTCGCCCCGCTCGATCCGCGGGACCACCCGCACCAGCGCGTACTCGTACACCCTGCGCCGCACGGCCCCGCCGCCGGCGGCCTCCGGCACCGCGCTCACGCAGCCACCTCCGGCAGCCAGACGCGGTCCGCCGCCCGCGCCGAAAGATGCTCCACGTAGGCCTCGCGGACCTCCGCCGCCGAGCCGAACCCCGGCTCGCCGTCCAGCCACACGTCCGGCACCAGGCCCACCACCTCGCGCAGCAGCGCCTCGTCCACCCGGGGCGCCAGCTCCGCGTCGGCCCCGGCGAGGTCCGGGGCGAACCCGGACAGCACGTGGTCGGAGGCGTCGTAGCCGCGGCGCACCGCCCCGGCCGCCCCGGACCAGTTGTGGTGGAAGATCAGCGTCGCCCCGTGGTCAATCAGGTACGGCTCGCGGTGCCACACCAGCATGTTCGGGTTGCGCCAGGTCCGGTCCACGTTCCCGGTGAAGGCGTCGAACCACAGCACCCGGCCGGCGAACCCCGGGTCGGCCTCGCACACCAGCGGGTCGAAGCCCAGCGCCCCCGGCAGGAAGTCCATGCCCAGGTTCACCCCGCCGCTGGACTTCAGCAGCTCCTGGACCTCCTCGTCCGGCTCGCCGCGCCCGATCACCGCGTCGAACTCCAGCAGCACCAGCTCGGGCACCGGCAGCCCCAGGCGCCGCCCCAGCTCACCGGCGACCACCTCGGCCACCAGCGCCTTGCGGCCCTGCCCGGCGCCCACGAACTTCACCACGTACATGCCGTCGTCGTCGGCCTCGACCAGGCCCGGCAGCGAACCGCCCTCGCGCAACGGCAGGACGTAACGCGTCCCCACCACTTCTCTCAGCACGCCGGCAAGGATACGGCCGCTCCCAGACCGCCGCCGCACATTTTCACCGCGCCCCGAACCGGTACCGGATGGTCCGCTCGTACACCTCGCCCGGGCGCAGCACCGCCCCGGGGAACTCCGGCCGGTTCGGCGCGTCCGGGTAGCCCTGCGGCTCCAGGCAGACCGACCCCCACGGCCCGTAGACCCGCCCGCCCTTGCCCGCCAGGCCCCGGGCCACCTGGTTGCCCGAGTACACCTGCAGGCACGGCTGGTCGGTCTGCAGCTCCATCACCCGGCCCGACACCGGGTCGCCCAGCACCGCCGCGGTGCGCACCCCGCCGCCCCCGCGCAGCACGAAGTTGTGGTCGTAGCCCCCGGCCACCGGGTCGGCCGCCAGCTCCGCGACGCCGTCGCCGATCCGCCGCGCCGCACGCAGGTCCAGCGGGCCGCTCACCGGCTCCACCCGCCCGGTCGGCAGCATGCCCGCGCCCACCGGGGTGCAGCGGTCGGCCTCCACCCGCAGCTCGTGGCCGAGCACGCTGCCCTCCTCCCCGGCCCCGGCGAGGTTGAAGTAGGCGTGGTTGGTCAGGTTCACCGGCGTCGCCGCGTCCGTCTCCGCCCGGTAGGCCACCTCCAGGGCGCCGCCGCCCAGCCGGTAGACCGCCCGCACCGACAGCCGCCCCGGGTACCCCTCCGAGCCCGCCGGCGACTCGCACGCCAGCTCAACCGACCGGGCGTCCGCGGCCACCACCCGCCACACCAGCAGGCCCAGCCGGCCCGCGCCCCCGCCGTGCAGGTGGTTGGGCGGCTCGTTGGCCGTCAGGCGGTACCGCACCCCGTCCAGCTCGAACGCCGCCCCCGAGACCCGGTTGGCCACCCGCCCCACCGTCGCCCCCATGTGCGGGTTGGCCTCCCCGGCGTACTCCTCCGCCGAGTCGAAGCCCAGCACCACGTCGGCCGGCCGCCCCGCGGCGTCCGGGACCTCCAGCCCGACCAGCGCCGCCCCCAGGTCGGTCACCCGGGCGCGCATCCCCCGCCCGTCGTCCAGCTCCAGCACCCGGACCTCCGCACCGCCCGGACCCCGACCGAACGCCTCCACCGACAACACCCCTCCCAGGACCGGCCCGACCCGCCGCCGGGCGCCCGAAACCCTACCGGCGCCCCGGCCCCCGCCGCGGCCGGCGCCGGCGGCCGGCCCTTCCCACGCCGACGGGAACACGGCCGGCCCGGGCGGCCGCCCACCGGGCGCTCCCGCCCCTCCCCCGGCTCACCGGCCGCTGCGCGCCGGCGCCGGCGGCCGGCCCGCCGGTCGGGACGGCGGTCCGGGCGGCCGACCGCACACCCGGCGGGCGCTCAGGCCGGGCCCTCCACCCCGGCCCGCACCTCGGCGTAGCGCTCGCGCACCCACGGCACCGGCTCACCCGTGCGCACCTCCACACCGCCCGCCGCCCCCCACACCGGCGGCTCCGCCGCCCCCGACAGCGCCCACGCCGCCTGCCGCGCCGCCCCGTCGGCCACGTACTGGCTCTCCGCGGGCACCGCCACCGGGCGCCCGAACACCCGCGGCGCGATCGAGCGCACCGCCTCCGAGCGGGCGCCCCCGCCGATCAGCAGCACCCGCTCCACCGGCACCCCGTTGTCCACCAGCGCGTCCACCGCGTCCGCCAGCCCGCACAGCATCCCCTCCACGAAGGCCCGCGCCAGGTTGGCCGGCGTCATGTTGCCCACCGTCACGCCGTCCAGCCGGCCCCGCGCCTCCGGCAGGTTCGGGGTGCGCTCCCCCTCCAGGTAGGGCAGGAGCACCAGCCCCTCGGCCCCCGGCGGTGCCGACAGCGCCAGCTCGTCGAAGCGCGCGTGCCCCACCCCCAGCGCCGCGGCGCCGGCGTCCAGCACCCGCGCCGCGTTCAGCGTGCACACCAGCGGCAGGAAGCCGCCCGCCGCGTCGGCGAACCCGGCCACCGCCCCGCTCGGGTCGGCCACCGGCGCCCCCACCGACGCGAACGCCGTCCCCGAAGTGCCCACCGACACCACCACGTCGCCCGGGCCGATCCCCAGCCCCAGCGCCGCCCCCATGTTGTCGCCGGTGCCCACCCCGGCCACCCGCAGCTCCGGCCACCCCGGGCCCGGGGCGCACTCCAGCGCCTCCCCCGGGGCGCCCACCCGGGGCACCCCCAGCCCGCGGCCGAACGCCGCACGCAGCAGGTCCTCCCGGTAGGCCCCGTCGGCCGCCGAGTAGTAGCCCGTGCCCGAGGCGTCGCCCCGGTCGGTCACCGGCTCCGCGCCCCCGGTCAGCCGCCACGTCAGCCAGTCGTGCGGCAGCACCACCGACGCCGTCCGCTCCGCCGCCCCCGGCTCGTGCTCGGCCAGCCAGCGCAGCTTGGACACGGTGAAGCTGCCCACCGGCACGCTGCCCACCGCGCGCACCCACGCCTCGGGCCCGCCCAGCTCGGCCACCAGGTCGGCAGCGGCGCCGGCCGAACGCGTGTCGTTCCACAGCAGCGCCGGCCGCACCACCTTCCCCGACTCGTCCAGCGCGACCATGCCGTGCTGCTGGGCGGCGACCGCGACCGCCTCCACGCCCTCCAGCAGCCCGCCCGAGGCGGCCTCCTCCAGCGCGCGCCACCACGCCTCCGGATCGACCTCGGTCCCCTCCGGGTGCGGCGCTCGCGCACTGCGCACCAGCACACCGTCCTCCGCCCGGCGCACGACGATCTTGGTCGACTGCGTCGAGGAGTCGACACCCGCAACAAGCCGCATGGGAACCTCCCGAGGGGAAACCGGAGAACGAGGAGGGCAGGGGACACGACCGGACACACCGCCCGCCGCGGGCCAGTC
>Ga0079224_100017689_pt1 | contig 10056 bp, 6 predicted proteins | sample Stecom2015_FD_80414 | JGI IMG/M metagenome (GOLD analysis project Ga0079224, IMG submission 80414) | Agricultural soil microbial communities from Utah to study Nitrogen management - Steer compost 2015 | ecosystem: Environmental > Terrestrial > Soil > Agricultural land | place: USA: Utah... | reverse complement strand
GGGCGAGCTGGGGCAGACGATGGCCGTCTACGAGCCGGACCTGTTGATCGTCGACATGACTGTGCCCGGCGAGGACGATGAGGCCTGGGAGCAGATCGAGGACGCGATCGAGAGCGGCGTCCGTGTCCTGGCGTTTGGCCCGCACCGCGAGGTCGAGTTGTTCCGGCGCGCCAAGGAAGCCGGTGTCACCCGCGTCGTCGCCAACTCCCAGTTCCACCGCGAGATGGGCCCGCTCATCGAGCGTTACGCCCTGATGAAGGACGAAGACGGCGAATAGCCAGACGGTGCATCTGTCTAAGCCATCGTAGGGGTGGGTGGGGAAAAGCCCCACCCACCCCTACGATGGTTGATCGTCGGCCAATTCCATTGCGAATTAGTGTAGGTCCCGCCCTTCCTCTTCTCTTCTCCTACAAACGACAAACTACGAACTACAACCTCCGCCCCAGGCAAAGGCCGGGCCGACGGTGGGTGTGGGGGATGGCCCGGCCTCCGCGTGTGTTGAGGGGCGGCGCGCCACCGTGGTGTGGGGGACGACGGCGCGCCGAGGGGAACGAGGGGAACGTGATTAGCCGAGCCCGTTGGGACTGCCGAACTCGGTGAGGATTTCGCCAGTCAGGCCGTCGACCTCGATGTAGGGTGCCGGCGCGGTGTCGGGAGCATCCTCGAGATGGACGCGCCAGACCAGGACCCACTCGCCGGACGTGACGGCTCCGTTCTCGTCCAGTTCCAGCACCTGGTAGCTGGTGGCAAGTTCGACCTTCCCGATCGTCGCGCCGGTCAGCGTCGGCTCGGTGGCAATGGCTCCCTCGACGGCGGCGACGGCGTCGGTCTCCGGGACAGCCGGCTCCAGTGGGCCGAAATACGGCTCGTCGCTGACGTGGTAGCCGGTGACCTGCCCGGTCTCCATGTCGACGTTGACCTGCAGGACGGTCGGCAGCCAGACGGGCGTCTGGGTGCCCGTCTGCAGCTGCCAGATTGCCGTGAAGATGCGGTCCTGCTGGCCGTCACGACCAGGCAGCGTGCCCAGGTCGTTGGTCTCGTAGAGCGTCAACTGCTCGAAGAACGGGAGGCTAGCGCTGGCGATCTCGGCGGCAATCTGCATGGCCTGGTCGGCATCAATCGGCGCGGAGGGCGACCAGCCGCTGGCCTGGCTCTGGAGCGTCGCGCTGGTCATTCGTTGCCAGCCGACGTCGTAGGTGAACTCGTCGTACGCGCCGTCGATATCGCGGCTGATCCGGACGTAGCGCTCCAGCCCACGCTGGACCTCGACCACGTCGAACTGCGCCTCCGGATCGCCAAGGAACTCCCGAGCCGCTGCTACTGCCTGATCGACCATGGCCTGCTCGACTGCCTCCGGCGACGCGCTTGCGGCGTCCGCGACGACCGTCAGAACCGCCTCGGCCGCGGGAGCGCGCCAGTCGTCGCCGTCCGGCTTCGGCCCGGTTCCGGTCATCGCGCTGAGGCGGTAGACGATTCCCGTAGCGGGCAGCTGAGCGCCCTCGCCGCACGGGGTCACCTGGCTGATGTCGAGTTCGGCCGAGAACGTGCCGTCGGCGCCGACTTCGGGGTGCGCGTCCAGCGCGACGACGTTGTCGCTGGGAACATGGACGGCAAAGAAGGTGAGCTGCGTGCCCGGCTCGAACCCCGCGCCGCTGGCCGTCACTGTTGCCCCGCAGGGCACGATATCCGGCGTGAGTGTCAGCGTCGCGGCGGTGCTTTCCGGCACGTCCGGAAGCTCCGGCGCCCCAGCCACCGGGTTGAGCATCACCGGCGTGCTGGCCGCCGGCTGGGCGTAGCGCTGCTCGCCGTCGACCTCGATGATCGAGGACGCGCTGAAGATCAATTCGCTGCCGCCCTCGGCTGCCCGCTGCTCGCAGTTCGGGATCAGCGTGCTGGCCGGGACGAGTTCCGTGAACTCGAACGATCCGTTTTCGTCAGCTTCGATCGAGGCGACCGCGCTGCCATCCGGCGCGTCCGGGACCCGATCGCCGATGAGGATATCGACCCGCGCGCCGGGCACGAAGCCGCTGCCGGTCACCGCCGCGCTGGTGGAACAGGTCAACTCGTACGGCACGATCGCGATCGATGCGTTCGGCGTGGACGGCGGCGTTGCCGGCGCGACCGCGATCTGGTCGCCCGCGCCGGTCGCAGTTCCGCTCGCGGCCGTCGTTGGGGATGCCGTCGCGAATGCCAGCGTCGATGGCGTCGAGTCCGGAGGCGCGACGCCGACATTGTCATCCTCGGGAGCGGCGCGGAAGACGGTGACCAGGACGAAAGTGAGCAGCGCGAATCCGGCGAGCCCGGCCGCCATCTGGGCGACGAATTTCAGACGGCTGTCGCGGCGCGGTACCGTCAAATCCAACATGCTGCTCCCCGCGTCGGGTGTCGGGAGGTCGACCCGGCCGTTGAGCCGGGCCGGAGCTTCGGGGAGGTCGAACAGGCGCGCGTCGCGGCCAGGGCCGATCGTGGGGTGGGTTTGCCGGAGTTCTGCCGAGAGCCGCGCGGCCATGCGCTTGCCGAAGCCGGCGTCGGGCCAGACGGTCTCGCGCACACTGTCGGTGGCGCGCACGGTGTCGGCCAGCTCGCGCAGCTCGGGGTCGCTGGCGAAGCCGGAGAGGGGCAGCCCCGCGTTGAGCGCGTCGATCAGGCGGTCGAGCCGCATTTCGATGCTCTCGTCTGGGTGATTGCGGTCATTCATCTGCTGCGCGACTCCTCTCGCAAGCTCGCCCGCATGGCGAGGATGGCGCGGTGCTGGAGTTGCCGGATCGCGTCCGGCGAGCGGCCCATCACCTGCCCGGCTTCCGCGGCCGATTTGCCTTCGAAGATCCTGAGGCGGATGACGGTGTAGTGGTCGTCGGAGAGTTCGCGCAGGGCCTGGCGTACCCGCTCGGCATCGACCCGGTCGAGCGCGCGCTGTTCCGGCCCCTCCAGATCGCTGGGGACTTCCACTGCCTCGTCGAGGCTCACCACATGGGGTTGGCGCTGCCGCCAGCGGTTGCGGACCAGGTTGCGGGCGATCGTGCCCAGGTAGGCGCTGAAAGGCACGCCCATATCCCGGTAACGCGGCAGCGAGCGCAGTGCCCGGAAGAAGACCTCCTGGGTCAGGTCCTGCGCCTCGCCGACGTTGCGGACGGCCGCATAGACGATGCCGTAGACCGGCCGCCACTCGCGCTCGCACAGCTCCTCGAGCGCCTCGAGGTCGCCGCTCCGTGCCCTTTCCAGCAACCTGTCATCCGCCATCGCGCCACCCTTCCACTAGCTCTAACACGGGTGGAGGGTGGATGTGACGGTGGGTAGGGATGAGGGAACAGGGAAGAGGGAAAGACAGCCCTCACCCCCAGCCCCTCTCCTGGGTACCCCCTGGGTGATTAGGAGAGGGGCTGGGGGTGAGGGCTGTCCCTAGACCAACCGCTCACCCGCAAAGCCCAACCTAACAAAAGGGCACCCCTCCCTCCGGGGACCCGCTTGCGGGTGCGAGGGAGGGGCTGGGGGAGGGAGCCTAATCCCCCGCCACTGCCGCGCGTTCGAGGATGCCGGCGGCTTCCATCGCCGCGGCGAGCTCTTCGACCTCCTGGGCGGTGAAGCTGGGGATCGGACGCGTCATCGTCGGGCCGCAGAGACCGCGGGCGGCCAGGGTGGCCTTGATGCCGGCCGGGAAGTTGCCGCCGCGCGCGACCGGGGCCACGCGGATGACCTCGCGCTGCAGGCGGTTGGCCGTCTCGTGGTCGCCGGACATGAAGGCGTCGTAGATGTCGCGCTCGGTCTGCGGCATGACGTTGACGTTGGCGCCGATGATGCCGTGGCCGCCCACGCAAAGCGCCGGGTAGAGCATCGCGTCGCTGCCGGTGAAGGCGCTGAAGTCGTCGACTTCATTGCCGATGCGGGCCACCTCGGCGAAGTAGGCCAGCTGCCCGTCGCTGTCCTTGAGGCCGGCGATGTTGGGGTGCTGGGCCAGCTCCTCGACGGCCTTGATGGAGATCGGCACCTTGGTCATGCGCGGGATGTGATAGAGGAAGAGCGGCACCGGGCTCTCGTCGGCCAGGGACGTGAACCAGTCGATCACGCCGCGCTCTTCCAGCGGGTAGTAGAACGGCGGCGGGGTCAGCGCGCCGACCGCGCCGACCTCGGCGCACATCATCAGGTCCTCGACGACGTCGGCGAAGTGAGTGCCGTTCGCGCCGCCCATGACCGGCACGCGGCCGTCGGCGGCCTCGACCGTCGCCTGGAGCAGCTGGCGGCGCTGCTGCCTGCTCAGCCCGGCGCACTCGCCGGTCGAACCCAGCGCCGAGATGCCGTGCACGCCGTTCTCGATCAGCCAGTTGGTGACCTTCTGGGTGCCTTCGACGTCGACCTGGAAATCCTCCGTCACCGGGCTCGGCATCGCCGGCCACACGCCATGAAACCTCGCCATCAATCCATCCTTCCGGGTGCCTGTCTGGTTGCTGGGATGGATCGTAGCGCATGGGCAGGGATTAGGGACCAGGGATGAGGGATGAGTGAGGGAAGAGGGAACAGGCAAGAGGGAAAGACCGGTCTGAGGATAGCTAGGCCCAGATCCCCAACACCTGCATTTCCCTGTTCCCTGTTATCTCTTCCCTGTTCCCTATTCCGCGTAGCGCCAGGCATGGTAATGGCGGCCGACGTTGCCGGCTTCGACGCGCCAGGCGGGGTCGTTGCCGGGGGTGTAGGTGAGGACGCGGCGCTCGAAGCACTGGATCAGGACGAGCTGCTGGGTGCCGGCGACGCGCACCAGCGCCCAGTAGGGCTCGCAGATCGGCCGGCCGCCGGGGAAGAAGGGATCGAGGAAGAGCGGGGCCGTGACGTAGGCGCCGTTCTCCCAGACCGGGCCGCTGGAGTTCATGAACTCCCAGAACGGCGCGGCGATCGAGTGGTTCGTCACCTCATCAATGTAGCCGACGGTGACGTTCTGGCCGGCCAGCGATGGATCGTCCCCGACCTGGCCCGCGCGGTTGAGCGTCTGAGTGATGACCGCGCCGAGCGGCAGCGCCGGGGCGTCGAGCAGCGCCGTGAAGCTGGAGTACATCGGGCCGTCGGGGTCGTCGAAGTCGCCCGCGGCGTTGACGTCGGCCGGCTGGCGATCCTCGAAGCTGTTGTGCCCTACCTGCATGCGCCCGGTCACCAGCTCGACGACCAGCAGGCCGTTGGTGACGTACCAGACGCTATTCTGGTCCGCGTCGGGGTCGGTGATCTCCATGCGGCTCTTGTCATAATACTGGACCAGCCGCAGGCCGCCCGGAGCTTCCACGTAGCTCTCCTGCAACCCGGCGGTGAAGGCCTTGCCGTCCGACCACATCCAGGACCGCGAGACGACGCCGTTGAGGACCGGCAGGTCGGTGCGTTCCCAGACGCGCCGGAAGGCATCATGGGCGAAGTCGTACTCGCCCGACTGCGAGTTCCCCAGGATCTCGGCGACCCAATCCCAGCGGCGGTCGACCTGCTCGCGCTCGGGTGCGCCGGCGGGGCCGAAGAGCTGTTCCCAGACATCGGCCGGCAGCTCGCCGCCCTCGACGACCTTGCACTTGCAGCCGACGTGCGCCCGGTTGGCGTCGGCCGCTTCGGCGCTGGGGAAGAGCTTGTTCAAGCCGTGCTGGTGGCAGGCGTTGCAGCCGTGGCAGGCGCGGCTGTGGGCGTGGTTCTCAACCGGGTCGATTGGGCAGCCATTCATCCCGGCGCCCCACTCGGGGTCGAGCGCGTACCAGGTCAGTGTCGGCTGGCCTTGCAGGGTCGCGCCCGAACCGGACACGCGCGCTAGGGCTGCCAGGTTGGGGGAGAGCGAAACCATCGCCCCGCCGAACAATGCCGCGCTGCCTTTGAGTAGTGTTCGCCGGTCCAATCTCCGGTCCATTGCCGCACCCCCTCGTACGCTTGCTCGGCCATTTCCGGTCTCGAAGATGGAAACAGACCGGCTGGAGGAGCCGCGCGAAGCGAGTTTGCCGTGCGCTTCGGACCTTAGCTCAGCCGGGGTCGTGCCGTATCAACACCCTCTCGGGCCTTGCGACCCGAGCGCTCCTCGGCACTCCCGGCCGGGGTCAGCCTTCCACGCACCTCGCCTCGCGCGGCTTCTGCAGCCGGTCTGCGCCAGCTGCGTCCGGATCGTGCCCGCCATTGCGGGTGATCCGAACGCAGCTGCATCAGTCGCAGGTCTGGTCGAAGTGATCGACAGCGTTGTCGTTTGCTTCGTCCCGGCCCTCGTTGGCCGCGTTCATCGTCTACGAGATTCATACTAAGGGCCGCGCCCCCGCCCGGCTATCCTCTGAATTACGTATTCGCGGTACGTACTTGCCCGGCTAGAACTACCCATTCAGGCGGCCTGGCCCGCTCGGACCTCGCCGAAACGCAGGATGCGCGGCCGGCGGGCCAGCGCGTGGCAACGCAGGCGGCAGTCGGGGCGCCTTCCGCGAGACAGGCCGGCCGCCAGCGTTGCTATACTCCCGTCCGATGCGGCGCCTGCCGCTGTGCGACCTCTGATGATGACGGGATGCCAGGTGACGGACGAGAGTCTTCGCGCCTCCCGCGCCCGCGGCGTGGGGGGCTGACCCGGGCCACATTGAGCGCGACGACCCGCCTGCTGGCGGGGCCGCTGGCGCTACCCGTCGTCGATTCGACGCCCGACAATCTCAGAACCTCTCCCGCGGGAGCGACGTCCACCGCCGGGGCTGCGGCTCCGGCCTCTGGTTGACGCATTCGCTCGGCTGATGGGCGCGGCGTTCCCGCGCCGGCCCGTCTGTCGCGGGGAGGTTCGTTCATGCAACATTCAACGCGTGGCGATGCGCGGTGCTTCTGGCTGCTCTGGAGCGGCACCGTCGCGAGCATCCTGGGCGGCTCGCTGGCCCGTATCGTCCTGCCGGTGTTCGTGGCTTCCGAGACCGGCTCGCCGGCCGCCGTCTCGGCCATCGTCTTCGGCTTCACCGCGCCGCGGCTGGCCTTCGGGCTGCCGCTCGGGCTGCTGGTGGACCGCGTGGATCGCCGGCTCGCACTGGTTGGCGCGATTCTCTGCCGTGGAGCCGCGCTGGCGCTTCTGGCCGGCCTCGGGCTGGCCGGCGACACGCCGATTGCGCTGGCCATCCTCGTCGCCGCGGTCATCGGCACGGCCGAGGTCGTCGATGAGCCGGCCGCGACGGCGCTGGTCCCGGCGATCGTCCCGCCGGACAGGTTGGATGCAGCCAACCGGCGCTTCGTCGCCGCCGAGATGGTCGTGGAGATCGTCTCCCAACCGGCCGGCGGGTTCCTACTCGGCGTCGGCCTCTTGCTCGCCCTGTCGACCGGCGCGGCCGCCTACCTTGCGGGGCTAGCCGGGCTGTTGCTGGTGGCCGGGACGTTCCGGCCGGCGCCAGCCGAGGCGCGTCCGCTGCGCGCAGACCTGGTCGCCGGTCTGGCCGTGATCTGGCGGCAGCCGGTGCTGCGCGCCATCACCCTGATGGCCGGGACGATCAACGCCTGCTGGACAGCCTGGATGGTCGCCTTCATCCTGCACGCGCTGGCGCCAGGGCCGATGGGGCTGGACGAGTGGCGGCTGGGACTGCTGCTGGGCGCGGACGGCATCGGCGGGGCCATCGGTGTGGCCTCGGTCGGCTTCGTGCTAGGCCGCATGGGGCGCCGCTGGGCGATCGGTATCAATATCGCCGGCAACGCCCTGATGTACCTGGCGCCGCTGGTCACGCCGAATGTCTGGCTGATCTGCATCGCGATCGCCATCGGTGGCATCGGCGCGCCGCCCTGGGGCGTCGTCACCCGCACGCTCCAGCAGCGCACCGCGCCGGACCACTTGCTCGGCCGCGTCTCGGCGGCCTATCGCATGATTGCCCACGGCGCGAACGCAGTCGGCACGGTGATCGGTGGCCTGGCCGCCGAACTCTGGGGGGTTGGATGCCGTTTTTCTGGGCGCCGGGCTGCTGACGCTGGCGATGTTCCTCCCGTTCCAGCGCGCCATCACCTCTCGGGCCTTTGCCGCCGGAGAGCCACGGCCGGCCTGATGTGAGCGCGCAGCGTTGCGGACCGGTACCCAACCGGGAACCGAACCCGGTTTCGATCGGGGGTGGAGACAAGCTCCACCCCTACGACCGTCGAACGGGCCGCCTATCTCGATGCACGCGGGGGAGTTTCATCTGGCGGCAAGTGCCAGGGGCACCCCTTCGCGCTTGCCGCCAGATGAACCGGGCGCTCGTCTCGGCTTGATCCGGCCGTCTACGCCTTCAGCAGCGACGTGCCAGTCATCGCCAGGGGCGGCGTCAGACCCAGCAGGTCGAGCAACGTCGGGGTGACGTTGGCGAGGCGGCCGCCGTCGGTCAGTTCGACGTTCGCGAGTTCGTCGGAGTCCGACACCAGGATGCATGGGACCGGGTTGGTCGTGTGGGCGGTCATTGGCCGGGTTGTGCCGGGCACGAGCATCTGCTCGGCGTTGCCGTGGTCGGCGATGACCAGCGCTGCGCCGCGTGCCGCCAGCGTGGCGCGGATGACGCGCTCCAGCTGGCGGTCGACCGCTTCGCACGCGGCCACGGCGGCCTCGATGATGCCGGTGTGGCCGACCATGTCCGGGTTGGCGAAGTTGATCACGACCAGATCGAAGTTGCCTCCCGAGATCGCGGTGATCGCGCCGTCGGCGACGCCCTGGGCGCTCATCTCCGGCTGCAGGTCGTAGGTGGCGACCTTCGGCGAGGGCACCATCGCGCGCTCCTCGCCGGGGAAGGGCGCTTCCCGCCCGCCGTTGATGAAGTAGGTGACGTGGGCGTACTTCTCCGTCTCGGCCGTGTGGAACTGGCGCAGGCCGGCCTCCGAGACCACCCGCGCCAGCGGGTACTCGACGCTGATCGGCTCGAAGGCGTAGCGGATGTCGAGCGCGTCGCCATAGGGCATCATGCCGACGTAGGTCAGGCCGCCCGGCCGGTCGCTGAAGTCAGCGCCTTCCGGGGGCGGCCCCATCAGCGCCTGGGTGATCTGCCGCGCGCGGTCGGCGCGGTAGTTGAAGAAGATCACGCTGTCGCCCGGCTCGATCGTCGTCGGCGCGCCGCCTGGGCCGGGTATGGCTAGCGGCTCCATGAACTCGTCGGTGACCGCGTCGTCGTACTTGGCGCGCACGGCGGCGACCGGGTCCGGCGCACGTTCCCCCTTGCCGTGGACCAGCAGGTCGAAGGCGCGGCGGGTGCGCTCCCAGCGGTGGTCGCGGTCCATCGCGTAGTAGCGCCCGACGACCGACGCGATTCGCCCAATGCCGTACTTCACCGTCGCCGCCTGGACCTCTTCGAGGTAGCCAGCGCCGCCGGTCGGCGACGTGTCGCGGCCGTCGAGGAAGGCGTGGATGGCGACGTCGGCGATGCCCTGGCGCGCGGCCAGGTCGAGCAGGGCGCGCAGGTGGTCGATGTGCGAGTGGACGCCGCCGTCGGAGACCAGCCCCATGATGTGGAGCGGCCGCGCGCGGCGCCTGGCGTTGTCGGTCGCGGCCAGGAAGGCCGGGTTGGTGAAGAAGCGGCCCTCCTCAATCTCGACGTCGATCTGGCGGATGGCCTGGTTGACGATGAAGCCGGCGCCGATGTTCAGGTGGCCGACCTCCGAGTTGCCGATCTGCCCGTCGCGTAGCCCGACGTCGGTGCCGCTGGCCCGCAGCGTCGTCTTCGGGTAATCGCTCCACAGGTGGTCGAAGCACGGCGTCTGGGCGAGCTCGACGGCGTTGCCGGGGGAGGGTGGCTCCAGCCCCCAGCCGTCGAGGATGACCAGCACTACCGGTCCGGGCACGCGTCGTTCTCCAGTCAACGTCTTCTAACCTGCTTCCTTACGTGGACATGATCGCGCCGCGGGACGCCATGACCCGCGATGGGCGCGGCAATAGCTGTCACCGGCTGGTTATCTTCCCTTCGAGCCGCGCGATGCGGTGCGCGAAGGCGCTCATCGCCTTGCGGTTCCCCGCCAGCCGCGCGGCGTCGCGGGCGCGCAGCGAGATCTCGAGCGCCGCCAGGTAATCGCGCCGGGCGTGCTCGTAATACTTGGCCAGCTCCTCGGCCGCGAATAGTCTGATCTGCCGGTCGCGGTCGCGCAATGCCC
>Ga0079224_100017688_pt1 | contig 10056 bp, 9 predicted proteins | sample Stecom2015_FD_80414 | JGI IMG/M metagenome (GOLD analysis project Ga0079224, IMG submission 80414) | Agricultural soil microbial communities from Utah to study Nitrogen management - Steer compost 2015 | ecosystem: Environmental > Terrestrial > Soil > Agricultural land | place: USA: Utah... | reverse complement strand
CTTGCTTTATATAAAAGGCTTATGATGGTTGAATTTATACAGACACTTTTCCCAGAACCAGTCGCCCCGGCAATCAATCCATGGGGCATTTTACTTAAATCGGTGACTACCGGTTTTCCGGCAATATCCAATCCTAAGGCAATCGTTAATGGTGATTTTGCCTGTTGGAAAATCGGCTGATCAGTAATTTCCCGTAAAAATACAGGCCGTGGTCTTTGATTCGGTACTTCAATGCCAACCGTATGTTTTCCGGGAATCGGTGCTTCAATCCGAATATCCCGTGCGGCAAGCCTTAATTTCAAATCATCGGCGAGATTGGTAATTTTATTTACCTTTACTCCCGGTTCGGGCGATATTTCAAACCGTGTAACGGAAGGTCCATTTGTAACCCCAACAACTTTTGCCCCTACATGAAAATTCTCCAATGTTTCATTCAAAATCATAATTTGCCGGTGGATCCATTCTTTATCAGGTTGCTGTTTGACCGGCTCACTCAATAAAAAGGACGGAGGAAATTGATAATGAAGCTTAGCGGCTCGAGAACTTCCTTCCATTTTTCGCGTGTCCTCCACCTTGACAGGGTGGGGCTCCTCCCTAAACTGATTTTCATTGACGTTTCTTCTTTGTTCAACATTGGTAATCAAAGGATTATCTGTTGAATGTTCCTTTTCGATATTCCTTTCTTGATTTTGACTTCTCTCCCGGGCACGCAGCCTTTCCCGGTCCTGTTTTAACATTAGGACATTAAAAGGAATCGGACCGCGGGATTTCTTGATGGTTTCCTTTCGCTTTTCGTCAATACTCTCTTCTTTATTCTCTACTATGCTCATTGTAGAGGAAGATGTATCTGTTTTCTCGTCAACTTCTCTTTCATATCGGGGTAAAATAGTTTCCGACTCCTTTAACGAAGATTCCGAGATTAACGGTTTCTCCTCTACCACGTTCATAACACTGTTTTGTTTTGATTGAATTGCAGAGTCAGCCCCCGTTTGTATAGTTACAGTAACATCTTCAGAGTTTATACTCCTATTTTCTTCTCCAAAAATCAATTCGGAATTTGACTTATAAAGTGTTTCTAATGAAAGGGCCCCAAGCGCCGACGTGCCAGTTGTGGCGGTTTCTTCTGTATGTAAACCGGTTAAAACCACTTCTTTTTGTTCTTCTCGTTTTCTTTTTCTATAACCATACACCGGAGAAGGCACCTCCGTCGGGCGGAAAGGCTTTTTCTGTTTCGGTTCGCTTTTCTCCGGCTCTATATTTTCGGACCGATAAAGCCCTTGGTAATCCCGTCTTCTCCTGCGCCGTTCTTTAAGTTCCTCATAACCCGACAAACGATTTTCGGATTGGTTTTCCCTATGGGAATAGGTTCTTTCTCGAAGCATAGCCAATCTTTCCCGCACATCGGATAATCTTTCTTGATCGACTGTTTGCTGTTCGAAATTAGGAGGCAACTGTGGGTATCGATAAGCCACCTTTGTATCTAAATCTTTATTTGTATATGTTTCTTTATCTTGTTGTTCTGAAATATTTGGTTCTCGAAACCATTTTTTAAACCAATCCATGCAATCACTCTTTTCTTTAACTCTTCCATTTTGGAAATATGACTAGCTATAATCTGTAATTTCAATACAACTTCATTTTAAGCAGATTCAAAGTGGCTGTCCAGGAAGGAAAAAATGTAACTACTTTAAAAAAGAAACCGCCCATGAGCAATTTGGACGGATCTTTTCAACATGTAATTGTTATGAATTCAAAGGAAAGGCTTGGCCAATTTCGTACCCTTCATCCAAAACTAAGATTCCCTTCTCTTGAGGAGCATTTGGCAAAGCCAGTTCCCGAGCTGAACAAATCATTCCTTCTGAAGGAACGCCCCTTAATTCAGAGTGCTGGATGACGAGACCACTTGGCATCACTGCGCCGATTTTTGCAACTACAACCCGTTGACCCTCAGCAACATTCGGTGCACCACAAACGATTTGCAATGTTTCGCCACCAACATCAACTTGACAAACACTTAATTTATCGGCATTCGGATGTTTTTTCTTCTCCTTTACAAGGCCGACAACAAATTTCGGAGAGAAATCAGCCTCCAATTTTTCTGTAAAACCATTTTCTTTTAATACATTGTTAATTTTTTCGAGCAAGTCTTCATATAATTCAACGGGGCCGTTGTAGCCATCCAATTGAAAGTATTTGGAAGCATTAAAAATGTTGTAACCAAAGGTTTCACCAGTTTCTTCATGAAAAATTCGGACGATGTCACCTTTTTTCTCGGTTTCTTTAACGTTATGATCAATCGTTTTTACATTTATGAGCAAAGTATCTCCAATTCCTTCTTTATTGTAAAATACGTTCATTCTTTTTCTCCTTTCATCGGCTTATTCTTTGCAAGAATAAAGATTGGCTCTAATTTTCCATCTTCATAATAGAAAGATAAAGATGTTATCGGCACCCGGCCGGTGGTGAAAAAGTGCATGCTCATTTGGGCCAATATATCATAGCCTGCTTGATTTTTAATATCAGCGAATATAATAACATCTTGATGTGGAATGGAGATGGTAAGTTTTCCTTCCACCTTTTCTTCCATTTCCTTTAAAAATGAATCATTTAATATTCGACTAGCGTCATATCCGTCATTTGTATTCAAAAAGTAAAAGTCATTGCCCCCTACACTATCTTTTTTTAGTGGACAGGGTAATGAACGTATATTAAAACGGGCAATTTCTCTAATTTTCTGTGAATCCCATCCTTGGTCACGAACCATTTTATCATCGATTAATCGGTATGTTTTCCCTAAATCAAGGGCGTAAAAGATGCGGGTTTCGGCGGTATGTTCATCTGTAAGGAGTTTCCCGCCTTCTTTCGTCTCTGTCGGAAAGGATGTGGAGCGGATGACCGGATAAATGGAACGCTCCTTCCCATCCAGGACAAATTTCTCATCCATCGCTTCAAGGGCCGTATTTACATAATACACGATTTCATCAATTGCCGAATCCCCTTTTGTTTCCCATTTGGCCAAAACTGGACCAAGGGAAATATTAATGCCCTTTTTCGTATCCACTTTTTCAACTCGGAATGTTTCTTTTTCCCGATCAAAAGTAATGGAACGACCCTCAGCAGCTAAACGGCTCTCCAGCAATTGCCGCAAACGAAATATTGTTTTTTTCATAATTATCCCCACTTCATTCGTATTCTCTTATTCTAATGACAGGGAACGAAGAAAAGCTGCAACCTCTTCCTTTGTCTTCCGATCTTTTGAAACAAACCGTCCTGCCTCTTTTCCGTTATGGAAAACGACAAAACTGGGAATTCCAAAAATGTCCAAATCCCGACAAAGGTCAATAAATTGATCCCGATCAGTTTCAACAAAGGTGAATTCGGGAAATTCCTTTTCTAGTTCAGGCATAAAAGGTTCAATAAAGGTACAGTCAGGACACCATCCCGCCGTAAAATAAAAAACATGGGTTCCTTCATTTTTTAAAGTCTTAAATTCAGATATATTCTGTAGTTTTTTCATAATAATGCCTCCGCTATATATAATTTTCCAAAGATTTCCTAATACAATTATCGTGAAAGAACATTCAATAATGATATTATCAAAGACAGGGCCGAGTTTCCATTTTTAGAAAAAACTTATTGATTTCCAAACCATTTCCATTTTAAAATGTATACTAATTAAAAAACTTGTCGAATTCTGGAATTTCTAAATGGGGGTTTTTTTATTGAAAAGCATACGTTCAAAAATATTTGCAATTTTCGGTCTATCCGTCGCTGGGCTAATCGTTGTGATGGCCTTAAATTTTTTAAATTCTTATTTATATAGTACATCTAATCAAGAACAAAATAAATTAAGGGATGGGATTTTTGCCAGCAAAAACTTGAAAGACCAATTTTCCACCAGCCGTATATTGGATCTCAGATACTTACGAGAACCAAGTGAAGAAAATGCTTCAGCCGTTGAAGGGCAAATTCAGAAACTCCTTGAGCAAAGCGATTCATATATAGCACAGTTTGAAAAAATGCCCGAGATCCAGAACTATTTTACTTCGATAAAAGAACAGCTAGAAATCTATAAATCGGAATTTTCCGAACTGGAATTATTAATAAGTGATATTGGCTACACCGATGATCAAGGAATGCTTGGCAATGTTCAAACAACTAGACAAACCCTTCAAGATATTTTGCAACGAATTGACAATCCTGAATTAATCAATCAATTCGAGACTTTGCAAGAATTAGAAAACAGTTATCTTCGCGCATATCTCGATGACGCGTATTATGATTTTGTATTCCTTTCTTCCAGATTTAAGTCCGATGTTTCACTACTGATTGAAGATGAAAATGAAAAAGTAGAGACCCTTGCAGCCATCACCGAATACCAAGAAGCTTTAAAATATATTAATTTTAATGTCAAACGGCAAGGGGTGATTGCTTCCAATTTTGATAAAATTGCTATGAATATCGAGGAAGCTTTGACCGAATTGGAAATTAATGTAACGAACGAAGCGGATCGGTTAATGGAAGAGCAAGATATCGGAACAAAAATTTTACTCGGAATTGTCGTCGGAATTAGCTTACTGATTATATTAGGAATTGCTTTATTTAGCTTTTTCAATTCAAGAAACATTATCCGTTCGATTGAATTGCTGAAAAAGGGTGCAGAACGGATTGGAAATGGAGATTTAACATATCGGGTCAAAGTAAACAGTAAGGACGAATTACAACAATTGGCGGAAACCTTTAATCTAATGGCCGAAAAGGTGCAAAATGCCTTTCTAAAAATCAAAAATTCATCACAGGAAATTCAATCTTCATCTCAAGAGTTAGCTTTAGTCGCTGAACAAACGAATCAACAAGCAAATGAAATCAATGACGCGATCAAACAAGTGGCAATTGGGGCCAGCACCCAATCCACCCAATTAGAAGAAGGCACTATGATCATCCAAGAAGTATCTTCAGCCATTCATCAAACAGAAAAGATCGGTGAAGAAATTGCTGAAAGGGCGATGGAATCTGAAAAAGAAGGACGGGAAGGATTAATAACAGTTCAGCAATTGGAAGAAACGAACGAACAATTTAATGAACTTTCCAATCAATTAATTGAACAAGTAAAAATTGTTACAACGAACTTCCAGCAAATTTCCGAACTTATTGAGACCATTGAAGAAATAGCTGAAAATACCAATCTGTTATCTTTAAATGCAGCCATTGAATCAGCCCGGGCAGGTGAAGCAGGACGGGGATTTGCAGTAGTTGCTGAAGAAGTTCGGAAATTAGCAGCCCGTTCTAAAGCGGAGGCCCAAAATATTTTTCAAATTGTTACTAACTTGAATACACAAATGAATGCCCTCGGGACTAGTGCAGAGAAATTTAATAGCTACAAAGATGTGCATGGAGAATCGGTCAAATTGACAAGAAGTGCTTTCGATCATATTGTTGAACATGTGAAAAATATTAGTGATAGAATTACAGAGTTTAATAATGCGATTAAATCGGTGCACCAATCAAACGCCAATCTTGTAAATAAACTGGATGAAATCCATGCCATTTCCGAAGAGTCGACGGCAAGTTCAGAAGAGGTCAGTGCCTCTAGTGAAACGCAAATCGACGCCATCCGTCAAGTTTCCAATGCAGCTATCGCATTAAATGAAATTTCTATAACCCTTCGCGAAGAAGTGCAACAATTCAAAATTAGCGATGATTCATTAGCAGAAGATTCTACGCCGGAAGATGAACTTCAAGAAAGCGAAGAAAAAAATAAAAATAAACATTGGCAGCAATTGTTATATAAATTGAAAAACTTTTTCACACCAAAAAAGAGTAAAAATGAAATCGATTAAAAAGGGCTCTTTGTCAAATGCGCTAGTTCGTACTCCTAACAACAAAGATTAAACAGCCAAAAAATGCCCAGGGATGTTTAATCTAAACACTCCTGGGCATTATTTTTACGCTTCTCAAAATCAAAAAGGACCAAGCATTAAAAAAAATCATTCTTTATTTTCAGCATCAACAACTTGTAGGGAAGCGACAATTTCCATCATTTTTTCAGCATCTGCAGCAATTTTATCGGTTGTTGTTTCTGTAGACAATTTTACGCCGCCAATACCTACTGTAAGACCAAATATTTCTTCACTTATATCATGGATAATGATATAACCAAACTGATCATCCTCTTGAAACTTTTCGTTCAACCGTGGCTTTTCAATTGTTGCTAAAGTTGATTCATATAACACTTGGCTTGTCCGCTCTTCATTCGGATTAACGAACAAAATATATAATTTTTCATCTTCTGAAAAAACGATATTATTAGCATCTGATTCGGCAACTTCCAAGCCTCGAGGCACATACAATTTCATATTGGCTATTTCTTCGTTCGGCTGGATGGGATCCTTCTCAAACGCCTCCAGTGCATTATCCTTTGCCTTTTCCTGTTCTTCATCAATCGGACCGGTGCAGGCTGATAATAATAGTATGAAAGGCAGTAGTAATAGTATAACTTTTTTATGCAACATTCCGTTCCACCTCTTCATCGCCAATTGGGAAAACCTTAATTCAATCATACATGGAACATCCATAGGAAGACAAGTTGAAATTTTCATTTATTGAAAATCGCACATCGTAAGATTACTATTTATTTGCCCGTAAAAAGTAATCTTATTCACTTCAAGCGGTAATCCATTTGTCCTTTTAACAGTTTAGTGACATGGGTAAACATTTCGATCCGATCCACATAACCGTTCGTAAAAATCCCGATTGCCCCTTCATGGCTCCGAATGTTTTCCTTCTGACAATATTCATCCATAACAGGACCCAATTCCTCACCTCGATAAAGTCGCTCCGCAATTTCATCAGGAAGCGGAATTCTTGCGCCCCCTGCAACAACCGGTTCATCAGGACGAGAAAGAAATACAAGGGCTCCCCAATTGCAAAGTAACAATCCAAAGGGAGTTTCAGTTACTCCACCTTCAAGGCCAATACCGATATCTGCTCCCACTTGAATAGCTGCATTTTTCGCCCGGTTGATGGCGCCTTGTAAAGTTTCTTCATCCGAGAACGGTTGTTCACTTACGCCGCTAGGAACTTTACATTCAATAATGGTAAAACTTCCAGAAAATACATTCCGAACAGCCTGAAGTTTGGCTATATTTGTTGTCCCAACTGCAATTTTCATTCTTAAAACTCCCCTTTAATAATAAGGTAAAAAGCAATCAGCACTTTCGCCGATTGCTTCCCCTTTAACCATTGTTTCTAATGCTTTCCACTGTCGATTTATCGCAGGCTTGAACAAGTTTTACCAATAGCTCTTTTGCTGCATCATAATCGTCGGTATGGATAATGGATGCAGACGTATGAATATAACGGGCACAAATGCCAATAACTGTACTTGGAATTCCTTCATTGGCGATATGCACCTGTCCAGCATCTGTTCCACCGTTAGAAATGAAATATTGATAAGGAATGTTGTTGCTTTCAGCAGTATCAAGAACAAATTCCCTCATTCCTTTATGGGTGACCATGGACCGGTCAAAAATTCTAAGAAGAACCCCTTTTCCTAATTGACCAAATTGATTTTTATCGCCGCTCATATCATTGGCTGGACTACAATCGAGGGCAAAGAAAATATCTGGTTTAATCATGTAGGCACTTGTTCTAGCTCCGCGTAGACCCACCTCTTCTTGGACGGTAGCCCCAGAGTAAAGGGTATTCGGCAATTCTTTGCCATGAAGTTCTTTTAACAATTCGATGGAAAGACCGCAACCGTACCGATTATCCCAGGCTTTCGCCATAATTTTCTTCGGATTAGCGAGCGGTGTAAAAGGACAAACAGGTACAATCTGTTGCCCCGGGCGAATGCCAATCTTTAGCGCATCTTCTTTATCATCGGCGCCGATATCAATAAGCATATTTTTGATATCCATCGGCTTTTTCCGTGTTTCTTCATCCAAAAGATGAGGTGGAATGGAACCAATTACACCGAAAATCGGACCATTGTCTGTAATAATTTGTACTCGTTGGGCAAGCAATACTTGATTCCACCAACCACCGAGCGGCTGGAAGCGAATCATACCGTTATCGGTAATCGCTGTGACCATAAATCCAACTTCGTCCATATGGCCCGCGACCATCACTTTCGGACCATCCTCCGGCCCTTTCCTTACACCGAAAATGCTTCCTAATCCATCTTGAATAACTTCATCGGCATATTTCGACAGTTCGCTTCGCATAAATTTGCGAACGAAATGTTCATTTCCACTTGCTCCTGGTAATTCAGTTAATGTCCGGAATAATTCCATTGTTTCTTGATTCATTGTCTATGACACCGTCCTTTCAATCCATTCAAACAAACGATATGTACAAACACTATTGTACAGAAGTTTTCCATCAACTTCCATACTAGAGGCAAAAAGAATCAATAGAGGCATAAATTCTTTTAGATTGTTGGCATAGGATATTAAAAACAGCTATACTTTCCTTATAGGAGGGATCGACAGTGAAAATAAAAGAGTTTCTTGCTGGTGCATTATGTGGTGCTTTAGCCGGTTTCGTTGCCGCTTCGGTCGTAAACCATTACATGCCTATGTCCTCGGATGAAGTTTTACATAAAATGAAAAGGTTACTAAAGGAAGAAGGAAAAGTGATCGGTTCCTGGATTTTAGCCACCCCTGAACTCGTCGAAAAAAATTCCCTAACATACAAGGCGTATCGGGGTGGAATTACATGCTTGAAAGATGGAAAAGAAGTCCACTATGATTTTTTAGTTGATTCCAAAACTGGAATGATTCTGGAACTTGCTTAAGTAACGTAAAAAATCTCGCTTCCAACGCCGTCCTTTCCGTAATGTCAGGACGGTTTTTATTTTTAAACAAACTCCGGCGAACCGCCTATTTTCGAGAATTTAACCGTAAAATATAGTAGAGCCGGAAGGTAAAACTTCATTATCCAGCGGAATTTCCGTTCTATTAAAATTGATTTTAATACATTGGTGCTCTTTCTCTTCGGACAGAAGCAGTAAAATTTCCATTTGAATCCCATTTCACAGCCCGATAAAAGGCGTCATGATAGAAAGTGAACCAGGCGTTGTTTTCAACTCCATAGGGAAGCCATTTTTCTTTTTCCCGAATGGAATCCATCGGATAATCATCGTAGGCCATCACCCATAAAGGATTACGATGGGCATGGGTCGGCAGTAAATCCGCCAAATGGATCGCCATTTCCCCTTTGGAATGGAAAATTACGATTGAATGTCCCTGGCTATGACCGCCGGTATGTACAATTCGAATCGATGGATGAATCTCCAATTCTTCTTTAAAAGTTACCACTTGGGATTGGATGGCTTTCCAGTTTTTTTCCCAATACGTATTTCTTGAACGAATATTTGGGTTCCGCATTTCATCCCATTCAACTTCCGAACAATAAATTTTTGCCATAGGAAACACAGACTGGTAGTCTGTCCCCCTAGGTTCGGTTAATCCAGCCGCATGGTCAAAATGCATATGGGTCATAATAATTCCGTCAATATCCTTTGGCGTTAGCCCTAGCTCCTTTAAAGATTCCTTAATTTTGGATTCTTCACTTACTCCGTAATTTCTCCGTTCTTTGTCAGTCAGTTTCCCACTCCCGATTCCAGATTCCAGCAAAAATCGCTTGTTACCGGTCTCCACTAATATTGGATCCGTCCGCAGCTCAATTTGATTTAAATCATTGGCTGGATACTTTTTTGACCAAAGAACCTTTGGGACAACCCCAAACATCGCACCCCCATCTAAGTGGGTGACACCACCGTGAAGCCAGGTCAACTTTATATCGCCAATTTGCAAACTCTCCAATGAAACTCCCTCCCCTACTACAAATCCTTCCCCCTCATTATAGCAGGAAGTTTATAACATCATGAATAAAGAGAGACAAGCATTGTCAAAAATCCATAAAAAAATCGTGCCCTCTTTCAGGACACGATGGGAAAGTTATTCGCCTTTTACCGGAAAGGAAACTTCGCAGCGATAAATTCGATTTCCTTTCGCAGAAAATTTTTCTTCATACTCGGTCATAACATTACCT
>Ga0079224_100017687_pt1 | contig 10056 bp, 4 predicted proteins | sample Stecom2015_FD_80414 | JGI IMG/M metagenome (GOLD analysis project Ga0079224, IMG submission 80414) | Agricultural soil microbial communities from Utah to study Nitrogen management - Steer compost 2015 | ecosystem: Environmental > Terrestrial > Soil > Agricultural land | place: USA: Utah... | reverse complement strand
CAGGAAAGCGGCCGAAGAATCCAATCGCAAGGTGTCGGATGCCGAGGCCAGCTTGGCGGTACGTGTCCGGAAAACCGTATCCTGGGCCATTGCTACGGTGGATAGTTCACCGGCCTTGGAAGGGATCAAAGATACCCTGAAGCGCTTTTCCGCTACCATGCTGTCCGCCAGGGGGAAAAAAAGGGAGTCCAGCCCTCCGAAACGCAAAGTGTCCGTATAGGTCATGGTATCCCTCACGGGCGCAGGACCCCCCGCATCTTGCTCCAGGGCCAATCCGAATCCGGAAGCCGCCCCTAACCCCTTGTTATAAAAGGAAATCCATACGCCCAGCTCATTTTGGACAGGAAGGTGGAAGGCTTGCCGGGGAAGCTCCAACCGGGGCAACTCGGAAAGGGGCAATGAATAGGTCCGGGAGCTGAGATTGGGGATGGGTTCTTGCACATCGCCGTTTTCGCCCAGGACTTTTACGTCGAGACGGAAGGCGAGATACAGCTTGGGCCCGGGCATGTCGGCATCGGGAACCGCAAGGAGGATTTTGCGCGCTGAGGTAAGGTGGATGCCGTCTTCGCTTTCCAGGACCATCTGATTCTCCCCCGGAAACAGGGGAGTCTGCTCTCCTCCCACCACATGGGAAGCTATGCCTCCGGAAATGGAAACCCGCGAATAGGCGGAATTGAGACGCAGGCGGATGCGGACCGAATCTCCCGGGGCGGCTTCAGGGGGATCGATGGCTACGGAATCGATCAGCCAGTCCAGGGATGTAAAGGGAGCCGAGGCTACCCGCGAGCGAGTGTCGTCCCAATAATGGGCGATGACCTTGCCGTTCCGCAGGGCTTCGACGCCGCCTTCCAGGGACCTGCGGATTGAGAAGGCTCCGTCGGACACGGAAACCCCCCCTTCGCTTACGGTAGAGTCGCCCAGAAAAAGGGTGACTACGCCTTCGCCCCTGGGAACGGGCAATCCGGATCCCATTACCCCAATCCCTTTTTCCCCGACGAGCAGGGCCGGATCCAGGGACAGGGAGCCTGCTTTTTCCGGAAAGGCCAGGCGCAAGGCCGGATCGCCCAGCAGATTGAACTCGGCCAGGATGGGAAGAAAGGCGTCGCCGGTCCGCAGTTTCACCATGGTTTCGGCCTGTGCGACGATGGCCCCCGTGGTCGCATTGGCATTGCCCGTTGCCGCCTTCAGGATTTCCGCCGACAGCGCCTCTCCGGCAAGGTTGGATATGTAGCCGGCCGCGCCGTAGAATCCCGCCGCGCCTCCGCTTTCGAGCCGCAGCATTTCTTCACCCAGGGAAGGAGCCGAGAAGTCCTCGAAAAAACCGGTCAGGCAGGTGATCGACGAAACCAGGGGAATGGGATATTTACCCTTGAGTCTGCCCTCGGATAAGGCCTTAAGGGTGAGGACGCCGGCATCGGACCATACCGCCCCGCCGCCATGCCCGACGAAACTGACCAGGTTGAAACCGGAATCGAGCTGGTCGTAGAAGTTCGCCCGTTGGGCCGCGTTGCGGTAATGGGGCGAAGCCGGAAAAAGATCCAGACGCGAAACCTGGCGATCCCGGGACACCGCAATTCCCTGCAGGACATTGTTCTGGGCGGTGAAGGTCGCTTCGAAACCGGCGATCAGAAGGGTCTTGTTGCTCCAATGGCCTTGGGATCTTTCTTTTTCCAGCATCAAGGTTTTGCGCACGATTCTGGAAAGATCTTCGCGGGTTGAGACCGGAAGGCGGCCTACCAGCAAATCGGCGATATCGTCGTCGCCGGAAACCTTGGCGAAATAATCGTCGTTGGCGGCTATGCCCCATCCCCGGATGTTCACCGGATGCGTGGGCACCAAGGTACGCCCCTTTTTTTCGAAACCTTGGGACGCGTCCCCGACCAGGAGAAGATAGGTGGGGGCCGGGCGGGCCCAATTGGCATAGGCGTGGGACACGAAACGTCGGATCGCGGCCGGGTCCATGGAGCCGTCCCCGAAAGCCTGGTAGACATGGCGGACCGGAACCACCCGGGTGCGCAGGCCTTGCTTGCGGCGGAAATCCAACAGTGAGTCGAGACCCCGGCCCAACAAGGTTTTATCGGTGATGACCAGATAATCGGCTCCCTGCGAAGAGGACATCAGATCGTCGAGGGTATCCAACTCGATTTCGGGAATCCCGCGCATGGCTGTGGTGCTGGCGATGAAATCGATCCGGCCCGGCAGGGAGTCGACGAAGCTGAGTTCATACCCGTTGCCGCGCCTGGCCATGCCGTAGTTCACCAGCTTGCGGCCTTTTTTATCCCATAGGCTCACGTCTTCGGAAGTGAAACCGGAAAGGGTGAAAAGCCGGGAGCCGACACTGTCCGCGAAGGTATTGGAAAAAGCCAGGCGATCCCCGGTCACGGCATAGGTGGAGGGAAATTCCAGCCGGACGAAATTGACATAGGCATCCTGGTACTCCACGGATTGGCCGTCGGTGGTCTTGAGATCGTTGACCTTCTGGATGGTCAGGACATTGCCTTTTCCCGCCTTGAGAATACCCGGGTTGAGGGGAGGGGATACCCAGGTATGGGTTTCCTGCCCTTCCCAAATGGCGTCGTACCGGATGCCGTTGGCCAGGGAAATGTCGGATCCGTTCAGGAGGAACTTCAAATGATGATCGGGATCGGCTTTCGGATTGTTGGTGATTCCCTTGAGGCTGATGGTGATGCGCAGTGATCCGGCGTCCGGATCCAACGAACTTCCGGATGCCGGTGCGGAGGGCGAGTAGGCGAGGTCGAAGGGCAGTTCCGCCACGTCCTTTTCCGGCCCGAGTCTTTTCCAGAACCAGAAGTCCGTCAATTCGGATTCCTGCACCCGCGCGCCCAGGTCGAGTACCTCCTCCGCCGAGGTGCTGCCGATGCGGAGTATGTCCAGGTCTTCTTCGAGATGTTCGCGAACCGCGAAAGGCGGGGCCGGCCGGGCGACGGAGAGGCCGCTTCCGGACGTTCCCGTGCGCGGGGCCACGGGAACGGCGGGCGCTCGCAGCCCTCTGCCCCGGCCCCATACGAGGATCAAGGTTCCCCGGGCCGTGTAAAGGGAGTTGTAGGTGGTCTGGCCCGCGGCTCTCTTGCCGATGAACTCGATATAGTCTCCGGCATCCCAACGTCCGTCCGACTCGCCATGCACGTAAATGGGAATTTCGCGTCCCCCGTCGTAAAGCCGCAGAGAGCGGGGATCCATTCCCTCCATGGGCATTCCGGCATTGCGCAGGGAATCATAGGTCAGGACCTGGATGTTCTCTCCCAGGGTACGTATCACCAGGCGATGTTTGGGCAGGGCGGCGGAATTTCCAGGGCCGTCGGCGCCGGCCTTCGCCATCGGGGTCGCCGGCGCGCTGCGGAAGGATCGGGATTGGGCATAATTGAGCAGCCAGGATTCCAGATGCCTTTCGGAAGGGCTGGCTGTATCGGGAGCGAAAGTGGGCCGGGGGGAGGCCGGGACTTTTTTGAATTCGATACGTATGCGGGCTTCCGAGGCGGCCGGTCCCGGCCGCGCCGGTGTTCCGGGGCCGGCGGGATCGAAGGACAGCGCCGCGACCAGGACATCGCGGAAGCGGGAAGCCTGCGACAAGGCCACCGAGCCCCGCTCGGGGACGGAAGATTCCAGAATCGCATGGGCACCCGCCCCCGGTGGCACCGCGAGGGCCACGGTGCGGATGTCGTCTCCGCCCCCGGATGCGCCGCGCCGGTTTTTCCAGGACAAGATCAAACCATCCGCATCGGTCGACTCGACGGTCCATTCCGCGTCCACGACCGACGCTGCCGGTCCCCCCTGGACATGCGAGGCCGATAACAGTAGGGCGGCGAGGCCCCACACGACCTCTAGGGCTGAGACCCTCCGGACAAAGGTCACGGACCCACCCGGGAAAAGCGCGAACAGGAAAGCGACTGAGTGAGACCGGTCGCTTCCCCCTGAAAGCTTTCCGTCCCCACGATGCAAAAGAGGGCTTCGCTCGTGGCCCCGCTCCGCAGTTCTTCCAGGAACAGGGAATCGTATTGCAGCGACGGGCCGAATATGGGCGTCTGGCATTTCGCTCTGGGCAGGCATGTATCCGCGGCGGCGATCCAGGATTGCCCGGCTTTTTCGTACAGGGCGACTTTCAATGTCACGCCGATATCGCTGTTGGTTTGCGCTTCCATGCGCAGGACCCGGCCGCTCAGGACGCTTCCGGGATAGGGGTTCAGGATATTCAGGGAGGCTCCTACGGTCAGGGAGTCGATGATCAGCGAGTCTCCGGCCGACTTTTGTCCCGTCGGCTCTATGTAAACGGCACGGACGGCGAAGTAGCGGGTGAACGGCCGGGAGGAATCGGGAAGCGGGAGAACCGCCACCCTCGGTTCGTCGGAGGGAACGGACAGCACGGGAAAATCCAGGGAATCCCGGTCAGGGCTGGAATGGATTTCGAAATAGGAAACCTTGGCCTCTTCAGGATAGGTCCAGGCCACGGCAATTCCGGGAGACCCGGTGCCGGGATCACGGATCTGGAGATGGATGGCGGTTATCCTGGCCTCCGGAAGCGGCGGGGGGGAATGCGGATCGGAGCAGGACAAGCCCAGGAAAAGGCAGCCGAGCGAGCCCGCTCCCAGGGCTTTCGCAATCCGCGTCAGGGGTCCGGTGGAAGTGTGGGGCATGGCCATGGATATTCCGACCCATGCCGGACGGAAAGCCGCCAATGCCTTGGGTTTTTATCGGATTATATCCCTTTGGGCCGCGCTTATGCCATAGTACGGGCTTTTTCCTAGCTTGATTTCCGTAAAATCATGGAATCAACACCTTCTCGGCATTATGTCATCGCCATCGACGGCGTCAGCGGATCAGGAAAGAGCAGCACGGCCAAAACCGTCGCCAAGCGCCTGGGCATCCTCCATCTCGACACGGGCGCCATGTATCGGGCCGTGACCCTTTTGGCACTGGAAAAGGGACTCAAGCCCGGCCAGGTCGGGGAAATCGCGGCATTGGTCTCCGGATTGCACTGGGAAGCCGATTCGGATGGCAATCTCAGGGTAGACGGCAGGGACGTGAGCGGAGATATACGCACCCCTTCCGTGGCCGCCTCCGTTTCCGATTATGCACGCATCCCCGAGGTCAGGCAGGCCCTGGTGCCCATCCAAAAGGCCATCGGTATGCGCCAGTCCACGGTGGCCGAGGGCAGGGACATGGCAACGGTGGTTTTTCCGGACGCCCGCTTCAAGTTTTTCATGTCCGCCAGCCCCGAAGTGCGCGCCCAGCGGCGCGTTGCCGAGTTGATTTCCATGGACCAGCCCGCCAGCTTCCAGGAGGTTCTGGCCAATCTCTCCGATCGCGATTCCAAGGACTCGGGGCGTGCCCATAGCCCCCTCGCCAAGGCTCCGGATGCGGTGGAAATCGACACCAGCGGGTTAACATTCGAAGGGCAAGTTGCTATCATTGTCGACCTCGTCCTGAAAAGCACGACCTAGGCCTTCCGGTTTCCCCGGAATCCCCCGGTCCCTTTCCCCAGGATGCAGGCGCCGCGCTGGCAGCTTTTTCCGGGGTCCGGAAATCAACCCGTCCGCGCAGGCAAGGTCCCGTAAGTTTTCGTTGTCGGATTTTCCGCATGCCGGCGACGGCAGGGAGAGGACTCCGGCGGCGAAGCGATGGCGGCCCAAGGAGAATCGCATACATGTCACAGAAATTGCTATACGGCACCGAAGAGGATTTGAAGGATTTCGGCGAAGACGTCGACTCCAAAGTCCCCGGCCAGGTCAAAAAAGAGATCATGGCCGAATACGACCTCACCCTGCGGGGATATGAGGAAGGCAGCATCGTCAAAGGCACGGTGGTGCGCATTTCGGATACGGACGTCTTCGTGGACATCCATTTCAAGTCCGAAGGCATCATCAATAAATCGGAGTTCAAGGACGACACCGAATTGGTGGTCGGCAAGGTCATCGACGTCTATCTCGAGCAGGTCGAGAACGCCGACGGCCAGATCATCCTCTCCAAGCAGCGCGCCGATTTCATGCGCGTCTGGGAACGCATCCGCGAAGCATTCGAGAAAGAGGAGATCGTCACCGGCACCATCACCCGCCGCATCAAAGGCGGCGTCGTGGTGGATCTGTTCGGCATCGAGGCCTTCCTGCCCGGATCGCAGATCGACTTGCGCCAGGTCCCCGATCTCGACGCCCTCATCAACCAGAAGATGGACTTCAAGGTCATCAAGGTCAACAAGATCCGCCGCAACATCGTGGTTTCGCGCCGCGTGGTGCTGGAGCAGGAACGTTCCAAGATGCGCGACGAGATCATCGACACCCTCGAGAAGGGCCAGATCCGCGAGGGCGTGGTCAAGAACATCACCGATTTCGGCGCTTTCATCGATCTCGGCGGCGTGGACGGCCTGTTGCATATCACCGACATGTCCTGGGGCCGGGTCAACCATCCTTCCGAGGTGGTTTCCCTGGGCGACCGGGTCAAGGTGGTCGTGCTCGATTTCAACGAGAAGAAGGAGCGCATCAGCCTCGGCATGAAGCAGCTCACCAAGCATCCCTGGGAAGACGTGGCGGCCAAATACCCCGAGGGCACCAAGGTCAAGGGCAAGGTCGTATCCATCACGGATTACGGCGTGTTCGTGGAACTGGACCAGGGCGTGGAAGGCCTCATCCACATTTCCGAGATGTCCTGGACCCAGCATATCAAGCATCCGTCCCAGTTGCTCAATCAGGGCGACGACGTGGAAGCGATCGTTCTCAAGCTCGACGCGGAAAACGAGAAGATCTCCCTTGGCCTCAAGCAGGCCACTCCCGATCCCTGGACGAGCATCGAAGACGAAATCCCCGTCGGCTCCAAGGTCACGGGTGAAATCAGGAATCTTGCGGCATTCGGCGCCTTCATCGAGATCAAGGAAGGCGTGGACGGACTGATCCACGTTTCCGACATGTCCTGGACCAAGAAGATCAACCATCCGTCGGAAGTCCTGAAAAAGGGCGACCGCGTGGAATGCATCGTCATGGCCATCGACAAGGACAAGCGCCGCATCAGCCTGTCCATGAAGCATCTTGAGGAAGATCCATGGGATACTCTGGCCGAGAAGTTCCCGGTCGGCAAGGAAGTCAAGGGCACCATCGCCCGTCTGCTGGAACGCGGCGTGATCGTGGAGCTGGAAGGCGGAATCGAAGGGTTCATACCCACTTCGAAGCTGACCACCGATTCGATCCGCAGCCCCGCCGAGGCCTTCAAGGCCGGAGACGAGGTCCCCGCGGCCGTGATCGAAGTGGAACCCTCCTCACGCAAGCTTACGCTGAGCGTGGTGGACTATTTCAAGAACAAGGAAGACGCCGAGTGGAAGGCCTACCTGGCCGGCCATAAGCCGAGTCCTACCACCATCGGAGACGCGGTCCAACTGGACAGCGAATAACCTTTCCGGATCCCCGCCAGGGGATCCGGCGGGTCTTTCCGATATATTCTCCGCTGCAAGGCTTCTCTCCTCCGGGGAGAAGCCTTTTTTAATTCTAACCGGGTCAAAGCGCAAAAAGTAGTTTGAGGCTGAAATCCATCCCCTCCGGAAGAGGGGCGTTCCCCGTATTCGGGTAACGGTTCCTGCGGAGTGACGATAAATGCTTGTGAAAAAGATGCTTGGGGAAACTGTGAGAAAAAGATTGCTGCGGACGGCCCGAAGGCCCGGCACGGCGTCGAAGCTATTGGCCGTTGTCCTCCTGCTTACGGGCGGCCTGTTGCTGATGCGAACGATGCGCCGGGCCCGGAAGCGGAATTTCAGCCCCGTTCCCCAGCCCTTCCATCACCTGAGGGAAAGTTTCTCATACCGGGCGCCGATGGAAAAAGTGTTCGGATACTGGACTTCGTTTTCCGATTTTCCCCGCAACTTCAGCGAAGTCGCCTGGGTCCATGAAACCGGGCCGTCGCAGTTCCGTTTCGGTCTCATCGGTCCGACGGGAGAATCGGGGATCTGGGAAGTCATCGTGACGCGCCTGGTCCCCAATCAATACCTGGAATGGTACAGTACCTCCAAGTCCAAAATCCAATGTTCCGGACGCGCCCGTTTCCGGAGCAGGCCGGACGGAACCCACGTTTATTTCGAAATCGAATCCGGACCCGGCCTTGCCTGGATGGTCGAAGGAATGGAGCGCTTCGTCAAAGAGGGACTCCCGGCCTGGCTCGAGGCCGATCTCCCGGAGGAAACGGAATCCAAGCCGGCTTGACGATGGAAGCCATGGCAGTAGCCGATATCCCGCTGCCGGCGGGAACCGAACCCATCCGCGGGGAGATTTACAGCGCGGACCATCTGATGGAATACGCTTCGGCCCTGGCCGCCAGGCACAAGGTAGGGAGCGCCCGGCGGCGAGGCTTCCATTTGCTGCGCAGGGTGGAAGAGAACGGGGCGGCGCTGCATGGGGCGCATCGGGCCATTGCGCGCACCCTGCTCGCGGATCGAAGCATAACTCCAGCGGCGGAGTGGCTGGCCGACAACTTCCACGTAGTGGACGAGCAGCTCCGGGAAATCCGGAACCACCTGCCGCCGTCCTATTATCGGGACCTTCCCAAGCTGGCGGAAGGAAGGTACGAGGGATACCCCAGGGTATATGCCGTGATATGCGGATACATAGCCCATACCGACAGCCGCCTGGACGCCGAAGTACTGACCCGGTTCATCCGCGCCTACCAGGGCGTGCAGCCCCTTACCATCGGGGAATTGTGGGCCGTGGCCATCACCTTGCGCGTGGCCTTGATCGAAAACCTCCGGCGGCTGGCCGATCTGGTGGTCGGAGGCAGGGAGACCAGGCTGCGGGCCGATAGAGTAGCCGATATGTTACTCGGATTGAAATCGGCGGAAGCGGCTTCCGCGGGCGAAGTGACCCAGGCCGACTGGGAACGCTACGCCGATTCGCCCTTTTTCTCCGCCTTCGCGGTGCAAGTGTTCCAAAGGCTCCAGGACGAAGCTCCGGCCAATTCCCCTCCGCTGGAGTGGCTCGATCAGGAACTGGCCCGGCGCGGCGTTTCCGCCCAGGAGGTGATTCGCCGGGAACACAAGGAACAGGCCGCCATGAATGTGTCGGTCCGCAATATCATCACCAGCATGAGACTGGTGCTGGAATTGGATTGGAAGGTGTTTTTCGAAGAAGTAAGCCTGGTGGAAGCCGTATTGCGCGCCTCTCCGGGATACCAGGACCTCGAATTTCCGACCCGGGACATATACCGGCATTCCGTGGAGGATTTGGCCCGCGGGTCCGGCATTTCCGAACAGGCGGCCGCGAACCGGGCCGTTTCCGCCCTCGGGCCGGCAGGGACCGGAACCGAAGGGGAACTCGGGCATGTGCTGATCGGGCCGGGCCGGGCGGCCTTCGAGAAGGCCATAGGATACAGGCCGGATTTCCGCGAGTCGGTCGCGCGCGCCATCAAGGCAAATTCAGGCTGGCTCTATCCCGGGGCGATCCTGGGTTTCACCGGTTTGTTCGCCGTTCAGGGCCTGGAGTCGCTGGCGGGCGGCGGGCTGCCGATAGCGGCGCTGGTCCTGCTCGGCATTCTCGGCGCCGTTCCGCTGTCCGAAGGCGCGGTCGCGCTGGTGAACCGGTTTCTCATCACCCTGATTCCTCCCCGCCTTTTGCCCAAACTGGATTTCTCCAGCGGCATCCCCGCGGAATTCCGGACCCTGGTCGCCGTTCCGGCCATCCTCCGCAGTCACGGCGATGTGACGGACTTGTTGGAGCGCCTGGAAGTCCATTACCTGGCCAATCCCGACGGGGACATCCGGTTCGCCTTGCTATCGGATTGGGTCGACGCGCCGGAAAGGGAAATGCCGGGAGATCATGAATTGCTGGCCGCGGCGCGGGCGGGGATGGAAGAACTCAACGACAGATACGGCCGGATGCCGGACGGCGGAGACCGTTTCCTCCTTTTGCACCGGGAAAGGCTTTGGAATTCCCGGGAAGGGAAATGGCTGGGTTGGGAGCGCAAGCGCGGGAAACTGGGTGAGCTCAACCGACTGCTGAGGGGAGACCAGGACGTATCCTTCCTGCTGCCGCGGGGCATGGCCGGCTTGCCTCGGGACGTACGGTTCGTAAT
>Ga0079224_100017686_pt1 | contig 10057 bp, 11 predicted proteins | sample Stecom2015_FD_80414 | JGI IMG/M metagenome (GOLD analysis project Ga0079224, IMG submission 80414) | Agricultural soil microbial communities from Utah to study Nitrogen management - Steer compost 2015 | ecosystem: Environmental > Terrestrial > Soil > Agricultural land | place: USA: Utah... | reverse complement strand
TTCCGTCTGTTCTTCGAATGATTATAACCTGCAATTCATTCTCACTATTATACTTGTGCAGGTTATATGTATGCCTCCCGGTCAGGTCAACGCGACGCCGATGCGACAGTTTGCGAAACGAACGGAAGCGACAACTTGCAGCCGCCGGCCGGCAAGCCCCGCAAGATCTAGTCGATGCCTTCGACGATGATCAGGTCGGCGACGGCATACTTCTGCCGCAGGGCCAGCGCGCGTTCGTATTCGGGTGAACGGTAGCAGTCGATCGCCTGCTGGTAGGACGGGAATTCGATGACCACGTGCCGGTCGCGGGAGGTGCCTTCCACGACCTCTGCCTTGCCGCCACGCACCACGAACCTGCCGCCGTACTTGGCGAACGCCTCGGCGTTGGCGGCGACGTACTCGGGGTATCCCGACGGATCCGTGATCGTGACGTGACCGATCCAGTACCCCTTGGCCATGCCTACTCGACCCCTTCCACGATAACCACCTCGGCCTCGCCGGCGCCGATCCGGTGCTGGCGCGCCGCCTGGTACTCCGGCGAATTGTAGCAGGCGATCGCGTCTTCGAACGAGTCGAACTCGATGACCACGTTGCGCGGCCGCGCTTCGCCTTCCAGTGCCTCGTGCCGGCCGCCGCGGGCGAGAATGCGCGCGCCGTAGCGGGCGAACGCCGGCCCGGCGCTCTCGGCATATCGCCTGTAGGGATCGGGATCGGTCACCGTCACGCGGGCGATCCAGTAGGCCTTGGGCATCGGTAGTCCCCCCTCGTCCCTGCCGCGGCAAGTGTTCGGGCCCGCCGGACCCGATGTCAAGTCAGCTCGGTTCGCTGCTCAGCCCTTCGAAGAACCCCTTCACCCTGGCGAAGAAGCCGGCCGACTCCGGGTTCGTCTTCTCGTTGGAGGCTTCCTCGAACTCGCGCAACAGCTCGCGCTGGCGCCGGGTGAGGTTGACCGGCGTCTCGACGGTCACCTGGATGTAGAGATCGCCGAACTGGTTCGATCGCAGGACCGGCATGCCCTTGCCGCGCAGGCGGAACTGGCGGCCGGTCTGGGTGCCCTCGGGCACCTTGACGCGGGCCCGCGTGCCATCCAGCGCCGGGACTTCGATCTCGCCGCCCAGGGCAGCCGTTGTCATTGAGATCGGCACCCGGCAGAACAGGTCGGCACCGTCGCGCTGGAAGAACTCGTGCGGCCGGATCGACAGGAAGATGTAGAGGTCGCCGGGCTGGCCGCCGCGCAACCCCGCCTCGCCCTCGCCGGCGAGCCGGATCCGCGTGCCCTCCTCGACGCCGGCCGGAATGTTGACCGCAAGCGTGCGGTCCTTCGTCACCCGCCCGAGACCGGTGCACACCGGGCAGGGATCGCTGATCACGTGGCCGCGGCCCTGGCAGGCCGGACAGGTGCGTTCGATGGTGAAGAAACCCTGGCTCGAGCGTACCTTCCCGGCGCCGCCGCAGGTGCCGCAGACGGCCGGCGCGGTGCCGGGCCTCGCGCCGCTGCCGCCGCAGCCTTCGCAGGTGACGCTCGACGGCACCCGGATCTCGGCGGTCTTGCCGGAATAGGCCTCCTCGAGATCGATCTCCAGGTTGTAGCGCAGGTCGGCGCCGCGTTCGCGACCGTCTCGCCGGCGACCGCGGCGGCCGCCCATGAAGTCGCCGAACAGGTCGTCGAAGATGTCCGACATGGTGGTCGAGAAGTCGGGGCCGAAGCCTTGCGGCCCGGCGCGGAAGCCGCCGCCGGCGGCGGGGTCGAACGCGGCGTGGCCGTAGCGGTCGTAGGCGGCGCGCGTGTTCGGGTTCTTCAGCGCCTCGTAGGCCTCGTTGACTTCCTTGAAGCGGAGTTCCGCCTCCTTGTCGCCCTGATTACGGTCGGGATGATACTGCTTCGCGAGCCTGCGGAAGGCAGCCTTGATCTCCTTGTCGTCTGCGTCCCGCGACACGCCAAGGACATCGTAGAAGCACCGTTTGGCCATCCGGCTAACCTCTTCCCCACTTCCACGCAATCACCCCGGCGCCTCGCGGAGCCGGGGCGATGCTGGTGGAACCACCCGCTGGCTTCGACGCCGTCATCGCCGACCTCCCTTCGGCGACCGACCGCAGCCTGCCGATGACGCGTCGGCGTCAGGCGGAGCGCTTGTGCTCGTCGTCGTCGACCTCCTCGAAGTCGGCGTCGACGACGTCCTCGGTTGCGGCGCCGTTGCCGGACCCGCTGCCGGCGGTACCGCCGGACGCGGCGTCCTGCTGCTGGGCCTGGTACATCGCCTCGCCAAGCTTCATCGACGCCTGCGCGAGCGCGTCCGTCTTCTGCCTGATGTCTTCAATGTCGTCGCCCTCCATTGCCGACCTGAGATCAGCAATTGCGGCTTCGACGGTCGACTTGTCGGACTGTGCGACCTTCTCGCCGAGTTCAGACAGCGTCTTCTCGGTCGAGTGGATCAGCGCCTCGGCGTGGTTCTTCGCCTCGACCAGCTCACGCCGCTTCTTGTCCTCGCTGGCGTGCTGCTCGGCGTCCTTGACCATCTGCTGGATCTCGTCGTCCGAGAGCCCGCCCGAGGCCTGGATGCGGATCTGCTGCTCCTTGCCGGTCGCCTTGTCCTTGGCCGACACGTTGACGATGCCGTTGGCGTCGATGTCGAACGTCACCTCGATCTGCGGCACGCCGCGCGGTGCCGGCGGGATGCCGACCAGGTCGAACTGGCCGAGCAGCTTGTTGTCGGCCGCCATCTCGCGTTCGCCCTGGAACACCCGGATGGTCACCGCGGTCTGTCCGTCCTCGGCGGTCGAGAACACCTGGCTCTTCTTGGTCGGGATGGTCGTGTTGCGGTCGATCAGCCGGGTGAACACGCCGCCGAGCGTCTCAATGCCGAGTGACAGCGGGGTCACGTCGAGCAGCAGGACATCCTTGACGTCGCCCTGCAGCACGCCGGCCTGGATCGCCGCGCCGATGGCGACCACCTCGTCCGGGTTGACGCCCTTGTGCGGCTCCTTGCCGAAGAAGTTCCTGACCGTCTCGATGACCTTGGGCATGCGGGTCATGCCGCCGACGAGGACCACCTCGTCGATCTCCCCGGCCGACAGCCCGGCATCCTTTAGCGCCGCCTTGCAGGGGTCGATGGTGCGCTGGATCAGGTCGTCGACCAGCGACTCCAGCTTGGCCCGCGTCAGCTTCATCGTCAGGTGCTTCGGGCCGGTCTGGTCGGCGGTGATGAACGGCAGGTTGATCTCGGTCTGGGTCGCCGACGACAGCTCCACCTTGGCCTTCTCGGCCGCCTCCTTGAGGCGTTGCAGCGCCAGCTTGTCGTTGCGCAGGTCGATGCCCTGCTCCTTCTTGAACTCGTCGGCCAGGTAGTCGACCACGCGCATGTCGAAGTCCTCGCCGCCGAGGAAGGTGTCGCCGTTGGTCGACTTGACCTCGAACACGCCGTCGCCGATCTCGAGGATCGACACGTCGAAGGTGCCGCCGCCGAGGTCATAGACGGCGATCGTCGCGCCGTCCTTGCGGTCGAGGCCGTAGGCGAGCGCGGCAGCGGTCGGCTCGTTGATGATGCGCAGCACCTCGAGGCCGGCGATCTTGCCGGCGTCCTTGGTGGCCTGACGCTGGGAATCGTTGAAATACGCGGGAACCGTGATCACGGCCTTCTCGACCGGCTGGCCGAGATAACGCTCCGCCGTCTCCTTCATCTTCTGCAGCACGTAGGCGGAGATCTGCGACGGCGCGTACTTCTTGCCGCGCGCCTCGACCCAGGCGTCGCCGTTGTCGGCCTTGACGATCTTGTAGGGGACGAGCTGCTTGTCCTTCTCGACCGTCGGGTCGCCGTAGCGGCGGCCGATCAGGCGCTTGAGGGCAAAGAACGTGTTCTCGGGATTGGTGACCGCCTGGCGCTTGGCCGGCTGGCCGACCAGGATCTCACCGTCCTCGGTGAACGCCACCATCGACGGCGTGGTGCGCGCGCCCTCGGCGTTCTCGATGACCTTGGGGTCCTTCCCCTCCATGACGGCGACGCATGAATTGGTCGTCCCGAGATCGATTCCGATGATTTTTGACATGTCGTCTCACCTCTTGTTTCGGCAGACCGTCCGCGGGCCCCCTGCTGGAGCACCCGCTTCCCCGATCCGGTTCCCGTGATCAGGAACAGCCTCCTTGGGTTCGAAAAAATGGCTACGCGTTTGCCGCGATATATAAGGAGCGGGTATTGGTGCTGCAAGCGCGCGCGGACGCCCGCGCCCGGTCCGACCGGCACCGCCTGACCGGGCCTGGCGACGGCGCGGCGGAAGGCTTTGCGAATGACTGCGGACGGCTTTCGACTGATCCCCGGCTATCTCGACCGGGCGGCCCAGGAGCGGCTGCTCGACTGCGTGCGCGCGATCGTCGCGGAGGCACCGCTCTACCGGCCGGTGATGCCGCGTACCGGGCGGCCGTTCTCGGTCCGCATGACCAATGCCGGCCGGCTCGGCTGGTATTCCGACCGCGCCGGCTACCGCTACCGGCCAGACCACCCCGCCACCGGCCGTCCGTGGCCGCCGATCCCGGAGCCGGTCCTCGCCGCCTGGCGGGAGCTTGCCGGCTACCCGGCGGAGCCGGAATGCTGCCTCGTCAACGTCTACGACCCCGCCGCCCGCATGGGCCTGCACCGCGACGAGGACGAACAGGATCTCGCCGCGCCGGTGGTGTCGCTGTCGCTGGGCGACACGGCGGTGTTCCGGATCGGCGGCCTCGACCGCCGCGACCCGACGCGGTCGGTGCGGCTCGCCTCCGGCGATGCGGTGGTGCTCGGCGGCCCCGCGCGGCTGATCTACCACGGTGTCGACCGGATCATCGGCGGCACCTCGACCCTCCTCGCGGAGGGCGGGCGCATGAACCTGACTCTCAGGCGGGTGACGCGGGAGGCCGGTGACGCAGCCTAGGCGCTGCGGTCGACGTTCTGGCCGACGGTCTCCGACGGTGCACGGTCGGGCGCTGTCTGCTGGCCGCCGCCACTGCCGCCGGAAGCAGCCGCCGAGGGCGCTTTGGCGACGCCGACCATGGCCGGGCGCAGCACCCGCTCGTGGATGACGTAGCCCGGCTGGACCACCTCGACCACGGTGCCCGGCGCCGCATCGGCGCGTTCGACCTCGAACATCGCCTGGTGCAGGTTGGGGTCGAACCGGTCGCCCCTGGGATCGATGCGGCGGATGCCGTGCCGTTCGAACACGTTCAGCATCTCGCGCTCGGTCATCTCGATGCCGACGATCAGGTTGCGTACCGCCTCGTCGACCGAGTTGCGGGTGGCGTCGTCGACGGCGCCGATCGCGCGGGCGAGATTGTCGCCGATCGACAGTACGTCGCGGGCGAACGCCGCGATGCCGTAGCGCGCGGCGTCCTCGCGCTCGCGCTCGGCGCGCTTGCGCGCATTGTCGAGGTCGGCGAGCGCGCGCAGCAGCCGGTCCCTGAGCTCGGCATTCTCGGCGGCGAGCGTCTCGATGGTCGGCTCGGCCGCCGGTGCCGCCTCGTCGGAGCGGCCGCCGTCGCCGTCGTTGGCGGCGTCGTTGGCGGCGGTGTCGGCCGCCGCCGGTTCGCCCGGCGCCTGCGCGGTCTGCTGCTCGGTGGTTGGTTCCCTGCCGTCGTCTGCGATCATCGTCTATCCATGCGAATGGGCGGCCTGCGGGTGGTCATGTCCGCCCGATATCAGCCCGCATGGCCGGAAATTCAAGTCAGGAGCCGTCCGATGACCCTGGCGGTGTAGTCGACCATCGGGATGATGCGGGCGTAATTGAGCCGCGTCGGCCCGATGACGCCGATGACGCCGACGATTCGCTTCTCGGTATCGCGGTACGGCGACACGATCAGCGACGAGCCGGACAGCGAGAACAGCTTGTTCTCGGAGCCGATGAATATGCGCACCCCTTCCGCCGATTCGGCGAGACCGAGAAGATGGATCAGGTCCTTCTTGGTCTCCAGGTCGTCGAACAGCTGGCGGATCCGCTCGAGGTCCTCGAGCGCGGCGATGTTCTCGAGGAGGTTGGAGCGGCCGCGCACGATGAGGGTCTTGGATTCCGCCTCGTCCTCCGCCTCGCCGGCCCACGTGGCAAGCCCCATCTCGACCACCTTGGCCGCCAGCCGGTCGAGGTGCGCCCGCTGGGTCTCGATCTCCTCCTGCACCAGCCGCGAGATCTCCTGCAGCGTCTTGCCCTGGATGCGCGCGTTGAGGTAGTTCGAGGCCTCCATCAGCGTCGACGGTGGCAGCCCGGGCGCGATCTCGATCACCCGGTTCTCGACCGAGCCGTCCTCGCCGACCAGCACGACCAGGGCCCGGGTCGGCTCGAGCGGCACGAACTCCAGGTGCTTGAGCCGCATGTTGCGCTTCGGCGTCACCACCACGCCGGCGCACTGGCTCAGCCCGGACAGCAGGTTGGTGGCCTTGGTCAGCAGCTCCTCGATCGACTGCTGGCGGTTGGAGGCGGCAATCTGGGTCTCGATCTGCAGCCGCTCGGATTCGGCGAGATCGCCGATTTCCAGCAAGCCGTCGACGAACAGCCTGAGCCCCATCTCGGTCGGCAGCCGGCCGGCGCTGGTGTGCGGCGAATAGATGAGCCCGACAGCCTCGAGGTCCTGCATGACGTTGCGGATCGAGGCCGGCGACAGCGAGATCGGCAGGCCGCGGCTGAGCGTGCGCGACCCGACCGGCTCGCCGGTCTCCAGGTAGGTCTCGACGATCTGCTTGAAGATGTCGCGGGACCGTTGGTCGAGCTCAAGCAATCCGGTGAGTGTGCCTGACATGTTCACGTTGAGCGACTGGCCTCTGCCTCTGCAATGCTGACGAGCGGGCCCTGTACACCGCCGAAAATCTATGTACCGTGTTCGGCCGCGTCAACGTGTGCGGCAAGGTCGGGGTTTGCGCCGCGCGGGGCCTCGGGCTAGAAAGCCGCACCCGCAACCCAGGCCGCAAGCAGCAAGGCACGAACGCCCGTGATACGACCGTCTAAGCGAGACCCGGACGAGATCCGGGCGGTTTCCCTCGAACGCAACGTCTCCAAGCACGCCGAAGGCTCCTGCTTCATCAGGTTCGGCGACACCCATGTCCTGTGCACGGCCACGGTCGAGGACAAGGTCCCGTCGTGGCTGCGCGGCGGCGGCCGCGGCTGGATCACCGCCGAGTACGGCATGCTGCCGCGCTCGACCGGCGAGCGCATGCGCCGCGAGGCGGCGGCCGGCCGGCTGTCCGGCCGCACCCAGGAGATCCAGCGCCTGATCGGCCGGAGCCTGCGTGCCGTCGTCGACCTCGACCGGCTGGGCGAGCGGCAGATCACCGTCGACTGCGACGTGATCCAGGCCGACGGCGGCACCCGCACCGCCGCCATCACCGGCGCCTGGGTCGCGCTGCACGACGCCATCCGCTGGATGCGGATGCGCGACATGCTGCAGCACGATCCCCTGAAGGACCGGGTGGCGGCCATTTCGTGCGGCATCTGGCGCGGCATCACCGTGTGCGACCTGGACTACGCCGAGGACTCCGAAGCCGAGACCGACGCCAATTTCGTGATGACCGGAAGCGGCGGCCTGGTCGAGGTGCAGGCGACCGCGGAGGGCGCCCCGTTCGACGAGGGCACGTTCGCCCAGATGATGACCTTGGCGCGGCGGGCGATCGGCGAACTGGTCGCCCTGCAGAACACCGCCGTCGCGTGACGGGAGGCGCCGCCGCCATGAAGGTGGAGAGAATACTCGAGACCGTCCTCTACGCCGGCGACCTCGACGCCGCCGAGCGGTTCTACGGCGGCGTGCTCGGGCTCGAGTGCTTCGCCCGCGAGGCCGGCCGCCACGTGTTCTTCCGCTGCGGCAACCAGGTTTTCCTCGTCTTCGATCCGGCGGTGACGCGGGTGCCGCCGTCGGGCGGCCTTGCCATCCCGCCGCACGGTGCCACCGGCGCCGGCCACGTCTGCTTTGCCTGCACCGGCGCCGACATCGACCGCTGGCGGGCCAGGCTGGTCGAGCACGGGGTCGCCATCGAGTCGGAGTTCGAATGGCCGCAGGGCGGCCGGTCGCTCTACTTCCGCGACCCGGCCGGCAATTGCCTCGAGTTCGCCGAGCCGCGCATCTGGGGGCTCGCATGAGGCGGCGGCTCGCCCCAGGCACCAGGCTGGTGGTCGCCAGCCACAACGCCGGCAAGGTGCGCGAGATCGCCGATCTGGTGCGCCCCCACGCCATCGATGTGGTGTCGGCGGCCGAGCTCGGGCTCGCCGAGCCGGAGGAGACCGGGTCGACGTTCGCCGAGAATGCCGCGCTCAAGGCGCATGCCGCCGCCAAGGCGGCCGGGCTGCCGGCGCTTGCCGACGATTCGGGTCTCGCGGTCGACGCCCTCGACGGCGCGCCCGGCATCTACTCGGCGCGCTGGGCAGGCAACGGCCGCGACTTCACCGCCGCCATGCAGCGGGTCGAGGACGAACTCGCCAGGGCGGCGCGCGAGACCGGCGAACCGGACCGGCGGGCACGTTTCGTCTGCGCGCTCGCGCTGGCCTGGCCCGACGGCCACATCGAGGAATTTTTCGGCCAGGTGCGCGGCACGCTGGTGTGGCCGCCGCGCGGCACCAGGGGCTTCGGCTACGACCCGATGTTCGTCGCCGACGGCTGCACCATGACCTTCGGCGAGCTGGAACCGGCGCGGAAGCACGAGATTTCCCACCGCGCACGGGCATTCCGCAAGCTCGCCGAGGCCTGCCTTGGCTGACACCGCGCCAGGCTCCACACCCGCAGCCGGCGACGACCCGGGCTTCGGCGTCTACGTGCACTGGCCGTTCTGCCGCGCCAAATGCCCGTACTGCGACTTCAATTCCCATGTCCGCCACGCCGGCGTCGACCAGGGACGCTACGCCGACGCACTTGTGCGCGAGCTCGCCCTGCTGGCGGCGCGGACGCCCGGGCGCACCGTGTCGACGGTCTTCTTCGGCGGCGGCACGCCGTCGCTGATGCAGCCGCGCACCGTCGCCACGGTGCTCGACGCCATCGGCCGCTGCTGGACGGTGGCCGCGGACGTGGAAGTCACGCTCGAATGCAACCCGACCAGCGCCGAGGCCGCCGCCTTCGCCGGCTACCGGGCGGCGGGCGTCAACCGGCTGTCGGTCGGCGTCCAGGCGCTCGATGATCGGGCGCTCGCACGGCTGGGGCGGCAGCACACCGTCGCCGAGGCGCTCGCCGCCTACGCCGAGGCGGCGCGCCGGTTCGAGCGCACGTCGTTCGACCTGATCTATGCCCGCCCCGGCCAGGCGCCCGGGGAGTGGCGGGACGAACTGGGGCGCGCGCTCGCGGTCGCCGGTGGCCACCTGTCGCTCTACCAGCTGACCATCGAGCCGGGCACCGCCTATGCCGAGCTCGCCCGGGCCGGGCGGCTGCGCGTTCCCGGCGACCGGGCTGCCGCGGCCCTGTACGAGCTGACCCTGGAGATGTGCGACCGCGCCGGCCGGCCGGCCTACGAGATCTCCAATCATGCCGTCCCCGGCGACGAGTGCCGTCACAACCTCCTCTACTGGCGCTACGGCGAGTACGTCGGCGCCGGCCCCGGCGCGCACAGCCGAATCGTTGACGGGGCCGGGCGCATCGCGCTCTGCAACGAGCGCCATCCCGAGACGTGGCTCGAGGCGATCGAGCGCGGCCGCCCGGAGACGCGCGAGGAACGGCTGACTGCCGCCGAACAGGCCGACGAGATGCTTCTGATGGGGCTGCGGATCGCCGAGGGGGTGGACCTTGCCCGCCATGCGAGGCTCGGCGGCGCGCCGCTGTCCACCGCACGGATCGAACGCCTCGCGCGCGACGGGCTGGTCGATTTCGATGCCGCCGCCATGCGCCTCAAGCTCACCGCCCGCGGCAGCCTGCTGCTCGACGCGATCGCGGTGGAGCTCGCCTCCGACCCGGAGCGACCGGCCATGCAATGACGCCGGAGGCGGTGCCGTGCACCGCGTTCCCCCAACCCCGTCATTCCGGCGCAGGCCGGGGTGACAATTTCACCGCAATGACAAGGAGCTGCCGCGCGGTCCCGTGTCTGCGGCGCACCGCTTCGCGCTGCACCGCGCACGGGATGACACCGGGGGA
>Ga0079224_100017685_pt1 | contig 10057 bp, 10 predicted proteins | sample Stecom2015_FD_80414 | JGI IMG/M metagenome (GOLD analysis project Ga0079224, IMG submission 80414) | Agricultural soil microbial communities from Utah to study Nitrogen management - Steer compost 2015 | ecosystem: Environmental > Terrestrial > Soil > Agricultural land | place: USA: Utah... | reverse complement strand
TGGCGCCGCGTGAGCTGGAGCTGCTGGTCCTCGGGGTAGCCCGCGAGGCTGATCACCTCCATCCGGTGGCGCCGCGGCCCCGGAACGGTGTCGAGCATGTTGGCGGTCGGGATGGAGACGACGGGGGACAGATCGAAGGGCACGCCGGGATAGTTGTCGCGGAAGGTATGGTTCTGCTCGGGGTCGAGCACCTCGAGCATCGCCGCCGAGGGATCGCCCTGGATGCCGCGCCCCATCTTGTCGATCTCGTCGAGCATCATCACGCAGTTGCGGGCGCCCGCGCGCCGGATGCCCTGGATGATGTTGCCGGGTAGCGCCCCGATATAGGTGCGCCGGTGGCCGCGGATCTCGGCCTCGTCATGGACGCCGCCGAGGCTCACGCGCACGAAGGGCCGGTCCATGGCGCGCGCGATCGACTGGCCGAGCGAGGTCTTGCCGACGCCGGGCGGGCCGACGAAGCAGAGGATCGGCGCCTTGCCCTCGGGGGCGAGCTTGCGGATCGCAAGGAACTCGAGGATCCGCGTCTTGATCTTCTCGAGGCCGTAATGGTCCTCGTCGAGGATGGCGCGGGCCTCGGCGATGTCGATCGGCTTTTCCTCCGGGAGTTTCCACGGAAGCTCGATCAGCCAGTCGAGATAGGTGCGGACCATTCCGGCCTCGCCGGCGGCCTCGGGCATCCGCTCGTAGCGCCGCAGCTCCTTGCGCGCCTGCTGCTCGACCTCCTCCGGCATGCCGGCATTGGTGATTGCCTCCGCAAGCTCGGCCACTTCCTCGCTCTTGCCGTCGTCCTCGCCGAGCTGGCGCTGGATCGCGGCAAGCTGCTCGCGCAGCACCGCCTCGCGCTGGCGCTCGTCGAAGGCGGCCTTGGTCTGGCGGCCGATCTCGTGGGAGATGCGCAGGACCTCGATCCGCTGGGCGAGAAGGCGCGAGACCTTGTCCATGCGGGCCGAGATGTCGATCGTCTCGAGGATCTCCTGCTTCTCCTCGGGCTTGAGATCCATGTAGGCGGCGGCGAAGTCCGCGAGCGCGGCCGGCGAGGTCATCGACTGCACGGATTCCACGAGGCCGGGCGGCGCCTGCGGCAGGAGGCTGATCGCCTCGACCGCCTGGGACTGGAGATGGAGGAAACGCCCCTCGACCTCGGGGAGGCGGCTTTCCGTTTCCGGCAGGTGCAGCACGCGGGCAACCAGGAAGGGGGTGCCCGGAAGCAGGTCGAGGATGCGGAACCGGTGGACGCCCTGGCAGACGATATGGTGGCTGCCATCCGGGGCGGTCATGTAGCGGACGATGTTCGCGACCGTGCCGATACGGTGGAGCCCGTCCACGCCGGGGTCCTCCTCCTCCCGGTCCCGCTGCATGACGACGCCGATCGGCCGCTCCTCGCGCACCGCCTGCTGGATCGCCGCGACCGATTTCGGCCGGCCGATGGAGATCGGGTTGATGATGCCGGGAAACAGGACCATGTCCCGCACAGGCAGGATGATCAGCGCGTCATCGGGAAGGGGCACGGCTTCGCCCGCGCCCTCGGGCCGGTTGTCTTCCGTGCCCGATGTCGAACCGCCGAGGAGCTTCATGGCATCCCTCCGAGCTTCTCCAGCGTGAAGACGAGGCAGCCGTTGCCGGTGGCGTGGCTCACGGCATAGCGACCCGCCGGGAGCGGGATCCGCCGTTCGAATCTCCCCTGCGGCAGCTCGAGCCGGTGTATGACGGCGCGGCGCAATTCGGCGGGCAGGGTGCGCCTCCCCTCGACGACGAGGGCGCCGTCCTCGATCCGCGCCTCGACCTGCTCGGGATCGACACCGGGGAGGGCGACATGGATGAGCACCTCGTGTTCGGTCTCGATCATGTCGATGGGCGGCTCCCAAGACGGCTCGAGGGTGGCGCTCCTGCGCGGCGCGCGAAAGACCTGGTGACGCATGCGCTCGGCTTCGGCGAGGGCGGCGAGCGCCTCCGAGAGCATCCAGTGTGCGGGATCCCGGCTTCGAGTGGACATGAACGGTTCTCCGGCTGCCGAGGCACAATGCGAGTGCCGACGCATTTGTTGCAATTGAATTCCGGGCGAAGGGAAACGCAAGGTCAAGCCGCATCTTTCTGCCATTCCGCAACCGCAATGCCGACGGCGCGGATGCCCGCATGCGTCGCGTCCGGCCCTGTACGCGGAAGCGGGCGGATGCGATGATCGGGCAGGTGTGGCCATGCAGTGGACGGAGGATCATGACGGGAACGGGGTTCACCCGGCGGCAGGCGCTTCTCGCCGGCGCGGCATTTGTCCTCGGTGCCGGGACGGGTCCGGGCACCGCCCGCGCGACGAACGGATGGCAGGCGGCGCTTTCCGCCTTCACCGACGGGTTGCAGCCGGTCGCGAGCGGCATCACGCTCGACCTCCCCGAGATCGCCGAGAACGGCAACATGGTGCCGATGACCATCCGCGTCGAAAGCCCGATGACGCCGGATGACCATGTTGCCGAGGTGATCGTGATCGCGACCGACAATCCCGAGCCCGAGGTATCGCGCTTCCGCTTCACGCCGCTCGCGGGGCGGGCCGAGGTCGTGACCCGCATCCGTCTCGCGCGGTCGCAGGAGGTGATCGCCGCGGCGCGGATGGCCGACGGGAGCACGCGGATAGACCGCCGCCAGGTGAGCGTGATCGTCGGCGGCTGCGGGGCCTGAGGAGATGGCGATGGAGCGTCCCCGCGTCCGGCTCAGCGCGAGCGTGATCGCCGCGGGCGAGACCATCGAGATCCGCACGCTGATCTCGCATCCGATGGAATCGGGTTACCGGCGCGACGCCGACGGCGCGGTCGTGCCCCGGAAGATCATCACCAGGTTCCGCTGCGAATTCGAGGGCAGGGAGGTCTTCACCTGGGAACTCCGGCCGGGGGTGGCCGCAAATCCCTATCTGCAGTTCCGGGTCCGGCCACCCGGTTCGGGCCAACTCGCCTTCACCTGGACGGATGACGACGGCGCGGAGGTGAGCATCTCGGAGAGCGTCACCGTCGCGTAGGCGCCGGATGCCCCGGCGCAGGTCGCTTCCCGTCTCCTTGACCATGGGCTCTGCCCGCAAGGACGGTCAGGGCGCCGCGGGGGGTGCGTAGACCGTCACGGCTCCCGGCTGGATGCGGAAATGCGCCGGAGTCGTGGTGACCAGGTCGCCGTCGACATTGACCGGCATCGGCCGCTTCGTGGTGACGTCGAACTCGTCGCTTCGGGAGGTGCGCACCTCGCTCCATGCGCCATGAGTACCCGAGCGGAAGGTCCGCAGCATCAGCGCGAGTTTCCAGACATTCGCCAGTTCGAGGCTGTAGAGATCGAAATGGGCGTCATCGATGGCGGCATCGGCATTGACGACATTGCCGCCGCCGTAATGGACACCGTTGCCGACGCCGATCTGGAGGGTCCTCACCACCACGGTGCTCTCGCCGTCGGTTATTCGCGCCCGGAAGGGACGGGCACGGGCAAGGACCCGCGCGCCGGCGATCGCGTAGCCGAACCTGCCCCAGCGCCGCTTGATGTCGCTGGTGAGTGCGCGCGAGAGTTCCGCGCTCAGCCCGATCGAGGCGACGTTGAAGAACGGATGGCCGTTGACGGTGCCAAGGTCGATCCGGCGGCGGTGCCCGGCGAGGATCACCCCGGCGGCGGCCACGAGATCTTCCGGTATGGCAAGGGTGCGGGCGAGGTCGTTCGCCGTGCCGCAGGGCAGGATCGCCAGCGGCAGCCCCTTGCGGGCGAGCACGCCGCCCGCCCGGCTGAGCGTGCCGTCGCCTCCCGCGACCGCGACGCAGTCGGCATCGCCTGCCGCGCGTTCTATGTCGGTCTCGACCTCGTCGGGGCCGGTGAAGGTCTCGACCCGGACCCTGATCCCGCCCGCTTCCAGCGTTTCCACGGCGGCCTCCACGCCCTCGCTGCCGGAGCGGGCGTTCGGATTGACGAGGAGGAGCACGCGCGATGGCGGCAGGGGAGGCAGGGCGTGCATGGTGATTCCGGGGGACATGCGTTCATCGTCATCATGCGACGCGCCCGCGCGATGTCGATACGTGATCTGCGGCGCCCATGAGTGAGGAGGGCGCCGGCGGTGCACCGCCGGTAGGCGGTCTAGCGGCAGGCGGTGAGCAGGAGCGCCGGGGCGAAGGTGAGGAGCGTCGCGACGAGGGCGGCCCAGAGCGCAAGTTCCACGACCGGGCGGAGGAAACCTGACGCGAGCCGCTCCCGGCTGCGGCGGAAGAGCAGCGCGATCGCTCCCAGATGGAGGCCGAGCACGGCGAAGAGGACAAGCCGGTACGCCGGATCCGGCCAGCCATAGGCGCAGCCGAGGCCCTGCAGCGAGTAGAGCACGATGAAGGCCGACGACCACACCGCGAAACCCGCGACCATCCAGAGCAGCCGCGCGGGAGCCTGTTCCTTCATGGCCTTCCCTCCGCGAGCGGTGCGAGCGCAGGCAGCGCCAGCACCACGAGGAGGATCACGATCCCGCTGACCGCGGTGTAATCCTGCCAGACCCGCGTCAGCCGCAGGTCGAGCCTGCGCCGCGCCGAGAGATAGCTCGCCCGGTACCTGAGCGCGTTGCTGACGAGGAACAGCAGGCCGACATAGGCATGAAGCCCGATGTAGCCGACGAGCATGAAGACCGTCGCCGGATGAGCATGCGAGCGCGGGTCGGGCAGTCCGGCGAGGATCGCCCCGACAATGCCCGTCACGGCGAGTCCCGCGAAGATGCCGGCTCCGATCCACGGGACCGGGTTGCCGCCCCGACCGAGCGCGGCGAGCGCCCCCCGGGCGCAGCCGGAAGCGGCGACGAGCGCGGCCACCGCCAGTGTTACGGGGATGAGGCCGCCCCGCGCGAGTTCGGGTGGCGGCCAGTTCGCCGCGACCAGCCAGTTGTAGAAGCCCGCATAGATCAGCGACGCAAGGATCGTGCCGTCGGCCACCAGCGCCACCACGAGCGCGAGGAGGGGAGGTGAGGATTCCGCCTCCGTATGCGGCGGCACCGCCTCGCCCCGGCCGATCGGCAGCGGCCCGTGATCCTCCCTGAGCCCGGCCGATTGCGCCCGGAAGACGAACATCGCCGAGACGACGAAGAATCCCGCCACCGCAACCGGATAGAGCTTGAACAGCATCGCGAGCACGGTGAGACCGACCGTCGCCGCGGTGACCAGCGGCTCGTAGCTCTGGCGCGGGAAGATGATGACCTGGTCGGCCTCGCCCGTGGTAACATGGATGCCGAGGGTCTCCTGCCAGCCGTTGCGGGTGTCCCCGAGATAACCTTCGCCGGCCGCAAGCTCGCGCCCGAGCTCGCGCGGGTCGATCCGGTCGGCGCGGGTCTCGATCCGCGGCAGCGACGCGAAGGCATAGAAGGTGGGCGGACGCGGGATCGCCCAGTCGAGCGTGCCGCCCTCCCAGGGGTCGCGCCGTGCGCGCCGCCCGAACCGGGCATGGAGTGCGAGATCGGCGAGGATCACCGCGAATCCCATCGTCAGCACCATGCCCCCGATGGAGGAGAGGACGTTGAGCCACATCCATCCCTCGTGGCCCGGGTAGGTGAAGACCCGCCGCGGCATGCCGAGGAGGCCGGTGAGATGCATCATGAAGAAGGTGAGGTTGAAGCCGATGAAGATCAGCCAGAAGCCCGGCCGGGCCAGGGTGAACCGGCTCGCGCGCCCGGTGGCGAGCGGCAGCCAGTAGTAGAGTCCGGCGAGAAGCGGAAAGACGAAACCGCCGACCAGCACGTAATGCATGTGGGCGACGACGAAATGCGTGTCATGCGCCTGCAGGTCGAAGGGCACCATCGCCACCATCACGCCGGTGAGCCCGCCCATGACGAAGATCCAGAGGAAGCCGAACAGGTAGAGCATCGGCACGTCCCAGCGTGGCCGCCCATGCGCGAAGGTCGCGAGCCAGGCGAAGATCTGGATCGCCGTCGGCACCACCACGAGCGACGACGCGAGCGAGAAGAAGGCGAGCGCCATGTGCGGGATGCCGGTCGTGTACATGTGATGCGCCCAGATCCCGAAGGAGAGGAATCCGAAGGCGACGAGGGCGGCGACGATCGCGCGGTAGCCGACGAGGGGATGGCGGGCGAAGACCGGGACGATGGTGGAGAGCACGCCCGCCGCCGGGATGAAGATGATGTAGACCTCGGGATGGCCGAATATCCAGAAGAGATGCTGCCAGAGCAGCGCCGAGCCGCCGCGCGTCGGATCGAAGAACGGCAGGCCGAAGGCGCGTTCCGCCTCGAGCAGGATCGAGCCGAGGATGAGCGGCGGGAAGCCGAGGATGATCATCAGCGAGGTGACGAGCATGTACCAGGCGAAGATCGGCATCCGCCCGAGCGTCATCCCCGGCGCCCGTATCTTCAGGATCGAGACCACCAGCGTCGTCGCGAAGGTCAGCGCCGAGATCTCGACGAAGGTGATGCCGAGGAGCCAGACGTCGGAATTGACGCCCGGCGAATGGGGCTTCGAGGAGAGCGGCACGTACATGAACCAGCCGCTGTCGGGTGCCACGCCGAAGAGGAGCGACAGGACGATGATCGAGCCGCCGAAGAGATAGCACCAGTAGCCGAAGGCGGTCAGCCGCGGGAAGGCGAGGTCGCGCGCGCCCATCAGCTTCGGCAGCATGTAGCCCGCGAGCCCCTCGAGCATCGGGATCGCGAAGAGGAACATCATCACCGTGCCGTGCAGGGTGAAGATCTGGCTGTAGGTCTCGGCGCCGAGGAAGGCCGATTGCGGCGTCGAGAGCTGGGCGCGGATGATCATCGCGAGGATGCCGCCGATCAGGAAGAACACCCCGGCCGTGATCATGAAGCGCATGCCGAGGACCGAATGATTGGTCGAACTCAGCCGCGCACGTCCCGGTCCCGCCCCCCAGATCCGCGTGAGCGCCTTGTGGAGCCGGATCGGGTCCCGTGCCTCTGGCGGCGCACCGGCGTCCTTCTCCCGCGTCATCGCAGCGGCTCCACCGGCAGGCCTGCGGGTACGGGCAGCTCGGTCCGCATGCGCGGCGGATCCCCGCGGGGTGTCGCGGCGATGGCGGCTTCCATCTTGTCCTCTGGATGGACCCGCACCTCGAACCGCATCGCGGCATGGCCGATGCCGCAGTATTCGGCGCAGGTGCCCTCGATCGCGCCCTCCTCGCCCGCCGCCCCGTCCGCCTGCAGTCGCAGGACATTGACCTGGCCCGGGATGTTGTCGCGCTTGCCGGTCAGACGCGGGATCCAGAAGGAATGGATCACGTCGCGGCTCGTGAGATGGATTTCCACCGGCTCGCCCTCCGGCAGATGCAGGATGTCGACCGTCTCCGCCCCGCCGTGGTCGGGATAGCGGAAGGTCCAGGACCACATCGCCGCCTCGGCCTCGATCCGCACCGCGTCGCGGTCCGCCGTCGGCAGCAGCGCCTCGCCGGTCCAGAGCGAGTAACCGGCGAGCGGCGGCAGGACGAGCGCCGGCAGGCCGAGCCCGCCACAGACGATCCAGCGCAGCGGGCTCACCCGCGCCCCCCAGCTCGGTCGCAGCATGACGAGGGCGAAGAGGACCATGGTGAGGAGGAAGATCGCCGCCGAGCCCCAGAACATCACCCACCAGAGGCGCGCGATCGACGCCGTCCCCGGTCCCGCCGGATCGAGGGCGGAAAGCGGCCCGCCGCAACCGCCGAGGACAAGCGCCACGGCGGAGAAGTGGAACGCCCGCCGCAGAATCCTCGTTGAGGCGCAGGAGGTGACGCCATGGCAGACCAGCGTGAGGAACGAGGCAGGAGCGGCAACGGCGGGGAGGAGAGCGTCCGCAGCGGCCCGGTGATGGAGGAGGTGACCCGGCACGGCACCGAATCCTATGTCGCGATCCTCGGCCATCCGCTGCATGGCCAGACGGTGCATTTCCCGATCGCCCTCGTCTTCGCGACGCTCGGGGCCGATGTCTTCTACTGGTATTCGGCCGACGAGTTCTGGCTGCGGGCCGGCCTCTGGGCCGCGGGCTTCGCCTTCTTCGCCGGGCTGGTGGCCGGCATCTTCGGCACGCTGGAGCTCCTGCTCGTCAAGGGCATCCGCATCCGGGTGGCGAGCTGGACCCATGCCGTCGCCGCCGTCACCCTGATCGCGATCGCCGGCACGAACTGGGGACTGCGCATCGTCGACATCGAGCAGACCCTGCCCCACGGGCTGATGCTGTCGATCCTCGCCGCGATCTTCACCGGGCTCGCGGGCTGGTACGGCGGGAGGCTCGTCTACGAACATGGCGTCGGGGTTTTCATTTCGTCGGGGAGATGAGGAGCGAGATCAGCGGGCCCACCACCGAATCCTCGAGCCATCCGGGCTCCGCCGCCTCGCCGGCGATGGCGGTGAGGCTGAGGATCGGCTTCGCCAGCACGAAGAACAGGACGCCGGTGATGCCGATCAATGCCGCCACGATGGTGAACGAGACGGTGACACGCCCCATCGGCCGGTCAAGGAGGAAGGTCCGGGAGATCATCTGGCCGAGCCCGAGATGGCAGGCGACGAGCACCGCGACGAAATAGAGTTTCGCGATGAACCAGACGAAGAAGATCGCGCGCATGAAGATCAGCGCCATGCCGGCGATGACGGCGACGAAGGCCGCGGGCGACACGATCTCGACATGGAGATAGCGCACGATGCGGTGGAGATCGTGGACCGCCTCGCCGGTGAGCCCGCGCCGGCGCAGCATCAGCACCGGCAGCGAGACGAGCCCGCCCGACCAGATCGCGATCGCGGCGATATGCACGGCCTTGACGAGCCAGATCGCGCGTTCTCCGGGAAGGAGCGCCTCGATCATCTTCCGGCCGGACCCGGCTCGAGCACGCGCCGCCCGGCATGGAGCGCCACGAGCAGATAGGGCAGGAGCCCCGGCGCCCACATCACGAGACCGCCCAGCTGCTGGTCGGCAAGCGGCGATAGCCCCCAGGGCGCCGTCGTCGCCAGATGCAGCGCGTAGAGCGGCGCAGGGGCGAAGGTGAGGAGCGCGCCGAGCATCCCCATCTGCGCCACCGTCGCGATGAGCGCCGTCAGTCCCGCCACCGGTCGCTCCGGAGCCATCAGCACGCCGCGCCAGAGCGCCCAGGCCGGGAGGAGGAGCGTCGCCTGCATCAGCCAGTAGCCCGGCACCGTCGCCAGCGCCCAGGAATACGGGCCCGGCGCATGCCAGAACCAGAGGATCGCCGCATGCGCGATCACCAGCAGCGGCAGCGGCAGCCGCCCCGGCCCGCGCGGCGGGAAGGCGAGGACGAGAAGCGGCGCCACGACCGCGACGAGAAGCACGTGATGGACGACACGGGCCGAGAACAGCGCCGCCGTGAGCGCGCAGAGCGGCGAGACGAAGATGAAGATCATCAGCGCAAGCGCCGCCCACCCCGGCGGCGAAGGCCGCCGCGCCACCGCCACGCCGAACAGGAGAAGCCCGGCAAGAAGCAGCGGATCCAGGTTCCACGCAGCGAGGAGTTCGGCCGGCAGCGGCGCCGGACCGCAATAGGCGACGCTGGGCGTGTCGGCCACGGGTGACTGTCCCCTCGCGATCTGGTGAATGGCAGCAGTCCGTCAACGTCCTGACGGCGATGGGGTTCCGGAAGCAGCCTCACCCTGCCCTGGCGGGTCTCCGGGGCGGGAAGGCGCACATGGATCCGCAACGGGGAGCCGCTTGCCAAGGCGACAGGTCAGGGAAGCAATGCGGAGCGCCGATGCCCGGACAGGCGGCAACCGGATCTGCCGGTTGCCCTCGCTGCCATCGCCCTCTTGGCGGTCGGGTATCCGGATATGCCCGGAGGCGCGGTCGGGATGACTGCGTCAGGCCCGGAAAGCCGGTTGCCTGCCGCAAGACCACGATTGCGATACGCCAGACATCCGGGCCTCGCCGGCCGGGTCCGTCCACGGCCGTTAACGTTCCGGCAATCTTTGGTTTCGAAGGAAGATCAATGGCTTGGTGGGGGGGTCACGCGTGGGCACCTGTTCCCCACGCCGGGATGGCGCCCGCAGCCGCAAGTCGCGAGCGGGAACGCCAGGGGAAGCGCAGCGTTGTTTTCACGCGCTTCTGCGCATTCCCGTTTTTCGTGAGGAGAC
>Ga0079224_100017684_pt1 | contig 10057 bp, 11 predicted proteins | sample Stecom2015_FD_80414 | JGI IMG/M metagenome (GOLD analysis project Ga0079224, IMG submission 80414) | Agricultural soil microbial communities from Utah to study Nitrogen management - Steer compost 2015 | ecosystem: Environmental > Terrestrial > Soil > Agricultural land | place: USA: Utah... | reverse complement strand
TGGCCATGATTGAGTCCATATAGCCCGTAAGTCCGATCAACTTGTTGCCGCCGGATTTGATCAGGGGCAAAAGGGCCTTGATCTCCGGGGTGTTCCCACTTTTGGAGAGGCAAATCACCACGTCCTCCCGTTGGATGGTCCCCAGGTCCCCGTGGATGGCATCCGCGGCGTGCATAAAGGTGGATGGGGTCCCGGTGGAGTTCAGGGTGGCCACGATCTTGGAGGCCACAATGGCACTTTTTCCCACCCCGGACACCACCACCCGGCCCTTGGATTGCAGAATGTGGCGCACGGCCCCGGCAAATTGGTGATCCAGCTGGTGGACAAGATCCCCAATGGCCTTGCTTTCGAGTTCAAGCGTTCTTTTGGCGATGGATAAAATGGACTGTATGTCGTTCAAGGTAATTAACGGATTATGTAATTGAAATCCTAAAAGAATATCTTATCTTTAAGATTACAAAACTAAACAAACTATCCTTTATGGGCCATACGGGAAGTTGGAATACTTTTTACTTTTGGCGGATGGTTTTAATCTAACGTTTCAACTGCCTCGTAGGTTGCCAGTCTAAAATTGAAAAATGCGGAAATGAGCTTAACGAATACGGATTTGCATGCCTCTCTCAAAAAATATTTTGGTTTTTCTAAATTCAAGGGTCTTCAGGAAAAAGTCATCGCCAACCTCATGGCGGGCCGGGACACATTTGTGATTATGCCCACCGGGGGCGGAAAGTCCCTCTGTTACCAATTGCCCGCCATTATGAAGGAGGGGACGGCCATCGTGGTCTCGCCCTTGATCGCCCTGATGAAGAACCAGGTGGACGCCATCCGCGGGATCTCCGAACAGAACGGAATCGCCCATGTGTTGAACTCTTCCCTGACCAAATCGGAGGTGAAACAGGTCAAGGAGGATATCCTGCAGGGGGTAACCAAACTTTTGTACGTGGCCCCGGAATCCTTGACCAAGGAGGACAATATTGAGTTCCTCAGGAAGGTGGCCCTTTCCTTTGTGGCGGTGGACGAGGCCCACTGCATCTCGGAATGGGGCCACGATTTCCGGCCGGAATACCGGAACCTCAAAACGATCATCAACCGCTTGGGGGAAAACATTCCCATCATCGCCCTGACGGCCACGGCCACCCCCAAGGTGCAGGAGGATATCATTAAGAACCTGGGAATTTCCGGGGCCGAGGTGTACAAGGCCTCTTTCAACAGGCCCAACCTCTTTTATGAGGTCCGCCCCAAGACCCCGCAGGTGGATGCGGACATCATCCGGTATGTGAAACAGAACCAGGGCAAGTCCGGGATCATTTACTGTCTAAGCCGGAAACGGGTGGAGGAGCTGGCCCAGGTACTGCAGGTCAATGGGATCAGTGCCGTGCCCTACCATGCGGGCTTCGATGCCAAGACACGTTCCAGGTACCAGGACATGTTCCTGATGGAGGAGGTGGATGTGGTGGTGGCCACCATTGCCTTTGGTATGGGGATCGACAAACCCGATGTGCGTTTTGTGATCCACCACGACATCCCCAAGAGCATCGAAAGTTATTACCAGGAAACCGGGCGTGCCGGCAGGGATGGGGGCGAAGGGCACTGCCTGGCCTTCTATTCGTACAAGGACGTGGAGAAATTGGAAAAGTTCATGACCGGAAAGCCCGTAGCCGAACAGGAGATTGGCAGCGCCCTGCTCCAGGAGATCGTGGCCTATGCCGAAACGTCCATGTCCCGCAGGAAATTCATCCTCCACTATTTTGGGGAGGAGTTCGACGAAGTGCACGGGGAAGGTGCCGATATGGATGACAACGCCAGGAACCCCAAACCCAAGGAAGAGGCCATGGCGGAAGTGGTCAAGCTGCTGTCCACGGTGCGGGACACCAATGAAAAATTCAAGGCCAAGGAAATCGTAAGGATCCTGGTGGGCAAGACCAACGCGATGATCTCCTCCCACAAGACGGATGAGAAACCCTTTTTCGGCAGTGGTGCCGATCGGGACAAGCCCTATTGGATGGCCCTGGTACGACAGGTTTTGGTGGCCGGGCTGCTGCACAAGGAGATCGAGCGCTATGGTATCCTGCACCTGACCGATGCCGGCCGCGCCTATCTGAAGGAACCCCACTCCTTTCTGATGACCAAGGACCATACCTACACGGAGGAAAGCATGGAGGCCGTGGCCACCGCCTCAAAAATGGCGGGCGCTGTCATGGATGGGGTGCTCCTTAAGCTGTTGCGCGACCTCAGGAAAAGGGAAGCGGCCAAACGGGAAGTACCCCCTTTTGTAGTTTTCCAGGACCCCTCCTTGGAGGACATGGCCCTCAAATATCCGGTCACCATGGACGAACTCCTCAATATCCAAGGGGTAGGGGAGGGCAAGGCCAAAAAATATGGAAAGCCATTTTTGGAGCTGATCGCCAAATATGTCGAGGAGAACGATATCCTCCGCCCCGATGACCTTGTGGTCAAGAGCACCGGGGCCAACTCCGGCCTCAAACTCTATGTCATCCAAAGCATCGACCGAAAATTGCCCTTGGACGACATCGCCTCGGCCAAAGGCTTGGAACTACCGGAACTGATCAAGGAAATGGAACAGATCGTCTTCAGTGGCACCAAATTGAACATTGGCTACTGGATCGACGAGATCCTGGATGAGGACCAACAGGAAGAAATCCACGAATATTTCCTGGATGCGGACACGGATTCCATTACCCAGGCCATCGAGGAATTCGACGGGGATTACGAGGATGAGGAACTCAGGTTATACCGCCTAAAATTTATAAGTGAGGTAGCGAACTGAGTCCGCCACCCCCCCCTATAGGGCGCTCCAGTCCATGGCTCCCCCCGTGGTGATCATGGCCAGGATAAACCCGAAATAGATGATGAATAGCACCAACATGATCAAGGATAGGATCAGTCCGATATAGGCCAGGACCTTCCCGGTCTTCATCAGGCTATAATCGGCATAGGCCGTCGGATTTTCCAGGTATAACCTGTTGGCGGACTTGGCCTGCATCAAGGCGATGATGCTGAATATGGCCCCAAAGGGCCCACAGCAGAACAGGGTGCCGACCACCGATAATATGCCCATGACCAGCACGGTGTTCGCCCCGGGTAAATTTTGTTGGCTCATAACTTGATTTTATTGATATTGCTCCAATATTTCCTGCATCCTCTGGGGATCTTGCAGGGCGTCCCATCCGAAGAAGGAGATGGCCCAAATGCTCATCAACAGATATATGCCACTCAAAATGATACCTACGATCGCCAGGATCTTGGCGGTCTTGACCGTTTGTGCCCCTTCGTAGCGTTCCGGATTTTCAGCATGGAGCCTGAGGGCCTTATTGGCCAAGATCAAGGCGATGATGCCAAAGACCAGACCGATCACCCCATAACAGCAACAGGTCACAATGGATAGGATCCCAAAGACCAGGATCAGGGTCGCGTTCGGTAGTTTTTGTTGTTCCATAGTATAGGGTTTAATTGAAGAAATTGTTCATTTTTATAAGGTAACTGACAAGGATTGTCCCCACGGTCAGCAACATCAGGCTGAGTTTGATCTGATGGGCGTATTTGAACCTGATGAACAGGCCACTGACCAAAAAACCGAGCAAGGCCAGTAGGGGGAAGATCGCAGGGTACATTTGTAAGGCCCCCATGAGGTCCCCTTGCCACAGCAAGGCCACCGAACGCTGTAGGCCACAGCCCGGGCAGTCCAGGCCAAATAGCTTTTTGTTGAGGCAGGGCAGCATATAATCCTCCATTGGGGACAGGTATAACAGGGGTCGGGCGTACATCATATACAGTAACTGCCGAAAAATACTATTATTTTTGCTTATGGGGATGAACATTCCCATCATTTTTTTTAACGCTAAGGGGCTATGGGACCATTTCAGATCGGGGACAAGGTGGAAGTTTTGGACGAGGCCCTATGGGGTATCGTGCAAAAGGTGGAAGGGGAGCGGATCACCCTGCTGACCGAGGATGGTTTCCCCATGCAGTTCCTGGCCGGTGAACTTGTGCACCGGGCGGGAAAGATCCCGGTATCCAATTTCGAGATTGGCCAGGTCAAAAAGGAAAAGGAGGGGCCCAAAGGGAGGAAGGTGCCCCCATCACGGTCCAAGGAACGACAAGCCCCCAAGATGGAGGTGGACCTACATATCAACCAGCTCCTGCCCTCCACCAGGGGCCTGGGCAATTTTGAAATGCTCAACCTCCAATTGGAGCATGCCAAAAGGCAACTGGAATTCGCCATGGAAAAAAGGATCCAAAAAGTGGTCTTTATCCATGGGGTGGGCGAGGGGGTGCTCAAGGAGGAATTGCACTACCTTTTCGGCAAATATGGGAACCTTCGGTTTTATGACGCCGATTACCAAAAATACGGTCTGGGGGCCACCGAGGTCTATATTTTACAGAATCCCTGAGGGTTAGGGTATGGCCGTGGTGACCTCCCCGAAGTCATCGATGTCCATATTGGTGATGCGCTCCCCTTTCCCGGTCACAAAGGAAATACCGCTAAGGCGGATGGTGTGGGCAAAATGGGAGCTGTCCGCACCCATGGCCGTCTCTATGATGACCATTCCCCCCTCGGCCTGGACTTCCTCCAGCACTTTGGGCTCCATGGGTGGGATGTCATTGCAGAAGTAGTCCTTGGTGCCCTTGGCCGAAAAGATCCTATAGGTTAGCTGTGACTGCGCGGGGACGGTGCTCTCGATCACTATGGTGTCCCCGATCACCCCCTGGCCCAATACCCCACTCTGCAACTCCAAGATCAGGGATTCGGTATCGTTGATCTTGAAAAGGACGTTTTTGGCATTGGTGCGGGGGGCGGTACAGATCTGTAGGGCTACATCGTTGAAATTGATGGTCTCGATCTCCAGGTCATTGTCCCCGCAGGAAAAAAACAGCCCGGCAAAAAGCATGGTGATGATGGATCCTCTCATGCTCCAAATTTAAAGGAATTCGGATATATTCCCCCAATCCATCCCAATACTTTAAGTTGAATTAACTAAAATTCCCGTATTTTTGACCTCTTAAAATTTCCATACCAGCATGCAAAAAGTGTACCTGGACAATGCGGCCACCACCCAGCCAAGGGAGGGGGTCATCACCAGAATGCAAGAGGCCCTCGCCCAACATTACGGCAATCCTTCCTCCACCCATAGTTTCGGCAGAACGGCCAAGACCATGGTGGAGCAGGCGCGGAAGAACATCGCCAAGATCTTGAACGCCCAGGCCTCGGAAATCGTCTTCACTTCAGGGGGCACCGAGAGTGACAATATGATTCTTAGGTGTGCCGTCAGGGACCTGGGGGTGGAGACCATCATCACTTCCAAGATCGAGCACCATGCCGTGCTGCATACCGTGGAAGAACTGGAAAGGGCCTGCGGGATCCACCTCTGGTACGTGGAGCTGGACGGCCATGGCAATCCCAAAATGGAACATTTGGAAGAGCTCCTGCAAAGGGACGACTCCAAGAAGTTGGTTTCCCTGATGCACGTGAACAACGAGATAGGCAACATGATCGATATCGCGGCGGTGGCAGCCCTTTGCAAACAGTATGGAGCCCTTTTCCATTCGGATACCGTGCAGTCCATCGGACATTTTCCTTGGGATGTACAACAGGTGCCCGTGGATTTTATGACCGCTGCCGCCCATAAGTTCCACGGGCCCAAGGGCATCGGTTTTGCCTATATTCGCAAGAATTCTGGACTGAGGCCCTGGATCGTCGGTGGGGCCCAGGAAAGGGGCTTTCGGGCCGGGACGGAACCCTTCCACAATATTGTGGGCCTGGAGGAGGCCTTTCTCCAGGCCTATGAGCACCTGGATGGGGAAAGGGCCACCGTTACGCAACTCAAAAGATATTTCATCGAGGCCATTGGGCGGGAAATCCCCGCAGCGGTATTCAATGGCCATTCCGGGGATCTGGAGCGCAGTACCTACACCCTGGTCAACGTGCGCTTGCCTCTGGATGCCCAAAAGGGATTGATGCTGTTGTTCCATTTGGACATGAAGGGCATCGCGTGCTCCAAGGGCAGTGCCTGCCAATCGGGGAGCGACCAGGGATCCCATGTGCTCTCGGAGATCCTCGCCCCAGGGGAGCTGGAAAAACCCTCGCTCCGGTTTTCCTTCTCCAAGTACAATACCAAGGAGGAATTGGATTATGTGGTCGGTGTCCTTAAGGAGTTCGTGCAGGGCTGATCATTCCCGGTTGCGTTTTTTGCGCTCCCTGTCATAGGGGAATTTTCGGGAGGCCGTCCGCATCATCCGATCGATGAGTTCGGTGGTGTTCTTCCCGGTCTTCTTACTGATCTGGTTTTCGTATTTCCACAACAGTTTCCCGGTCTTCCCGTCGCTGATTTTCAGACCGATCCTGCCGTAGTCCGCATTCCCGCTAAAATAATCCAGCAGGTTGAAGTTGGTGGGAACGCCTTCGGATAACAGGATGTTCAGGTTCAGGGTCCCGCTGATCAGCCCATCCACTTTTAGTATTTTACAGAGTTCCTGGGTGGTATAGGTGTCAATATTGCCATAATCGATTCCATGTTGGGCCAAGATGGCATTGGTGTCGTGGATGTTCTGGAACTCCACGTTGAAGCCCTTGCGTTCCTTCCTTTTGGAAAAATAAGTCTCCAGGGCGTTCTGTACGGCATGGCCCTCCTTCCCTGCCAAGGTCTTGAGGTCGTCCCCATCGACCTTTTTCTTCAGTTCCAAATGGGCGATGAAGGGGACAATGGCCAATATTTCATGCCCTTTGGCAAAGGCATCGAAACTTTCATTTTCATAGATGTTCTTTTGGGAAAATGCCAGGGAAGCGGTAAAGAGTATAAAAAGGCATAATTTTTTCATGGGTAATGCTTTGCTGTGGAGCCCAAGGTTCCAGGGCCGCAAAATTACGGCTATTTCCTGAAAAATGTGAGGTTCAAAACGCTGGAATTGCCGACATTGTCGGTGACGGTCACCTCCAGGTCACACTGGGTGGCATTTTGGATCTTGTCGTCAAAATTGTAGGTGATGGTATTGTTCTTGGGTTCGTATTCCATCAAGATCCATTCGCCGTTCAACCGGGCGGAATAGCTGGCCAGTCCACTGAGGTCGTCGGTGATCGTAAGGCTCAGGTAATTGTAATTGCTCAACCATTGCCGGTCCTTGAAGTTCTTGGGCGTTATCCTTGGGGGGAGGCTGTCCCGTAGCAGGGTATAACGGCCCAATGTCCGTGTCCGGGTGGTAAAGGCCCCGTCCCTTTTATAGGTTTTGGCGTAGGAGGGGAAGCCCTTGGGACCGATATGGGCGATGAACAGCTGTTCCAAGGCCGAGGGGGGATGTCCCGAAGGGTCAAAGCTGATGGTGAAGTTGCGGTGGGCAGCCACACTGTTGTCGTGGATGGCGATGGTATCCTTTCCCCGCTCCAGGCGGATGTGAAAATCCTCGTAAAAGGTATTGGCCGGGAAATAGACCTTGGCTGCGCCCAGGTCAAAATTATTGGGCTTGTCGGCCAAGATATAATCCGGCCCGGATTCCCGGTTCCTGGGCTGTTTTACGGCTTCCCTCTTGCCCTCAATGGGGATGGTAACCTTGGTACTGTTCCCGGCAAAATCGGAAAGGATGATCTCCACGGTATAGGATTCGCCCTCCTTGACTTGGATCATGCCATTGTTGTGGAGTTCCCGATAGATGCCCAGCCGGTTATAGGGTTCCTTGAAGCATTTTTGGATGCGCTGGCGGCGCTCGTACAGGTGGGCGTAGTCGATCAGGGTATTGATGTACCGGGTCTCGGCAAAGGAAAAGCTCTCAAAGTCGAACTCGGAGTACACCCGGCCATTGACCGTCTGCCGTACCCTATAGAGGCCGTTCTGGTTGGCCGCCATGTCCAGCCGGTCAAAACTGTTGACCCCAAAGCCTATGGTGCCCACGGCCGTGACCCTATCGGCCAATAGGGAACCGTCCGGCTGTTTGGTGAAATTGAGTTGGACCTTGTTCCCGCTCCCCCGGATGACCGCATCCTCGGAAATCGGGTACCCATAGAGTCCCAGCAGGGTGGGATTGGTGGCATCCCGTACCTCGTAGCCATAGAGTAGGGGGTTGGTCGGCCTTTCCGAGACACTGTTGCGGATCTCGAAGTGCAGGTGGGGACCAGAGGAACCCCCGGTGTTCCCGCTGAAGGCGATGGTCCCCCCTTGGACCACCTTAAGTTCCCCATAGTCGGGGAAGATCTCCACTTCATAGGATTGTTTGGCGTACTGTATGTTCTTGACGTATTCCTCAATGCCCGGCCCGAATTTCTTCAGGTGCCCGTAGACCGAGGTAAACCCATTGGGGTGGGCCACATAAATGGCCTTGCCATAGCCCCAGTGCGAGACTTTGATCCGGGTCACCGTGCCGTCGGCGATGGCCAGCACCGGAAGCCCTTCCCGTTGTTGGGTCTTCAGGTCGAGGCCGGAATGGAAATGGTCGGTCCGCAGCTCCCCGAAGGAGCCGGCCAGCACCAGGGGAATGTCCAAGGGGGGGCGGAAACTGTTTTGGGGGTATTTCTCCTGGGCCTGCAGCAGGACGGTAAGGAAAAAGGGGAGGAACAAGAAAATGGGGCGCATAATGGGCTTTAATATTTAGATACGAAAGTAACCAATGTTTGGTTCAATGAAAAATGGTCGGATCTCCCATGGAGGACCCAAAACCATGCCAAAGAATAAATCCCAAAACTATTGCGAGGTTACCCCAGTATGGTTAACTTTGTGGGATACGCATTGATGTTTGCAACTATGGGCGATCTGGTTGGGATTGTTGATTCTCTGGAGAACAAAGTGAGCAAGCTGTTGCACAAAATGGAGCTGTTGCAACAGTTGAACGCCAAGTTGAAAAATGACCTGGAAGTCGCTAGGGAAGGGAATGATCTCAAGGAGAAAACCTTGGCCGAATGGGAGGAAAGGTACAACTCCCTGAAAATGGCGAACACAATGCTGGGTAGTAATACAAGCAAAACTGAAGCAAAGCTCAAAATAAATACATTGATCCGGGAACTGGATGTCTGCATTGCAAAACTCTCGGATTGATCGTTACAGCAACTATGGACGAGAAGCTCAAAATAAAGCTTTCCATTGCCGATAGGGTGTATCCCCTGACGATAGATCCGCGGCAGGAGGAAGGCTTGCGCAAGGCTGCCAAGAACATTGAGGGCCTGGCCAAAAAGTTTGAGCAGAACTATGCGGTACGGGACAAACAGGATGTACTGGCCATGTGCGCCCTACAGTTCGCCTCGAAAATTGAGCAGAGCGGAATAGACCGTTCAGAGCATTCGGATGCAGCGATGCAACGCCTCAGGGCCCTGGACGAACTTTTGCATTCCAAACTGGGGGAATAAGTTCTTATAAATAAAATTATTGTTACTGCCCACATTGGTAATTAATTTTTGACAAGCTCAACACTATTATAATTAGAAAGGGTGAGTTTAGGCTGTAAAAGCATGCCCTGTTTCCAGGGATCCTTGATCAGTCTGTTAGCCCTAAACCTGTAATTTGGAGTTTGTACAAAACTTCGGCCAATGTGGGCTTTTTTTTAACCAAAAACAATCAAACATGGACAATAGTATATGGATCATTGTGGCGACCGCCATTGGGCTGGGCATAGGGTTCGCCATAGCAAAGGCAATGGAAAGGGGCAAGGCCTCCAAGACCTTGGCCAATGCAAAACGGGAAGCCGCGGATATCGTAAAGGAGGCCCATAAGGAAGGGGAGAGCATCAAGAAGGACAAGATATTCCAGGCCAAGGAAAAGTTCTTGGAACTCAAGGCGGAACACGAGAAGGTAATCATCGGCAAGGACAAAAAATTGGCCGAGGCCGAAAAAAGGATCCGGGACAAGGAGTCCCAGGTCAGCAGTGAACTGGCCAAGGGCAAGAAATTGAACGATCAGCTCCAGGACCAGATCAAGGAGAACGCCTTTAAAGGGGAAATCCTGGAAAAGAAACAGTCCGAACTTGAAAAAATGCACAAAAGCCAGGTGCAGCAATTGGAGGTAATCTCGGGCCTTTCGGCCGAAGAGGCCAAGAGCCAATTGTTGGAATCCCTGAAGGA
>Ga0079224_100017682_pt1 | contig 10058 bp, 4 predicted proteins | sample Stecom2015_FD_80414 | JGI IMG/M metagenome (GOLD analysis project Ga0079224, IMG submission 80414) | Agricultural soil microbial communities from Utah to study Nitrogen management - Steer compost 2015 | ecosystem: Environmental > Terrestrial > Soil > Agricultural land | place: USA: Utah... | reverse complement strand
TTACTATTAATTCTATTATTTCTAACAAATCTAAATTAAAATGCTAATTTACAGATGCTTTTATTTGAAAAAAAGAAAACATTTATTAAATTCAAGTGTTGTAAAACTAAAGTAATCTTAATGAAAAAAATGGTATTTTATGGTAAGTTAAGTTTAATTCTTACGGTAATTTTCTGCTCTTCAATGATGACAAATTATTTAATCGCACAAGACTTAAAATCGATCAAATATACTGATGGGAAGCAAAGTTTAGTAGGTTTGATAACTTCTAACGCAGGGAAGGAAGCTCCTGGCGTATTAATTCTTCCTGCTTGGAAAGGAATAGATAATGAGGCTAAACAAGCTGCAATTAATTTAGAGAAGGAAGGTTATATCGCCTTTATCGCCGATATTTATGGAGAAGGACGTTATCCAGCAGATAATGCTGCAGCATCAAAATTATCTTCGGAATATAAAACTGATTTTGTAGCCTATCAAAATAGGATAAAGTTAGCTTTAACGGAACTGCGGAAAAATGGCGCTAAAAATGTAGCTGTTATTGGCTATTGCTTTGGTGGTACAGGGGCTTTAGAGTCTGCAAGAGGTGGATTGGATGTGCTAGGGGTAGTTTGTATTCATGGAGGTTTAGGTAAAGCAATTGATCGGAAGAATAATCCAATCCATACAAAAGTCCTAATTGAACATCCTGCAAATGATCAGAGCGTTTCACAAGAGGATTATAATGGGGTCATAAAAGAGATGAATGAAGGTCATGCTGACTGGCAAATTATAACTTATGCTAATTCGAAGCATACTTTTACCAATCCGGAATCTGAAGATTATAATGAAGTAATGGCCATAAGAGCATGGGGTCATACCTTAATGTTTCTGAAAGAATTATTTCAATAAGATATTGAATTTTATATTCAATAAATACAACCAAGTGAAGGGTCAGATACGCTAATCTGATCCTTTTTTATTTTGAGTAAATGAGAAAAATAAATTGGGGAGTTTTTGTATTACTGAAAGCTTTTGAAGAGTACTTTGTTGTAATTTGCTATATACACATTTTATTATTTATAAAATAACGATAAAATAATTTTAAATCAACCAAATAAAAGTTACAGTTTGTTAAAATTTTTATTAAATTTTAACAAAGGGTAATAAGTATCTGTTTTTTAACTAAATAATATAAAATACTGAGCGAAAATCCACGAATTTACCTTCCATAATTCCTGTTTTTTAATGAGTAATAGCATCAAAATATTTGGTGGAACATTACTTTTGTCTATATTAGATTAACTAAACATAAATCTTAAATAACTAACATCTTAAATCTATGGTTATACGCCGCCTTCTTTTCAATGGAAAGAATGGGATGAAAATGCTGCGGTTTGGTGGAGTTTGTGTGCTTTATACACTTTCTACCCCTCATGTTTTTGGTCATTCTCATGCATTTAATGCGAATTATTCAACGTATTGGCAAAATGAAATTACAGTTCAAGGTACAGTAAAAAATGGTGCTACTGGTGAAGTAATGCCAGGAGTTACCGTATCTATTAAGGGTAGTGATAAAGCTACCACAACAGATAATGAAGGACATTATCTTATAGAAGGGGTGTCCAGTACAGCAACATTGGTATTTACTTCTGTCGATGTAGAAACTAAAGAGGTTGCAGTAGCCAATCAAACTACTATTGATATTAGTTTGACTACTTCAGAAGCAAATATTGATGAGGTAGTAGTTGTAGGGTACGGTACGCAGAAAAAAGCTACAGTAACAGGATCAGTTGCAGCTGTAAAAGGAGATGAGCTTAAAAAATCTCCTGCTATTAATCTTTCTAATGCGATAGCAGGTAGGGTCGCTGGTGTGGTAGCAACGAACCGAAGTGGAGAACCTGGCGGAGATGGATCAGGTATTCGTATTCGTGGTACAAATACTTTAGGGGATAGCGGTCCTTTAGTTGTTATTGATGGAATTCCAGCGAGAGCAGGGGGGATAGAACGATTAAACCCTGCTGATATCGAAAATATTTCTGTTTTAAAAGATGCCTCAGCAGCTATTTATGGTGCCCGGGCAGCAAACGGGGTAATCTTAGTGACTACTAAACGAGGCAGTACAGGTAAACCGTTACTTTCTTATGCGTACAATCAAGGTTTTTCACAACCAACAGTTATTCCAAAATTAGCGGATGCTAATCAATATGCAGAGATGAGGAATGAACTGGAAATTTTTAAATTACCTGTTGAGGAATGGATGGCTGCACAAGAGGCTTTTAATTCGAGTGGGGTTTATAAAAGACCAAATGGTAGTAATCTAAATGCACCTTTTGATCCTGAAGATCGACAACTCTTTGCAGATGGATCTGATCCATGGGGTCATCCTAATACCGATTGGTACGCAGATGGGTTAAAAAATTGGTCGCCACAATCAAAGCATAATGTCCAATTAACTGGTGGATCTGAAGACTTTAAATACTTAATGTCACTAGGATACCTTTCGCAAGATGGATATTATAAAAATTCAGCAAATGGATATAAACAATACGATATCAGGGTTAATTTAGATGCAAATATTAACAAGTATATTAAGACACAATTTGGCGTTTTAGGCCGGCAAGAAAATCGGGAATACCCTACAAAAAGTGCAGGAACGATATTTAGAATGTTAATGCGGGGTAATCCTACTCAACCTGCTTTTTGGCCAAATGGTGCACCAGGACCAGATATTGAGAATGGTGAAAATCCTGTTGTTATTGCAACAGATGCAACCGGGTACGATAGAACTAAACGCTACTATTTTCAAACAAATGGACAAATTGAAATTCAAATTCCTGGTGTAGAAGGCTTAAAAGTAACAGGGAATGCTGCGGTAGATAAATATATTGGGGGACAAAAGAAATGGGAAACTCCTTGGTTTTTAAATACTTGGCAAGGTGATTACGAAGCTGATGGGGTTACTCCATTATTGGTGGCAGGTAAACGTGGACCAGCTGAACCGAGGTTGACCCAGAATACAGAGGATCAAATGAATGTCCTTTTAGGTTTGGTAGCAAGTTATGACAAAACATTTGGAGACCATACCATTAATATTCTAGCCGGTGTCAATCGTGAAACGATTAGAAATGATAATTTCTCTGCATTTAGAAGATTTTTTATCTCCAATGAAATAGATTATTTATTTGCCGGTGGTGACGGAGAAAAAGATAACGGAGGTTCAGCATGGGAGCGAGCAAGACAAAACTATTTTGGTCGATTTAATTATAATTACAAAGGAAAATATATTGCCGAGTTGCTTTGGAGGTATGATGGGTCTTATATGTTCCCAGAAAAATCTAGGTATGGTTTCTTTCCTGGAGCGATGTTGGGTTGGTTAGTATCTGAAGAGGATTTCTGGAAAGAGAATGTTCCATTTGTGAATTATTTCAAAATTCGCGCTTCCTATGGACAAATGGGGAATGATAATATTTATTATGATGATGAATTACAAGAATATCAATATTTCTCCACCTATGGATTTGGTACTTATATAATTGGTAATGAAGCTGTCAAGTCACTTGCAGAGAGTCGTGTTCCTAATATGTTTATTACTTGGGAAGTTGCTAATAATTACAATTTAGGTTTTGACTTCCAATTTATGGGAGGAAAAATGAATGCCGAGTTTGATTTATTTAAGAATAGCAGAGAAAGTATCCTTTGGAGACGAAATGCATCCATTCCACAGAGTACAGGTATGAGTCTGCCTGCTGAAAATATAGGTAAAGTTGACAACTCAGGATTTGACTTTAACATTGGTTATCAAGATAAAGTAGGAGAGTTTGGCTATAATGTTTCAGTGAATGGAGGCTATGCAAAAAATAAAATTATTTTTTGGGATGAGGCGCCTGGTGCACCAGAATGGCAAAAAAGTACAGGGAGAGCTATTAATGCTGAATTGTATTACAACTATGATGGTGTATTTAAAGACCAAGCGGAGATTGATGCCAATACCATTGATTATAGTAGTATTACTAGTAATTTACGTCCAGGTGATATGAAATATGAAGATTATGACGGGGATGGTAAAATTACTCCAGATGATCGTATTCGTAGAAATAAAAATAATACACCTACTTTTCAAGGTGGTTTAAATTTAGGGTTCAATTATAAAAACTTTGATTTATCTATCTTATTCCAAGGAGCTGCAGGAGGTGAGTTAAGGGTTGGAACTGATGAGTCTGGTGCTATAGGTAATTATTTGCTAGATTTCTATGAAAATAGATGGACAGTGGATAATCCAAGTAGTGAACACCCAAGAATTACCGATCGTAGTGATCAGTATTACTCTTATAACAACAGTTATTGGTTGAGAAGTACCAATTATATACGATTAAAAAATGTTGAAATCGGTTATAATTTTCCTACCAATTGGTTAGAAAAAGCAGGAATAAGTAATGCTAGAGTTTTTCTAAGTGGTCAAAATTTATTGACTTGGAGCAAATTAAAAGTTTATGATCCTGAATCAGATAATTCCCTAGGACAATATTATCCACAGGCGAGATTGATTAATACTGGTGTAATGGTTTCTTTTTAAAATTGAGATTTATGAATTTAAAATTTAAAATACAATATATTCCTTTGGCTTTTATAGGGTTGTTGGCTTCCTGTAATGACGATTTTGTTAATACAAAGCCATTAGACGAAGTTCCAAAAGAATTAGTCTGGACGGATCCGGCCTTAGCGCAGGCATTCGTAAATGAGATTTATAACGGATTTGGAGTAGGTGGTTTTTATGAGGAACAATTGGCTTCCATGACTGATGAAGCATTATTTACTCATCCAGGTCGCGGGATCAATACGGTTACTGAAAGTAGATCTAATGCTGCTGATCAAGGGAAAGTTCTGGACACCTATGAATATGGAAGGATGTATGAGCGGATTCGTGCGACCAACCTTGCGATCGTAAATTTGAGGGATCCTCAAATTGGTGATGATGTTAAAGCAAATGAACTTTTAGGGGAAGCATATTTTCTGCGTGCTTACTTTTATCAACAATTATTGCGGTTTTATGGGGCTGTTCCTTTAATTACACAAGTTTATGAACTCGATTCACCGGATTTCTTGGCAGAAAGATCCACTTTTGAGGAATGTGTGAATCAAATAGTAAATGATTGTGATTCAGCTACTTTATTGATGACAGGTGTTCAAAGAGTAGATGGGCGGGCTAACGAAGTAGCTTCCATGGCCTTAAAAGCTAGAGTATTAACTTATGCCGCCAGTGATTTACATGATATTCCTACTGCTAAAGGCAAATCTTCTCTAATCAGTGGATATGCTACACCGGAGTTTATAGGTTATGTGTCTGGTGACCGTAAAGCAAGGTGGCAAAAAGCGAAAGATGCAGCAAAATTAGTATTAGAACATAATGAATATGCTTATAAATTGGATTTATCGGATTCCGTTTCTGCTGCTGAAGGCCAGGCTAACTATCATAATATAGCGATGGGAGGAGGTAGCCAAGTTGCTGATGCTGAAGGGAAAAAAGATTTGATTTTAGGCCGTTTCTTTATTGATTTGAAAGATGAACGTGGTGGTTGGGTTGGACGAGATAATGGTCCTAACGGGTACCATAACTGGTCTGGTAATTCACCGATCCAATTATTGGTCGATGATTATGAATTGAGATCAGGTGATAAGTTTAACTGGGATAATCCGGCTCATAGTAATGCTCCATATACCGACAGAGATCCAAGGTTATATGCTACTATTCTTCATGATGGTGCTGATTGGAAACCTCGTACTGATGATGTTAAAAATCGGGATACGGTCAACCAAATTCAAACGGGAAGTTATGAGGTGATAGATTCAAAAAATAAAGTAGTTGTCACTCCTGGATTAGATACACGTAACAGCCCAATTGAAGACTGGAATGGATCGTATACAGGTTATTATTACAGAAAATTTGTTGATCCAAATCCATCGATTGTAGATCAAAATACTCGTCAGCAAATTCCTTGGCCAATTTTACGATATACAGAGGCTGTGTTAAATTATGTAGAGGCTTGTATCGAATTGGGCGAAGATGCTGAAGCGAGGTTATGGTTAAATAGAATTAGATTCCGTGCTGGAATGCCTGCCATTAAAGATGCGGGCACAGCCTTAAAGAATCGTTACCGGAATGAAAGACGAATTGAATTAGCTTATGAGGAACATCGTTTCTTTGATGCTAGAAGATGGATGATTGCCCCTACAACTTTAGGTAGAAAAGTGACAACCATTGGTGTATTTGGCGCTTTAAAACCAAATAAGAAAGTTTCGATATATAGTTATAATTTAGACAACTATACTTATACCTATAAGGTTAATACGTTGAATCCGGGTATTGAGAATAGGAGTTGGAATGATAAAATGTATTTTAGCTCATTTCATCGAGATGAAATGAATAGAAACACGAAGCTGGTTCAAAATCCAGGTTTTGATTAACGATCAGAATGTATAAAAAAAATCTCGGTTGATTCAACCGAGATTTTTTTTATATGTTTTATTAGTTGCTAGAATATTATTGCCAGATTCAGGAAAAAATGGAACAACTTTAACATTAAAATGGAATAATTTAATTACTTTAAACCGGGTAAATGAGCTTCAGAAAATAATATTGAAGGATTCAAAAATCTAATTAAAATGGTAAATAGTAGAAGAGAATTTATTAAAAAAGCATCTTTATTAGCTGGTGCATCTGCATCACTTAATTTATTTCCTGAATCAATTCGACGAGCATTATCCATTAATGCAGCAAAAGGCAGTACTTACTTAGACGCAGAGCATGTCGTGTTTTTAATGCAAGAAAATCGTTCCTTTGATCATTGTTTCGGTACACTTCAAGGTGTTAGAGGTTATAATGACCCACGAGCAATGACTCAACCTAATGGATTACCTGTTTGGTATCAGCAAAATCAAGCTAAACAGACTTTTGGCCCTTTTCATTTAGATATAGAAAATTCTAAGGCTACTTGGATGGGGGATTTGCCTCACGGTTGGAAAGATATGGTTATGGCAAGGAATAAAGGTAAAATGAATTCTTGGTTGGATGCGAAAAAACCAGGCAATCCTGAATATCAGCATATCCCACTTACAATGGGTTATTATAATAGAAAGGATATTCCATTTTATTATTCTTTAGCTGATGCTTTTACCATATGTGATCAAAATTTCTGTTCCTCTTTAACAGGTACGAGCTCAAATAGGTCATTTTTTTGGTCAGGAACAATTAGAGAAAACGCGCATGATGGAGAGTCAGTAGCTCATGTTGATAACTCTCAAATCAATTATAAAAATGTTAAGTGGAAAACATTTCCTGAAAGATTGCAAGAATCAGGTATTACTTGGAAAGTATATCAAAACGAGTTAAGCTTGCCTTCTGGGATGACTGATGAAGAGGAAGACTGGCTGGCGAACTTTACAGATAATAATTTAGAATTTCATGAACAATATCATGTTAAGTTTCATCCTCATTATTATCAATTTGCAAAAGACAAAATTCAGGAACTAACCGAGCTACTGAAATTGGCGAATTTTTCTACTGAAGAAGCTTATTTGAAAGTGGTTAATCAATTACAGAGCTTTAAGGAGGATATAGAGAAGTATTCGCCAGAAAATTTTGAAAAACTTCCTAAGTCTTTACAAGAAATTCATAAGCGCGCTTTTGTAATTAATGATGGAGACCCATCTTTCCGTAAATTAGAAAATTTGGAATATCAGGACGGAGCTGAAAGGAAACACCTCAATATACCAAAAGGTGATGTGCTCTATCAATTTAGGAAAGATGTGGAAAAAGGTAATCTTCCAACAGTGTCCTGGATGGTGGCGCCTTGTCGGTTTTCAGATCATCCAAGCTCTCCTTGGTATGGGGCTTGGTATATTTCAGAAATTTTAGATATTTTAACCAAGAATCCTGAGGTATGGAAAAAAACAATTTTTGTCTTGACATATGATGAAAATGATGGATATTTTGATCACATATCACCTTATGTAGCGCCATTATCATCAAGACCCGGTACAGGAGCGGTACCACATGGAATGGATACAAGTGAAGATTATGTTACGCGCGATCAAGAGAAAAAAAGAACACAAAATGAAGACTCCTTTTTAGAGAGTCCAATAGGCTTAGGGTATCGAGTTCCAATGATAGTTGCATCTCCATGGACAAAAGGTGGATGGGTTAATTCTGAAGTGTTTGATCATACTTCATCCTTACAGTTTTTGGAACATTTTATTGAAAAGAAATTTAAGAAGAAAATTAAAGAAGAAAATATCAGCCCTTGGAGAAGATTGATTTGTGGTAATTTAACTTCTGTATTTAGGAATAATCTAGATAACTCCAAAATTGACTTGGAGTTTGTCGATCGAAAAAAATCTATTAAAAGAATTCATTCAGCTCAAGTAAAACGTTTACCAGGAAAATATCAGGAGGAATCCCTTGAATCATTGTCTCAAATCAAGAATGATCAAAATGATAATAAGTTATTTGGTATTCAAGAATCTGGTACCAAGCCTGCTTGCGCCTTACCTTATGATTTGGAAGTCCATATTATTATTGATAATGAGCATAAAAAGCTAAAACTGGAATTTGATTTGGCGGGTAAATTACCGAGTACTAAGGTTATTGGAATACCCTTACAGGTAATTTCTCAAACAGGTTATTCAAACGATGAAACTCGGGGGAGGGTTTGGGATTTTGCTGTACGTTCCAATGAAAAACTAATATACGATTGGCCATTTAGTGAATTTAAGGAGGACAAATATTCATTGGTGGTACAGGGACCAAATGGCTTTTATCGACATTTTAAAGGTGATTTTAATCCTAAAAAACTTCAATTTAAGGTGTTGACTGCAGATTTTGAAAATGGGTTCACAGTTAAAACGGGTAAAAATGAATTAAGTCTTGTGGTAAGAGATCCAAGTTATAATTACCCGAGTAAGACTCTATCACCTAATAAATCGGATAAATTGATGTGGGAATTAACTAAATCAAGTGGGTGGTACGATTTTATTATAGAATCTCCTGAAGATCCTGAATTATATTTTAGGTATGCTGGTCATCAGGAGTCCCTAAAAAATAGCCGAACAGATCCCTTGATGGGTAATATGGTGAGTAAATAAGGGATTTATGTTAAAATTTGTTAATCAGAATAGCTTATTAAAATAAAGCTAAGACCTTACCGTTATATAGTGTGAAGAGTAATAAGAAATATAATTTCATAATTTAGGTTAATAATTGGTTTGATAAAATCCTGAAGCTCCCCGCTTCAGGATTTTTATTGGTACTAATATCAGTAAATATGCTTTTCTCGCTACAAAGTTTGGTTATAAAATATACTAAGCGAAGTGTAAACAATTATTATTTTTTACCTTAAAAATCACCAAATATTAAATAAATTTATAGGATAAAATACAGAACTTTTTTAATCAATTAAAAAAAATATATGAGTAATAATATCAAAGCCTTCGGTACAAATAATGCCAATGAGGCTCTAAACCAACTAACTATAAAAAGGAGAGAAGTTGGCGCCAATGATGTGGAAATCGATATATTATATTGTGGAGTTTGTCATTCTGACCTGCATACTGCTAGGAATGAGTGGCATGCAACTGTATATCCTTGTGTCCCTGGCCATGAAATTATAGGGAAAGTAATCGCAGTTGGAAATAAAGTAAATAAATTTAAGATTGGGGATTCTGTCGGAGTTGGATGTATGGTTGATAGTTGCAGGAGTTGTTCTGCTTGCCAAGAAGGTTTAGAGCAATACTGTGAGCATGGAAATATTCAAACTTATAATGGTCAGGATGTTCATCTCGCTACCCATACATTAGGGGGATATTCAGAAAAAGTGGTCGTCGATGAGAATTATGTATTAAATATTCCTGCCAACTTGGATTTAGCTTCATCAGCTCCTTTATTATGTGCAGGAATTACTACTTATTCACCGCTAAAGCATTGGCAAGTAGGTCCAGGCAAAACGATAGGTGTAGTTGGAATTGGTGGATTAGGGCATATGGGCGTTAAACTAGCGAAGGCTATGGGGGCAGAGGTAATTGTATAC
>Ga0079224_100017680_pt1 | contig 10058 bp, 9 predicted proteins | sample Stecom2015_FD_80414 | JGI IMG/M metagenome (GOLD analysis project Ga0079224, IMG submission 80414) | Agricultural soil microbial communities from Utah to study Nitrogen management - Steer compost 2015 | ecosystem: Environmental > Terrestrial > Soil > Agricultural land | place: USA: Utah... | reverse complement strand
GCGCTGATGATCGCCGTCGTCGATCCTCTGTCCCTCGCTCTCCTGGCCCCTCCGGGCGCGTACGGGGCTGACGTCGCCGTCGGAGACGGTCAGACCCTCGGCAACCCAGCGAGCTTCGGGGGGCCCAGCTTCGGCTTCATGGTCGTGCGGTCGGAACTGCTCAGGCAGTTCCCCGGACGGATCGTCGGCGAGACCACCGACGTGGACGGCAAGCGGGCCTTCGTGCTCACGCTACAGGCGCGCGAGCAGCACATCCGGCGCAGCCGCGCGAAGTCGAACATCTGTACCAACCATCAGCTCGCGGCGCTCATGGCGACCGTGAACGTGGGCGCGTTGGGGCCGAAGGGGCTGCGCGACCTGGCGGCAGGCAGCGTCGAGCGGGCGCACGCACTGGCTGCCCGGTTGGAAGCCGCTGGCATGGCGCCCGCGACCGGCTCGAGGTTCTTCTCCGAGTTCGTGTTGCCGGTGCCTGTCGACCCGCAGAGGGTCAGATCGGAGCTTGCCGGCCGCGGTATCCACGCCGGCGTGCCGGTCCCACCGGATTACGGGCTTGGCGACGCCGTGCTCCTCTCTGCGACCGAACGGGTGAGCGACGCTGACATCGAGACACTCGTCGAAGCGCTACAGCAGATCGGCGCAGCCCGGGAGGTCGCGCATGGCTGACTTCCCCGTGATCTTCGAACGCTCCAGACCCGGTAGACGAGGTGCGCGGCCTCCTGCCCCGCGCCAGTTCGACCTCGAAGGCGCGCTGGGGGCCGACAACATGAGGTCCGAGGCGCCACGCTTGCCCGAGGTGTCGGAGCTCGACCTCGTGCGCCACTACACGCAGCTAGCGCACAGGCAGTTCAGCATCGACGCGAACTTCTACCCGCTCGGCTCCTGCACGATGAAGTACAACCCCAAGGTCAACGAGGAAGCCGCCCGTCTCTTCCAGGACCTCCACCCGTACCAGGCGCCAGAGACGGCCCAGGGCGCGCTCCAGCTCATGTACGAGCTGCAGAACGACCTCGGCGCGATAACGGGCATGGACGCGTTCAGCCTGCAACCGGCGGCCGGGGCGCACGGCGAGCTCGCCGGGGTGCTGATGATCCGGGCGTACCACGAGTCCAGGGGCGAGGGCGAGCAACGCCGCGTGGTGATCGTTCCGGACAGCGCCCACGGCACGAACCCCGCGACGGCCGCGATGGCCGGCTACGAGGTGCGCGAGGTGCGCACGGCCGCGTCCGGCGAGGTCGACCTGGCCGCGTTCGAGGCCGTGATGGGTCCCGACGTGGCGGCCGTGATGCTCACTAACCCGAACACGCTCGGCCTCTTCGAGCGCCGGATCACGCAGCTAGCCGCCGTCGCGCACGCCGCCGGAGCCCTCCTCTACTACGACGGTGCCAACCTCAACGCGATCCTCGGCCGTGTCAGGCCCGGCGACATGGGCTTCGACGTCGTCCACCTCAACCTGCACAAGACGTTCACGACCCCTCACGGCGGCGGCGGACCCGGCACCGGTCCGGTGGGTGTGAAGGCGAAGCTGCGCGAGTTCCTACCTGTACCCATCGTCGACAAGCGTGGAGACGAGTACGTGCTGCTGGAGGACCTGCCGCAGTCGATAGGTCGGATGCGCAGCCACTTCGGCAACTTCGGCAACCTGGTGAGGGCCTACACGTACATCCGTGCGCTCGGTCGGGACGGGCTGAGGGATGTGAGCGGCTACGCCGTCCTCAACGCCAACTACCTCAAGGAGCGGTTCAAGGAGATCGGCTTCACCATCCCCTTCGACCGGACCTGCATGCACGAGTTCGTGGCCCAGCCGCCCGCTGGCCTCAAGACGCTCGACGTCGCCAAGGCACTCCTCGACCACGGGATGCACCCCATGACCGTGTACTTCCCACTCGTCGTCAAGGAAGCGATGATGGTCGAGCCGACAGAGACTGAATCGCTGGAGACCTTGGACGCCTACATCGAGGCGCTGGAGGCCGTGCTCGCGCGTGCCGAGGAGGACCCCGAGTACCTGAAGGGTGCCCCGTACGACACGCCAGTCAGGCGCCCCGACGAGGTCAAGGCGGCCAGGCAGCCGGTGTTGCGCTACCGCTTCCCGGCCGTGGGAGAAGACGCTGCTTAGCTAACGGCCGAGCGAAGCGTGTTCACTTGATCGTTCTGCTCAAGATCTAGCTGCAGCTGGCGCCCTCGGCCGGCGGCGCGGTGCCATCGGTGCGGAAGCTATGGCCGCAGCCGCACTCGCTGGAGGCGTTGGGGTTGCTTACGCTGAACCCGCCACCCATCAGGTTCTCTACGAAGTCCACCTGGCAACCCTTCAGGAGCGGCCAGCTGCGCTGGTCTATGACGAGCTTCACGCCGTTCGACTCGAACTCGCGGTCGCCCTCGAGCCGAGCGTCGTCGATCTTCATGCCGTACTGGTACCCACTGCATCCGCCCGACTTGACGAAGATGCGAACGGCGCCGCCGGCGACGCCGCTACCGGTAAGCAGGTCACGAGCCCGGCTGGCACCTGCCTCGGTGAAGGAGACTCTCTCCTGATGGTCGACTACAGCCTGCATGGGTCCAAGTTATAGCACCCTCTCGCGGGGCGCCAGGTATACCTTCACCCTTCGGCGACGCGGTATAGTCTGTCTTCGGCCCGCCGGGCGGACGATCCCTTGGGGGTATAGCTCAGTCGGTAGAGCGGCGGTCTCCAAAACCGTAGGTCTGGGGTTCGAGTCCCTATGCCCCCGCCAAACCTGTCCGCCCGACGGCTCCTTCGTTCGAGCTGCGCCAGTGCCGCGAGGACCGCCCGTCATAACCCTTTCACACCAGAGGCTCGGCATGCCCGACGTCCGTTCGTCACGGGACCCCGTGGTATCTTGACCACGTGAAGTCAACGACCGGCGCGGCGCGGCGCTTCGTCCTTACCGCGCTTGCCGTGACAGCTTTCGTCGCGTCCGGCCTCGGCTTGGCGCAACAGTCCTCTGGCAGCGTACTCAACGAGGTATGGCTCATCCCTGTCGAGGGTGAGATCTCGCCGGCCACGACCACGTTCGTGAGGAGCCGCGTTCAGCGGGCCAACGACGCGAAACCCCTGGCCATGATCATCTACGTGGACACGCCGGGCGGGGCCGTCGGCGCCATGCAGGACATCGTAGGCGTCATCCTCCACGAGGCGCAGGTGCCCACTATCGCCGTGGTGCAGAACGCGTTCAGCGCCGGGGCGCTGATCGCCATGTCGGCAGAGAGGCTGGCGATGCTGCCCGGGTCCAGCATCGGGGCGGCGCTGCCCATCCTCGCCACACCGGTCGGCATCAGCGCGGTGGACGAGAAGTTCTCGTCAGCGCTTCGCGGAGAGTTCCGCAGCGTGGCGGAGGCTCGGGGTCGCAACCCGACGGTCGCCGAGGGCATGGTGGACCCCGCCGTCGTGATCCCGGGTCTCTCGACCGCCTCCGAGCTCGTCACGCTAACGGCCGCGCAGGCCGTAGAGCACGGCATCGCCGACATACAGGCCGCGACGCTCGCCCAAGCGTTGGCAGACTTCGGGTACGGAGGCGTGCCTGTCGAGCGGCTCGAGCCCGGGTTCGCCGAGCGCCTCGGGGCCTTCCTCGCGCAGCCCCTGCTGGCCGCCGCGTTGCTGGTCATAGGCATCGGTGGCCTGTTGATCGAGATCTTCTCCCCTGGGTTCGGCGTTCCCGGGGCCATCGGCATTCTCGCCCTGGCAGCCTTCGCCTACTCGGCCTTCATCGCGACGCCCGCCGGGCCAGTCGACCTCCTCCTCCTGGTGGGCGGCGTCGTGCTGTTGGCCGTCGAGGTGCTGGTGCTGCCTGGCTTCGGTGTGGCTGGTGTCTTGGGGCTCGCGGCCCTGGTGTTCGCGGTCGTGCGCATATTCGAGGAGGGCAGCCTCACGGTGATCGGCTACAGCGCCCTCTTCGGTGGCGTTCTGCTGGCCGTCCTGTTGTGGATGCTGCCTAACTCGCGTGTCGCCTCGGCGTTCAGGCTCTCCACCAGGCTGGCGACGCCTCAGGGCCTCACGCTCGTCTCGGAGGACATGCCGGAGCTGGTCGGCGCGACCGGAACGGCGCTCTCCGATCTGCGGCCTGCCGGCGTCGCCCGGTTCGGCACGGCACGCGTAGACGTCGTAACCGAGGGAGACTACGTCTCTTCCGGCAGTCGTATAAGGGTCCTGCGGGTGGAAGGGAACCGAGTGACGGTTCGCGCCGTGGAGGACGGACCTGACACCAGCACCGCAGCCGCATCAACCACAGAAGAGGTTCAAGCGGAAAGCACGCCTGAAGGAGGCGCAGAGAACTTGTGATCGACGTACCACTGATAATCCTCGCCGGCGCGATCGTCCTTTTCTTCATCATCCTGTTCTCGGTCATACCGATCGGACTCTGGATCTCGGCCATCTCGGCCGGCGTGAGGGTGAGCCTCATCAGCCTCGTCGCCATGCGGCTTCGCCGCGTTCCGCCCCACAGGATCATCCTGCCGCTCATCAAGGCGGACAAGGCGGGCATCGAGGTCAACCAGAACCAGCTCGAAGCCCACTACCTGGCGGGCGGCAACGTCGACCGGGTCGTAGACGCGCTCATCGCCGCAGACAAGGCGCGCATCGCGCTGCCCTTCGACCGCGCGGCCGCCATAGACCTCGCGGGTCGTGACGTTCTCGACGCCGTGCGCGTCTCGGTCAACCCACGCGTGATTCAGACGCCCAACATCTCCGCCGTCGCCAAGGACGGTATCGAGCTCATCGCTACGGCGCGCATCACGGTGCGCGCGAACCTCGAGCGCCTCGTCGGGGGCGCCGGCGAAGAGACGATCATCGCCCGCGTCGGTGAAGGCGTCGTCTCCTCCATCGGCTCAACGCAGTCCCACAAGGGCGTGCTGGAGAACCCGGACATCATCTCCAAGACCGTGCTCGCGAAGGGCCTCGACTCCGGCACGGCCTTCGAGATCCTCTCGATCGACATCGCAGACGTGAACGTGGGTCGGAACATCGGCGCCCAGCTCCAGACGGACCAGGCGGAGGCGGACAAGCGTGTCGCCCAGGCCAAGGCCGAGGAACGCCGCGCGATGGCCGTTGCCGAGGAGCAGGAGAACAGCGCCCGCGTCGAGGCCATGAGGGCCAAGGTCGTGGAGGCCGAGGCCGAGGTGCCGCAAGCCATCGCCGAGGCCTTCAGGAGCGGCAACATCGGCATCATGGACTACTACCAGCTCCAGAACATCCAGTCGGACACCAGCATGCGCGGCAACATCGCCCGCGCGGCCGACGACGAGGGCGGCGCCTAAGCAGGTGGACTTGGACACCATCCTCGGGCTGCTTTTCTTCGTCTTCTTCGTGGTGCTGCCCCTGTTCAGCCGGGCAGGTAAGGGCAAGAAGGGGCAGCCGGCGCAGGGTCGGCCCGGCAAAGGTCAGGCCCAGGCCGACGGTCGACTTGGCTCGCCATCCACGACCTCGCCAGCACCGGGTGGACCCACGGCGAGCACAGGCCAGGACACGCCTTCGGCCACGCTCGCCGAGATAAGGCGGCGGGTCGAGGAGGCGCAAAGACGGGAATCCGAGCGGGCGCGGATGGCCGGCAAGCGTGCGACGGCCCAGGCTCCTTCAGCTGGGCGCCCCGGCTCACTCGTAGGCAGCGACCCGTTCGAGGGCGCACTGGTGAGCGTCCCGGAGAGGCGTTTGTCCGAGATCGGCGAACGTCGGTTCCCGGGGCTCGGACCGGAGGGCGGGACCGGCCAGGATGTCGTCCCGGCATCCGGGGGCCAAGGCCCTGCAGGCGGTTCGGTCAGTGAGGCGACGCCGTCGCTCGGGCGGAGCGGCCCCATCGGACGCGAGGGCCCACTTGGCAGGGAGGGCGCACGCCAGGCGCTCTCCCCCAGCGTGGTGCCCGCTACTCGGACGGCTCGGCGTATCGCACGGGCCGCCCGCTCCGAGATCGGCAGCGAGGGGCTCAGAGGTGACGGCAGGCGACCGGGTTCCGGGCCCGTCACGGCTAGACTGGGCGCCGCCGCAGCCCCTCAGACCGACAAAGCCGGGATCATGCAGGGCCTCATCTGGCACGAGATCCTGAGCCCGCCGCTCTCGCTGCGCCGTAGGAGGGAAAGATAGCGACCTCACTGACACTGAAGCTGAACAGCCCCGCCGAGGCCATGTCGCTTTACGGCAAGAACGACGAGAACCTCAGACTGTTGCGCTCCAAGCTCCGCGCCAAGGTCGTCGCGCGTGGGGACGAGTTGCGTCTGTTGGGAGAAGAGCCCGACGTCAAGGAGGCCGCCGACACCTTCAGGAACCTCCTGCAGGTGATACGTAGCGGCTCCGAGCTGAGCTTGTCAGAGCTCGAGTTCGGCGACGTCGTGGGATCGGAAGCAGAGGCCAGCATGGACCCCGCCATGAACGGCGAGGACGTGCCCAGGCTGCCGGGACGCGCCAAACCCAAGACCGCGGGTCAGCGCCGCTACGTGCAGGCCATAGCCGCCAACCCGATCACGTTCGGGTTGGGCCCGGCCGGCACCGGCAAGACCTACCTGGCCGTCGCCATGGCCGTCGAGGCCCTGGCCGCGAACAAGGTCAAGCGGATCATCCTCACCCGACCGGCCGTGGAGGCCGGCGAGCGTCTAGGGTTCCTGCCGGGCGACCTGCAGGCCAAGATAGACCCTTACCTTCGCCCTCTGTACGACGCCCTCTACGACATGCTTCCCGCCGACCGCTCGGAGAGGCTGTTGGAGCAGGGAACCATAGAGGTCGCGCCGCTCGCCTTCATGCGTGGCCGTACGCTGAACGACGCGTTCATCATCCTCGACGAGGCCCAGAACACGACCGGCGAGCAGATGAAGATGTTCCTTACGCGCATGGGCTTCAACAGCAAGGTCGTCGTCACCGGCGACACCACACAGACCGACCTTCCCGGCTCCGTCCAGAGCGGGCTGAAGGTCGCCCAGTCGATACTGAGGGACATCGAAGGCATCAAGTTCATAGAGTTCAGCAAGGCCGACGTCGTGCGTCACCCCTTGGTGGCGCAGATCATCCTGGCCTATGAGCAGCTCGGCTGAGACCCGCACAGCCCGGCTCCGGGGCTACTGGCTGCTCGCCCTGGCCCTCGTCGCTGTACTCGCGGGCCTGCTCTACACCGTCTACGGGCTCCGGCAACGGACCCCGCTAGAGCTGGGTCAGCCCAGCCCGCAGACGTTCGTTGCACCCGTCGCCACGCAGGTCGTCGACCTGCTCGCCACACAGCGGCAGAGACAGGCGGCTCGTGGGCAGATCGAGACCGTCTACACGGTCGACACCTCTTTGCGCGACCTGGTCATAGCCAGCATCACGGCGTCGGGGCTTCCGGACGACGCGGTCACGTTCGTGGTCGACGCGTACCAGGACCCACAGGGGGTGCGGGCGGACGAGGTCGGCCAGGTCATGATCGCCGCCATAGACCTGGCGCCCCCCGAGAGACGCGGTGAAGTGCGCGCGGTCCTCGACAGGCGGCTCGTCGCCACAGCCCTGCCGGACGACGCGCTTACACAGGCGGCGAGGTCGGCGGCGGCCGCGGCGATAAGCCCCGTCATGCAGACCCTGGACGCCGGCGAGGTGATCGTCGAAGAGGGTCAGCCGCTCACCGAGGACCACCTGCGGGTGCTGGCGTCGCTGGGTCTCTACAGCGCCAGGGCGGACGCGGCCACGCAGACGGCCTGGATAATCATCGGTTGCCTCGTACTGGCGCTCCTGCTCACGGCCCCGGTCGTCATCGGACGCGACTACCTGGCCTCGAAGGTGAGCCCCAACCAGCTCGTGTTCCTGTTCGCGCTGACCGTGCTCACGGTGGGCGTCCAGCGGATCGCCGTCGACCTCTCGCCGTACTTCCTGTTCGCCGTGCTGGCGCCGCTGGTCGTCGCTGCGCTGCTGGGAACCGGGGCCGGTCTGGCCTGGTCGGCTTGGACGGCGGTCGCCGTGGGACTACTGGTGCCCGCCGCTCCTCTACAGGCCCTGGTCGCCACGTTCGTGGGTTCCGTCGCCGCGGCGCTCTTGGTGCAGGCGCGGCGAACCCGCCTGGCGATCGCAGGGGCCGGCCTCGCCGGCGGCGCCATCGGCGGCCTGACAACTTACGCGATGGTGCTGAGCGCGGGTGGGATGACCTCCGCCGAGGCGGCAGGGGCGGCCGCTCTGGTGGCCGCCGGCGGCTTGCTGGCCGGCGTCGTCGCGCTCGGCCTGCTGCCCGTCGCCGAGAGCGTCTTCGGCTTCCTCACCGACTTCAGGCTGCTCGAGCTTTCTAGCCCCACCAACCCGCTCCTGCAGCTATTGGTCACCGAGGCGCCGGGCACCTACCAGCACAGCCTCATCATCTCCAACCTCGTGGAGCAGGCCGTCAAGAACGTCGGCGGCAACGCGCTGCTCGCGCGTGTCGGCGCGCTCTTCCACGACGTCGGCAAGACCAGGCGGCCGCAGTTCTTCATCGAGAACCAGTTCAGCGGCGAGAACCCGCACGACCAGCTCAGCCCGCACCTCAGCTACCTGATCGTCACCAGCCACGTGCGCGACGGGATCGAGCTCGCCCGCCAGTACGGCGTGCCCCGGGAGCTCGAGCAGTTCATCGCCGAGCACCACGGCACCACTGTGCTCTCGTACTTCTACAAGCGCGCACTCGAGGAGGGCAAGGTCGAGGAGCTCAACTTCCGCTACCCCGGTCCCAGGCCGCGCAGCAAGGAGACGGCCGTGCTCATGCTGGCGGACTCCATCGAGTCGGCATCACGTACGCTCGAGGACCCCAGCCCCTCGTCGATACGGGGCCTGATCGACCGGATCATCGAGCAACGCCAGCAGGACGGGCAGTTCGCCGAGAGCCCGCTCAACTTCGCCGACCTCGAGGTCATCGCCAACACGTTCGAGCGGATGCTCACCGCGGTCCTGCACAGGCGCATCAGCTACCCCAGCTCCGAGGAGATCAAGGGTCTCAAGGTCGCCCGGGGGCTGCAGGCGGGCCGCGACACGGGCCCGGTCCCGGCGCCCGCGGGCGAGGACGACGAGGTCGGCCACGCGGCCAAGGGGGTGAGTGGTGCCCGTAGAGGTGATCGACGAGACCGGACGGTGCCCTCACGTTCGTGAGCTGTCCATCGTGCTCGCTACCCTTCTCGCCGAGGTGGGCGACCGCGGGGACGAGGCGACGCTCGTGATAGTCGACGACCCGGCGATCGCCGGTATGAACGAGCGCGACCGCGGTGTGGAGGGCCCCACCGACGTCCTGTCTTACCCGCTCCACGAACCAACGGACGTCGGTCACCCGCGCACACCGCATCTCGGTGACGTGATCGTGAGCATCGACACGGCATCGGAACAGGCGCGCGCTTCCGGGCATACACTCCCCGTCGAGCTGGTCACGTTGGCTGCCCACGGGCTCATGCACCTGCTGGGCCACGACCACCAGACCGAGGAAGACTGGGGCGCCTTCCGCACGGCACAGGCGCGAGCGGTGGCGATACTGGGAGCCCAGGCGGGGGAGTGATGAGCGTGAACAGGGCGAGGTTGGGCAGGTCGTTCGCGGTAGCGGGCTCCGGGCTCGCGCGCGCGTGGGCCACGCAGCCGAACCTCAGGCTCGAGGTCGCGATCGGCCTCGTCGCGCTCGGCACGGCGGCCTGGCTGCGCGCGCCCGCGGCGCCCATCGTGATCGCGTGCACGGTCGTCTTGGCCATGGAGCTGATGAACAGCGCCGTCGAGGCGGTCGTCGACCTCGCGTCACCGAACTTCCACCAACTGGCCGGCACGGCCAAGGACTTAGCCGCCGCAGCGGTACTGACAGCCTCGATCGGAGCGGTGGTCGTGGGCCTCGTCGTGCTGGGCCCTCCCCTCCTCGCACGCCTGACGTCCTGGGGTGGTGCCGGGTGAGCAACCCGCCCGAGGACCTCCTACGAGCCGCCAAGGACGCCTTCGCCAACGCCTACACCCCGTACTCGCACTTCGGAGTCGGAGCGGCGCTCAGGGCTGCGGACGGCGCGGTCTTCGCCGGCGCGAACGTGGAGAACGCCAGCTTCGGGCTGACCCGTTGCGCCGAGCAGTCGGCGGTGCAGGCGATGGCAACGGCCGGCGCAAGGGCGTT
>Ga0079224_100017679_pt1 | contig 10058 bp, 7 predicted proteins | sample Stecom2015_FD_80414 | JGI IMG/M metagenome (GOLD analysis project Ga0079224, IMG submission 80414) | Agricultural soil microbial communities from Utah to study Nitrogen management - Steer compost 2015 | ecosystem: Environmental > Terrestrial > Soil > Agricultural land | place: USA: Utah... | reverse complement strand
GCCGCGGTCGACCGCGCGCCGGGGCTGGAAGGCCTGTCCGGCGATTTCGAGGGCGACGCCAGTGGCGTGCACCTGGCGCTGGATGCGGGCAGCCCGCTGCGGTTCGACTGGCCCACCGGCTTCGGCGTGCCGCACGAGGTGCGCCTGGACGGCCACGTGCTGGCCTGGCGCGAGGGCGCCGGCTGGCAGGTGGGTACGCCCGACCTGTCCATCCGCGCCAGCGACTACGGCGCGCGGGTGCGCGGTGGCCTGCATTTCCAGGGCGACGGCACCCGCCCGTGGATGGACGTGGCCGCCGAGCTGGACGATGCCGCGGTGCCGTCGGCCAAGAAGTTCTGGCTGCGCCGGTCGATGCCGCCGGCGGCGGTGCAGTGGCTGGACATGGCGCTGGAGGACGGCACCGTGCGCGACGGCCGCGCGCTGGTCGCCGGCGACCTTGACGACTGGCCCTTCGTGGGCCGCAACGGCCTGTTCGACGCCCGTGGCCGGATCGAGGGCGGGCGCTTCCGCTTCCAGTCCGAGTGGCCGGCGCTGGAGTCCACCCAGGCCGACGTGGCGTTCGTCGCCAATGGCTTCCAGGTGCGTGGCCGCGGTGAGCTGGGCGGGGTGCCGGTGGAACGCTTCGAGGCCGGCATCGCCGATTACGGCGACGCGCCGCTGCTGGTGCGTGCGACCGCGCGCGCCGATGCGGGAGCCTTCGCCGACCTGCTGCGTGCCAGCCCCCTGTACGAGGACCAGGCCGAGACCCTCGACAACCTCGAGGCCTCCGGGCCGGCCCGTGCCACTTTCGCCCTGCACCTGCCGCTGCAGGATGGCCGCCCCGGCCGCGTCTCCGGCACGGTGGAACTGGCCGGCGCGCGCCTGGTGGAGAAGCGCTGGAACCTGGCCTTCGACGGCGTGCGCGGCAACGTGCGCTACGGCAGCGACGGCTTCGATGCCGGCGAGCTGGCCGTGACCTACGAGGGCCAGCCGGGGCAGCTGGCCCTGCGCGCCGGCCGCGGCCACGTGCAGGACGCCGCCCATGCCTTCGAGGCCGCCCTGCGCGCGCCGATGGACGCAAGCCGCCTGCTGGAGCGCGCCCCCGAGCTTGGATGGCTGCGCCCCTACATACGCGGCCGCTCCGACTGGACCCTGGGCCTTGTAGTGCCGGCCAGCGTCCCGGCCGGTGCGCCGGCGGCGCGCCTGCGCCTGGATTCGGACCTGGCCGGAACCGCACTGGAACTGCCGGCGCCGCTGGCCAAGCCGGCGCCGGCCACCCTGGCCACGCGGGTGCAGGTCGGCCTGCCGTTCGGCAGCGGCCCCATCGACGTGGCCTTCGGCCAGCGCCTGGCCCTGCGCGCGCGCCAGAACCAGGGTGCCACCGGCGTGCAGGTCACCCTGGGCAGCGCCACCGTCTCCGGTGAGCCCCCGCAGTCCGGCCTGGTGGTCGGCGGCCGCACCGGCGAGCTGGATGCGCTGGAGTGGATCGGCCTGGCCCGCGGTGGTGGCGACGGCAGCCTGCCGCTGCGCCGGATCGACGTACATGCCGAGCGCCTGCACCTGCTTGGCGGCGAGTTCCCGCAGGCGCGGCTGCAGCTGCAGCCGGCGTCCGGTGGTCTGTCGGTGCGGGTGGATGGGCCGGCCCTGGCCGGGCAGCTGCATGTGCCCGACGCGGACGGTGCGCCGGTGCAGGGACGTTTCAGCCACCTGCACTGGCAGCCGGTGCCGCGCGCTGCTGCGCCGACGGCTGCCACGGCCGCACCCGCGCAGCCGGGTGTGGAGGCGCCGCCCCCGGCCAATGCGGCGGCACACGCCAGCGCGGCGACCACGACGGGCGGCGTTCCGGCCACGCCCGCGTCCACCCTCCCGGTTCCACCGTCGGCACCGGTGGTGGACACCTTCGATCCCGCCGCGGTGCCGCCGCTGGCCGTGGAGGTGGACGACCTGCGCTACCGCGGCGCCGCACTAGGCCAGGCCAGCCTGCGTACCCGGCCGATCGCCGCCGGCCTGCAGCTGGAACACCTGCAGCTGCGCTCGGACTGGCAGCAGGCCGACCTCACGGGCGAGTGGACCGGTCGCGGTGACAGCGCCCTTACCCGCCTGCAGATGGACGTGCGCAGCGAGGACATGGGGCGGCTGGTCTCGGCCCTGGGCTATGCCGACTTCCTCGCCCGCGGCGAGGGCAACATCCGCCTGGAAGCGGCCTGGCCCGGCCCGCCCGCGGGCTTCCGCCTGGGCGAGCTGGAAGGCTCGCTGCGGATCGATGCGCGCAATGGCCAGCTGCTGGAGGTCGAGCCCGGCGCCGGCCGCGTGCTCGGCCTGCTGAGCGTGGCCCAGCTGCCGCGCCGCCTGCTGCTGGACTTCCGCGACTTCTTCTCCCGCGGCCTGGCATTCAACCGGCTCGGCGGCCAGGTGCGCTTCGCCGGCGGCGTGGCCACCACCGGCGACATGCAGATCGAGGGCCCGGCGGCGCAGATCAGCATCAGCGGCCGCACCGACCTGGTCGGCCAGCAGTTCGACCAGACCATCGACGTGCAGCCGCGCTCGGGCAACCTGCTGACCGTCGTCGGTGCGGTGGCCGGCGGCCCGGTCGGCGCGGCGGTGGGGGCGGCGGCCAACGCGGTGCTGGCCAAGCCGCTGGGCGGCATCGGCGCGCGCACCTACCACGTCAGTGGCCCGTGGAAGGAGCCGAAGGTCGAGGTGGTCGAGCGCGACGAGGTCGAACAGGCGCCGGTACAGCCTGCACCGGACCGCGAGGACGTCGACCAGGACCGGCCCTGAGCCGGGGAGGGCGCTCAGTCGCCTCGGGTGAACGGCGGCAGGCGCAGCCGCGTGCGGTGGCGCGGTGCCGGGCAGCCGCCCGGGGCGACACCGCGGAAATAGCCGCGCTGCCACTGCTCGCGCGCGGCCTCGGAGTCCGGGTCGGGCAGGGTGTGCAGGAAGTGCTCGCGGCTCCCGGTCCAGCGCAGGTACTGCGCCTCCAGGTCCGGGGTCTCCGACAGCGGCTTCCAGCCTGCCTCCACCTGGTCGAGCAGGGTCGCCTGCAGCGGCAGCAGGTGGGCGAACGGCTCGCCGGCCTCGAACCGCACCTCGCCGGGGCGGGTGAAGCGCCAGTTCATGGTGAAGGCGTACGGGCTCCAGTCGGTCTCGACCAGGCCGGTGAGTCCGGCGATCCCGTCCTTGGGCCGGTTGACCGGCGCGGTGACCAGCAGCTCGACCTGCGGGTCGGTGCGGAACAGGCAGGGGACGTGGAAGGTAAGCACGCCATGGCCGAAGTGGCTCAATGCCGGCGCTGACGTACCCGGGTCGGGCGTGACCACCACGTCGTCGAGGCCGTCACCGCCGGTCCAGCGCGCGCTGAAGCCGCTCTGGCACAGCAGTTCCCAGCCCAGCGCGTTGGCCATGTCCAGCGGCAGGCAGCGGTAGGCGTAGCGCTGGGCGGTGGCGTCCATCCAGTCGCGCTCCAGCGGGGCGGGACGGATGTCGAGGGTATGACCGTCAAGGACGTGGGCGGTGAGCTTCATGCAGGGTCCATCGGCGTGGACGCCACCTGCCTGGTGGCCGGCCAATGATAGGTGCCTGCGTGCAGGCGTGGCTGCGTCGCCCGCTTCGTGCTTGCCCGCCGCACGGGCCGGCATGGGCTTGCTGTCATCATAGCGGGCCGCGCTTGCCTTGCCGCCCGCCCGCCCCCATCCACAGACGATGACCGACACCACCCTGACCCTTGCCCAGTCCCGCCTGCTGCAGCCCGGCGGACTGGATCCCGCCGCCCTGGACCTCGCCTTCGGCACCCTGCTGGGGCCGGGCATCGATTTCGGTGACCTGTACTTCCAGCACAGCCGCCGCGAGAGCTGGTCGGTGGAAGACGGCATCGTCAAGGACGGCGCGCATTCGATCGAGCAGGGCGTGGGCGTGCGCGCGATCTCCGGCGAGAAGACCGGCTTTGCCTACTCGGACGACATCAATGCCGACGCGCTGCGCCTGGCGGCCGGTTCGGCCCGCGCCATCGCCCGCGACGGCGGCGCGCAGGCCCCGCGCCAGCTGGTGCGCACCGGCGGCCACGCGCTGTACCCCGCGCTGGACCCGGTCGACGGCATGCGCAACGAGGACAAGGTGGAGCTGCTGCGCTCGCTGGACCGCCTGTTGCGTGCAGCCGATCCGCGCGTGCAGCAGGTCAGCGTGAGCCTTTCAGGCGGCGTGGACACGGTGCTGGTGGCGCGCAGCGACGGTGTGCTCGCCGCCGACGTGCGTCCGCTGGTGCGGCTCAACGTGCAGGTGATCGTCGAGCACAACGGCCGCCGCGAGTCCGGCTACGCCGGCGGCGGCGGGCGCTATTCCTATGAGGAACTGTTCTCCGGCGGCCGTCCGGAGCGGCTGGCGCGCGAGGCGCTGCGCCAGGCGCTGGTGAACCTGGAAGCGGTGGACGCACCGGCCGGCACCATGCCGGTGGTGCTGGGCGCCGGCTGGCCGGGCGTGCTGCTGCACGAGGCCGTCGGCCACGGCCTGGAAGGCGACTTCAACCGCAAGGGCACGTCGACCTATGCCGGGCGCATCGGCCAGCGGGTGGCCGCGCCCGGCGTGACCATCGTCGACGACGGCACCCTGGCCGGCCGCCGTGGCTCGCTCAACATCGACGACGAGGGCGAGCCGACGCGCTGCACCACCCTGATCGAGGACGGCGTGCTGGTGGGCTACATGCAGGACTCGCTCAACGCGCGGCTGATGGGCATGGCGCCGACCGGCAACGGCCGGCGCGAGTCGTTCGCCCACCTGGTGATGCCGCGCATGACCAACACCTACATGCTGGCCGGCAGCCACGATCCGCAGGAGATGATCGCCTCGGTGAAGAAGGGCCTGTACGCGGTGAACTTCGGCGGCGGACAGGTGGACATCACCAGCGGCAAGTACGTGTTCTCGGCGACCGAGGCCTACCTGATCGAGGACGGTCGCATCACGACGCCGGTCAAGGGCGCGACGATCATCGGCAATGGCCCGGAGACCATGCAGAAAGTGCGCATGGTCGGACACGACCTGGCGCTGGACGAGGGCGTGGGCATCTGCGGCAAGGACGGGCAGAGCGTGCCGGTGGGCGTGGGCCAGCCCTCGCTGCTGATCGACGGGTTGACCGTGGGCGGGACGCGCGCGTGAGCCGGCCGGCGCGGGCGCCGGCCAGGCGTGGCGCCCGGGGTTCAGTCTTCGTTGCCGTCGGTGTCTGCGCCGGGGTCGAAGTCGAGCTCGTCGCCTTCGTTCCCGCCGGTGGCGGCCGCGTCGCTGGCGCCGGACGCCAGCAGATTGCGCAGTTCACGGAACAGTTCGCGGAAGGCGCGCGGCGGCTTGTTGCGCTTGCGCTCGTCCAGGGTGCTGCGCACGAGCTGGCGCAGGTGCTGGCGGTCGGCGGCCGGGTGTTCGTCCAGCAGCTGGCCGAGGGCCACGTCGCCTTCCTCGAGCAGGCGCTCGCGCCAGGTCTCGACCCGGTGCAGCAGGGCCACTTCGCGGCGGGCGGCCACGCCGTCTTCGTCCAGGGCATCGCGGATGGCGTCGAGGGTCTCGTCGTCCTCGCGCCGCATCTGCTTGGCAAGGAACGCCAACTGGCGCTTGCGGGCGATGTGGGCGGTGATCTTGCGGGTCTGCTCCAGGTGCGGCAGCAGGTCGTCCGGGATCGGCAGCTTGGACAGCTGGGTGGGGGTGAGGCTTGCCAGCTTTTCCGCCAGTTCCAGCACGCCCAGCGCCTGGCGGCGCTGTTCGCTGCGGCTGGGGGAGAGGAATTCGCCGGTGTCTTCGTCGCGTCCGCGCATGGGGTGGGAGCTCTTTCGGATGCCCGCGATTCTACCCGCAAGGCCATGAAGCGCCGCGGTCGCGGGTGGGGCGGGCCGCGCAGGCAGGTGCGCGTGGCGGGTCTGTCGGCTGTGTCTGGCGCTGCGATGGCGGTGGCGGCGACAACGGCAACCGCAACGGCAACAGCAACGGCAACGGCAACAGCAACGGCAACAGCAACGGCAACAGCGGGCGTGGTGGGCTTCATTGGGGGCCGCGACGTGCCGGGGGTGTCGCTTTCCGCTCGGGTGGGCATCCTGCCCACACTCGCGCGCGGCACATCCCTGTGCCGCTTGTCGCGACACCCCCGGCACGTCGCGTCCTTCGTGGACCTGGTACGCGGTTCCGGTGGGGCGCGTGAGCCTGGGCGGCGCGACTGTCGCGACGTCGAGGTCCGCGACGCGTCCCGCACATCCTGCCGGTAGCCCGTCCACTTTCCGCATTCCTTTTCGACATCGAACAACCAATTTTCCGAGGTGCACACGTGAACGACATCGCGCGCAGTGACGACAGCCAGCAGCGGCTGGACCGGCTGGCGGACATTTCGCAACGGCTGCTTGCGCGCGCACGCGCGCTGGGTGCCAGCCAGGCGGAGGTGAGCTGCAGCGAGGAGCGCGGGCTCAACGTCTCCGTGCGCATGGGCGAGGTGGAGACCGTCGAGTCGTCCAACGACCGCGGCATCGCGGTGACGGTGTACTTCGGCAAGCGCAAGGGCTCGGCCAGCACCGCCGACCTGCACGAGTCCAGCCTGGAGGCCACCGTCGAGCAGGCCTGTGCGATCGCGCGCTATACCGAGGACGACGAGGCCGCGGGGCTGGCCGACGCGGCGCTGATGGCGCGCGAGTTCCCGGACCTGGACACGTGGCACCCGTGGCGGCTGGATGCGGACGAGGCCGTCGAGCTGGCGCTGGCCTGCGAGGCCGCAGGCCGCGAGGTCGATCCTCGGGTGAGCAATTCGGACGGGGCTTCGTTCGGCAGCGGCGAGAGCCTTTCGGTGTATGCCAACAGCCATGGCTTCATCGGCCGCGAGCGCGAAACCCAGCATTCGCTGGGGCTGGCGCTGATCGCCGGCCAGGGCGAAGACATGCAGCGCGATGGCTGGTACAGCATCGGCCTGGCCCGTGATGACCTGGAAACGCCGGTGGCGATCGGCCGCCGCGCCGCCGAGCGCGCGGTCTCGCGCCTGCAGCCGCGCAGCGTGGCCACCGGCGAATACCCGGTGCTGTTCTCGGCGGAGGTGGCGCGTTCGCTGCTCGGCCACCTGCTGGGTGCGGTGTCCGGTGGAGCGCTGTACCGCAGGGCCAGCTTCCTGCTCGACAGCGCCGGCACGCAGCTGTTTCCGCAGTGGCTTTCGATCCATGAGCGGCCGCTGCTGCGGCATGGCATGCGCTCGGCCGCGTTCGACGGCGATGGCGTGGCCACGCGCGACAATCCGCTGGTGGTCGACGGCGTGCTGCAGCGCTACGTCCTAGGCAGCTATTCGGCGCGCAGGCTTGGCCTGCAGACCACGGCCAACGCCGGCGGCGTGCACAACCTGGAGGTCTCGGCCAACGCCGGCGGCCTGGCGGAGATGGTGCGCGGCATGGGACGTGGCCTGCTGGTCACCGAACTGATGGGGCAGGGCGTCAACAGCGTCACCGGCGACTATTCGCGGGGCGCGGCGGGGTTCTGGGTCGAGGACGGGCAGATCGCCTTCCCGGTGGACGAGCTGACCATTGCCGGCAACCTGCGCACGATGTTCGCCGGAATCGAGGCGGTCGGCAGCGAGGTGGACATGCGCTCGCACATCCGCACCGGCCCGATCCTGCTCGGCCGGATGACCGTTGCCGGCGGCCAATGACGTATCCTGCGGCGTGACTGCCACGCCTCCGCAACGGGCGCGCGGCCAACACCACGAGAATGGGGGATGCACCGATGAGCGATTACCAGCAGTACACGACACCCCCGGCATCGCCGGCGGGCGTGCCGGCGCAGGACGAGCGGCAGTGGGCCATGTTCGGCCACCTGTCGGCGCTCACCGGCTTGTTTACCGGTGGCCTGGGCAACATCGCCGGTCCGCTGGTGATCTGGCTGGTCAAGAAGGACACGCATGCCTTCGCCGCCGACCAGGCCAAGGAAGCGCTGAACTTCAACATCACCCTGCTGATCATCGGCCTGCTGCTGGGCCTGGTCACCGTGATCACCTTCGGCATCGGCGCCCTGCTCACCGTGCCGCTGGGCCTGCTGCTGGGCCTGGCCTGGCTGGTGCTGACCATCCTGGCGGCAATCAAGGCCAACGAGGGCACGGCCTACCGTTATCCGTTCACGCTGCGCCTGGTCAAGTAAGCGCAGGCAGCATGCAACGCAAAGGGCCCGGCATCGACCGGGCCCTTTGTTTTTTGCGCGCAGGCGCGTGCAGCCGGCGCTTCAGTCAGTGGCGGCGCTGTACCGCCAGCTGGCCGAGGGCGTCGAGCAGGCTGCAGTCGCCGCCCACCGTGGCAAGGGTGTCGTGCATCTGCGCCGCCAGCTGCTCGAGCCTGGCGCGTGCGCCGTCCATGCCCAGCAGCGCCGGGTAGGTGGACTTGGCCTGGGCCACGTCCTTGCCGGCGGTCTTGCCCAGCGCCTCGGAGGTGGCCTCGATGTCCAGCAGGTCGTCGCGTACCTGGAAGGCCAGGCCCAGCGCACCGGCAAATTCGTCCAGCCGCTGCAGGGTGGCATCGTCGGCACCGGCGCCCAGTGCGCCCATGCGCACCGCCGCGCGGATCAGCGCACCGGTCTTGAGCGAATGCATGCGCTGCAGCGCTTCCAGCGGCAGCACGCTGCCGGTGGCGTCGATGTCCAGGGCCTGCCCGCCACACATGCCGCGGGCGCCGGAGGCGCGGGCCAGGGCCTGCATCCAGCCGGCGCGCAGGTCGGCCGGGGCCTCGGCATCGGCCAGCGCTTCGAAGGCCAGGGTCTGCAGGGCGTCGCCGGCGAGGATCGCGGTGGCCTCGTCGAAGGCCACGTGCACGGTGGGCCGGCCGCGGCGCATGTCGTCGTCGTCCATCGCCGGCAGGTCGTCGTGCACCAGCGAGTAGGCGTGGACCAGTTCGACGGCGGCGGCGGGCGCGTCCAGCAACGGCTCCGGCGCGCCGAGCGCGGTGCCGGCCGCGTACACCAGCAGCGGGCGCATGCGCTTGCCGCCGCCCAGGGCGGCGTGGCGCATGGCCGCATGCAGGCGGCGCGGTTCGTCGGTATCGGGGGGCAGCAGTCGCTCGAGGGTGGCTTCGGTGCGCGCGGCCCAGCGCGCGAACACCTCAGGCGCCATCGTCGGTGCCGAACGGCTGGGCGTCTTCGGGGCGCTCGGGATCGGACAGCAGGCGCACGCGCAGTTCGGCCTGTTCCAGCGCGCCCTGACAGCGGCGGTAGAGGCCGACGCCGCGCTCGTAGGCGGCCAGCGAATCCTCCAGGCTCATTTCGCCGTGTTCCATCTTCTCGACCAGCTGCTCGAGCTCGTCCAGCGACTGCTCGAACTGGGCGACGGGAGAGGCGTCGGGGGCATCATTCTTTGGCATGCGGGGAAGTGTGCGCGGTGCGGCGGGCGGGGGTCAACGCGGGTCGCCGGGGGCAAGCCAGCGCAGGGTGAGGCGCTGGCCGTGAAGCCAGTGTCCCAGCGTTGCCGAAACCGCCACGTCACCGGCCGCGAGCAGCTCGCCGGAGGCGTCACTGAGCAGGGGCAGGTGTTCGCGCCGCCACGGGGGCACGCCGCGTTCCTGCAGCACGTGCTTGAGGGCATGCGAGTGCGTGCGGCCGGACAGGCGGATGCGCTCGCCACCGCGGCGCGCGCCCACCTGCAGCGACGCATCGAACGCGGCACAGGCGGGCTGGCCGGCGGCATCGGCCAGCCACAGGCGCCCGCCATCGGGCAGCAGCAGCTCGCCACGGCCATCCCAGGTGCCTGACCATTCCGGCGGCAGCGGCGCGCGTTCGATATCCGCGTGCAGCAGGTCGCGCCAGCGCAGGATGCGGGCGCCGGCCCAGGCGAAGCGGGCCCCGGCATCGGGGCGCGCCGGCAGCAGCTGTCGGAGCACCTGTTCCACCCCGCGTGCAGGCAGTGGCGGCAGTCCAAGCGTGCGGACCCACAGGCGCAGGACGCGGCCCTGGCGCGCGGCCGGAAGTGCCTGCAGCGCGGCCACCGGCAGGCTGCGTCCGCCGTCCCCGGCGTGCTGTTCCAGCCAGTGGGCCTCGTCGGCCAGCAGCAGCCCGTCGGCCTGCGCGCTCAGCGCGGCGCTGCGGGCCAGGGCGGC
>Ga0079224_100017678_pt1 | contig 10058 bp, 8 predicted proteins | sample Stecom2015_FD_80414 | JGI IMG/M metagenome (GOLD analysis project Ga0079224, IMG submission 80414) | Agricultural soil microbial communities from Utah to study Nitrogen management - Steer compost 2015 | ecosystem: Environmental > Terrestrial > Soil > Agricultural land | place: USA: Utah... | reverse complement strand
GCGCGACGCAAGCCTCTATGTCGCCAACCAGGACGCGCTGGTGCGCTTCGAGTACCGCGCCGGCCCGACCGCGGCCGCCGCGCCGCCGGTGAAGGTCACCGAGCTGCCGTCGGCGATCAACCATCACTGGACCAAGGCACTCGCCGCGAGTGCCGACGGCCGGTTCCTGTATGTCGGCATCGGCTCGAACAGCAACATCACCGAGCGTGGTATGGCGGCCGAAGTCGAGCGCGCGATGATCTGGCAGGTGGACGCGAGCACCGGTGCACACAGGCGCTACGCCACGGGGCTGCGCAACCCCACCGCGCTCGCCATCCAGCCCGGCACGGGCCAGCTGTGGGCGGTGGTGAACGAACGCGACGAGATCGGTCCCGACCTGGTCCCCGACTACCTCACCGCGGTGCGCGAAGGTGGCTTCTACGGCTGGCCGTACAGCTACTGGGGCCAGAACGTCGATACGCGGGTCCGGCCCCAGGATCCGGAGAAGGTCGCCGCGGCGATCGCGCCCGACTACAGCCTCGGCTCGCACGTGGCGGCGCTCGGCCTGGCCTTTTCCAACCCGGCGATGGGCGAAGCGTATGCCGACGGCGTCTTCGTCGGCGAGCACGGCAGCTGGAATCGCGCGGAGCCGGTCGGCTACAAGGTCGTCTTCGTACCGTTTCGCGACGGTCGGCCCGCCGGCCCGCCCGTCGATTTCGTCGCCGGCTTTCGGGACGACGACGGAACGACCCGCGGACGGCCGGTCGGCGTCACCGTCGATCCACGCGGCGCGCTGATCGTCGCCGACGATCTGTCGAATACCATCTGGCGCGTCGTGCCGGAGGGGCGTCGGCCGCGGTAGCGCGCCGCGCCCGGAAGCGCCGACCGGCTACGATCCCTCGAGTCCGGCGGCGATGCGCCGCCGGCGCGCCCAGATGTTCAGTCCCTCCACGCCCGCCGAGAAGGCCATCGCCGTGTAGATGTAGCCCTTGGGCACGTGCACGCCGAAGCCGTCGGCGATCAGGACCATGCCGATCATCAGCAGGAACGCGAGCGCGAGCATCACCACGGTGGGGTTCGCGTGGATGAACTCGGCCAGCGGGTCGGCGGCGACGAGCATGACGAGCACGGCGACCACCACCGCGATCACCATCACCGGCAGGTGGTCGGTCATGCCGACGGCGGTGAGGATCGAGTCGATCGAGAACACGATGTCGAGCAGCAGGATCTGGAAGATCGCCGCGCCGAAGCCCAGTGCCACCGTGCCGAGGATGTCCGCCTTGGACGGCGGATCGATGTTGTGGTGGATCTCGCGGGTCGCTTTCCAGACGAGGAAGAGCCCGCCTGCGATCAGGATCAGGTCGCGCCAGGAGAACTCGGTCTCGAAGCTCGGTTCGCCATAAGGACCCGGATCCCCCTGGATCCCGAGATCGAAGACCGGGGTCGTCAGCCCGACCAGCCACGCGATGGCCGACAGCAGCGCGAGGCGCATCACCAGGGCGAGCGAGATGCCGACGCGGCGCGCCTTGTGCCGCTGATGCTCGGGCAGCTTGTTCGAGAGGATCGAGATGAAGATCAGGTTGTCGATCCCGAGCACGATCTCCATCACGACCAGCGTGACGAGCGCGGCCCACACCGCCGGGCTCGAGAACAGCGTGATCAGGGCGTCCATGGCGTCGTCGGCGAGGTGGCGGAAGAGGTGGGATTCGAACCCACGGACGGTCGCCCGTCGCCGGTTTTCAAGACCGGTGCCTTAAACCGCTCGGCCACTCTTCCGGGGCTCCCGAGTATAGAGCGGCAAGCGGCGAGCGATCGTGCAACCCGAAGATCCCCGTCTGGCCACGACCGGGGACGCACGTTCTCCGGGCGTCCGGAGCGATCGATCGGAACGCGACGCCGGCCGGGCGCTCCGGCGACGTGCGCGCGGCCCGATAGAATCGGTCGGACACGCCGCGCCGTGCCGGCCCGTTCTGCCAGGAGAGATCGATGAGAGCCGTCGTCTGCAAACAATGGGGCCCGCCCGAGTCGCTCGTCGTCGAGGAGGTCGCGTCGCCCGTGCCGAAGGCGGGCGAAGTGCTGGTCGACGTGCACGCGGCCGGCGTCAATTTCCCCGATTCGCTGATCATCCAGAAGAAGTACCAGCTGCAGCCGGAGCTGCCCTTCACGCCGGGCGCCGAGGTGGCGGGCGTCGTGTCCGCGGTGGGCGAGGGCGTCACCCAGTGGAAGGCGGGCGACCGCGTCATCGCCCACGCGCCGTGGGGCGGATACGCCGAGCAGCTGGCGGTGGACGCGCAGCGCGTCATGCCGATGCCCGAGACGATGGATTTCGCGACCGCGTCGGCCTATGTGTTGGCCTACGGAACGAGCCTGTTCGCGCTGAAGGATCGCGCGAAGCTCGCGGCCGGCGAGACGCTGCTCGTGCTCGGTGCGGCCGGCGGGGTCGGGATCGCCGCGGTCGAGATCGGCAAGTCGATGGGCGCGCGCGTGATCGCCGCCGCGTCGAGCGAGGAGAAGCTCGCGCTGTGCCGCGAACACGGCGCCGACGCGACGATCGACTATGCGCGCGAGAACCTGCGCGAGCGCATCGCCGCGCTCACCGACGGCAAGGGACCGGACGTCATCTACGACCCGGTCGGCGGCGAGTACACCGAGCAGGCCTTTCGTTCGATCGCCTGGGAAGGGCGCCATCTCGTCATCGGATTCGCCGCCGGCGAGATCCCGCGGATCCCGCTGAACCTGCCGCTGCTGAAGACCGCGTCGCTGGTCGGCGCATTCTGGGGCGCCTTCGTGCAGCGCGATCCGAAGCGCACGCGCGAGCACATGAAGGAGCTGTTCGCGCTGTACTCGACGGGCAAGGTGCGCCCGCCGGTCACGCACCGCTATTCGCTCGAACAGGCGGCGCAGGCGTTGCGCGACGTGATGGAGCGCCGCGTCAAGGGGAAGGTCGTCCTGCTGCCGAGGGGTTGACCGCTTCGGTCGGCGTCGCGCCGATGCCGGGGCGCTGCACGCCTTCGGGCAGCGCGCGCGCCGCGCGCAGCGCGTCGGACGCGAAGAACGGATCGCCGGCGAGCCGGGCAAGGATCATCGGCGTCGCATCGAAGCCCCAGTAGCGTTCGCCCTCGATCACCGCCGTCGGAACGCCGAACACGCCGGCGGAAATCGCTTCGTCGGTGTTCGTGCGCAGCGCCTGCTTCACCTCGGGCGTTTCGAGTGCGGCCGGTGCGATGCCGAGCTCGTCGAGCAGCGCGGCGAAGGCGTCGCGCTCGGTCGGCAGGTGTCCGTCGCGCCAGACGAACGCGAAAAGGCGCTGCACGACTTCCGGGTCGTTGCCGGCCGCGATCGACAGCCGCAGCAGGGGAAGCGGAACGAAGGGATGCATCGGCGGCAGCTCGAGCCCGATGCCTTGCGAATGCGCGATCCACGCGACCTGCTCGAAGGTCCATTGCCGCTTCGGCGCGATCTCGGCCGGACCGACGTTGCCCCAGTGCTTCAGCAGTCCGGCGAAGAGCACCGGACGGCAGCGAAGCCTCGCCCGCTTCGCGAAACGGTCGAGCTGCGTGCTCTGCAGATACGCGAAGGGCGAGACGAAATCGAAATACCAGTCGAGCGTGATGTTCGCGGTCACGATCCGTCATTCTCCTCGTCGAACCGGGCGAAGGGGTGCAGCGGTTCGAGATCGGGGAAACGCGGCTCGCGCTTCTCGGCGCGCGCCCGGATCGCCTCGGCGACCGCTTCGTTGTCCCACAGCCCCGACTGCAGCCATCCCATCTGTCGCAATCCATCGGCCACCGCGTGATCGCGCGCGTAGTCGATCGCCTGCTTGGTCGCCCAGATCGCCACCGGCGGTTTCGTCGCGATCTCGCGCGCGACGTTCATCACCTCGTCGAGCATCGCTTCCTGCGTCTCGAAGAGGTCGTTGACGAAGCCGAGCGCGAGCGCACGCGCCGCCGGAAGCCTGCGGCCGGTGTACGCGAGCTCGCGGGCGACGCCCTCGGGGATGAGCTTGGGCAGCCGCTGCAGCGTGCCGAGGTCGGCGGCCAGTCCGATGTTGATCTCCTGCACGCAGAAGAACGCGTCGCTCGTGCAGTAGCGCAGGTCGCAGGCGCAGACGAGGTCGACGCCGCCGCCGATGCAGCCGCCCTGCACCGCGGCGAGCACCGGCATGCGCAGCCCGGCGATCCGGTCGAAGGTGCGCTGCATGTCGTCGAGCAGCAGCGCGATGTTCGCGCGCGACGTCGCGCGCGAATCGTCGATCGAGATCGACGAGCCGAAGGCCTCCAGCGACATGCCCGCGCTGAAATGCCGCCCGGTCGAATCGATCACCAGCGCCCGCGCCGGCGCCTCGCGCTGCAGCCGCTCGAGAATCTCGTCCAGCTCGCGCCAGAACGACGGACTCATCGTATTGAACGCGTCGGGCCGATTCAGCGTCAGCCGCGCCACCCGATCGACGATCTCGAAACGGAAGTTCATGACCAGAGCTCCGGCGCGACGAGAGCGCGCAGACCGATCCATCCTAGCAGCGCCCGGCGCATGCGTGTCCCCTTGTGCCTCGACGCAACGGGCGGCTTGACCGCACGCATGTCCCGACACGCATATCCCGACACAACGAACACGAGACGAAAGGCGCGTGCGACGAAATACGTGCACGCCACGCAACGAAGTCAAGCGCCCCTTCCGTTATGCTCCGCCCCGAACCATGTTCGAGGCACACCATGGATAAAAAACCTCGCCCTCGCAGCTACCGCTACTACGAGCTGCTGATGGCCGCCTTCGTCACCGTCTTTCTCTGCTCGAACCTGCTCGGCCCGGGCAAGGCGGTGCGGATCGAACTTCCGCTCGCCGGCGAGCTCACCTTCGGCGCCGCGGTCCTGTTCTTCCCGCTGTCGTACATCTTCGGCGACGTGCTCACCGAGGTCTACGGATTCGCTCGCGCGCGGCGCGTCATCTGGACCGGATTCGCCGCGATGCTGTTCGCCGCCTTCATGGCGTGGGCCGTCGTTCGGATGCCGCCCGCGCCCGGATGGCCGCATCAGCAGGCCTTCGAGGTCGCCTTCGGCAACACCTGGCGCGTGGTGCTCGCTTCGCTGCTCGCCTATTTCTGCGGCGAGTTCGTCAACTCGTACGCGCTCGCGCGCCTGAAGGTGATGACCGCGGGCCGTCATCTGTGGCTGCGCACGATCGGCTCGACGATCCTGGGCGAGGGCGTCGACTCGCTGTTGTTCTATCCTGTCGCGTTCTGGGGTGCGGGGATCGTTCCCGACGCGATGCTGCCGACGCTCATGCTGTCGCAGTGGATCGCCAAGACGCTCGTCGAGGTGGCATTCACGCCGGCCACCTACGCGTTGGTGGGCTTCCTGAAGCGCGCCGAGAACGAGGACTGGTACGACCGCGACACCGATTTCACGCCGTTCCGCTTCTGAACCCCGCACCCAACCGGATCCGACGATGTACGACGTTCTCCTCTCGCTGCGATTCACGCTGCGCGACTGGCGTGCCGGCGAATTGCGCCTGCTCGTCGCCGCGCTCCTGGTCGCCGTCGCGGCCATCGCGAGCGTCGGCTTCTTCGTCGACCGCATGCGGATCGCACTCGAGCAGGAAGCCGCGCAGCTGCTCGGCGCCGACCTGATCGTCGGTTCCGACCAGCCGCTCGATCCGTCCTTCGCCGAGCATGCGCAGGCGCTCGGCCTGCAGGTCGCGCGCAGCGCGGTGTTTCCGAGCATGGCGCTGGCCGACGGACTTCCGCAGCTCGCCGCCGTGAAGGCGGTGTCGTCGAACTACCCGTTGCGCGGGCGCGTGCGCGTTCAGACGGCGCAGCCGGTACCGGTGGCGGCGGCAGACGGCGGCGTCGACAACGGGGTGGGCATGCCCGTGGCGGGCGACGCCGAGGCGGCGCGCGCACCGGCCGACGGCGAGGTCTGGCTCGATCCGCAGCTCGCGCAGGCGCTCGGCGTGTCGATCGGGGACGCCGTGCGCTTCGGCGAACGGTCGTTCCGACTCGCGGCGCTGATCACCTTCGAGCCGGATCGCGGCACCGGCTTCGTGAACTTCGCGCCGCGCGCGATGTTCGCGCTCGACGAACTCGCGGCCACGAGGCTCGTCCAGCCGGCCAGCCGCGTGCGCTGGAACCTGATGCTGGCCGGTGACGCGACCGCGGTGGACCGCTTCCGGCAATGGGCCGAGCCCCGGCTGCCGCGCGGCGCACGCGTCGAGTCGCTCGAGAGCGGGCGCCCCGAGCTGCGCGCCACGCTCGATCGGGCCGAACGCTTCCTGTCGCTGGTCGCGCTGCTCTCGGCGCTGATCGCCGCGGTGGCGATCGGGCTCGCGTCGCGCCGCTTCGCCGAGCGGCACCTCGACGGATGCGCCGTGATGAAGGCGATGGGCGTCACGCAGCGTCGGCTGCTCGCGCTGCTCGGCCTCGAGCTGCTGTGGATCGCGCTGCTCGGTGCGCTCGCCGGCGTCGCGCTCGGCTGGCTCGTCCATTTCGCGCTCGTCGCCGCGATGGCGCCGCTGCTGCAGATGCAGCTGCCGTTGCCCGGCTGGCGGCCGGCCGCGCAGGCGCTGCTCGCGGCGCTCGTGCTGATGGCCGGCTTCGGCGCCTGGCCGTTCCTGCGGCTGGCGGGGGTCGCGCCCTTGCACGTCCTGCGGCGCGAGGTCGTCGGTGCGCCGATGTCGGCGTGGACTGCGGCCGTGTCGGCCACGCTCGCGTTCGCGGCGCTGCTGCTGTGGTTCGCCGGCGACCGGCGTCTGGCCCTGGTCGCGATCGGCGGCTTCGCGCTCGGCGTGGTCGTCTTCGTCGCGGCGGCACTGGCCGCGGTGCGCGCGCTCGAGCCGCTGCGTCACGCCGGCTTCGTCGCCGGCAGTCCCGCACTGAGGCTCGCCTTCGCGTCGTGGTCGCGTCGGCGCGGCATGACGGTGACGCAGACCGTCGCGCTGTCGGTAGGTCTCATGGCGCTGATACTGCTCACCGTCACGCGCACCGACCTCGTCGAGGGCTGGCGGCAGGCGAGTCCGCCCAATGCGCCGAACCGCTTCATCGTCAACATCCAGCCCGACCAGATCGACGCCGTGCGCGCGCAGCTCGAGCAGGCCGGCGTCGCCGACCCGCAGCTCTTTCCGATGATCCGCGGGCGCCTCGTCACCATCAACGGGGAACCGGTGCACCCCGAGGACTACGACGAGGACCGCGCGCAGCGCCTGCTCGATCGCGAGTTCAATCTCTCGTACGCGCGCGAGGTGCCTTCGCACAACCGCATCGTCGAAGGCGAGCCCTTCGAGCCCGGCCGCAGCGAGGTCTCGGTGGAGCAGGGGATCCTCGGCACGCTGAAGCTCGCGCTCGGCGACGAGCTCGGCTTCGACGTCGCCGGCGAGCTCGTGTCGGCGCGCATCGTGAACGTGCGCCGCGTGGAGTGGGACTCGATGAAGGTGAACTTCTTCATGATCCTCACGCCCGAGGCGCTCGGCGACCGCCCCCAGACGTGGATCACCGCGTATCACCAGCCGCCGGTGCCCGACCCGGTCGACCGGCGGTTGGTGCGCGAGTTTCCGAACCTCACCGTGTTCGACACCGGGAACATCGTGCGGCAGGTGCAGACGATGCTCGAGCAGGTCATCCACGCCGTGCAGTTCCTGTTCGTGCTCACGCTGGCCGCCGGCGTCACCGTGCTGTGGGGTGCGCTCGCCAGCTCGCGCGACGAGCGCATTCGGGAGGCGGGCCTGATGCGCGCACTCGGCGCGTCGGCGCGCCAGCTCTCGAGCGCGCAGCGCATCGAGCTCGCGTTCAGCGGCGCGCTGGCCGGGCTGCTCGCCGCGCTCGGCTCGATCGCGATCGGCTGGGCGCTCGCCGAGCAGGTGTTCGGCTTTCCCTACGCGCCTCGGTGGGCGGTCGTGCCGCTCGGGGCGGCGGCGGGGGCGGCTCTCGCGCTCGCCGCCGGATGGCTGAGCCTGCGCGGTGTGCTGCGCACGCCCCCGCTCGTCACGCTGCGAAACGCGTAGGCGCTATTTCGCGCTGCCGAACATCTGCCGCGCGGCGTCGTCGGGCAGATGGCAGATGCGCGCGGCGACGTCGAAGCGGCCGCCGCGCCGCTGGCAGTCGACCCAGGGGCCGTAGTCGGTCGTGTCGGCGCGCGAGTCCTGGCCCATCGCGGCGGCCGCGAGCGCGGCCGGTGCCGCGGGTGCGGGCGCCGACGGATTCGAGCGTTCGATGCCCGGCGCGCTCGCGCGCGGCGACCAGACGCGAACGCGCGGTGCGCCGACGCAGGGTTCGTCGGAGTACACCGTGCGTCCGTCGCGCGTCGAGCACTCGAAGACGGCGGCGGGGGCATCGGAAGGGGCGGCCGCCGCACCGAGCGGCAGCAGCGCGGTGACGACAGCGGCGACGGCGGCGAGCGGAACGGCGAGGGCTTTCATCGGGCCTCCTGGCAGGAATGCGTCGTGTCGTATCCTCCCGGATATCCCCGTCGCCGACAACCGGGGAACTACGAAGGTCCCGGCCCTTGCCCTCGAACGAAATCCTGCTCGTCGCCGCCGTCGCGCTCGCCGCGCTGTGCGCCCTGCTGCTCGTCGTCCTGCTGGTGCGCCGCCCGCCCGACGCCGCCGGGCCGGTGCTCGACGCCCTCGCGCAGGCCACGCGGATGCAGCTGGACACGCAGCGCGAGCTGCGCGAGGAGACCAGCGCGCAGGCGCGCGAGAACCGGCGCGAGCTGGGCGCCTCGCTCGCCGAGCTCGGGCGCAGCCTCACCCAGCAGATGGGCACCATCGCGAGCGTGCAGAACAACCAGATCGACGCTTTCGCGCAGCAGCTCGCCAAGCTCACCGAGGCGAACGAGCAGCGGCTCGGCGCGCTGCGCGAGAGCAACGAGCAGCGGCTGCACGCGCTGCGCGAGAGCACCGACGCGCGCCTGGAGGCGCTGCGCGAGACGCTCGAGCGGCGGCTGCGCGACCTGCAGGCCGACAACGCGGTGAAGCTCGAGGAGATGCGCCGCACCGTCGACGAGAAGCTGCACGCGACGCTCGAGCAGCGGCTCGGTGCGTCGTTCCAGCAAGTGTCGGAGCGGCTCGAGCAGGTGCACAAGGGCCTGGGCGAGATGCAGGCGCTCGCCTCCGACGTCGGCGATCTCAAGCGCGTGCTGACCAACGTGAAGACACGCGGCACCTGGGGCGAGGTGCAGCTGGCGTCGCTGCTCGAGCAGCTGCTCGTGCCCGAGCAGTACGGCTGCAACGTCGCGCCGGTGCCCGGATCGAACGAGCGCGTCGAGTTCGCGATCCGGCTGCCGGGTAGCGGCGACGGCACGCCCGTCTGGCTGCCGATCGACGCGAAATTCCCGCGCGAGGACTACGACCGCCTCGTGCTCGCCCAGGAGCGCGCCGACCCTGTCGCCGCCGAGTCCGCCGGCCGGCAGCTCGAGCAGCGCCTGCGGCTGGAGGCGAAGGCGATCCGCAACAAGTACATCGCCCCGCCGGCGACGACCGACTTCGCGCTGCTGTTCCTGCCGACCGAGGGCCTGTACGCGGAGGTCGCGCGACGGCCGGGGCTCACCGACGAGCTGCAGCGCAACTGGCGCGTCGTCGTCGCCGGGCCGAGCACGCTCGCGGCGATCCTCTCCAGCCTGCAGATGGGCTTTCGCACCCTCGCGGTGGAGAAGCGTTCGAGCGAGGTCTGGCAGCTGCTCGGTGCCGTGAAGACCGAGTTCGGCAAGTTCGGCGACGTGCTCGCGAAGGCGAAGGAGCACATCGACCGCGCGGGAACCACGCTCGGCAGCGCCGCCACGCGCACGCGCGCGATCGAGCGCAAGCTGCGCGGCGTGGAGTCGCTGTCCGAGCCCGCGGCGGTGCAGCTGCTCGACGACGAGATGCAGGCCGAGCCGTAGCCGCGTGCGCTAGACGCGCAGCGAGGCGCGCAGGAACATCGCGAGCCCGCGCTCGACGTACTCGTCGAGCGTATAGCGCGGCGACAGGCGCCAGTGCTTCAGCGCCCACGAGTGAGCGAAGGTCACCGCTTGGTGCGTGAGGAACTCGACGTCGACGTCGTCGGCGAACACGCCGGCGTCGATGCACGCCCGCACGGTGGCCGCGATGAGTTC
>Ga0079224_100017677_pt1 | contig 10059 bp, 12 predicted proteins | sample Stecom2015_FD_80414 | JGI IMG/M metagenome (GOLD analysis project Ga0079224, IMG submission 80414) | Agricultural soil microbial communities from Utah to study Nitrogen management - Steer compost 2015 | ecosystem: Environmental > Terrestrial > Soil > Agricultural land | place: USA: Utah... | reverse complement strand
CTGACCACTCAAGCTCCGGGTGAAGCGCCGCAGAGGCCAATTCTTGGGAGTGACTTTGCCCAAGGCGAGCGCCCGCGGATCATTGTGAGCCCCCACCGTTGGCAAGCAGCACCCGGCTTGGGCGCCTGGACCCTGGTGGGCTGTACGGTGAGTCCCGCCTCTGAGCTGTCAGGATTTGAATTGGCGCAGCCCAACTTTGTGCTGCTTCCTGAGTAAAGCCGGCACCAGGCGCTCTCATGGCTCGCCGGGAAAGCGGGTGGGGAGCGGAGCGTTTGTCGGGTGGAGCACGGCGATCAAACCAAGGGCTCGCGCCGCTTGAATGTTGTCCTGGTTGTCGTCAATGAAGACGGTGCGTTCGGGGGTCAGTTGGTGCCGTTCAATCAAGGCCGAAAAGATGCGGGCTTCAGGCTTGCGCATCTTGAGATCGTGAGAGTAGTGCACGGCTTCAAAAAGGGAGCCCCAAGCACCATGCTCGACCGCGTGGCGCTCTTGGTAGTCGGACAGAAAGCGCCGAATGTGGATGCTGTTGGTGTTGCTCAACAAGAAGGTGCGCTTTTTTTCTGCTAAAGCCTTCAAGAAGCGCAGGTTTTCGTCGGGGATCACGCCCAGCATCGCGTTCCAAGCGTCGTCAAAATGGGCGGGGTTGATGTCGTCGCTTTTGAGCTGAGCCAGGGCAGGGAGCCCCGCACGAAACTCCGCTTCAGTGATTTCGCCGCGCTCGAACTGATCAAAGAGATGGTCTTGGCGGCCCTGGGTGTACAAAGATCGCGCGTCCATTCCTAACAGAGTTGAAAAGCGCTCAATCGTCGCACGGGGGCTCAGCTCCAAAATGACGCCTCCTAGATCGAAGATGATGGCGTCGAAGTCCTGAAGGGGGATGTGTTCGTTCATGCTTCCTGCAGCCTGACACCGATGGGAGATGCAATTCAATGGAAGAGGAGGGGAAGCCAAAGGGTGAGCAGAAAAATGAAGAGGGCGAGACCTAGACAGAAGACGACGAGGACGAGGACAATCAAGGTTGTCGACTCTACCTGCTTGCGCGCCGGGGGATCGAGACCACGGCGTTCTTCCAAGTAGACGCGTACCGCGCGCTTTGGCACCCGGGCTCCTTGTGCAACAGCACGCAAGGCGGGCCTGACGCCATCGCCCAGCAGCAATATAAAGCCGGCGGGCGAGGTGAGGAGATCCCAACCGCAAGCGTAGAGCCCGAAGCGCAGGCCTAATCGGTAGTCGGGTGTATGGCCCGCGCGATGAATCGCCCACTCCAGCACCAGACCAGAAAGTGCATGAACGAACACCACGAAGGTGATGAGTGCAACCAGAATCGAGCCGGCAAAGAGCAGCACTGATTGTGTTTGCAGCATGTGCGCCGACAAGCGCGGAAAGGCGAGCAGCATCGCCAGCACCCAAATCAGGCTGTATGAGCCCACCGCGCAGATCTCCGCAACGATGGAGAAGCGCAATGAGGGGCCCACAGATCCGGGGCTCAATTGGCCGAAGCACAACTCAGGAGCAAGAGCCGAAAGACGGGCGGTGTCGATGAGGCCGCGGACGACTCCAACCTCGGGCTCCTCCCAAGGGAGAGTGAAACCTGTGTGGTTTCCGCTTTCGCTTCTTGGGCGTTGCTCTGGCGCGCAGCCTTCGCACTCTGCGCTTCTACAATGCGCGCAGGCGATGGCCGGGGGCACGTCGAAGTCGACCCCCAGATCCGGATCGGACCCTTTGTTCAATGCCCCCTGCTCATGACTCTCGGAAGCATCTCACAATCTAAGACACTCCCGCCAGAACACTATCAGCCAGTTCGCGTGATCAGGTGATAGCCAAAGTCGGTTTCGACGACATCGCTCACCTGGCCCACTTCCATGCCGAAGGCGCTTTCTTCAAAAGGCCCCACCATCTGGCCTCTACCAAATTCCCCCAGATCGCCGCCATTTTTTCCCGAAGGGCAATCCGAATGCGCCGCCGCGAGATCGGCAAACACCGATCCGCCCTCTAGCTGTAATTTGAGGTCTTGAATTTGGCTCTTCGCTTCGTCTTGCGAACGCGTCGCCGTTGAACGAGCGGAGCCTTGGTACATCAGTAGAATATGTGAAGCACGAACTGAGCTGGACATATCACTGACCCTAACACGGCGACTTCGATCCTGTCACCCGCCGCACGACGCTCTCATCGAGCGATTGGTCCGCTCACTCGCCGCGCTGAACCGGACGGAAGGGATGCAAGAATGAGGCGAGACTGGCGGCGTCGCGGGTTTGCGCAAAGACTGTCCCTTCACCTTGAAACTCTGCCACGAGGCCCTCGCCGCTGAAAAACAACCCTTTGAAGCCATTGAAGGGTCTCACCTTGTAGCTGAGTCCGGGTGTGAAACCGACGATGTGCCCGGTGTCGACGACGTAGCCTTCAGCTCCAATCTCCACCGAGTGCAGTGCGCCGTAACTTCCATAAAAAACCCGCCCCGGCCCCACAATGCGCAACATGAAGAGCCCGACGCCGCTGAAGAAACCCTTCACTCCACCAAACTTGGTGTCGATCTGTAGCTCCTTGCCAATGTGCGCAACGTACGCGCCGCTCGTCAAAAAGAACTCTTCACCAGGGCCGAGGTCACGGGACTGCATGTCGCCTTCTGAGGGCGCAGCGAGGTAAAGGCGCTGACCATCGGCTTGGGCGACAAAGGTATTTTGAAACAGAGACTCGCCACCCAACAGTTTGCGTTTGGCGGCCCCCATGAGCCCTCCCCGCACGTTCGTCTTGACGCTGATCTGTCCGTCTTGGGCGACCATGGCGCCGGATTCGGCGACGACTTCGTCGCCGGTGTCCATTCTGAGTTGGAGCAGAGCAAAATCGGGTGAATCGAGAATTTCAAATTGCATGAGCGTCCGTGACCTTAGAAATAAACGTGGTGTGCAGGATCATCCGCGGCGCGCGGGCAAGAGAGAGCCCACCGTTCGACCAAACTCGCTGGGGTTGCGGGACTGGATGAAGACCTTCCCGCGGCCGCTCATGCGGAGGACCAAGCCCTCACCGCTGAGAAAGCTGGAAATCCACCCGGCGGCAGCCTTCGTGACCTCGTAGTTGATGCCGCTTTCAAAGGCGACCAGATGACCCGTGTCGACCACCATCTCGCCATTCAGTTCCATCTCTTCAATGGCGCCAAAGGCATTCATAAGAACAGGACCGGTGCCGGAGGCTTTGAGAAAGAAGAGACTCTCGCCACTGAAGAAGCCCTTGAACCCCTGAAACTGGGTGTTGATATCGACCGAGTCGGGTGCAGCCACGTAGCTGGAACCTTGGATCAATAGATCGCGTTGCCCCGAAAGCTCGTGGACGACCATGCTGCCGCAAAGACGCGGGGCCAAACACACATGTCCGGCCTTTCCGCTTGCTCGAAACACGTTTTGAAAGAAGGACTCGCCGCCCAACAGACCGCGTTTGGCCTTCGTGAAGAACCCTCCCCGACCTTGTGGTCCAGTATTGGTCTCAACAGTCAGGCTGGGGGACATGCTGACCATCGCGCTCGCCTCGGCGCGAACGCTTTCTCCTGGACTCAAATGAGCGGTCGCGAGGGAATGCGCGGGGTTGTACTGAACTTCAAAATGCATCGAACGATTCCTTACGCGGGTAGAAGAGGTGAGAGCCATCCGACCAGAGCGCTCAAGTTGCGCGACTGCACGTAGATGGTGCCTTGCCCGGAGAATTCACAGACCAATCCTTCACCAGAGAAGAGAAAGCTCTTCACTCCTCCGATACTCTTCACTCGAAAGTCCAAGCTTCCATCGAAGGCAACGATGTGCCCCGTGTCTACTGTGAAGGAACCATTCACTTCGATGGGGATCACCCCGCCGTAGGAGTTGACCCAAATGTCGCCTGCGCCGGAACACTCAAGCAGGACCAAGCCTTCACCCCCCAAGAGGGTGCGCAGTCCACCAAAGCGAACCTTGGTGTCCACAGCGCCCGTGCTGGCAAGATAGGAGCCGGTTTGAACAAAGAGACGCGAGGAGGCGTCGAGCATTTTGTGCACGATGTGCCCCGACAGGGAAGGGGCCACCACCACTTGACCACCCTGACTGGCCGTGAATCGGTTGACGAACATCGTTTCACCACCGATGAACTTGCGCACAAATGCCACCAGGATCGCCCAGAGCTTCTGAAAGATGCCCGCGTGTCGCCCGGCGTTCAGATGGGTGCTCATTTCGACCTGCGGCTCCTGGCGCACCATGGCGCCCGCCTCGGCCTGAAGTTCATCCCCCGGGCTGAGGTCGACCTTGAGCCAGGCAAATGACGGTCCGTGTTCGATTTTGTACTGCATGAAAATGGGTGCACCGTTCGGAAAAATGAGACGGCTCTGCGGGAGCCTGTGACACTTGCTGGGGGGGCGCAAGTGGTGCACGTTGCTGGTGACTGCAGCCGTCCCAGACACAGGCCTTCGTTCATGAGTTCCTCACCTCCTCCAAAATCCAATCGGGTGGCGCCTTTGCCGCCTCCACCGCCCGCGATCGCTCAGCAGGTGCACAAGCAAAAGGGCTTTCGCCCGGGAATGACTCGCGCTTTGTCGGAACTGCTGGCCGTGATGCTTGCCTTGGGTGCGCTCGTTTGGGGTCTCATGGCTTTTGGAGGAAGCCTGGCCGCCTGGCTGATTCCCCTTGTTCCGATGAGCGTGGATCGAACTCTTGGTGAAGCTTCCCAGCAGCAATTCTTGGCGGCGCAAAGCGAGTGCAGCAATCCGCGCGCGCGCGCTTACATTGAAGAACTGGCAGCACCGATGCTGCAGGCGGCCGGACCGCTTCCTTTTGAGTTTTCGTTTCGAGTAGTGGACTCCGCGGAGGTGAACGCCTTTGCGCTGCCGGGCGGCTTTGTCACTGTCCATTGGGGGCTGGTGGAGGCGGCGGAGAGCGGTGAAGAAATTGCAGGGGTGATGGGGCACGAAATCCAACATGCACTTCTGCGGCACGGGACGAGGCGCATCTTGCGAAAAGTGGGAACGGGCGCCTTGCTGTCGCTGCTCTTGGGTGGCACCGACTTGCACGCCTATGGTCAAGCCGCGGCTGGCCTGTCCCATTTGTCCTACGACCGAGACCAGGAAAGCGAAGCGGACGAACAAGGGGTGGCGTTGATGCGGAAGAGCGGGATCGATCCTTCCGGACTTGCCACTTTCTTCGCTCGCCTGGCGAAAAGTTCGCACCAGCCACCAGCCATCCTGTCGACCCACCCTGATCCAGGCGATCGAGCACGTCTCGTTTCAAGCGGAGCTTCCGGTGCAAGCTACCGGGTCTTGCCAGCCCCTGGTGGCATCACCTGCCACGTGTCTCAATGAGTCGCTCTTAGCGCAGGAGGGCTGCGAGACTTGCTCCCAGCATGGCGACGAAGATCAGTGAAAAAAACAGCTTCCAGATCAGGCTGCTTTTTTGTTGAGCCGCCTCTTTTTCACACAGCAGGCACTCCCCGCTGTCGCCCCTGGCAATGCGGTGCTTCCTGCAATTGGCTCGGACCGGCCGAGGACGTATTGAAGTGAAACTTTCGGGTGGAGTCGACAGAGAGTCGGGCTCAGAAGGCATCCGCTTGCGCGGCATCAGAGAGGAGTAGGGCCTTCGCAATGATTCGGGTGCGACGGAAGGGTGGAGGTCCGTGCGCTGTGGCTCAGGTGCTTCCGGGTGCGACATATCGAGCGACTCAGCGATCTTGGGTCGTGGCCCGGTCCCATGCCGAGTCCTGTCGGTCTTCACCGACGGTTCTTTCAAGTCGTCCGCGAGGTTGCTCTGGAGCGAGGTCTTCATCGAAGGGGGAGGAGGAGTTGAAGGGGGACGTGCCAAGCGAGAAACTTTCACTCTGACGGCATCAGTCTAGCCCCCAGCTTGACGGTCTGGGCCTCTCGCGTCAAGAACAGGCTGGAGTCTTCCGAGCCAGCTTGGTCGCGCCCACGTGCCGCAAAGAGTGAGTGGGCGTACCAACGAGAAGTTTTCTGGCAGTTGGATTGTTCGGAAGATTTTTGTGCGACCAATGCGGTCCTCGCCCACTTTATTCTACAGAATGTCAGACTTGTTTCACTACGAACGGAAGGAGTACAGCAGCGGGGTGGTGCTGTGGCGTCTGCAAGGTCCAAGCAACCCGAGCGCATGGGCGGCTCTTTTGAACGAGGCGACCCAATGGATGAGCGAGCAAGAGAGTCGCGGCAAGCGCTGGGCCTTCATCATTGATCCAAGCGAAATGACTAAGGTGAGCGCAGCTGCTCGACGCATGGCTGGTGAGTGGCGTCGCACTAACATGCCGCTCATCGCGAACGTTTGTTCTCGAGCTTGCTACGTGGCGGACAGTCCGATGATTCGCGGAGCCATCACTGCTGTGCTTTGGTTTGCACAACCGGTAGTGGATGTGAGTGTGCGGGCAACCAAAGAGGAAGCCTTTGCCTGGATTACGGGCCCCTCGGACCGGAAGACACCTCAAGAGGTTGCAGCAGCGACGCGCGAGGGTGACGCTTACTTCACTCGCTAAGATTTGGAAGGTGTCGCGACGCGGCAGCTACTTCTTGCTGTCGGGAGCGTCCGTTTCTTCTTCGCCGTCGCTGGCCAGATCCTTCAGTCGACTGAAAGGTGTCTCAGGAGAAGTCTTGTGACGCCCACGCAGACCTACGCCACGCCGGGGATGAACCGAAGGCTCTGGTTTGTCCACGGGGCTATACTTAGGCGAGTGAGATTCGTCTGACATGAGTGCTGGAGTTACGAAGCTAACACAGAGAGGTCGTGCAGGCTCTTGGTCGACCGTTAGTTCTGACTTGGTTCAGGGACATTCTTTCGGGCTGGAACCTAACTTTTACGATTACTTATATCCTAGCTCAGCGTCCGTGGCAATTGTGAGCGGGGGAACCCAGGCGACGATGGGTGGTAGTTCAGCCGAGAGGCGCTCGGGCATGGGTGACTGAGGCGATCTCCAGTACGGCTGTACCATCGGGTTGAGAGACGGCGCGCGCGGTACACGAAGTCACGGTCGGAAACGATCGGGGGCGTTTTGTAGTGATGGTACAATATGGATTCGTACTTGCCGCGAGATTCCAGGACGACGCTTCTGACGAGGCGATCGACCCACTCCGTGCGGTGGGGGTTGTCGCTGAGCACGCGCGCGAAGATAGCCCAAAGGGTCGGAGGCAGCACGCCCCTTCTTTGGATCATGAGCGCCGCTGGGCCGCGATCGATGGGCGCCAACAAGAAATCACCCAAGATCCATCGCTTTTTCCAGTTTCGATGAGTGAGTTGTCTTGACAACTTTACAAGATGAGGCGAAAAGGAGGTCATGCTTGAGTTGAATCCCCGCTCCAGCGTGCCCCTGTACACGCAATTGGCCGAACGCCTGCTGGCGTCCATTCGTGCGGGGGAGTACCCCTCGGGTGAGGCGATCCCGTCGGAGAACGAGCTTTCGCGCGTGTACGACATCGGTCGCCCGACGGTGCGGCAGGCGACGGAAAGTTTGGTGCGGCGAGGTCTTTTGGAACGACGGCGCGGGTCAGGAACTTTTGTAAGAGAGGGGGCGGAGTCGATCGATCTTTTTTCACTCGGGGGCACCTTGGCTTCGTTTTCAAGCAAAGGCGTCACACTGACGACACGCATTTTGCGGAGGCCGCGTTTGGTGACAGTGGCGCAAGAGCACGCGCTTTCGGGACGGCAAGTGTTCTTTTTTTCGCGCTTGGGATCGGTGCAGCGACGACCGGTATTGCTGGAAAGATTTTGGTTTGACGCGGAAGTGTTTCCTGAATTTGACGCCCTCAGTTGGAGTGGAGGATCGCTTTCAGAGGCCGTGCGAAGCCGTTATCGCTTGGAGCCCTTGAGCGCCGATCAAAGCTTTGAAGCGGTGCTGCCCGATTGTGAAGAGGCAAAGTTGCTGGCAGTGGAAGAAGGTCAGCCCTTGCTCAAGGTGCAGCGAGTTTTGCATTTTGCGACTGCGCGAGAAGCTGTCGCGTCTGAAATTTTGTGTCGGAGCGATCGCTTCGTGATGAGTCAAACGATTGGTGGCGCCTTTGGATGAGGCGCTGAAGTGAGGAAACGACAATGAAAAGTCGCGGCAAGTACGGTCAATTTGGTGGGGCCTACATTCCTGAAGTATTGGTTTCAACTTTTGAAGAGTTGAGCCGTGCTTTTGACGAAGCCAAAGCGGATCCCAGCTTTTTCAAAGAGTACGAGGACCTGATGGCGTCGTACTCTTGCAGGCCCACTCCGGTGAGTTTTGCTGAAAACTTGAGCCTGAGTCTGGGCGGCGCGCAGATCTACATCAAGCGTGAAGATCTCAATCACACCGGTGCGCACAAGGCGAACAATGTGATGGGCCAAGGTCTGCTCGTGAAGCGCATGAAGAAGGGGCGCGTCATTGCGGAGACCGGCGCCGGTCAACATGGTGTAGCCACGGCGACGATGGCGGCGCGTTTGGGGCTTGAGTGCACGATCTACATGGGCGCCATCGATGTGGCTCGCCAAAGGCCCAATGTGTTTTGGATGGAGCAGCTAGGGGCCACAGTGGTGCCCGTGACTGAGGGCAGCCAAACCCTCAAAGATGCCATCAATGAGGCGTTTCGCGATTGGGTGACGAACATGGACACCACGCACTACGTGCTGGGGACTGCTTGTGGGCCGCACCCTTTTCCGGAAATGGTGACGACCTTTCAATCGATCATAGGGCGAGAGGCGCGAGCGCAAATTTTGAAGGTCACGGGTCGCTTGCCCGATCGCGTCTACGCCTGTGTAGGTGGTGGCTCGAACGCGATGGGGATTTTCTCTGGATTCTTGAAAGATGAAGGAGTGGAGCTGATTGGTGTGGAAGGGGGCGGCAGGGGCCCTGGGATCGGAAACCATGCGTCTCGCCTGGCGGAGAGCGACGCGAGCGTCGGAGTGGCTCAAGGATACAAGACCTACTTTTTGCAGAACGACGAAGGCCAGATGTCGGACACCCACAGCGTGGCGGCGGGTTTGGATTACGTCGGGGTCTCACCCATTTTGGCCGATTTGCATCAGAAGGGTCGCGTGCGATTTGAGGCGGCGCGTGATGTTGAAGTGGTGGCGGCTCTGAAGACTTTGATTCAAAAAGAGGGTTTGATCCCAGCTCTTGAATCGTCGCATGCCTTTGCGCAAGCGATCAAAGAAGCGCCCCTCATGAACAAAGAGGACATCATCTTGGTGAACCAATCGGGGCGCGGGGACAAAGACATCTTTACCATCGCTGACGCGATTGGAGACGAACGGTGGGAGGATTTTATCATCGATAAGGCGCAGCAGTATCAAGAGAAGCGAAAGAGTTCTGCCAAGAAGGGGACTTCGTCATGAGTGAGCGGAGCATCCAGGAGCACATCGCCCTCGCGCGCAAGAAGAAGGACATCCTTCTGATGACGCACATCGTTCTGGGCTATCCTAGCTTTGACGATTCCATCAAGATTGTGGACGCGATGGTCGAGGCGGGGGTTGAGCTGATTGAGCTACAGATCCCCTTTTCAGAGCCGATGGCGGATGGGCCGGTGATCCTGCACGCCAATCAACAGGCGCTGCTTTCTGGTTCGACGGTGCGTCGCTGTTTTCAGGTCGCGGCCGAGTTGAGCGCGCGTCGCCCCAGCGTGATCTTCTTGTGGATGAGCTATTACAATGTGGTCTTCAAACGTGGACAAACCGCGTTCATCGAAGACACGAAGGCGGCCGGTCTTCGTGGCGCGATCATCCCTGATTTACCTCACGAAGAAGGTGATGAGTTGTTTGGGGCGATGAAGCAGGCTGGACTAGAGCCTATCTTCTTGTTTTCGCCCAATAGTGGACAAGAGCGCATGGCGGAAATAGCGAGTCGCGCGGGGGGATTCATCTACTGCATCGCGCGCAAGGGTGTGACCGGGGCAGCGACGGACTTTGCTTCACTGGACGCCTATCTTGAGCGTTGTCGACGAGCGACGGACTTACCCTTGGCGCTGGGATTCGGAGTCAAAGATGCCCGAGATGTGAACGCCTTGCGAGGCAAGGTGGACATCGCGGTGGTTGGCTCGCAAACGATCAAAGTGATCGATCAACAGGGCACGGCGCAGGTCGGAGCCTTTATCCGGAG
>Ga0079224_100017676_pt1 | contig 10060 bp, 12 predicted proteins | sample Stecom2015_FD_80414 | JGI IMG/M metagenome (GOLD analysis project Ga0079224, IMG submission 80414) | Agricultural soil microbial communities from Utah to study Nitrogen management - Steer compost 2015 | ecosystem: Environmental > Terrestrial > Soil > Agricultural land | place: USA: Utah... | reverse complement strand
GCCAGCAGGGCTCGACCCCGCCGCTCCAGGCGTCCCTGGCCCTCTTCCGGCATGGGCTCACCTCCCTCCGCCGCGCCCGGCCGGCGGAGGTTCTTCCAGAATCCGGTCCCGGTGCCACCGCAGGCAGAGGGGCCACAGGAGCGCGGCCAGGAAGGCGTTGTAGGCGGCGGTGGGAAGGGCGATCTCCAAAAGCCCCAGGCGCCACGGGAAATACAGGCCGAAGGCGTTGGCGATGGCCGTGTAGGTCATGTGGCACACCACGCTCACCCCGGCCACCACCGTGACGGGCACCAGCACGCTGTCGCGAAACACCTTTTCCGACGCCCAGCCGGCGAGCAATCCGCCCAGGGCGGCGCTCGCGCCGTGGGCGCCCAGCAGCCACCCCGCCTGCACGTCCGCGACCGTCCCCAGAACGAAGCCGACGCCGGCTCCCCAGCGCCGGCCCCGCAACAAACCCATCAGGCCCGCGGCCAACACCGTCAGGTCGGGGTAGGCACCCCCGACGGGCAGGTAGGAGAAGACGGCCCTCTGAACGGCTACCACCAGGGCGGCGCCCAGCGTCATGGCTGCGGCCCGCAGCGCCCAGTGGACGGAAGAGCCCCGCGCGTAGTCCATCACGGGGAACCGTCCCCGTCACGGGAATGGTGCCCGGGGAGGGAACCGTCCCTGCCGTCGGCACCGTCGCCGTCGGGGGAACCGGCCCCACCGGAGGCACCAGCGCCGCTGGCGGCGCCTTCCCCGTTGGTGAGCACGGCCACCACTTCCAGCCGGGACAGGTCCACCGCCGGTTCCACCCAGGCTTCCGCGGAGCGGCCCGCGGCAGCGGGCAACACCGCGGTGACGCGCCCTATGGGCAGGCCGCTGGGAAACAGCTGGCTGAAGCCCGCGGTGACGATGAGGTCGCCGGGCACCAGGTCCGCGTCGGCCACCAGGGCCCGCAGGCGCAGCCGCCCGCCGGGCACCCCCTCCACCACTACGGGATCGCTGGTGCGCCGCACGACGCCACCCACCGCACTCTTGGGATCCACCAGGAGAAGCACCTCGGCGGTGGTGTCGGTGACCGCGAGCACCCGGCCCACCGCGCCGTCACCGGTGACCACGGGCTGGCGGGGCTCCACCCCGTGGCGGCGCCCCCGGTTGATGGTGACCTGGCTCCACCAGCCCGAAACGGGCCGCCCGACGACGAGGGCGGGCACCGCGCGCTCCCCCTCCCGCTCCACGAGACCCAGGACCGAGCGGAGGGCCCGGTTTTCCCGCCACGCTTCCTCCAGCATGTGGTTGCGGATTTGCAGAGAGCGAACCTCCTGGCGCAGGCGCTCGTTTTCCTCCCGCAGCGCCCGGGTGGTGCGCCAGCTGTCGGCCGCGGCCCTCACGGTGCGGGCCGCGGAGGCAAGGAGGGTCTCCGCGGGCGCGAGGGCGTCCCGCACCGCCTCCTCCACGGGGCTCAGCTCCGGGCGCGGGCGGGCCGTCGCGAACATCGCGCCCAAAACGATGAGGACCAGCAAGCCGATGACCAGGCTGCGCCAGCGCGAGCTCGTGTCCCCCACGGGCTCCCCTCCTCCTACCCACGGGGAGACGCAACGGGCCGTCCCCCGGCCCCTCGGGCTCCGGGGTCGCTGTCAGTGGCCCAGTTTGCGGGACGAGATCATGACGCGCTGCAGCAGATCGAAGTGCTCGCAGGCGATGGCCGTGCCCAGCACGACGCAGCTGAGGGGGTCCTCGGCGATGTGGACGGGCATCATGGTCTCCTGGGCCAGCAGCTGGTCCAGACCCCGCAGCAGCGCGCCGCCCCCTGCCAGCACGATCCCCTTTTCCATAATATCCGACGCCAGCTCGGGGGGCGTGCGCTCCAGGGTGACCCGCACCGCTTCCACGATGGCGCTGATGGGCTCGGCCATGGCCTCCCGAATTTCCTCGCTGTGGAGCACCACCGTCTTGGGCAGCCCCGTCACCAGGTCGCGGCCCCGCACTTCCATGGTCATTTCCTCACCCACCCGGGTGGCGGTGCCGATCTGGTGCTTTACCGCCTCCGCGGTGCGCTCCCCGATGAGAACGTTGTACGCCCGGCGCACGTGCTGGATGATGGCCTCATCCAGCTCATCGCCGCCGGTGCGGATGGAGCGGTGGGCCACGATGCCCCCCAGGGACACCACGGCCACTTCCGTGGTGCCGCCGCCGATGTCCACGATCATGCTGCCGGTGGGCTCCTGCACGGGCAAGCCGGCGCCGATGGCGGCCGCCATGGGCTCTTCGATGAGGCGGGCGTCCCGGGCCGAGGCGGAAAGGGCCGCGTCGATGACGGCCCGCTTTTCCACTTCGGTGACCCCCGACGGCACCGCCACCACCACCCGGGGCTTGATGAGGGAACTGTGGCGGTTGGCCCGCTGGATGAAGTGGCGCAGCATGCGCTCGGTCACGTCGAAGTCCGCGATGACCCCGTCTTTCAGGGGCCGCACCGCCAGAATGTTGCCCGGGGTACGGCCCACCATGCGCTTGGCCTCTTCCCCCACGGCCAGAATGGCCCCCGTGTCCCGGTCGATGGCCACCACCGACGGCTCGCGGACGACGATGCCCTTCCCCTTCACCGCGACGAGGGTGTTGGCGGTACCTAAATCAATTCCCATGTCTCGGGCCAGGCGACCGAACATGCCCCATGTGCTCCTCTCCGGGCCCGTCCGACCGGCTGGCCTCGCCCCCCGCCGGCCCGCGGCGAGCACCTTGCGTACAGCGCAAAAAAAATCCTTCAAAAAACTCCCTGCTCCTTCAGACTGACGTAGCGGCTATCGCCCACGATGAGGTGGTCCAACACCTCGATCCCCAGCAGGCGCCCCGCCTCGGCCAGCCGCCGGGTAAGGGCGATGTCCTCGGGGCTGGGCTGGGGATCGCCGCTGGGGTGGTTGTGCACCAGAACGACGGCCGCCGCGCTGCGCCGGATCGCGTCCTTGAACAGCTCCCGGGGATGGACGGGCGCACCGCTCAAATGGCCGATGGACACCACGTGGATGCCCAACAGCCGGTGCTTCACGTCGAGCAGCAGCGCCTGGAATACTTCCCGGTCCCGGTGGCGCAAGTCCTCCATGACCAGACTCGCCACGTCTTCGGGGCCCGTCACCGACGGGCGCCAGGCATGCCGGCTCGACGCGAGGCGCCGTCCCAGTTCCAGGGCCGCCTTCACCTGCACCGCCTTCACCAGGCCGACGCCCCGAACCGCGGCCAGCTCCTCCACGCCCGCCGCCAGCAGCTCCCGCAGCGACCCGAAGGTCTGCAGCAGCCGCTCGGCCACCACGAGGGCCGATTCCCCCACCGTGCCGCTGCGCAGCACGATGGCCAGCAGTTCCCGATTGCTGAGGGCTGCCGCCCCTTCGCTCACCAGCCGCTCCCGCGGCCGCTCCGCCGGAGGCAGCGCCTTGATGCCGGGCGCCGCCTTGTCCTCGGCCGAGGGGACTGCCTCTTTCGCCTTCACGGAACACCTCCGCGCACCACCGCCGGCGGGACGTCCCCCACCGGCCGGCGCGCCCGGCGTCCGATCGGGCTCCCTCGACCACCCGTCTACAGCAAAGACACGCCCCGCTCCTCCAGCATGTCGGCCAGGGCCGCCAGGGGAAGTCCCACGACGGTGTAGTAGCACCCCCGGATTTCCGCCACCAGCAGGGAACCCCGGCCCTGAATGCCGTAGGCCCCCGCCTTGTCCAGGGGTTCTCCCGTCTGCACGTAGCGTTCGATCCAGGCGGGCTGCAACGGCCGGAAGCGGACGTCGGTACGCACGTGACGGGTCTCCACGGCGCCGGGCTCGGGGCCGGCCACCGCGACGCCCGTGTACACCGTGTGCCAGCGTCCGCTCAGCTGCTGGAGCATGCGGACCGCCTCCGCGGGCCCCGTGGGCTTGCCCATCACCTGGCCGTCCAGGACGACCACGGTGTCGGCCCCCACCACCAGACGACCGGGAAAGCGGGCGGCCACCGCCTCGGCCTTGCGGCGGGCCACGGCTTCCACAAGGGAACCCGGGTCGGGACCTGCGGACCCCGCTTCGTCCATCCCTTCGTCGACGTGGGGTTCCACCACCTCGAAGGGGCAACCGACCATGGCCAGAAGCTCCCGGCGGCGTGGGGATGCGGAGGCTAGAATGAGCGGTTCCATCCGACGGCCCTCCCTTTCGGCGGCGGGTGCGCGCCCTCAAAGGGGGCCGCCCGAACTAAAGGCGCCGGCCCAGCAACGCCCCGATGAGGCCGCCGATAACGGCCCCCAGGCTAATCTGCACGCTGAGGCCCAGATTTAACCGGATGAGACCGGCCAGGTTCATGTCGTTGATCTGAAACCCCGCGGTGCGATACTGGGCGAGGAAAGGCGCCACGTTGCGCAGCGCTTCCCCCAGCAGAGCCCCGCCCACCGCGCCCAGAAAGAGCACGAGCAAAAAGGGCCACGGGCTGTGACCGCGGCGGAAAAAACCCACCGCTCCACTCCCCCTCGCATCGGCCAACCTGGCCCGCCTGGTTCCCCATGGGCGGGCGGACGGCAACGGGTTGACGCGCTCATCCAATGTTCGCCCCCCGGGGTGCCCTCCCCTTCCAGCCGGTGGCGCCCCCTTTTACGGGACGTCATCGTCGGGGATGCCGTCGGGCAGATCCACCAGGAAGTAGGGCGCCATGCTCAGGTAGCGCTCGCCCGTATCGGGGAACACGGCCAGCACCCGCTGGGAGGGGTCCATGGTCGCGGCCACCCGCACCGCGGCCCACGCCGCCGCCCCCGCGGAAATGCCGGCCAGAATCCCTTCTTTTGCGGCCAGGCGCCGGGCCATGACGAAGGCGTCCACATCCCGCACGCCGATGATCTCGTCCACCACGTCCAGGTTCAGCACGGGGGGCACGAAGTCCGCGCCGATCCCCTGAATCCGGTGGGGCCCCGGCCGGCCCGTGCGCAGGACGGGCGACGAGGCCGGTTCCACCGCGTAAATTTTCAAATGGGGAATGTGCTCCTTGAGCACCTCCCCCACCCCGGTGATGGTCCCCCCGGTGCCCACGCCCACCACCAGGGCGTCCAGGCGGCCCTCCATCTGCTCCAGCACTTCCAGGGCCGTGGTCTCCCGGTGCATCTGGGGATTGGCGGGGTTTTCAAACTGCTGGGGCATGAACGCGTCGCCCAGCTCCCGCACCAGCTCCTGGGCTTTGGCGACCGCGCCTCTCATCCCTTCGGAACCGGGGGTGAGGACCACTTCCGCGCCGAACAGCTCCAGCAGGCTGCGGCGCTCCAGGCTCATGGTGTCGGGCATGGTGAGGATGAGGCGGTAGCCCTTGACCGCGGCCACCATCGCCAGCCCGATGCCCGTGTTGCCGCTGGTGGGCTCCACGATGACGGTGCCCGGGCGCAGGCGCCCGTCCCGCTCCGCGGCTTCGATCATGCTGAGGGCGATGCGGTCTTTGACGCTGCCGCCGGGGTTGTAGGACTCCAGTTTCGCGAAGACGGCCGCCCCGCCGGGCGGCGCCAACCGCTGCAGCCGCACCACGGGCGTGCGGCCGATGAGATCGAGGACGGTGTCGACGGGCTTGGGGGCCATCATGGACACATCCCGCGACAGCCGCCGCCCATGGACATGACGATATCCACTTCGTCTCCCTCTTCCAGTTGCACCTGATGGAACTGCTGGCGGGCAACGGTTTGCCCGTTCACCTGCACGTGGACCACCTCAGGGCGCATGCCCAGCGCTTCCAGCAGGCCCGCGACGGAAAGGTCACCGGGAAAGGTGCGGGGCTTCCCGTTCACCGTAATGGTCCGCTCCGCCGCGCTCCCCTCCACCGTCCTCACCTCCCCCGGCTCCGTCGTCCCTCTCCATTTGCACCGCCACTTCCTCCACCCGCCGGGTGTCGCAGTCGAGCCACCACGCCCGCAGTTCGGGGCGAGGCCCCGCCAGGGAGACGATCAGGTACACCGCGTCTTTCGTGTAGGCCAAATCGATATCCGTTGCAGACGGCACCGGAGCCGTGGCGGGATGGGAATGGTAAATCCCGACCAGCTCCTCGCCCCGGCGGCGCATGGTGCGCAAAACCGCGAACTGCTCCTCCGGGTCCATCAGGTACCGCCTGATGGGATCCTCCGCCACGTTGGCCATGGGGTAGGCCCGCAGCCCGAGGGCGGTGACGCCCCGGCGCCCGCCCTCGGGGCCGCCGGGGGGCTGCCAGCGGCCCGCCAGCCACCCGCACGCCTCCCGGGGCCGCTCCCGCCGGCAGTGGTGGAGCACCGTCCGGAGGGCATCCGCGCTCAGCCACAGCACATCGCCGGCACCGGTTCCCGATGGACTAGCCGTCGGATGCTCCCGCTCCCCGGGACCGACCGGCCGTGGTCGCGAGGGGAACCTGGCAGGCATCGGCGGCAGCCTCCGTCATGTCCGTCAGTTCGGCAATGGTGGGGTTGTCGCCGCACACGGGGCAGTTCGCGTCCCGGCGCGCCCGCACTTCCCGGAACCGGGTCTCCAGGGCGTCGAAGATGAGCATGCGCCCCGTGAGGGTCTTGCCCACTCCCAGGATCACCTTCACCGCTTCCAGGGCCTGCAGGGTTCCCATGATGCCCGCCACCGCGCCCACGATGCCGGCCTCCTGGCAGCTGGGGATGGCGCCGGGAGGCGGCGGCTCCGGAAACAGGCACCGGTAGCACGGGCCTTCGCCGGGCTTGATGGTCATGAGCAGACCGTCCCAGCGCAAAATCCCCGCTTCCACCAGGGGCTTTTTCTCCATGACGCACGCATCGTTGAGCAGGTAGCGGGTCGGGAAATTGTCGACCCCGTTCAGCACCACGTCGTAGCGGCGGATGAGGTCCCGCACGTTGGACGCGTCCAGGCGGTGCGGGTACGTTTCCACCTGCACCCCCGGGTTGAGCTCCGTGAGCGCCCGCTGCGCGGAGGCCACCTTGGGCTGGCCCACGTCCTGGGTGCGGTGCAGAATCTGCCGCTGCAAATTGGACAGATCGACCCGGTCGTGGTCCACGATGCCGATGCGCCCGATGCCCGCCGCGGCCAGATAAAACGCGGCCGGGGAACCGAGGCCGCCCGCGCCCACGATGAGCACCGACGCATCCCGCAGCTTCTGCTGGCCCGTCCCGCCCACTTCCTGCAAGATGATATGCCGGCTGTAGCGGATGATGTCCTCCTCGCTGAAGTTGAACAAGGCCGTCCCCCCTCCGCCTAAGCCCGCCTGACGATGATTTCCCACACCCGCTCGGCGCCGGGCGCCTCCCCCACGTGGAGCACCTGGTGCCCTTCCGCGGTCATGCTCTGGGGAACGCTGGTGCGGGCGGGCTCGTAGTCCACCAGAACCCGCAGTACCTCGCCGGAGCCCATGGGCTCCAGGGCAAGCTTGCTCTTGACAAAGGTATAGGGGCACACCTCGCCCCGCAAATCCAGTTCCTTGTCGATCCTGACCTCGGGACGCTCAGACCCGTGAGCCATCGTATCGCCCCCAACCATCCCGTCGGCCGCTCCGGGGAACCCGGAGCGGGACTTGGGCGCATTCTAGCATATTCCGATGTATATAGTCAACTTAGCCGCGCACGTCGCCATCAGGAGGGAGCCCGGGGCGCCTGTGCCCCGGGCCCCGCCCCCTCCCATCCTTCACGCTCCGCCGGCGATGGCGGGCACAATGGCCACTTCGTCGCCGTCTTTGAGGGGCGTGTCGGGGCCCCCCAGATCCCGAATGTCTTCCGAGTTCACATAGACGTTGATGTAACGGCGCAGGTTGCCGTTCTCATCGCACAGCTTCTCCCGCACGCCCGGGTAGCGCTGCTCCAGCTCGTCGATGAGCTGGGCTATCGTCTGGGCCGATACGTTCACCGTGCTCGCTCCCTGGGTCAAGGAGCGCAACAGGGCAGGCAGTCGCACCTCGACGCCCATGGCTGTTTCCTCCTCGCCTTCTGCCTAGCGGCCCACCGCGGGAACCGGCTGGGCGGCCGCCACCTTGCGCGCCAGCTCCATAAACGCTTCCTTAACCGCCTGGGGCGCCTCGGGGTCCATGGCCACGGGCACGCCCACGTCGCCGGCCTTGCGCAGTTCCACCACGAGAGGAATGCGGCCGAGGACGGGAACCCTCAGTTCGTCGGCCAGGGCCTGGGCACCGCCCTCGCCGAAGATGTCCGTCATCTCGCCGCAGTGGGGGCAGATGAAGGTGGCCATGTTTTCCACGACGCCCAGAATCTCCTGGTTGGTGCGCCGGGCCATGTAGGCCGCCCGGCTCGCCACCCCCGCGGCCACGGCCTGGGGCGTCGTCACCAGCAGGATGCTCGACCGGGGCATCATGCGGGCCACATCCAGGGCCATGTCGCCGGTGCCCGGGGGCAGGTCGAGGAACAGGTAGTCCAGTTCGCCCCAGAGGACGTCGGTGAGGAACTGGTTGAGGATCTTGCCCAGCATGGGGCCGCGCCAAATGACGGGCGTGTTGCCCTCCACGAAGTTGCCCATGGAGATGACCTTCATGCCGTAGGCGGGCATGGGCAGGATTTTGCCGTCGATGACCGTGGGCTTGCCGGTGAGACCCAGCATGCGGGCGACGCTGAACCCGTAAATGTCGCAGTCCAGCACCCCGACCCGGTGGCCCAGGGCCTTCATGGCCGCGGCCAGGTTGACGGTCACCGTCGACTTGCCGACGCCGCCCTTGCCGCTGGCCACCCCCACGATGCGGGTGGGCGAATCGGGAGCGAGAAGGGGAATGTTCTGGACCTGGGAGCCGCCGAACAGCGCCTGGCGCTCCTCAGGGGTCATGGAGGTGAGGGTGACGTCCACATGGCGCACCCCGTCGACAGCCAGCACCGCCTCCCGCACCAGGCGTTCGATCTCGGTACGCAGGGGACACCCCGCAATGGTGAGGGCAACGGTGACCGCGACCCGATCGCCTTCCACCTTCACGTCACGAATCATATTGAGCTCAACCAAGCTCTTGTGGAGCTCGGGATCCTGCACGGTTCGCAGCGCGTCCATCACCTGATCGCGCGTGGGCACCGGCGTTCACCCCCGGTTTCACAGATTATACCCGTTCCAGTGTAACACGTCTGGCGCGTTATGCAAAACGGAAGGGGTACGGGAGCCAGGAGCGGCAAAAGGGGGGCGGCAAAGGGGAGCGGAAGCGGCGACGACGTGAGGGAGGGCGGCGGCGTGAGGGAGGGCGGCGGCGTGAGGGAGGGCGGCGGCGCCGCAACATATGGCTGCGGTGCGAACTGCCGTCATGGTGGCATGGATGCCATCATGCGGGCAGTTTGTACCGGGTGTATGGTCCTGCTCCCCGGGCCGACCCACGGCCTCACCCGACCTATCGCCGCACCACAGGGCAGTACGGGGGAACCGGATCCCCACCCCCCGCCTCAATACATACGGGTCAGCTCGGCTCCCCGATAGTAATGGCGCAAAATGGCTTCGTGGGTGAAACCGGCCCGGGCCATCCCTTCGGCCCCGTACTGGGACATGCCCACCCCGTGGCCGTAGCCCCGCACGAACCAGATCACCGCGCCCTCTCGTTCTTCCACGTCAAACCACGTGGAGGGAAGGCCGAGGCGCTCCCTCACCGCCCGGCCGCTCAACAGGTAATTGCCCGCCCGCACGTACTGGGCCCGGCCCGAAGGCGTGCGGGCCACCACCTGGAGGGCGGGGGCAGGGGCGTCGGGCGGAACGCCGAGGGCCAGGTACACCTGTTCGCGGGGCATGACGACGGAGCGGAGCCCGTAGGGGGACGGCGGCTCGTAGGGGTCCTCCACCCCCTGCAGGTAGGGCTGGGCCGAGGCGAAGTAGTGCTCCGAGCTTTCCGTATGGCCGCCGCTGGCCGCGTGGTAAAGGGCCTGGATGACGCGGCCCCGGTAGGTGAGCACCTGACCCCGGGTGGCGTCCACCGCGGCAGCGATGCGGCTCCAGTAGGCCCGGAAGGGCTCCTCGCCGCCCCACCGCTGCCGCAGCACGGCCGGGGACGCCCACGCCTGCCCGCTGGCCGTGGACAGGGCCGCTCGGGGGTCTTCGGGAACGGAGCGTCCGTCGCCGATGGCCCGCACCGCGTAGGTGCGGGCGGCCACCGCCTGGGCTTTCAGGGCCTCGGGG
>Ga0079224_100017675_pt1 | contig 10060 bp, 11 predicted proteins | sample Stecom2015_FD_80414 | JGI IMG/M metagenome (GOLD analysis project Ga0079224, IMG submission 80414) | Agricultural soil microbial communities from Utah to study Nitrogen management - Steer compost 2015 | ecosystem: Environmental > Terrestrial > Soil > Agricultural land | place: USA: Utah... | reverse complement strand
TTATTGCATTCCTGGATAACCTATAATAGGTGCTCCTGATGAACAGCACAAAATTCCTTGGTGCCTTTGGGGAATTGCCCATAAGGAGAATGAATAAACAGCACAAAAAAATAAATACTGAAAAATGGGGGTTCAGTTCAGCGTTTTTTTAAGTTGTCCAAAAAAAGTCCCCTCCGGGGAAAAACATCGTTATACCGTATTGGATTGTCCAATTATTTTTGCCATCCGTCTTATACAACACTCTTATCATTGAGACAACTCACTTTAAAATCCTCTCGCTTTAAGGCGATTAGATTGCTTGTATCCCCCAATATTTTATCAATGATCCCATAATCCTTTGCTTCAATGGCATTTAGATATCGGTCACGCAAAAAAAATGCTTCAATTTCCTTCCAACTTTTATTAGAATTTTTTCCCATTATATGAAAGATTTGGGTTTGCAGCCGCTCCTGTTCCCGAACGGCTATACGTACGTCCTCCGTATAGCCTCTAGATCCACCCCCAGTGGGGTGCATATGGATTGTGGAATGGGGAAGCGCAAATCGGTTCCCTTTAGAACCGGCATTTAACAAGAAGGTACCCATACTTCCCGTAAATCCAATGGAATATGTGTATACCGGCGCAGCCACCATTTTCATTGTATCAAATATTGCCAGACCCGAATATACTTCTCCCCCCGGGCTTTGGATATAAAGATTTATGGGCCGTTTAGCATCAACGCTGTTGAGATAGAGAAGTTGTGCAATGGTAAGCCCCGCCAGGTTTGAATTTATAGGTCCATTTAGAAAAATGATCCGTTCTTTAAGAAGCAGGCTGTAAATATCGAAAGCACGTTCCCCAGGACCGCTGTTATCAATTACCATGGGCACCAAGTTGGACTGAATCATATTATCTTGAATATCTTGTGAATTTTTAATTTAAATCCGATTTTTTCTGAATCGTTGAATATACTTTGATGCAGGGTTTCCAATTCTTCCCTTAGCTTTTTCCGATGATAAAATTGAACCATTTCAAAAGCCTTTTTTTGAGAACGATATTGCTCAAAAAGTGAGGGACTGACAATAAGGTTTGCTTCAAACAGCACCTTATCCGAAGGATTTAAGGAGCCTTCAATATACCGCTCAATTAATTTCGTGTTATTTCTTAAAGTCATCGTATGAGAGCGTTTTTTCCTTGACAATACTTCTTATCTTTTCAAGACACTTATATTTTTGTACACTCGCTGCGTGTTTGTTCGGAAATCCCCATACGGTGACCAACTCCCCTAACGACGCATTATTAAAATAAAAGGTCCGTAATAATTCCATACATTTTTTTCCTGTCAGACTGAGCAGGCTAAAAAGCTTTTTATCCTGTACCCCTAAATAATATCCTTCAGGAATTGAAATCTCATTTTCCATACGGCTCAAAGAAACGTGGTCGCGCTGGCTTTTATATTTTCTGATCCACAAATGCTTGGCTATCCCTAAAATATAAGCAACCTCAGAGCTGTGGATCTCATTATGGCCTTTCATTGCAAATTCATAATATACAATTACAGCATCATGAAAAATATCTTTTGCATCGTCTAAAGTGCCTCCCATTTTTTTTACAAAACGGGCAACTTTTGGGAAAGCCACTTCGTAAGTTTCAGTGAGATCATTGACGTTCCAAGGCTCAGGTCCTTTTTTTACTTTTACTTTTACTTCCATTTGTTCCAAGTCTCTATTAGTATAGTGCAGCATTATTAGTATAGTGCAGCATTCAATGAAATTATCACCAAATAGTAGGTAAATTTTTTTTTGAATGGTCCAAATTATGGAATCTTAAAAATAAACATCCCTTCCGGAAGCGTCAGAACCCATCCAAGGATGTATTTTTCAGTTGACTCCCCAATTGTGGAATTTTAGAGGTTAAAAAAGGGGGGGTGAACCGCAAGGAACGGTAACTGGTTTATTGGAAATCCCCAATCCCTAGGAAGACCTTTAGCCTGTTTTTTACGACCAGTGAATATCAAGCGCTTACCATGTGATTCATACCATAGATTCCAAGACTGAAGATTCGTTCTCGTCCTTATTATTCCTATTTAAATAATTGTCCAAACCATAATGGTATGTTTCCACATGGGCCAATAGAAAGCACGCTCCCGCACCTATCCATACGGAATAGGAGAAGGACGATTTGATCCCAAAAGCCAACGTCATTGTCAATGCAAATAGAATCAATAGCAGACCCGATAGTATAGCTGTCAATTTGGTTTTGTATCCCAAAATCAGAAGACCTCCAAAAATAACTTCCAAGGCCGTAGCTAAAATGGCCAATGGCTCTTGCAAAAGCTCAGGAACAAAAAAGTTGAGTTTGTTGGAATATAACATAAAATTGTCCCAGTTGCCCCAGGAGGAATACTTCGTTCCTGGCTGCCCCCAGAAACCCAGACGATCTCCGACAGCGGATAAAAATGCGGTCGCCACCGCCATTCGAACAAAAAATTGTGAGTATTTCAAGGTCATGGTATTTAACTTTGAGTCCAAAATTATAGCGCTCAAGGCTATAAAAGCTTAAACCAGTTTAAGAAACGCCCAATTTTCTGTTATTGCAAACTGCCGTTGTGAAGCTGGTCTTTCATTTTATTGATCGGCGTGCAACGCTTCACAATGGCAAATGGTCCTTAATTTTCTTCTACTCCATTAATTCCTCCAAAACGGATTCTCCTTCTGAAAAATCCTTGCACATCCATTGCCAACGCTCTTTAAGAAATATCCTCCCATTGAAAAATTCAATTTTTGATTGGCATTTGCCCATTAAAAACTCCCCTTCAATATTTTGATGTTGATACCTAAAAATTAATTCCCCATCAATTCGTTGGCCACTCAAAGTCCCGAATAAAATATTTCCCCCTTCATAGGTCGCCCAGATAATATTTCCCTTTTGCCTATAATGAAATACGGTTTGGGAAGAAGTTTCCCCATTCTCACTGTTTGATAGGGCCGTAAATTTTTTATTGTTCAAATTTATATTGGTGGATACTTGTCCCATAAATTCAGCTTTGGATGTAATCTTTCTTGAATATCAATATTGGTTCGCTGCCCATAGATCAAATTTAAGCCGTCTCGATCGGAGGCGGCTTAAATTGATCATTAAAAATGGTGACTAAAATGCATAAGTCAAGGTGGTGCCATAAAAGCAGGGATTGCCCAGTAAAAATACACCCGATGCCCAGCTACGGTATTTTCGATTGGTCAGATTCCTTGCCCAGACCGCAAGTTCTACATTTCGAAATTTTGCCCCGATCCGACCATTATATAGATTATACGGAGATTGTCTCACTTCATTGTCAAAATTGAGAAAATGTTCACCGGTGTATCTGTGCTCACCACGTATATAAACAGAAAGGTCCACCCCCAGGTCCAGGGAATATTGGACTGCGGTAAAGCTTACAAATGGTGGGTTGAACAGCGGTTTGTTTCCGGATAAATCAATATTCGTTCCCAAATTGGGATCCGCAATTAAAAGGGATCTATACTCCGCTGCGCTTAGACTTGCATTCCAAACTATGTGTAATCCGTTCACCGGTAAGGCCTCCAGCTCAATTTCGGCTCCGAGATTGTCCACACTCCCACTATTTCCGGTCAAGAAAAAACTATCTTCAGTAACGGTAACTTGCTGGTTTCGTTGTTGCAGAAAGAAACCGGTAAGGTTGAATTTAAGTTTATTGTTGAAGAAAGTATTCTTGGTGCCAAGCTCGTAATTGTTTGAATATTCGGGATCAAAGGCCACCATATCAGCATTCGGGGCTGAATCGTTCAATCCCCCGGTACGGAACCCTCTGGCATATTGGGCATATAAAATAGTGTTTTCATTGAATTTATAATTCAAAATAAATTTTGGTGTAAAGGAATCAAAGGAACTTTCAAAACTTTTAAGAGGTTGTATCAACGATATTTCCCCGTTGGGGTCCACCTGTTGTCGTTCTTGAAGGAGCCGCTGGTTTTCCATATCATAACGAAGGCCTAGTGTGGCTTCAAAATGTTGATCGAAAACATAACTTCCTTGTCCATAGAATGCAATACCCTTATTATCAAATCGGTTATTGTTCTCCATTCGTGTTTTACCCGCCTGGCCCGTGGTTATGGTTGCATTTTCACGCGTTCCATTTGGCGCAATAAATGCGAAAGTTCCCAGGGTCCAGGAAAAAGGTGCATCTGTACTTTGTCTTGATGTGAGGCTTAATTCCTGGGTAAAGGTTTTTATGTCAAAATCATTTTGTACTGCCCGTAAATCTTCAGCACTGAAATCCACATCCAGTAGTTCTGGAAAACCGCGTTTATAACTTTGATAGGCAGTAATGGACCGAAAGTTAAAATCGGTTGCTTTAAAATTCACGTTCAATGAAGCCGTATGGTTGTTGCGCAATTCTATATTCTTTCGATCGCGACTTACCGTATAGGGAGCGGCAAAAAGAATGCTGTCCGAACGTACCCACGGATAACTGCCAAAGTCCTCGTTGCGTTCAAAACGCCCATTAAAGGTGAAGTTCCAATCATCGCTGGATAAATACCTAAGGTTCAACCCTCCGGAAATACTTTGGTGTCTGTCAAAATCATCACCGGTAAATGTATTCTGATAGATTCCTTCACGTTGGTCAACTTGTGCGGTTACACCGGCAAATAATTTATTTTCAATAAGCGGGGCGCTATAGCTTATCTGATAGCGTTGTTGTTCATAATTGCCATAATTTACCGAAATGAGGCCCTGGGCCGTATTGGAAGGTTGTTTCGTTTTAATATTGATTACACCGCCAAAGGCATTTCTGCCATATAATGTACCCTGTGGCCCGCGGAGTATTTCAATATTCTCCACATTGTTAAAGGTCAACGGTACGGCAAAGCCTTCAAATTGATAAACGCCATCCACATAGGTTGCCACCGATGTTTGGGAATGCAACCCCATTACGCCCCGAATATTTATAAATACAGAACTGCTGCTACCGCCATGTTCCGTAGTGAGCAGGGAAGGTGCCATTGCGGTCAAATCAGAGAAAGACCAGGCACGGTGCTGTTTTAAATCTTCAGCATCCAAAACAGTGGCGGCAATGGGCGTCCTTTGTAAAATGGTTTCCCTATTTTCTGCAGTAATGACCACTTGGCTTAACGCCAAGGATTTTTCCTTAAGGATAACATTAAGTACTGCTGGTTTCCCTTCAGTTAAATCAATAGTTTTAATTACGGACGCGAAACCCATATAGCTGAAGGAAACCTGAAAGGTTCCGGGTTTACCGGTTATTTGGTAATATCCATTTTCATTTGACGTGGTTCCAAGGTTGGTATTTAGCAAATGAACATTGGCAAAGGCGATTGGGTCACCTTGCCATGTGGTTACACGTCCCTGAACGGTTTGGGAATTACCGATCGGGCCAGCAAAAACCATTGCCAGCAACATAAAATATTTTATCATAGTTTTAAATTAAGTACATACAGGTTTTGAGCCACGTAGGGGCCCTTAAAATTTTGCGGTAAGTATGTACTTAGGATTTGGTGGTGGAGTGGTGATCTTTAGGGTAGGTTGAATATATTTCGATTTAACAAAATTATATTCCCCTAATGATTGGGCTAAAACAAATTCATGCCATTCATATCCAAATTTTTGAAAAAAAACAACCGAAAACCCCTGTATCAATTTTGTGGTCAAGTATCGTCCCTTCTCAGCATCATTTGAATCAGCCGAAAGCGATTTATACAAATGACATTGACCATTACAGTTAAGCTCCGGGGAATTTTTGTTGACGCAGTATTTTTTTATGATCTCTTCAACATTCAACTTGAAATAAACCACAAAACCAATATGGAACAGGGGATTTAGGCTGAGACAAACAATGAATAATATGGATAGGGACCTTTTCAGTTTATAAACTATATGAATGTTGTATTCATTATTTGATAAGGGAGGAGTCTTCGGTTGCGGTGGCTTACCACATCCGTCAAAATCTTTTGCAGTCTGACCAGGTATCGGACCATCCCTTTGATTAATGGAATAATTTGTCGTTTATAGATGATAAAGGACAAATTTAATATTTTGGAAAACCAATAAAGTTAATCCAGTTTAAGAATCAATAGGGATTAGGGGAACCGTTGATTGCGACGATGGAGTGGATAGGCGCCTTTGATGTTGCCGAAAATGGAAACGGTATACCGTCGGTCAAATCCATTCCACCACCTTGGATAGTGCCACCTTTGGAAAAGGGTGGAAGGTGGAAAAAATTGCTCCCCAATGACCGCCGATCTAAATCAGATTCATTCCCTCCAAAATTTAAATTCGACCTACCCTTTTTTCCCTTTGGCCAAAACGTATTCCGCACCTATTTATCACTTTGGGGGAAAATCGAATGTCCTGCACAGTCGTTGATATTGCCAAAATAATAAGAATGGGAAAAGGCTTTGGCCCCCAAGCCTCCTTTCGCTTGAATTCCAAAGCCTTTTCCTCCAATAAAGGAATGCCATCCCATAAAATACCTCCGTAATTGGCCATGATCGACATAATACGCCGTGGCGAATTCCGGATAAGGGCAGATGCTCCGGTAAGTGCTTTAATCCAACGCCGTGGGTTTTATTCAATCAGTTGTTTTGATCCCTATTTGATCCGGTTTCTGAACAAGTTGTACAAACTTCAGGAGATCAAATTGGATAAGTACCGCAGCACCCCAAATTCCCGTATTATGCATTTTCCTCAGGAATCAAAATTACTTCTTCCGGTATGGATAAAAACAACATACACCCTGTTTTTGAAGTTACACTATGTTTTCCTGTTGGAGGTGTGTATATATAATCGCCTTGATTTAGGGTTTCGTGATGAATTTCACAACTTCCTTCCAACACCAAAATTTCTTCACCGGCTGGATGGATGTGATAGGGGTAAGAGGCCCCATTTTCAAACTTCAACAAAATTGCCTTTGACCGGTTTGTGGCCTTATCGAATTGCAGGGATTTAACCGAGATGCCTTCATAGTGCACACCGTTCTCTACCAATGGTTCCCAGCTTTTTTGTGCACTTCTGGAAATATAATCCTTAATGTTCATTTTACTTTAGTTTATGTATCAATAATTCGTTTTCTACCTTTTGGCGTTGTGCTGTACCAGCCATTTTTTCCAAAAGTTCCAACGATGCCAAATAGCTTACCAAGTTTCCGTTGGATGAAATAATCTTTCCATCCATGACGACTGAATTTACATTATCATCTTGAACCAGTAAGGAGGGATAATCCTTTTGGAGTTCTTCGCCTCCACCACAATAAGTCACAATTTGTTTTCCATTGGCCACGCCGGCCTCACCCAACAAAAATGCCCCTGCACAATGGCTTGCCATGTAGTCGGTCCCTTTACTTTGTCGTTCAATAAAACCGATCAAGGACGGATTATGGGTTTGGTTATCCGGATTCATTGAGCTTGGCACCACGAGAACATCCAGGTCAGGACAATTTGCAAGGGTAATGTCAGGTATAATTTTCAGTCCCTCCTCACTGACGTAAGGGTTGGTGGTTTCCGCCACCAAAAGCACGTTGAACAGGGGTTTCCCGTTTACATCGGCCTTTGTAAAAACGTCCATGGGTGCGACCACTTCGTTGGCCAAAAAGCCTTCAAATACAAGGATACCGATTTTAGGCAATTGTTTTCTTTCTTGTTTTTCCATTTTAATTTGAATTTCAGTTTGGGGGTTCTGACCGCTAAGGAATGCCAAACAAAACAGCCCCATTGTTATTGATTTCATCTTGAATAATTTGATACCACAAAGTTGGGGAATGGTAAATGGCCCCAAAATGGAAAATCCCGGGTTTATGATGGAAGATTTCAGTTAGTGCTGCGCCCAAGATAGCCTCCCCGATCCCGGGGCCCGTTCCCTCTTGTTTGTCCATGCTATATTATTTGACCAAAATCAAGAGGATGTTGTCAACGGGACAATGACCAGTGGTGGGATGGGTACTAGAAAATGGATTGATTTTGAAACTCCGAAGGGGAAATGGCCGTATGATTTTTAAAGAATTTTGAAAAGTAATAGGGGTCTTTAAAACCAAGGTCAAACGCTATTTCCTTAATGCTTTTTTTTTCATACAACAATTTCCGTTTGGCTTCAGAAATTATTAAACCGTAAATAACATTTTGGGCCGTTTTGCCCGTGTGCTGTTTAGCCAATTCAGTTAATTTTAATTCTGTACTATGCAATCTTCGGGCTATTTCTGTGAGTGGGAAGTTGTTTTCGAAATTGTTTCGAACAAATTCCAAAAATTGTAAGAAAAGGGTGTCCGGTTTCCATATTTCCCCTCCGTTTGCAATTTTTGAACGGTTCACTTCAAACAACAATAATTCAATACGGGAGTGTATGGATTCCAGATACTGAAAAGGTTTATCTGTAAGTTCTTGCTCAATTTTTTGTAACTGTTGCACCAGTTCTGTTGGATTGTTGACCGTAATAATTTCATTGTGATCAAAATGGCAAAAAAGACTGTTCTGAAAAATAAGTTCGATATCCTTTTCAGTTTTACAAATATATTCAAGGGTGAAATTTAGAAGATATCCCTTTCCCTGCCGGGTGTCAATAAAACAATGATATTGTCCAGAGGTAATGGTCACGACCTGATTGCTGGTCAAGGTCAAGCGTTTGTTGTCAACCCATAACGAGATAGATCCTTCGCTGCACCAAAGAAACAGGTATTTTTTTATCCGTTTTGGCGTAAGATCGGCAATCGTTTCTACTTTTTGGATAGCTATCATAAATTGGGGTCAAAGCAACTTATATTCATTGGCCCCATAGGGACCGGGCAGTTGGGACAGTATTTGGGGGCTTCACGGTTGGCCAAAGGATTTAAATGTATACTAATTTAATTGTTTTCATAAAATCGGGATCAATATATTGTATGGGAACATGGACCCCCTTATAGAAAAGCGCGTGACGGAGCTGCCTTTGGTTCCTCAGATCATGTCTCCCATGCCAACGATTTTTTTATTGTTCCTGCTCCATTCACTCCAAGAACCTACATAAAGTTTAGGAACTTCCAATCCGGCATATGCCATGGCCAAAATGGAATGGCATGCCGTAATTCCGGAACCACAATGAACAATAACATTTTTACAATCAACATTTCCGATTGCTGAGCTATATTTTTTCCTGAGTACTTCAGGCGGTAAAAAGAAACCGGCCTTATCCAGATTTTCGGTAAATGGAATATTTAAAGCCCCCGGAATATGCTCCGCTATCAAATCAATCGGTTCTGTTTTTCCATTATATCGTTCCGTATCCCGCACATCCAATATGATATTGCCGTCATTTAAAACCCTGTTTTCAACCTCATTTATGTCTGCTTGCGGAAGGTTCCAGTTGTCACAATCATATAGCGCCGCTTTGGTAAAACTTTCTTTTTGGTAACCCATGGGAATTCTATGGTTCTCCGCATTTTGAATTCCACCATCAAGGACTTGGACAGCCCTGTGCCCTACCGCTTTTAGCATCCACCAAAATCTTGCTGCTGCATTTGAGCCATATTTGTCATCATAAATGATTATATGGCTTGTTTTGGAAATTCCAAGATCGGAAAGGGTGATCCTAAAATTATCAATTTTTGGAAGCGGATGTCTTCCCCCTATCGAAGGATCATCACCAATGGCCGCAAGTTGGGTGTCCACGTCGACAAATCGAGCTCCCTTAATATGCTTTGCGGTATACTTCCTCCTTGCGTCCTTGCCATTTCTGGCATCAACAAGGACCAAGTGTTCGGACTTGTAAAGTTTCAATAATTGAGAAGGTTGGATAATGGGTGAAATTTCCATATTCAATGATCAATTTTATTGTGTGCTATTTTAAGTCAAATTCTTCCCAAGTACCACCCATAATCTGAAGTGATTTGAATTTTATGGATTTGTTGGACAGGCCCGGTTGTTTTGGGAAATTTTCCCTTTCCCTGTTTCCTTATGCCATTTCCAATGATAACGTACCTAAAATCAAGTCCAAATCAATGGGCCTTGGTGAATGCCAACTTAATGGCCAATCCAACCAGGACACTTGCCATAAACCATTTCTGCACCTGTTGCCAGAT
>Ga0079224_100017674_pt1 | contig 10060 bp, 4 predicted proteins | sample Stecom2015_FD_80414 | JGI IMG/M metagenome (GOLD analysis project Ga0079224, IMG submission 80414) | Agricultural soil microbial communities from Utah to study Nitrogen management - Steer compost 2015 | ecosystem: Environmental > Terrestrial > Soil > Agricultural land | place: USA: Utah... | reverse complement strand
TTGGCGACCGGCTGGCAGGGTGGGCCCCGCTTCAGGGCTCTTGTCGGAGGCGAGTCCCTGCCGCCGGACCTCGCCGCCACGCTCGCCGGATGCTGCGGCGAGGTCTGGAACATGTACGGGCCCACGGAGACAACGGTCTGGTCGACCTGCGCGCGGATAGCGTCGCCGGTCGAAGCGGTCACCATCGGCAGGCCGCTCGACAACACCAGCGTCTGGGTGCTCGACGGCCGTGGCAGGCCATGTCCGGTCGGCGTGCCCGGCGAACTCTGGATCGGCGGGGACGGCGTGGCGCTCGGCTACCACCGGCGTCCGCGGCTCACGGCGGAGCGTTTCATACCCGACCCCTTCGACGCGCGTCCCGGCGCGCGCCTGTACCGTACCGGCGACTTCGGTCGTTGGCGCGCGGACGGCAACCTCGAACACCTCGGGCGCCTGGATTCGCAGGTAAAGCTGCGTGGTTACAGGATCGAACTCGGCGAGATCGAGGCGAGCCTGGCCGGGTGCGAAGGCGTATCCGCCTGCGTGGCCACGGTACGCGAAGACCGTCCAGGGGATGCGCGGCTGGTGGCCTACGTGGTGCCGGGGCCGGGACCTGAACCATCGATCCGGGCGCTGCGGCACATCCTGCGATCTCGGCTGCCCGGATACATGGTGCCGCAACACGTGGTGCTGGTGGACGCGCTTCCGCTGTCGCCGAACGGCAAGGTCGACAGGAAAGCACTGCCGGCCCCGGGCCGGGGAGATGGCACGGACCGTCGCGTTGCACCGCGCGGTGCCCTGCAGGCACGTATCGTGGAGGTCGTGGCGCGGACGCTGGGATTGCCCGGTTTCGCGATCGACGAGGATCTTCGTGCCCTGTGCGGCACGCTGGAGCAGCTGGCCGCAATCGCGGCCGGGTTGGAACGCGAGTTTGGCCGCCCGCTGCCGCTGCGGACGTTGTTGCAGGAGAACACGGTGGTCGGGCTGGTCTCGCATTTCACGGATGCACTGGCGCGCGCGCCATCCGAAGCCCACATCGACAAGGAGCCTTGCATGACCAACCCCGCAGCCGACGGCCAGCAGCCCGATGACCCGCGCGAGTCCTACCTGATCGGGGTGTGGTCCGACATCCTGGGTCTGGACGTGGGACCCGACGACAACTTCTTCGATGCCGGTGGCAACTCGATGCTCGCCGTGCGGATGTCAGAGCGCGTCGCGCGCGAGACCGGGTACCGCATCAAGCTGATGCAACTGGCGGCGCAAAGTGTCGGCGAGATCGCCGCGCACCTGCCCTCAGTGCCTTCCGCGAGCACGGACGGCGACACGCGCTCCGGCCTCCTGCGAGGGGTGAAGCGGCTCTTCGGGCGACAGGCGACGATGGGATAACACCATGGGTGAGGCCGGAGGCTGGACGCCGCAGTGGATCGGAAGTGGAGCACGGCGCCTGTACTCGGCCCTGCATCTCGCCCCCAAGGGTGCATCGGGCCTCGGCGTCGTGCTTGTCCCGCCCCTCTTGCACGAGCAGTTCCGCAGCCGCCGCCTGGTCACCCAGGTCGCCATCCGTCTGGCCGCGGCCGGCATTTCGTGCCTGCGTTTCGATTTCCGGGGTTCCGGAGATTCCGACGGTCCCGGCGAATGCATGGATCTGGCGTCGATGCGCGAGGACGTCGGCATCGCAGTGGCCGCGCTGCGCGATGCTGCGGACGCCGACAGCGTCGCCGCGCTCGCATTCCGCGGCGGCGCGTTGCCGCTCTCCGCGTGGCTGGAGGGGGGTGGGCAGGTAGGGCGGGCCGTCCTCTGGGAGCCGGTCGTGGACGGGGCTGCGTGGATCGATGAACTGGTCGAGGCCGATGCCGTCGAACTGCGTTCGACCGTGCGCTATCCGTTGCGCCGTGGCCGTCCGGTCGAGAGTGACCAGGCGCAATTGATGGGTTTCGGGATATCGCCGCGGCTGCGGCAGGACCTGTCACGGGTGCAGGTCGGCTCGACGGCGTGGCCCGGCTGTCCCGGCGCCTGGGGCGTGCTCAGGCCGGGGGTCCAACTGCCCACGTTGCCACTGACGCGCGTGTTCGAGCTGCCCGCCGATGCGGCCCATATCGGTGACAGCACCCGCATGGACGGTGCGCTCTTCGTTTCCCCGGGTTTGCAGCGTGTGGTCGACGCGCTGGCACTGGCCCTGCTGCAGGCGCGGCCGTGCATGCACCCGGAGCCATGGGTGGACGACCGGGTCGAGGCGAGGGGGGCGTGACATCGTGAGCCAACTGGTGACTTTCGGTCCCGGCCGGCAACTGGTCGGCATCCTCAGCGGCGACCCGGCGTCGTCCGCCCCGCTGGTCGTACTGCCCAACGCCGGATTGATTCCGCGCGCCGGCCCGTTTCGCCTGCACGTCGAGTTGGCCGAACGGCTTGCCGTGCACGGCATCCGGACATTCCGTTTCGATACGCCGGGCGTGGGCGAAGCCCCACGCATTGCTGGTTGCGGCATGCGTGAAGCGACGATCGCCGCCCTCGACCACCTCGCCGGCCATCATGCCGCCGAACGCTTCGTGGTCGGCGGCGTTTGCAGCGCCGCCGACCTGGGATGGGCGACGGCGACGTGCGACCGACGCGTGGTCGGCCTGCTCATGCTCGACGGGATCAGCTATACAGGCTTCTGGTTCCATTTCGCCCGCGTTGGCGGTGCGCTGCGCCGTGGGCCGCGGGCATGGTCCGGCATCGCCGCGCGCCTGCTCGGCCGCGCCGCGGCAGGCGTGGCAGCTGCGGCCACCGGCGCACCGCCGTTTACCGCGAGCGACCGTGGATGGCCGGGTCGCAGGGAGGCCAGGCGGCAGTTCGCGGCGCTGGTGCGGCGCGGTACACGTTCGCTGTGGGTCTACACCGGCGGGTACGCGGACCTGTTCCTGCATCCACGCCAGTTCACGGCGATGTTCGGGCGGGTGGCGCTCGACCGGAGGGTGGAGATGCATTACTGGCCCGATTGCGACCATACCTTCTACGCACGGAGGCACCGGGAGCGCCTGCTGGACACGATCGAGCAGTGGATGCTCGAACAGGGCCGCACCGGTTGGGGCCGGTGATGGGGGGGGCGTCCGCAGCGGCGATGGCTCCGGCCGACGGCGTGGCCGCCACGCCGCTGTACGTGGCGCCGCCCGAGGCGTTCTCACCCCTGCGCGTGCTGCTGCTGCTGCCCGATCCGGCGCCGGCCTGGCTGCTCCGCTTCACGGCGCTTGCTGCTGCCAGTCGCTGGGTCGATCCCGTGGTGGTGCGCGTGGAGGGGGCAGCGATCCCCGAGGTCGAGCGCGTGGCGCCCGACGTGCGCGCGCACCTGGCGCTGGATCGCTGGCGCAGCCGGTCTCCGCGCCGCGATGGAGGACCGCTCGAAGCTGTCCCGCTGGGCGGCAACGTGGCCGGGGGCGGGCCGCAGCTGTCGGCCGGCATGCCGGTTTCGGTGCTGCGCGAAGCAATGCGTGCGCTACGTCCCGACCTGGTGATGCTGCTCGGACCACCGGCCTGGGGCGAAGTCCTGGCCGGCTGTGCACGAGCGGGGTGCTGGAGGCTGGACGCAGGGCTCGCCGATCCGACGTACGGCGGCCTGGAATTGTTCGCTCCATTGGCGACCGGGGAGCACGCGACCGAGCTTGCTTTCGACCTGGTGCTCTCCGACGGTCGCGTCGAACGATTGGCCACCACTTGGGGCTCGACCCAGAAAGGTTCGTTCCACGAGCAACGTGAGTTGGCGATGCGCAAACTGCCGGCACTGCTGCTGCGCGTGTTCCGCCGGCTCGCGGCGGGTGGCATCGACTTGCCGGCCGGCGCGCTGGCGACCCTGCGACTGGCTCCGCCGTCGCCGGTGCGGGCCGCCGGCCTGCGTGCCTTCTTCGCCGCGTGCGGACACTACGCGGCAAGGCGCATCGCCAGGTTGCGCGGCCGGCGCGAAGGGGAGCCGTGGCGTTTGGTGTTGCGCCATGGGCAGCCGCCGCTGGATCCGCGCGCACCTGTCGTGGGCGCGCATGTCGTCCTGCGACCGGAATCGGACGATGCATGGGCGGATCCCTGCCTGGTCGACGCGGATGGCCGGCGATTGCTGTTCGTAGAGGAGTTCCCGCCCGACATGGGCAGCAACGGCATCATTGTCTGCCTGGAGCTGCGCGGCGATGGCCGCGCGGAGCGGCTCGGCGTCGTGCTCGAGGAACCATTCCACCTGTCCTACCCGCAGCCGTTCCGTTGGGAAGGGCAGTGGTACATGACCGTCGAATCGGGTGCGGCGCGACGCGTCAGCCTGTATCGCGCCGAGGATTTCCCGTTTCGCTGGATCCGCATTGGGGACCTCATTGCGGGGCGCGCCTGCGTCGACCCGACGCTGCACCAGCACCAGGGCCACTGGTACCTGTTCGCGAACGTGTCCGAAAGCGGCGGCAGCACCTGCGACGAACTGTTCCTGTTCGTCGCCGACAGCCCGATGGGGCCGTTCCACCCGCATCCCGCCAACCCCATCGTCAGCGACGTGCGCCATGCGCGGCCGGCGGGGCGGCTGTTCGAACATCATGGCCGCCTGGTCAGGCCGGCGCAGAATTGCGGGCCGAGCTATGGTGCCGAAGTCGCGTTCCGCGAAATCACCGTGCTCACGCCTACCCGCTACGAGGAACGGCCGCTCGGCCAGCTAGGTGCCTGGGCGCGTGGCCTCGACGGCTGCCACACCTACAGTGCGATCGATGGCGTGGAGGTGCTGGACGTCCGCGACCGCAGCGCCGTGCCCGACCATCCATGAACGACGAAGCCGGCATGCGCCGGCTTCGCCTCCCTGGATCCGCATCACGCGCCGGGTTCAGCGCACGCTTGCGGTCCTCGCATCGCATTCGCCGTCCGTTGCGCCGTTGCGGGGCAGGTCCTGCGCGGTGGCCGGTGCACGATCGCCGGCATCGCAAGCGTCCGTCGCGCGCGCAGGCTGGGTGGTGGCGTTAGGCGTGGGCGATGCGGAAGCTTCCGCGTCGCCGGTGCCGGCGGACGCCGTGGTGGCGACAGGGGTAGCCGGGAGGTCCGGCGCACGTGCCGACGCCGCCAGGACGGGTACGACCCGCCGGGGTTCGTTCCCCGAGTCGAAGTCCAATGCGTCGGCTGCCGAGCGCAGCAGGGGCTTGGCCTGGCGCCACATGGAGCCGGCAAAAGCCGCCATCGCCGAGCGGAACTCGGCCAGATGCGTGCACAGCACGCAGCCGATCGCGATCCGCTCGCCCTCGACCACGCGAGCCGGCAGGGCGGTCGAGGTTGCGGTGGAGATCACCGACGCGGCCACGTTGCCGCCCTTCTTCCTCTGCGGCGGCAGGTTGCCGCCCGTCCTCGGGGCATCGCCCGGCGGTGGCGGGGTGCTGCCGCCGCCAAGCGCATTGGCCGGCAGCTGGATCGTATAGATGTCGATGTCGGCGCCGGTTCGGTTGCCCCAGTTGGAGTTGAACGAGATCCGGGTGAAGTCGCGGTTGACCGTGGCGTGCGGTGCGGTCCAGTAGGCATCGGCTCCGGTCTGGCCCGAGGCGCTTGCAGGGGCGACGCGGCGGGTATACGCGAGCGGATAGATCTTAGGCGAGGCCTTTACCTCCACCGCCATGACCATGTCCTTGAACCACGGCACCGAGCCACGGTTGCTCTGGGCGTCGTAGGTGCTGATCAGCACCCAGCCGGGCTTGCTGAACGACTTGGCGGAGAAGTGCAGCGTGGCCCATGCGCCCGTCGGGTACATCGGGAACAGCACGGTGCGGGGGCAACGGGTCGCCGAGGTTGCCGATGCCGGGACGGTCGGACACGTGTCCAGGTCGACGAAATAGACGTCGCCGCCGTCGCTCTGGTAGTCGGCGGAGACGAAGTAGTCATGGCCGTTGGCCATGATGCCGAGGTCGGAATGGACGCCGCCGATCGAGTCGATCAGGATCTTGCGGCTGAAGTCAGCCGACCATGCCCAAACGCCGTTGTCGGCGGACACGACGAACCAGCGGCCCGAAGCGGACACGCTGCCGTTGTCGACGCTGCCCGACGCCTGGCGGCTTCCGGCGAGCTTGTTCTGTTGCAGGTCCCAGACGATGTAGCCAAGCATGTTCCAGCTGTTGTCGTAGACCAGGAAACCCCAGTAGCGCCCGTTAGCCGAGGGCGCGCCTTCCGAACGCGTCCAGATATGCCTGGCCGAACTCGCCCAACCCGGCAGCTTGCCGACGAAATCGACCACGGTGCTGGATTGGTTGTTGCGCACGTCAAGCTTCATCAGCTTGGTGCCGCCGCTTGTCGGCAGGTAATAGAGCGTGTTGGGATCGGTGGGGTGCCACTGCGGTTCGGCGTCGCCACCTGGCGTCAGGACGCGCAGCTGCTTGAGGGTGTTGGCGTCGTACAGGCGCCACGACCCGTCATTCGAGTAGGCAAGGAAGTAGGTGTTGTTCGCGTTGAAGGCCTGCCTGCGCGAGTAGTCGTTGCGCAGGTAGTAGCTGGAGGGCTCGGTCCGGTGGTCGGTGGCCCTGAACAGGCAGGTCTTGAAATTGGGTTCCGCGATGCGCGAGCCCTTTGCGGGCTTGGCGAGGGAAGGCATGGCGGGATTGAGCTTGCCTTCGGCAAGTTTGAAGCTCGAGGAATAGAAGCCGTCGCAGGTAGCGGCATGGCTGGTTCCCGGGACCAGCAGCAGGGCGAAGGCCAGAAGGGATAACAGTGATAACGGTAATAACGATAACAACGGCAGGACAGGCCTGCCAGATTTGCTGACGATCATCCGGATACGCTCCTGAATTGGCCGCATCCAGCGACGCTTCAAATCCTTGGGGTGGGGGTATTGACCGGTTGGCAGTCTATATTCCGTTCAAGCAATTTCTGGGACGGGTGTCAGGATTTGGCCGCTTGTGACCAGAATAGTTACATCACGTTAATGAACGTGTCGATAGCACCCGAAGAGTGCGTCCTAAGTTATTGAAATAAAAAATATACTTTTCTTGCTTTCCGGCTCCGGGGCTCCGCGGGCGTGGCTGCCGCGCGCTGACGGGTGCATGCGCAGCCGGTTTTCAAGGGTTTCCACGTTGGAGGTATCAAGCCCGGTTGCGACCGCGCGCCGCCGGCGCGGCAGCTGCCGTGCGACCGTGGGGCGACAGTCGTCGGGAGGGAGCTTTGGGGGACGCAGAACCGGGCCGGGCCGCGATGGGGCACGGTGGCTATCCACTGACCGAGGCCCAGGCGGAGAAGTGGCTGGGCAGCCGCTATGACCCGAGCGCCGGCCTGGCGTTCGGCGAAGGATGTGAAGTGGCGTTCGAAGGCCACCTCGATATCGACGCGCTGGCCGAGGCCCTCGGGCGCGTGGCGGCACGGCATGAAGCGCTGTCGATGCGATTCGACGACGAAGTCGGCATCCAGTTCCACGAGCCCCCTTGCCGCATTGGGCTGCAGCGACGCGACTTCCGCGACCGGGCGGATCCTGCAGCCGCCTACGCGGACTTCTGCAGGGAGCGGGCGGGGACCGGTTTCGATCCCGCGCGGCCGCCCCTGGTCGAGGCATGGTTGTGCAGGCTGGCCGAGCGGGACTGGCGCCTGTTGCTGCGGTCCCACCACCTGGTTTTCGACGGCTGGTCGTTGCGCATCGTGCTGCAGGACCTCGCCGCGCACTACTGCGACATCGTCGCCGGCAGCGGCCGGGTGCCGCGGGTCGACTCCTGGATCGAGTACCTCCTGGCCGAACGCGCCACGCGCGGTGGCGAGGCCGGGCAGCGGTCGCTCGCGTATTGGCTTGATCGGTACCGCGAACTCCCCGAGCCCTTGCTCCTGGCGACGGACCATCCGCGCGGGCCGCGGCTGGACTACGCCGCCGCGACCCTGGAACAGGAGATACCGGCGCCACTGTGGCGGAGGATCCGCGAGACTGCTCGCCAACTCGGCGCGACGCGCTTCAGCCTGCTGCTGGCGGGGTATTTCCTGCTCCTGCATCGATTGTCCGGGCAGGATGACCTGGTCTGCGGCATCCCCGTCGCCGGCGCTGCGCGCGGGGCAGGGCGGCGCATGGTCGGGGATACCGGCAGCACCCTGCCGTTGCGCATCCGGATCCTTGCCGACGAGTCGCTGGCCGGTTTCGTGCAGCGCGTGCACCGAGCCATGTGCGAAGCGTTGGACCACCAGGACGTCTCGCTGGGCAGGATCGTGGAGGCATTGGCCCCCGCACGTGAACCAGACCGAATGCTGCTGGTCGAATCGGTGCTGAGCCTCAATCCCGGCATCGGGCGCCTGGACTTCCACGGCGTCGACGCGCGGCTGCGCGTCCTGCCGCACCTCGCGTCGGCCTGGGAACTCGCCTGGCAGTGGCGGCCCCTGCCTGACCGGACGCTGCTCGAGTTGCAGTACCGCACCGCGCTCTATCATCCGTCGACCGCCCGTGCCTGGTGCAAGGCATACGTCGACCTGCTGGCCCGGCTGGTGGAAGACCCGGGAAGTACGGTCGACGCGGCCGGTCGCCGTGTCTCGGTAGTCGCCGGCTTCGCCTTGGTGGACGAACGCCCGCGCGAATGGACCGCGGACACTTCGCTGCCCGTCCTCCTGGAGCGTGCCTTCGACGAATTTTCAGGCGAGCTTGCCGCGCAGTGCGGCACGCACGCGATCAGCTACGGGGAACTCGGGCGCGCCAGCCGCCAGGCGGCCTCGGCGCTGGTCGCGCGCGGCGTCGCGCCCGGACAGATGGTAGGCATTTGCATGCCACGCTCGATCGACATGCTGGTGGCGGTGCTCGCCGTGATCCGCAGCGGCGCCGCGTACGTGCCACTGGATCCGTCGTTCCCGGCGCGTCGTCTGGCATGGATGGCCGCGCATGCGCGCCTGGACCTGGTGCTGGCCGGGGATGCGCTTTCGCTGCCGGAAGGGCTGGCGGAAGGGCGCGAGGTGCTGGCCTTCAACGATCTGCTGCAGGATGCGGACGGGGGAGCGCCGCTGCCCGTGGTCCAGCCGGACAGCCTTGCCTACGTGTTGTACACATCCGGTTCCACCGGCGATCCGAAGGGCGTACGGATCCTGCACCGCAACCTGGCCAACTTCCTGCAGGCGATGCGCGAGGCGCCGGGATTCGGCCGCCACGACGTGCTTTGCGCGGCAACCACGCTGTCGTTCGACATCGCCGCGCTCGAACTTTACCTGCCGCTGCTGTGTGGCGGACGCGTGGTCATCGCCGACGACCACGAGCACCGCGATCCCGAGGCCCTGGCGCGGCTGCTCGCGCGCAGCGGCAGCACGGTGTTCCAGACCACGCCTTCGCTGCTCGCGTTGCTGCGGGATGTCGGGCGCGACGACGTCCTGCTGCCATTGAAGCTGCTGGTCGGCGGTGAGGCGCTGCCGTCGGCGCTGGCGGCGGCGTTGCTGCCGAGCTGCCGCGAACTGTGGAACCTGTACGGGCCCACTGAGACCACGGTGTGGTCGAGCGTGGCACGGCTGGAGGCCGGGGCAGGGGCCGGGGACGTGTCGCTGGGCGTCCCGGTAGCCAACACCCGGATCTACCTGCTCGACGCCCGGCAGCGGCCCGCCTTGCCCGGCACGATCGGCGAGATCTGGATCGGCGGCGCGGGGGTGGCCGATGGATACCTGCACGCCCCGGAGTTGAGCGCCGGGTGCTTCGTGGAGGATCCGTTCGCGGGCGACCGGTCGCGCATGTACCGAACCGGCGATCTCGGTCGCATTCGCGACGGCCGCCTGTATTTCCATGGCCGGGCGGATGCGCAGATCAAGCTGCGCGGGTTCCGGATCGAACCCGGTGAAATCGAGGCCGCAGCGGCGGTCGAACGGGATGTGGTCGAGTGCGCCGCGATCTCGCGTACGGGGGCCAGCGGCGACCTTGAACTCCTGTTGTACGCTGCCAGCGGCGCGGAACCGGCGGAGCTCGCCCGTCGCCTGCGCGCGCGCCTGGACGATACGTTGCCCCCATACATGCGGCCACACCGGATCGTGGTGCTGGCCGTCCTGCCAAAAACGCCGAATGGAAAGATCGATCGGCGTGCACTGCCCGCGCCGCTTCCTGGTCCGGAGTCCACGGCGGTCGCGGCCGAGGCGTCATGCGATCCGCTCGAGGGCGAACTGTGCGAGCTGT
>Ga0079224_100017673_pt1 | contig 10060 bp, 6 predicted proteins | sample Stecom2015_FD_80414 | JGI IMG/M metagenome (GOLD analysis project Ga0079224, IMG submission 80414) | Agricultural soil microbial communities from Utah to study Nitrogen management - Steer compost 2015 | ecosystem: Environmental > Terrestrial > Soil > Agricultural land | place: USA: Utah... | reverse complement strand
GTCTAGGATCTCCGAAAGCTGGAAACCCATGCGCTTGCCCCGCAGAGCAAGCTTCAGGCGGGTCCGGTCCCGCGGAGAGTAGATGCGGTTACGACCTTCCCTTGCGGGGCTGACGATGCCCTGGTCTTCGTAGAAGCGGATGGTGCGCGGCGTGATACCGAATTCCTTCGCCAGCTCGGATATCGTCCATGTAGAAGTGGAGCCCGACTGCTCCTTCTGAGGGGCGGCTTGTGCCGGCTGTGCGCTGGGGTGGGTTCTTGCCTGGCTCATCAATATACTTGCAGTTTACGTTAACGTAATATGATGCCATAAGGCGACGCCTAACCCTAGTATCTACGGAGAAGTGAATGAATCCCAACGAGCAGCGGCTTGAATATCCTTTCGGCGACACACTGGCTGAGGCCGGCACCACGATGGAAGTGGCTGACGGCTTGCGATGGATACGCATGCCGTTGCCCTTTGCTCTGGATCACATCAATCTGTGGCTGTTGCGTGATTGCATAGACGGCCGGGACGGCTGGACCATTGTCGACTGTGGTGTAGCCCGGCCGGAGGTGCGCGAGCTCTGGGAACGAATCTTCAGCAAGGAACTGGACGGCCTGCCGGTCCTGCGTGTGGTCGTTACCCATATGCATCCCGACCACGTCGGGCTGGCCGGCTGGCTTTGCGAGCGCTGGAAATCTCCACTATGGATGACGGCAACCGACTATTTTGTGGCGCGCCAGTGGGCGCAACCGACCGACAGCCGCGGTGCCGGCGGGCCCCATGGAGATTCCGCTTGTGAACACTTCGCGCGGCACGGCCTGCGCGACCCCGAAGCACTCGAACAAATTCGCCAGCGCGCCGGCTACTATCCGAGTTTGGTGGGGCCGGTGCCTGCGCGCTACCGTCGCATCATGCACGGCGACCGTTTCACGATAGGCGCCAACGAATGGCGAGTGATTGTGGGCTATGGCCATGCACCGGAACATGCGTCCCTTTATTGCGAAGCGCTAAATGTGTTGATTTCGGGGGACATGGTGCTGCCGCGTATCTCCACCAACGTGAGCGTCTTTAATTTCGAGCCCGAAGCGAACCCGCTGCCGCTCTATCTGAATTCGCTGGACGGCTACGCCGATCTGCCGGAAGACGCCCTGGTGCTGCCGTCGCACGGCAAGCCCTTCCGTGGCCTGCACGAGCGCATTGCCCAGCAACACGCTCATCATGACGAGCGGCTCCAGGAAGTGGTGGAAGCTTGTGCCGAACCTATGTCTGCATCAGATATCGTGCCGGTGCTATTCAAGCGCAAGCTCGATCTGCACCAGCTGACCTTCGCAATGGGCGAAGCCCTTGCCCACCTGCACGCGCTGTACTTCGAAGGCAAACTCACACGCAACCTGGGCAAGGACGGCGTCTATCGCTTTCAGCGCGTCTGAGTTGCCGGATTGCGAGTGAGCTCAGCGTTCAGAGGTCAAAAGCCGTAACGCCAGACCGATGAACACGACACCGGCGGCTCGATTCAGCCATAGCTGCACATTCGGAGAACGTTGCAGCCGCTCGCCCACTGAACCCGAAAACACTGCCAGAGCGCTGAACACCAAGAATGCGGCCAGCATGAAGACGACGCCTAGCATGAGCATTTGCAGGCCGAGCGAGCCGCGCGCGGGCGACGCAAATTGCGGCAGAAACGCCAGGAAGAAGCTGGTGACCTTTGGGTTGGTCAGGCTCATGATGACACCCCGCCGGTAGAGCTGTGCGCCCGTTTGGCGGGGCGGGCGGGCGCCGTTGCCACTAACCTTACCCGCTCGCAGTGCGCCCCAGGCGAGGTAGAGCAAATAGGCGGCGCCGGCGAGTTTGACCACCAGGAAGGCGGTCTGCGAAGCGGCGAATACAGCCGCTAGACCCACGGAGACAGCCAGCGTGTGGCCCAACACGCCGGTACACAACCCCAACACCACCCACAGGCCCGCCGCCCGGCCCCACAGTATGGATTGTGTCAGTACGAACAGGCTGTCAGGCCCCGGTGAGAGCGCAAGGAGCACGGCAATGCCGAAGAATGAAGCAATGATTTCGGGTGGCAGCATGGTGAATCGTCCTGAGTTCAGCCACCATATAACGGTGGCGCTAATCGCACGATGATAAGCTTTCGCCACTTCCACGAAAATCCACTCGGCTTAATTTCTTGAAAGGGATAGGCAAATGGCAGCATCGAACCCTCAGCATCTTGACACCTTGCTACAGCATACCGGCCTGGCTGATTTTGACCCGACCACCGGCGCGGCGCCCGTTGCTCTACCTTCGGTGCGTACCAGCACTGTGCGCTTCCGGGACCTGGATGCCCTGGATGCCGCCCATGCAGCGCGCGCTAAGGGGGAAAGGGTGGTCACTTATGGGCGGGCCGGCATGGAAACGCATGCCGCGCTGGAGCAGGTGTTTTGTCAGCTGGAAGGGGGTGAACGGGCGTTTCTGGCACCTTCTGGTATGGCGGCGATTACGTTGGCCGTCATGGCGCTGCTGGATGCCGGCGATCACGTGCTGATTGCAGATTGCTGCTACGGGCCGGTGCGCAACCTTGACAGCACGGTGTTGCGCCGTTTTGGCGTGTCGACAAGCTACTGTCCCGGAACGGTAGACGCCTTTGAGCAGCAACGCCGGCCGGAAACCCGCATGCTGTATGTCGAATCGCCGGGCTCGCTATTGTTTGAGATGCTGGACCTGCCCGCGCTGGCTGATTACGCAAAGCGCAACGATCTGCTGCTCGTCGTCGATAACACCTGGGGTTCAGGCTATATCTACCAGCCGCTTGCACTGGGCGCTGATGTCAGCGTGGTGGCGGGAACCAAATATGTGGGCGGCCACTCCGATCTCATGCTGGGGGCGGTGGTGCTTAAGGACGCAGAGCTGGCCAAGCGGGTGAGCGATAACCACTATGCTCTGGGTCTATCGGTCAGTGCCGATGACGCCTGGTTGGCCCTGCGCGGTGTGCGCACCCTACCGATACGCATGAAGGAAAGCGCGCGCAATGCACTGGCTGTCTGCGAATTCCTGGCCTCCCGACCCGAGGTGTCCCGCATCTACCATCCCGCCTGGCCACACGATCCCGGTCACGCGCTGTGGAAGCGCGACTGCACCGGGTCTAACGGCATGCTGGCGGTGTCTTTCAAGTTTGACACAGACTCCGCGCGCCGCTTTGTCAATGCGCTGCGCTTATTTGGTATTGGATATTCATGGGGTGGCTTCGAGAGCCTGGTCCAGCTGATCGACCCCTCGGCACTGAAAGGCCATAGCTACTGGCCGAATGACGGGCAGCCGGTCGTTCGCCTTCATGTCGGGTTGGAATCGGCCGAAGACCTGATCGCTGATATGGCGCAGGCGCTGGACGCTGCCGCCGCTTGAAGCTGAAGCGACAGCGTCACGGGCAAGAAGCTTAGTTGGCCGGCTGACCCGCCAGGATGCCATCCAGCAGTTTTTGCGCTTGGGTGATGGCACCTTCGTAGGTGCCGGTCATGGAGGGAGAGGTCACATAACGGCCTCCCACCGCCAGACTGGGCGTACCTTCTATGTTGTAGGTTTTGGCCAGCTCGTTAGCGCGCGCCACCTTATTGTTGATGCCGAAGGAATTGAAAGCGGCCTCGAACTGCTTGGGATCCACGCCTTGTGTTTCGACCCATTCAGCAATGGCCTTGTAGTTGTATATGCGTTTGCGCTCGCGGTGAATTGCCTGAAACACCTTGCTATGCAGGTCGAGGCGATCGAGCGCTTCCAGGCTGAAGTACAGCTTTTGCAAATCCGCCATGCCTGCGTTGAAGGCCACCGGCACGTGCTTTACCACCACGTTTTCAGGCAGCGACTGGGCCCAACGGGCCACCATGGGTTCCATAGTGGCGCAATGGGGGCAAGAATAAGCAAAGAACTCCAGGACTTCTACCTTGCCCGCGGTATCTGACGGCTGGGCAGGTTCGACCGTGACGTATCCGGGGCCGGTCTGAGCGTAGGCGGCGGGGGCGAATGCCATCCCGGCGCCCAGCGAGGCGACGGCAACAGTGCGTAGTATCAAAGACTTGAGCGACATGGTGGTTCGGCTTCCTGAGTTCAAATGAAGTAAGACTGCGGCGCGCGCGGCAGGTTCCCTGCGGGGCTCCTGCTACTGCCGCACCACCGACGTTTCGATTTTCTCCCCGCCCAGGCGGCTGCGGGCCTTGTTCATTTCGTCCAGGCCGTTAAAGGGGCCGACACGCACCCGATGCAGCGTTGTGCCGTTGATGTTGGCGGCTTCCACCCTTGCGGACAGGCCTAGCATCAGTACACGGGCTCTCATGGCTTCGGCATCGTCCGCCGCACGGAAAGCACCGGCCTGCAGGAAATAAGTGCCCGGTTTGGTGGTGGCGGCCGGCGCCGGGGGCGCTGTAGGCGGCGAGGGTGTCGCGACCTGATCAGGAGCGGCGACCTGCTCTTCGACGCGGGTAGGCCCTTTGTCCAGACGCGCGATCAGGTTACCGAGGTCATCGGGTGCTTGAGTGCCCGGCACGACCGGCGTGCCGGCCGGTGGAGTGGTGGAGGGAGCAACGCCGGTTCCCGGTACAGGGCGGCTGCGGCCATGCAGGCCGATGTTCGGGTCGGGAGCGTCGCGCACATCCGGCAGCAGCACCTTGGGTGCGCTACGGCTGGCCTTGTCCGCGAACGGCATGGGTACCTGGGTGACGAACAAGGCAACCGCAACGGCGGCGGCCAGGCCCAGGATCAGGCCCAGCACTACACCATATAGCGTGATACCCCTGCGGGGGGCGGAACGGGAAGATTTGCGCTTGGTTGCCATGGCAGAGTTACATACGTTCGGGTGCCGACACGCCCAACAGATTCAGACCATTGGCAATAACGCGACGGGTGGCGTCGGCCAGGCGCAAACGGGCAAGTTTAACGGCCGGGTCGTCTACCAAGACGCGCTCGGCGTTGTACCAGGCATGAAAATCTGCCGCACAGTCGCGCAGCCAGAAGGCAAGCTGGTGCGGCGCTAAGTCTTGTGCCGCGGTGGCCAATGTGTTGGGGAATTCAGCCAGACGGCGCAGCAGCGCGAACTCAGTTGGGGCGGTTAGCGCTGAGGCGTCCGCTTCGGCAATTTGGCCCTCAAGTTCCGGCGACTGGGCGAGTATCGAACAAATGCGAGCGTGCGCGTATTGGATGTAATAGACCGGGTTTTCGTCGCTTTTGGATAGTGCCAAGTCTATATCGAAGACGAATTCCGAGTCGGCGCGGCGCTGAATCAGGAAGTAGCGCACTGCATCCTGGCCTACCCAGTCGATCAGGTCGCGCATGGTGACGTAGCTGCCGGCGCGTTTGGAGATCTTGACTTCCTGCCCCTCGCGCATGACCTTGACCATCTTGTGCAGGATGTAGGCGGGGTAATCTTTGGGAATTCCGATATTAAGCGCCTGCAGGCCGGCACGTACCCGGGCGACGGTTCCGTGATGGTCGCTGCCCTGGATATTGATGGCGTGATGGTAGCCACGTTCCCATTTGGCCACATGGTAGGCGACATCCGGTACGAAATAGGTATAGCCGCCGTCTGTCTTGCGCATGACGCGGTCTTTGTCGTCGCCGGTGCCCAGTTCAGTCGTGCGCAGCCAGAGTGCGCCTTCGTGTTCGTACGTGTAGCCGGAATCGATGAGTGCCTGTACCGTGCGCTCGACACGCCCGGATGTATAGAGCGAGCTTTCCAGGTAGAAGTTGTCAAACTTGAGGTTGAACGCCTGCAGGTCGAGATCCTGTTCGCGGCGCAGGTAAGCGACCGCAAACTTGCGGATGTCTTCCAGGCTGTCGATATTGCGGCTGGCGGTTACGGAGGCGCCGTCAGCTGCCTGCACCGTGGCTCCGGCCTGGAAGTCGCGGGCGATATCCATGATGTAGTCGCCCTTGTAGCCGTCGGCCGGGAAATCCGGGGAATCGGGCTCGATGCCGCGTGCGCGCGCCTGCACACTGATGGCCAGGTTGTCGATCTGGTTGCCGGCGTCGTTGTAATAGAACTCGCGCAGGACATCGTAGCCCTGTGCGGTAAACAGACGGCACAGGGCGTCGCCCAGGGCGGCCTGCCGGGCATGGCCGACATGCAATGGCCCCGTGGGATTCGCGGATACAAATTCCACCATGACTTTCCGACCGCTGGGCTCGACGTGCCCGAAGCGTTCACCTTCTGTGGCGATGGCATGCAGTACCGCCTGATGCGCGGCGGGCGCCAAGCGAAAGTTAATGAAGCCGGGGCCGGCGATTTCAATAGCGGCCACCAGTTCCTGAACGCCTGGGTCGGCCTGCAAACGCTCAACGATTTGCTGCGCGAATTCGCGCGGGTTGCGTCGCGCCGCCTTGGCAAGTTGCATGGCGATATTACAGGCAATGTCGCCGTGCGCGGCGACCTTGGGCCGCTCTAGTGTGACGGCCGCCTGAGTGTCCGGCAGCAGTTCTTGCAAAGCGGTTTCGATGTGGGAGATGAGCTGTTGTTGTTGCCCGGGGAGCATAAAGCGAAGTTCGTTATGAGGATCAAGCCAAAATGATACCGTGAATAGAGCCAGGGGGGCTTGGGCTGGGTGGGGCAGACGCCTGGCAGCTGACTACGGTGCCCACCCCAGCGTGTCTTCCAGCCAGCGAGAATAACCCTCCATGTCGACAGTGCCTACCACGTCGCCTGCATTCGAGCGCCAGCCCGGCACACGAGTAATGAACGCTTCCACGGCTTCACGGGTGTTGCGGCCCAGCCTGGGTAATTCGTCCTGATAGCGGCCGCTGGATGCACCGGGTGGGGTCACTGCACGGTCGCCGCGCAGCACACTGCGCATCAGCGGGCTGCGCAGGTCGCGCAGCAAGGGCGATTGCAGGCGGGTGTCCGCTTCTTCCAGTGTATCGAAATCCACTGAAGCAGCCAGGGCCTGCCAATGCATCCAGGCAAGGGCAACCTTGGCGAGATCGGATTCAGACTGTGCTTGCGAAGTCAAAGCAGCGTCTTCTGATGGTTCAGGCGCCAGCAGTGCCAGCCCGCCTCCGATATCGGCGTGGGCACCTACAAACGGCGCTTCCACTACATTGCCCGAGCCGCCCGAATCGGCGCTGGTGAGCGCAAAGGCCCAGCGGTGCTCGTGCAGAGCAACGGCGTGCGCGACCCAAGACCAGAGCTTGCTGACACCAAAGTCATACAGGTGGTTGTGTGACCCCGCAATGCCGAATTGCGCAACGGTATCGAAGAGCCCCATAAAGCGCAGGTCGACGCAAGCAGTTATGAGGCCGCGCATCGGGTCGTTAACCCGGAAGACACCTTGCTGGACATGAGACGCAATGCGATTGGCGAAGTGACGTGCCAGTGCGGCGCCGCGCGAAAAACCAATGATGTCGACGGGCACCGTCATGCCTGCGGGTTGATGCTCAAGCGCCGTCAGCAATGCTTGCCATTGATTTTCCAGAATGCGCCCGGCCCGCCAGGCGACGATGGCGTCCCAGTCAAGGAAGTAGCTGTTGCCTGGGCCGGAATGGTAGTGCGCCGCGCCGTCGCGGTAGGCCTGTGCAAGAATCCAGGTATTGCCCATTGACTCCGCGCTGTAGCGTGTACCATCGAATGCGAATAGCAGCAGGCCGAGTGGGTCCGCATAACGCCAGGGTTGCTGGCGGGCGTAGCCGAAAGCGTCGGAACCCGGCATAGGCCCATATGGGTCAGCTTCCAGATAATGTCCGGCCGCCGGTACGTAGGTGCGCAGCAGGTTGTCATGCCAGCCGGTTTCTTCGTCTTCGATTTGACCGGGTAAGCGCAGTGCAAATTCCAGATCGCCCTGAAGTCGCTGCACCTGACCCGTCGGCGTATAGCCGGCCCGCCAGCGAACCTTACGCTCTATGTCGGTAATAAGGCGGGGAGCGCCGGACAGGTCGGAATGGACGGCATACAGCTCAGCCGGTTCACCGGGAGGGTAGATAATGACGCCGACGGGCGTAAGCCCGGCATACAGGTAGCGCCGCGAAACAGTGGGGGAAGTCAGCGCATCGCGGCTGCGGGCTTCCGCTACGAGGCGATTACCGACGTAAAGGAAATGGGTGGTGCCATCTGCGGTTTGCTTGGCAATACGGTGGCCGAAGGCGTTGTGACGGTATTGCGCAATGGGTTCGCCCGAATCGGCACTCCTGACCGCCTCCAGGCGACGATGCGGGCCGTAATGCAAACGAAAATCGTTGAATTCCAGCGGCAGGCCCGAGGCGTCACGGTACACATGTGGCACAAGGGTGGTCTTGGCATTCGAGGCGCCTAGGTAACGCCGGGAAGCAGCCAGTTGGCCGGTGTCGTGCCAGGCATACCACCAGTGGGTGCTGGATTCATCGGTGCGAAGACGGGCGCCTTGCATACGGGACTGGGTGTCATACACAAACCGTAGCTCTTCAAAATGACGCGCCTCTGGGAATACGTGACGTTCGTCTTGTAGCCTGCCATGTGCGTCGTAGCGGCGCTCCTGCAACCAGACGGTTTGCTCCTTGTGGGTGAGCAGCAGCGTGTCGGCGTGTCGCCCGTCTTTGGCCAGGGTGAGCAGTTGCAGACCGTTGCTGAAGCGATACCCGGGCCGGCCGGCGATGGAGGACACCACGTGGTGGAGTTGCCCTTGAGCATCTTCCCAGTGCAGCGCGGCAAGCGTGCCGTGGGGGTGCCCTTCCGTGCGCCAGCGATAATGCAACGCGCCCCCTTCGGGAAGTAAATGTTGCGTCAGGCGGCCATCAGCATCGTAGCGAAAGCTTTCCTCGTAGCGTACGTGGGCCGACTGCAATATGGCCGGTCGCTCGACCCGCCTGTGACTCAAGCGGCCGTTTACATCATACTGGCGATGTTCAGTCTCGAAAGGGTGTTCGATTCGCTGCAATTGGCGGCCCTTCCACAGCAGGTGGGTGATGTAGGGCGCCTCTGCGCGGGGCGTCTTGTGTTGTAGCTGAATCGGCCTGCCTTGCATATCGTGGCGTATGTGGATCGTATCGCCGTTGGCGTAATGTAGCTCGCCGGGGCGACCGCCGGTGTCAGCCTTCAGTACGGTTCGCCCCATGACATTAGTGCGCCAGGAAAATTGGCCGGCCTGACGTGACAACTCCATGCTCAAACCGGGCCAGCCCGGAGTATGGGGTGTAACGGCCGCCGGCCGGCCCTCCCGGTCACGCCGAAGGCGCAGGCCATCGAACGCAATAATCCGACCGAAGGCGTCATAGGTGGTGTCCGACGCCGTGGTGTCTTGTGCGTTTGAATTACGGCTAAGCAGGCGGTAGCCGTCGGCTGTGCGTTGAAACCGTATGTTTTGCAAGATCTGTTGGCCATGCCGTACGCGGGTGAGACCTGGGCGTGTGCCCTGAGCGCTGCGAACATAGTCGACTTGCAGCGGCGGCGCTGGGCGGCCATGCTGGTACAGGCTGGTGACCCTGCCGTGGCGGTCGAACTGCCATGTGCTCTGCCTTTGCGCGGCCTCATCGCCGTCCTGTAGCGAGATGCCGGTCAGTGCGTATGGGTTGCCCGCTTGGAGTTCGGCTTCGTAGTGGTAGAGCCGCTGCATGCCGTCCGGACGCAGCACCCACGTCAGTCTGGCCGTCTTGTATGCACTTTTGGCCGGTGGTGGTTCATAACCGTAATGGAAGCGCCCTAACGGAGTGTTCACCGACTTCAAAAGTACTTGCCCGTGGTCGGTTTCATACTCAAATTCCAGGGCGTAACCCGATGTGCTCCCCACGCGGTGTATTAGGCCGGCAAGGGCGGGTGGCCCAGTATGGCGCTGGATATGGATGGCGGCGGTGGTGCTGATGCGAATACCGACCAGACGGCCGCTTGAGTCAAATTGCAGCTGCCTGCCGTCCGGCCAATTCCAGGCGTGCCCGTTGTGGGTGGGTATGGGGGCTGAAATCTTACGCGTGCTGCCGTCTGCCTGACGCAGCAGCCAGCCGTCGTGACGCTTCTGCAGCCGGGTATCGTATGACAGCGTCCAGTTGCGGCCGAGTGGGCCGGTCTGAATAGACAGCCCGTTGTAGTGACGTACCAGCTCCAGCCCTGGCGCAGAGGGGTTGGCGGGTAGATCGACATCCAGCT
>Ga0079224_100017672_pt1 | contig 10060 bp, 18 predicted proteins | sample Stecom2015_FD_80414 | JGI IMG/M metagenome (GOLD analysis project Ga0079224, IMG submission 80414) | Agricultural soil microbial communities from Utah to study Nitrogen management - Steer compost 2015 | ecosystem: Environmental > Terrestrial > Soil > Agricultural land | place: USA: Utah... | reverse complement strand
TCAAGCATTCTATTGCCCCAACGTTCATACAGTGTAGCATGAGAAGACATTCTTTCAGACACTTCCTTTGCTGTAACCTCTTCAAGGTTCTGCATAAACTCTTCGCTGTCCATGTCCACACCTTGTTGTGCAAAATATCGTAGAAACTTCTCTTTTACCTGTGTGTACATGTATTGTTCTACGACTTCGGTTAGAAACTGCAATCGTTCTGATTGTGAGTCTTCATCAAACCCCTTGACAAAGAAGTTGTCGGGTTTACCTGAGAGTTCCCCTAGTAGAGTGTTAATAGGTTGATTGAGTATGGAGTAGTGCTGTATGTCACTCGGAAGTCCGTCTCGTTCAATATCGAAATCGAGGTCAACAAATGTTTGGTGAACCTCGTCATACTGAGAAACCTCGTAGAAATCCTCTGGTGTAAGTTCGCCTTTTAGAAATTTATAATTTCGAGCAAAGGTTCTCAGATTTTGACTAAACTGACTCCTTGCCTCCGCAGTAAAGTAGTCATTTAGTTTCTGAATATAGTCCTTCTTTTTACGTTCGGACTTGGACGCAAAGAGGTCGGGGAACTCTGTCGCCAACCTCTGCGAGTGTTCTGGTTTTATGTAAATCATAATATTCTATTCCTTCGTTTTTTAAGGAGAGGGTTTTTTGACCTACTAAACATTCGTCTAGGTCTCCTGTCCTCATAAAGTGACATAATGAGGTCTTTTGTTTTTTCTTTCTCCTCAGGATTAAGTGCAATATCAACCTCGTTTGCTTGTGCTAACGCCAAAGAAAACGCAACGTATCGGTCGGCATTCCTACCACGTTCGTAAGTAAGGAATTCTTGTAACAGGGGTTTATCGTATATCCTTGTCACTCCAAGTATCTCACTAACAACAGAACCGTTTTCATCTACGACACGGTCAATAACTTCGTCAAGATACCTCTTAACTAAGTTCTCCAAAAATGACTGTGTTTTATCTGCTGCCCTCGATATACCAAAACTGGATTTCTTTGAAGCTAAAGGGGATAGTGTTTTTGTCCATGCTGGTGCAGGTGCAAGGTATCGGTAGGCATCGTTCTTGTGTTTCATGTAGTCGATAAACGTCAGCTCATCATTTTCCACAAGTGCCATGGAATTGTAGTACTTGATAATTAGCCGAGCCTGCTCTTGCCAATACTCTTTATTTTCTGGACGAGCTACATATGATGCAACAAGCATATCTCTAAATCCATCACCACTAACATCAACTGTACGCTTAAACACGTACACTGCACCCAAGGAGTCAGAATGCACACTAATACCCTCTTTCAAGTAACTATCCACGCCAGCAGTAAACGCATACCAATATTTGTCGTCCTCTGTTTGAGGAAATTCCCAAACCACAATTGGTGCGTCAGTATCACAACCTTTAGGAGTAGGATATTCTGGAATAGGTTTCTTCTGTGAGTGTTTCCACTTTATCTCAGTGCCGTCATGGAAAAGTTCGATATATGTACCCTTAATGTTATTGTCTTCAATAAACTGTATTTGTTTTTTGATTGCCTCCTTGTTGAAGAAATTTGTAGATTGTGTCATGAAAATATCTTCAACATTTATAGGGTAATACATCATCTCTTTTAAGTACGCTGCCGTATCACCTGCAAGACGGCGCTGTTCAAGTATATCATTTGTTACCTGCAACGCTTTCTCTTTATCCGACACTTGCATAGGTATAGCTTTCAACTCTTTGTTGTCAGGCATACCTAGATAGTCAGCCAATGTTGACGACACTTTTCCTTCGAGACGATATGTAGCATCGAAGAATAACCCGTGAGTCACTCCCGGTTTTTCCTTGTGAGGGAACTCTAAGAAGTTATATGCCCCGGGATTCATCATGAGCTCTTTTGCATCGTGGTACGATGTGACATCGCCACCTGTAAATGTACAGATGGGGGAACAAGTCCAACCATAAGGTGTGGTGAAACCGGGCATTGCTGCCTGTAAACCCTTAAGAAAAGGGCCCTTGGCTGACTCATCTATCACCAGCTTTCTAGGTTTAGTACCTGCGATTGCCTCTTCATTTTCACCATTATCCAAGTTACGAATAAGTATCTGTGAAAATGGGAATCTTCTACCATCCCTACTCTTAACCCCAAGAGTAACCCCCTTGTTCCAGTTATCTTCAAGACGCATCCACTGAAAATATGGAGGAAGATGGTTCAAACCTTTATCAATCTTATCTGTGATTAGTTTAATGTCTGGGGCATTAAGACCAGCGATTACGTTTTGGGAGTCTTTGTCAAATGTCGCACCGTGTGCAATGTATGAAGCTTCACCTACTGATTTCCCCAAACGCCTGATTCCCCCAATCACCAAGCCTTTTTGTTGTTTTTCTGCCTCCCATATACTATTGAAATAAACCCACTCGTTATCCCTAAGTAGTGGTTGTCTGTATTCTTGTTGGGGCTTACCGTTATCGTCAAGATAATCGACCTCTGTTCGCCAAAAGTTTAGATGCCAGTATAAGTAAGGGTTGATGAATACACCACCGACCATACATCCCTCTTTACACAGTCGCTCTTGTAATTGCCAGAACTCTTCATAATCGTAATCTCCTTCCTTTGGGGGGTTCTTAACATTAATATACCACTTATGGTAAGGGACGTGAAGTATTTCGTTCTTCTTTTTTGTCATGTGTTTGTAAGTTTCCTCATTCGAGGATTCATGCTTGCACCACCTCTTGCCTCTACTTCCTTACGCTTTTCTTCCTCACGTAGTTTGTCTATTTGCCCTAGGAGAGAAGCATAATCTTTCATTGCGTCACGCAATGACTTATGTATAACCTCTATCTTTTGAACAACTTCCTCATAAGGACTACCTTCCTTTGTGTACTTGGTGACAACACGGTCTTGTACGAGGTGGTAGGGGTTAGAATCAACATATTGTTTTATGGAGTTGGCTTTTGATTCCAACCATTCCAACTCTTCGTTAATATTCTTCGCCATAATCCCACACTTTATCAATTGAGCCGTCTAATTCCAACATGGAAATGTATTTGTCAAGACACTCTTCAAAAGTCTTATCGTCAACAAACTCAATATTTTCATAATCCGCCAAAGCTAACACAATATGTGCGGCTAGAGGTTTATCCGTATAAACCTCAGACAATTCCTTCAAATTTTCTAAAATGCCATTCATTGTTTATATTTTTACCAGAGAGGTGTTAGTCCAATATCCTCACGACTACACACACAATCTGTACATGATGTTAATAATTTTACATTGCACCCACAAATACTACATGCAGGCTTACCTTTTAAAACAACCTTTTCCCCTTCCCCTTTTTGGTCATAATATTCACAACCTGTACATATTGCCATTCTTTGCCTCCTGCGAATCCTACTACCAAAAAAGTAATTAAATACTCCGTTCAGTATCTTCGATGTATGGGGTAACACCTCTTTGTAAAATCTCCTGAATTGAATCATGAATATATTTTTTCTTGTTTGTGTATGAAATTAACATTTGGAGACGTTTACTCAACTTACTCTTTGAGATAACATACGTTCCGATTTTCGATATATATAACGCGTTACAGCTTGGGTCAGACAACTTGTCTTTAAGTGCCGCAAACTGATGAGATATGATTTTATAGGTATCCTCATAGGATAACCAATGCTTGTCTGCTACTTTTTGAATTAGTTCGCTCTGCATAATAGTCCACATTTTAATTGTTTACTCCCACTAGTTCGTATATCTTCTGGGAGGGTAATGGTCGGCTGGTGTTTACCTCCGACTTTCTTTACTAACCCCTTCTTTTTGAGGGACGTAAGCATATTCGCCATAGTGTTAAGTGTCGTATTGTATTTTTCTACGAACTCTTGACGATTCTTTACGTCAGAAATTGTCCCCTTGATAGAGAGGAAAGTAAGAAGCTGAAGTTCTCTATCGGGGAGTCGAACCCCAGAGAGCATGAGTATTGCTCCCAATATGTTCTGAGCCGCTTCAAACTCGTTCTCGTAATTTTTCTCAATTCTAATCATACCTTGTGTAGTTGCTCCTTTGTGCTCATCAAACATCCTATCGAGGGGAAAACGCTTTTCCGAAACGTAGTTTTTAAAAAATGTTTTTTTTAATTTAGACAACTACAATTTGGCAAATTTGCGTTTTTGATGATACAAGGAGGGTTAAAACTTAATGTTTATCCCTTTTATTTAAAGGTTTCATCCTATGAATAAAGGTTGTGCCCCCAAACCCCCAAAAAATACGCAGGCAAGAGCCTACGTTTGGAGGTCTAGGGATACAAGCGAAGGTGAGTTTGCGCACAAACACCAAAGTTACCAACCTTTGGCGACATCGCTCCCTATCGGTGAGATGTCCGAAACGACCAACCAGTCACTAGTGTGTTGTGCATTCGGTTAATGCCTAGAGATTCAAAACCGTTTCGGATAGACATGACAAGGACTTTTAGGACGCTCCCGAATTTTCAGAATGCGAACTATCCGTTTTAACCTCCTCAATGAGGCTTTTCGTAGTCATGTGGCGTTTATGATGACGTGCCTTGCCATAATTCCGTAGAATTACCTCACCTATTTTGTCATCGAAAGTCACCTACAAGTTTATCTAAGTATCAGCGATAAACCGGTCAAGGTAGGTCCCACCTCCGCAGAGAATATACTCCTTGGATTCTTACATGATGCAAATGTACGGAACTAAATAATACGAACCAAATTTTTTAGTGAATTTTACAAAAACTTTAACATTTAAACTTTAACAACCCTTTGTGAGTTTTGTATTTTATTGTTTTGTACCTTTGTAATACAATAAATAAACATGTTATGCTTAAAATAATTGCGTGGTTGTACCGAACGTACTGTTTGACTTTTTTGTCTAGGTACTGTGTAAAAATACATCTTCCCATTGCGTGTGAACCTTTTGATGTTATAAACACTGCACATGGTATGCGATATTTGTATATTGGAAACAATTGGTGGATAATGAAACGTAAACATTAACAAAGGAATGTGTCATGATAACAAACAATGAAATGTTAAGTATTGCGGGTGGGGACAAAATACTATATACCGCAGTTCTAATCTACAACGACATATTGGCTCAGGGGTACTCTAAATTCACATTAGTGGACGAATACGATTTTCACAGACTGTATGAGTTATTTGTAGATGACGGTTACGAAGTAATTGCAGACATTGACAATCTCTTCATGGAAATAAGAATAAAGTATGCTGACAGACAAAGTTAAAGGTTTATGGGAAAAATTCCTCAAAAATGAGGAGGACGTGGTGGACGAAAAACAACTTATTCGTAAATTCTTTAATCGGGAGGGTATAAGCATTGGGTGGATTGCATTGGATGCTATGGGTTACCGCTCATTTGTCGTATCCCGTATCCACGGAATAATGTACAGTTCGACAACAAGCTTCGATACGGAAGACCTTGCCCTCGATGATGCAATAGAGAAAGCGAATGAGTATTACAACACAAGACTGAATCACCCCGACAATTACGAACTTGAAAAATTAATCAACGATGCATTTAGAGAAAGTAATACATAAAACGGAATACTACATCGGTGTAGATGTGTTGGTTGAGGGGATTTACACAAGGGTTGTGTTAGCCAGCGGAGATGTGATGTGGTTTACACCGTTGGGGACTAGACTAGACAGTCTCTACGAAGAAATGCTTGAAAACAAATTCGTGGATAATGAAAACGGCAACAGATGCTCTTAGATGGGCTTTAGAATTAATTGAAGATGTCCGAGAGGGCAATTTGGACATTGAAGTCCTTGCAGATAAAGTGTATAAACAAATAATTTTATTGGAAGATGAGTAACAAAACATACGGTATCTGGAACAAAATAAAAACGACAAGACCTGACCATAATCTACCCTTGTTGTTCAGTGTAAGATTTGAAGGCTTTGAAAAACCCGAAAGCTTGACAGGTGTATTCTATCATGGGCAAGAACCTGAAGACGATGTAGTTGTAATAGATTCCCTCGAAGGGTCATTCTATCGAAAAGAAAAGTTCACAAACAAAGGAACAACAATCACCCACTATACATACCTACCAGAAGACCCACAAGAATAAAAAAAAGAACAACCAAACTACCACAAGCGCGTGATATAAAAAAGGGAGTTAATACACTTACGGCATGTAGCTTAATAGGGTTTTAACGTGTGTGCATGGTCTAAGAAGTTGGGGTTTTAAAGGGGTTGAAATTTTAACGTGTGCATGAATTTTAACGTGTGAGAATTTTAACGTGTGCATGGGGTCTGTAGAAAATTTAATGCGTACATGGTTTTTGTGGAAATTTTAACGTGTGGGTGGGGGCTTGTGTAAAATTTAACGTGTGCATGGGGGTTTTAAAAAGGTTGAAATTTTAACGTGTGTATGGGGGGACTAACCAGTCCCCCCAATCACCCCCATGATTCCAAGCCGTCCGACTGTACCCCCGCCTTACAATTCCGCAAACCAATTTTGATATTAGAAAATTTTCAAATTCCAAAAAATAATTTTTCAGTCTTGTGAAGTTTTTTATTAATATAAATATTTACATATAGTACCAAATAAGCATTTTAACATTATTGAATATTTCTGGTTTTACATTTTTGTTATTTAACATCTGATACAACTACACATATAAATAAAACATTTATAACTTTATTTCGGTTGTGTTGTTGAGGAGATGCTATATGTTCACTCTTTTTTTATTGGTTGGATCCATGCCGGTACATCAAACATGTTATAATAAAAAAAAGTTTGTGTAATTATCAAAAAATATTTGGCCGTAAAAATATTATACCGTATCTTTGTGAATACAAAGCAAGGGTAAGAAGCCGCTAAAAATATTTCAAAAAAAGTTTGAACTATTTTTGGAAATTTCAAAAAAAGGTTTTATCTTTGCTTTAGCAAAAAGGGGTAAAAGTTCACCCTAAAAAAGTTCTTAAAAGTTTTGGTAAATTCAGATATTTCATTTATCTTTGAATTGTGATTGACAAACCAAAAACCGTGTTGTAAGTAGGGGGCTTTCACAAAAAAAAGTTAGGTGAAAATTTGGAAAAATGAAAAACTTTTACTAACTTTGTCTTAGAGTTCATTACAAAGGTAGCGAATAAAAAACCAAAAAAAAACTTTTAAAAAAGTTTGGTAAATTGAGAAAAATGACCTATCTTTGTATTAACAAAGGAACTAACAGATAGCAAGCTGTTAAGCCTTTAAATCCAGGAAATTACAGTACTGGTTACCAATTGTTTAAGGTATTCACCTATATAACAAGTGGGAATGGTTACACGTACTTAAAAACGAACGTTACGATTAGTAGTTGCGGTGGTGTAATGAGGGCACACATATGCCCGATAAACAAAATATGTTCTTGTCAAACGTTGGGAACGGTAACTGCGTAAACCCATGCAGGCATTCTGCGGCAAGTAAAATAGAGAAATAAAATGTGCAATTATAGAGTAGCCCCCGGTTAAATCGGTGGTGGTGAATAATTGTAAAGTACCGCAAAGTATGTTAATAGACTGGCAGAAAAGCGGCAAAAGTTTAAGCGGCTAAGTTTGTTGTAAAAGTTTGTTGTTATAACGGGGTGCAAGTTTTGCACCCTTTTTTTTATGCCTAATTTGGTAGGTTTTAGCAGTTCGAATCTGCCATAAAAAACTAAATTTTTATTGACTTTTTTTTAAATTTACTTGTTATGTTAAAAATGACTTCGATTAGATATGAACTCAAGCCGGGCACAAAAACGGTTTGGGTTGAAACGTCTAAAGCTGATGAGACGATAACTGAAGACGTATATCAGAATATCATTGACGCTTGCGGGTGGTTTCGTAGGCTCGGCGGGTCGGAGTGGTTGGAAAGGAACTACACACCCAAAGGCTACAAAGTATGTAGGTTAATTAGCAAAAGTCCGTGCCGTACAAAAAAGACGGTAAGGATATTTGACTGGAATTCGGAGAAATAGTGTTTTGTTATTGTCCCGGATAAACGAAAAATAGTCTATCTGGGGGAACTTATTATTAAAAAGATAAAACTTAAAAAATTATGAGAATAAATAAACTTTCAGCCTATGCGCGTCTTTACAGGGGTGCATATCGAGGAATACCTCTAAAAGAGGAATATGTACAACCATATAGAGAAGCTGCTGATGAGGTGAATGCGGCCTATAGTGGCTTAACAAAAGAGGCAAAGGAAGTATTTAACGACATATTAGCATTTGGTCGCATGGAGGTTACAGGGAATGATATGGTATGTGCAGAACTTGTTTCAACTGGATTATTTTTTAAAGAGGAAATAGGCAGGCGAACATATGTTTACCCCATGTCGTATAAGTCAGCCCGTTACTAAGCATTTTACCCGGAGTGAAACCGGGGCGGGCTCAATTTAATTGACTATTTAAAGTATTGTATTATGAGAAAAACAGATAAGGTACATTTGGTGTACGTGAATAATCAGCCTTATTTAATGGTTAATCCTTACACAAATTTAACTGTAAGAATGTGCAACAGTCAAGTAACAAAGACTTGGAATGTTGCAGAAAATGACCTGGATAAAAACGTTTTTGATTTTTTCAATGTGAAATTAGAAATAGTATGTACGCCTTTTGATAGGCGAACAGCGTTATTTAAAAGATTTGAAAAAGATTTAAAATACTTTACTGTAGAATATTTGCCAATTTTAAAAGAATTAAATTAAACGTTTAAACAGAATTACTGACATATTAAAATCTTATATTATGAACATTCAACAAATTATTACTGAGTTGTTAAAAGAAAATACGGGCGTACATATTTTAGACTCAGGCGGGCAAAATGGTAGATTTTGGCAAAGAAACCAAAGCAAAGATTTTGCCCTAGAAAAAAGGGTAACATTAGATGACAATTTTTTCATTGTGTCGCTATACCACTATCTTTGCGACTGCTTAACAACAGACGATTTTTGCACCGAAATAAACAATGTCATTGAAAAGAGTGAATGGCACTGGATTGCAGATGTAGATTTGGACTTATTGCCAGAAGGAATCGAAACAGACGGCGTCCAATATAACACTTATAATTGGAATGCTCCGTTTAGTCAAGACTTCCAGTTTATGGAGTTCGAAGCGTATGGTGAAAAATATGTACTTTTACAGGTGCATAATGGTGCTGATATTAGAGGCGGTTACACTCAGGTGAAATGCTTTAAACTCGAAGACGTCTATTTCGGATACGTGGACGTAATAGGTACTGTTGACGGTAAGCAGTGTAGTACAATGTACGACGGCACAAACCTAAGATGCGACGAAACGGACGAAATGATAGAATATAGTCATGAGTCCGAATACGATTTGGAGTTTTACGTGCCGGAACGTTAACTAATTGCCCCCGATAAACTGTATGGTTGTTGGGGGCAATGTGTTATATACTGTATTTAATATCATAAAAGTATGAAAATCATTGAAATGTATTTTGATTGGGTTAATTATTACAAAAATGTTAGTGCCTTTTGCCCTCATTCAGAGGCAGAGGAAATGACGGTTTTGCACGTGATGTCGATAAAAAAGACTTGGAGCAAACCACGTGCAGTGAAATTTGTTAGAAACTTAATAACCCGTTAAATGTTTTAACTGTTCCCCCGGATAAACCAAAAGTAGTTATCTGGGGCAACAAACCAAATACCCTTGTTAGCTTATTCAGTAAGCGGAAATATCGGATATTTGCAAGGGCTCAATTATTCACTATTAAAAACAATACGTATTATGAAGACAGAAGTAATGGAAAAATACGTGGATAACCTTATCGACGTATTAAATGAGCCTATCAGGCGAGAAAAGCCTTTTAGTGCACAACAACATAAAGAGATAGAAAATAGGTATTGGAAGCAACTAGGGGTTAAAGTTAAGAGTTACTACAATGATGAACTAGGTAAAAACATTGTAAAATTTATATAATTACCCCGCAAAAATTACTAAAACCTACACTAATAACAATTAATCCAAAAAAGTTAACACTATTAAAATCAAATATCATGTTTAAAAAATTCCCAAAATTTAGCCAATTACTGGACAACAAAAGCATTCGTGAGTTCTGTAAAT
>Ga0079224_100017671_pt1 | contig 10061 bp, 10 predicted proteins | sample Stecom2015_FD_80414 | JGI IMG/M metagenome (GOLD analysis project Ga0079224, IMG submission 80414) | Agricultural soil microbial communities from Utah to study Nitrogen management - Steer compost 2015 | ecosystem: Environmental > Terrestrial > Soil > Agricultural land | place: USA: Utah... | reverse complement strand
TCGGCGGGGGTCGCCCGTGGGACGGGCTCCTACAGCTTGCTGACCAGCATTGTTCGCGGGCTGTAGGAGCCCGTCCTACGGGCGACCATTTACAGCGTGAACTGGTCGGCATCCAGGTAAAAGGGAAATTTCTCTCTAAATTGCAGCAGGCCGGCCATGTCCAGGCTCGCGCGAAAGATTCCCGATTCCTCTCCCGCAGAGGCCAGGTAATTACCCAGGTAGTCGATAACGGCGCTTCCGCCGACATAACGGATGTCGTTCCCATCGGTGCCGACCCGGTTGACGCCAACCACGTAGGCCAGGTTTTCGATGGCGCGCGCCCGAAGCAGCGTCTCCCATGCCTGGTGTCGGCGGTCTGGCCAGTTCGCGACGTAGACGAGCAGGTCATAGTCGTTACGATTCCGGCTCCAGACCGGGAAACGCAGGTCGTAACACACCATGGGGCGGATGCGCCAGCCCTTTAGCTCGAAGGTTCGCACCGCGGGTCCAGCCGCGTAGTGTTCATGCTCGCCCGCCAGGCGGAACAGGTGCCGCTTGTCGTAATGCTCTGCCGCGCCGTCCGGTCGCACGAGCAGGAACCGGTTGAAATAGCGCCCATCGTCCTCGATGATCAGGCTGCCGCAGACCGTCGTGTCGAAATCCCGCGCCGTCTCGCGCATCCACGTCACGGAACGACCATCCATGCCCTCTGCATGCGGTGCGGCATGCATCGTGAATCCGGTCGAGAACATTTCCGGCAGCACGACCAGGTCTGTCGTTTTCCAGTCCGCGCGAAGCAGGCTGGAGAAGTGTTCCAGGTTTTCCGCCGGTTCGTGCCAGTGCAGGTCGGATTGCACGACCATCACGTTCAGAGCTGGCATAGTTTCGCTGCCGCCTCCTCGAGAGTCGCGTCATCTTTCGCAAAACAAAATCGCAATTTTCGTCCGGGCGGCGGCTTTTCGCAAAATACCGACACCGGGATGGAGGCGACCCCGATCTCGCGCGTCAGCTTTTTGGCGTATGAGAGGTCCGGCTCGTCGGTGATCGCGGAATAGTCGAGAATCTGGAAGAAGGTTCCCTGCGCGGGGCGAAAGCGAAAGCGTGAGTCGTCAACGAGCGCACAGAACTTGTCGCGCTTGGCTTCGTAGAACTTCGGTAGTGTCTCGTAATGCTCCGGCGTCTTCGCCATGTAGTCGGCTATGGCGTGCTGGATCGGGGTTGCCACCGCAAACGTCGTGAACTGGTGAACCTTGCGAAATTCCGTGCTGAGAAAAGCCGGTGCAACGACGTAGCCTACCTTCCAGCCTGTCGCGTGATAGGTCTTGCCGAAAGAAGAGATTACGAACGATCGCTCCCAGAGTTCCTCGTGCCGCAGCAAGCTCTGGTGCGCAACCCCGTCGAAAACGATGTGTTCGTAAACCTCATCCGACACCAGGAAAATGGGCGTCTCCCGCAGCAGATCTGCAAGCCTGTTGAGGTCGTCCTCGCTCAGCACCGCCCCTGTCGGGTTCTGCGGAAAGTTGAGGATGATAAGGCGAGTCTTCTCGTTGATGGTGTCGTCAAGGCGTTCCCAGTCGATGCAAGACGAGGCGTCGGCCTCGATCAGAGGAACATGCCTTGTGCGACCGCCGGCGAGCGTAATCGAGGGCTCGTACGAGTCATACGCCGGATCGAAGACGATCACCTCGTCGCCCGGCCGTACCATCGCCTGGATCGTACTGAACAGCCCTTCGGTAGCGCCGGTGCACACCGTCACTTCCGCATGCTCATCGACGGCTCGGCCATACAGCCGCGATACCTTGCGGGCTATCTCCTGCCGCAGTGAAGGCACGCCCGGCATCGGCGCGTACTGGTTGGCGCCGTTGCGCAGATGATGATAGATCAGGCGCTTGAGCTCCGGGTCCGGCTCGAAACTCGGAAAACCCTGCGACAGGTTGATGGCGCCGCAGTCGGCGGCAAGCTGGCTCATAACGGTGAAGATGGTGGTGCCGACGTTCGGTAGCTTGCTGTGCAGCGGTCTCAGCATCCGACCTTTACGAGCCTTCATGCGAACGGTGGGGGTGACCATTCTTCCGGCAACGGTCCCTGGTCGTGAATGATCTCGCGATGGCCGCTCCAGGTGTTGATGATCGCCTCCGGAGTGCCGATGCCCGCGGCACGGGGGTCGCCGCAGGGACCGAACCAGTGGTTCTGTGGCGCCCCGGTAGTTCTGGCCCGCATTCCGCAATAGGTGGTGCCGTTGATCGTCGCAGCGAGTACGCGGTTCTGGAACTCGATGTCTGCGCTGACGATCGCGGCGGTAAGGTGTTGCGACATCCTCTCCAGCGACTGCAGCACCAGCGGCAGGTCTACGTCGCGGTACTCCACGACCACCTGGAACGGTCCAAACAGCTCCGTTGTCACCAGCTCGAAGTGCTCGCCGCAGAGGGCGTCAAGTGGTACCTGCACGGCCGTTGGTTCTATCGCGCCATAGCACTGTGGGATGGAATGATTTTTCAGGGGATTGCCGCCGAAGAGGAGCCTTGAGCCCTCTATGGATTTCACCGCGTCCACGTGAGCCAGCATGCTGTCGGTCGTCCAGCTGAGAACCGGCCCCAGCGTCAAATCGTCGAGCTTGCGCCGAGCAGCAAGCTGCGCGAGCTTCGGTAGCAGGTGCTGCGACCAGTTCTCGTGCACGAACAGGATGCTCTGGGCTGAACATTTCTGCCCGGTGGCGTTATAGGCGTCCTGGTCGCACTGCCAGGCCACGTAATCGAGCCACTGCGGGTCGTAGTCCGGGCCGATGACCTTCCAGTCGAAGCCGGCGTCTTCGAGCCTGACCGCCCCGTTGAACTGATCGGCTATGCGCTCCGCAACTTCGCTCGAGCCCGTGAACTGGACCAGTTTCAGGTCGCCCCGCGCCGCCTCCAGCAGCTTACCCATCTCGCTGCCCCGGCAGTGGATCAGGTCGACGTCATCCGCCGGCAGGCCGCAGTGGATCAGCAAGCGCAGGAACTGCTCGAATACGGCACTCACCTTCGAGTCGATCTTCACGAGCGGCTTGTTACCCATGAAAAGCGCGCCCATGACCTGCAGCGCCGGAATTTCCAGCGGGAAGTTGAACGGCGCGATGACCGCTACGGGCCCGAACGGCCAGCGATAGCCGCGCGACTCCTGCCCCGGATGGTCACCCGGATTGGAAAAGCCACGCGCGAGAAACCTGACCCCGTCTCCGGAAAAGTTCTCGAGGAACACGCGGGTGATCAGCACTTCCCCCTGGCACTGCTGCCAGCTTTTAGGCATGACACGCTGGATGAGCTTTGTAAAGTAGTCCTGCACAGCCTCCTGCGCCAGCAGCGCCGCCGCGGCTGCGCACACCTTGCCGAGCATCACGTAACGCTGTGGATTCTTCAGGGGGTTGTGCAGGCCGGTTTTCGGGCAGCGGCGGACGCTCTCGACGAAGTCGTGATGGTCCCGGGTATCGGGAACCTCGAGAAACAGCGCGCCGCTCATGGGATCCACCACGTCGTCGCGCGCCGCGTCGCCTGCCGCCCATTCACCATTCAGCAGGTTCTGCACCGTGCCAGGCGTTTCTGCCGTCATCCCTGAAAACGGGTCGAGCGTCGCGAATTGTGGAAGCTCGCTCATCAATCACTCCATTTTGCCGCGGCGATGGTTGCGTGGTCCGGCGGCCCGCAGGACAGGAGCGAAGAATAACAAGCTCCGCGCGCCTTTTCTCATTCGACTTGGGTCCCGCATTGCGATCCTGCAGGGCCGCCAAGTGCCTGTTTTGGCGCGAGTCGCGAATGCGCATTGAGTATGCCCACCGCTAAGGGGATAATTGCGCCCGGTCCGCGTCGGTTTCCCCGCGACGGTCAGCCGTGAACCCCGTCAGGCCCGGAAGGGAGCAGCGGCAGCGGTCACACCGGGTGCCGGGGAGGTGCTGGCGCGGGCCAACTGCTACCTTTTTTGAACCTCCTTCGCTTGTGCAGTGTGGCCGGCCATTGGTTACACTCTGAGTTCTTTTCAGTGCCGCTGCCCTATGAGCTATCTCGTTCTCGCCCGCAAATGGCGACCGAAGAACTTTCGCGAAACGGTAGGACAGGAACATGTCCTGAAGGCGCTGACGAACGCACTTGAAACAGAGCGGCTGCATCACGCCTACCTTTTTACCGGCACGCGTGGGGTCGGGAAGACGACGATCGCGCGCATCCTTGCGAAATCGCTCAACTGCGAGGCTGATGGCATCACAGCCGATCCCTGCGGCCAGTGCAGCGCCTGCCGGGAAATCGACGAAGGCCGCTTTGTCGACCTTATCGAAGTAGACGCTGCCTCGAAAACCAAGGTAGACGATACCCGTGAGTTACTGGATAACGTCCAGTACGCGCCGGCGCGGGGGCGCTTCAAGATCTACCTGATCGATGAAGTGCACATGCTCTCCCGGAGTTCGTTCAACGCTCTGCTCAAGACGCTGGAAGAGCCTCCGCCGCACGTTAAATTCCTGCTGGCAACGACCGACCCGCAGAAATTGCCGGCGACGGTCCTCTCGCGCTGCCTGCAGTTCAACCTGAAGCGCTTGACCCCGCGGTTGATTCGCGAGCGTCTCCAGTACATCTGCGGCGAGGAGGGCATTGCCGCCGATGTCGGCTCGCTCGCCCTGATCGCCCGCGCCGCCGACGGCAGCCTCCGTGATGCACTGAGCCTGCTCGACCAGGCCATAGCCTACTGCGGCGGCGAGCTGCAGCAGGAGTCAGTGGCTGCGATGCTCGGGACGATCGACCGGGAGCACGTGAGCGCCGTACTTGGCCTCCTGGCAAGCGGGGACGCACCAGGACTTATGAAGGCAATAGCAACCATCGATGAACAGTTCCCGGATTACGGGCGGCTGCTGGACGACCTCGCCCGCCTGTTGCAGCGGGTCGCGGTGTACCAGGCGGTAGGAGCGACAGACAGCGACGATGACATCGACGAAAGTGAGATTGCCGATATCGCCTCCCGGATGGCTGCCGAGGATGTGCAACTTTTCTACCAGACGGCCCTGATCGGCCGGCGGGACCTTGATCTGGCACCGGATCCCAGGAGCGGGGTCGAGATGACACTGCTCCGGATGCTGGCCTTCCTGCCGCAGCGAAGCACCGACGGCGCACCTCAATCCTCATCGGCGCCAGCGCGGCCACGGCCGTCGGCACCCGCTGCGCCAAAAGCCGGTAAGCTTAAGGTAGTGGAGCCGCCGCGGGCGAGGGGTGACTTCGCCGAGGTGCAACAGCCGGCAGACTGGGGAAAGGTTATCCAGGCACTGGGGCTGAGCGGAGCGAGCAAACTGCTCGCGGCAAACTGCGCGTGGCTTCGCCGCAACGAGGATACTGTGTACCTGGGACTCGACCGCCGTTCCGAGTCCCTGCTCACGCGATCGCGACAGCAGGCAATCGCCGATGCGCTTTCCGCAAAATTCGGGCAGGCGCTGAAGGTCGAAATCAGCGTAGCTGCGTCCGCAGGCGAAAGCGAGACGCCAATACAGGAGCAGGCCCGGCGTTCGGATGAAAGGCTGGAAGCGGCGCGCGAGTCGCTCGAGGCAGACCCTAACATCAAGGCCCTCCGGGACATGTTCGGAGCAGAGCTGAACCCGGATACGATCGAGCCCATTGACAGTGAACGCATCGGTTTCGAGCGTTCGGCAACGCGGGAGTAGAGCGATGAAAGGCGGTATAGGGCAGTTGATGAAACAAGCCCAGCAAATGCAGGCGGAAATGCAGAAAGCGCAGGAAGAAATGGCGCGAATGACCGTAACGGGTGAATCCGGCGGCGGCCTGGTAAAGATTACGATGACGTGCAAGCACGACGTGCAGTCGCTCGACATCGACCCGCCGCTCATGGGTGACGACAAGGAAATGCTCGAAGACCTTGTCGTGGCCGCATTCAATGACGCGCTGCGCAGGGTGGAGACGACCGTCAAGGACAAGTTTTCCGGAATGGCCGCGGGACTCAACCTGCCTCCGGGCATGAAGCTGCCGTTCTAGCGACTTTCATGTCTCGGATAGCTGGCTGCCTTGCGGACGGCGAATGCGGGCTAGTTCACCAGCCTCCATTGCGCTCTCACGCGTGGCGGGCTCCTACATAGATTCAGGGCCATCTTTTAAAGTGTCATTCTCACCGTTGCTGATTCGCCTGATCGAGGCGTTGCGTTGCATGCCGGGGGTCGGCCGAAAATCGGCGCAACGGATTGCCTTTCACCTGCTCGAGCGGGACAGGGAGGGGGCTTTACAGTTGTCGCAGGCGCTCGCCGCCGCGGTAGAAGGTATCGGGCATTGCAGTCGCTGCCGGATGTTCTCCGAACAGGAGCTGTGTGACATTTGCAGTTCCCCCGGCCGGGATGAAACCCTTCTTTGTGTAGTCGAGTCGCCGGCCGACGTCATGGCGGTAGAGGATGCGACGGGTTACAGAGGGCACTACTTCGTGCTGATGGGGCACCTGTCCCCCCTGGATGGCATAGGCCCGCAGGAACTGGGGCTGCAGAAACTCGAGGAGCGACTCGCCGGTGAGAATTTCCACGAGCTCATTATCGCAACCAATCCGACGGTTGAGGGTGATGCTACGGCTCACTACCTCGCGGACATGGCCGGCAGGCATGACGTGCCGGCGAGCCGGATCGCGCACGGCGTGCCGCTGGGGGGCGAACTCGAATACGTTGATGGCGGAACGCTGTCGCACGCTTTTTTCGGGCGTCGCGTCGTCGACTGAGTCACGGACCGTATGACCTGCGCATCCTTCGAGTGTGCAGTAACTGAAGGGAGGTAGAGGAGATGACCAGCAGCCCTGACTGCCTGTTCTGTAAAATCGTCGCCGGTAAGATAGACGCCGATGTCGTTTTCAAAAACGACAGCGTCATTGCGTTTCGCGACATCAATCCGCAAGCGCCGACACATGTCCTGATCATCCCGCGCAACCACGTCGCAACGATCAACGACCTCACCGAAAGTGAGGCTGGCGACGTCGGTCAGCTTTTCCTGGCCGCGAAGGAAATCTCCCGGACGGAGGGACTGGAAGAGCGGGGTTATCGCGTGGTCATGAACTGCATGGAAGGCGCCGGTCAATCCGTCTTTCACATCCACCTGCACCTGCTCGGGGGACGCCCCCTTCGGTGGCCACCGGGTTAGTCGACAGACTATCGGCTGAACCGCTCCGCAAGACGCTCGGCGCTGAACAGCAGTCGGCGGTAGCTCTCGTAGCGTCTCTCACTGATGAGCCCATCATCGACCTGCTTCTTCACGTTGCACGCCGGTTCCTGGAGATGGCGGCAGTTGCTGAACTTGCAGCCGAGGGCAGCCGCCCGGATCTCACGGTAGCCCTGCGCGACGTCAGCGGGATTGTCGATAGCCGGTGCGTAGTCCCTCACACCCGGGGAGTCTATGACGGCGCCGCCACCCGGGAGAGGCAGCAGTACGGAATTGACGGTGGTATGGCGGCCCTCACCGCTGGATGAAGACACGGCTGCTACCGGCCGTGCGCTGTCGCCGACCAGCACATTGATAAGGCTGGACTTCCCGACGCCGGACTGGCCTACGATGATCGCGGTGCGGTTGGCGAGGAAGAGGCGCAGGGGTTCAAGGTTGACCCTGTCTTTCGCGCTGCACCGCAGGGTCCTGTAGCCGATTCGGGCGTAGTCGGCAAGAGCATCATCCGAAGCCTGCCGGACAGGACCGGTGTCGATTTTGTTGAAAACAATCGCGACCGCGGCGTCGATGAGTTCGGCCGCGCAGATATACCGGTCCACGATGAACCAGTCCGGCGACGGGGAATCGGCGGTGACCACGACAAGGCCATCGAGATTCGCGGCGAGAACTTCAACTTTGCCACGAAGGTTCGGGCGTGTGAGCTCGTTGTCGCGTGGCAGGATCCGGGTAATCAGCCACTCGGGTTCTCCAGGGATAGGCTGCACTTCGACGCTGTCACCGCACACCGGCTGGATGGTTTTGCCTTTGACGCGGCCAACGCACTCGATGCCGTCGCCGAGCCGCAGCCCCATCCTGCGGCCGTAAGTGGCAACAACGAGGGCGATGCGGATTTCCGGCCGGGTCATTCGGTTGCTGCGGTGCTGCTCATGAGCAGCAGTATGACGCTACGTCGTGGCGCCTGCATCACCAGCGGCTGTTAGACTAAGGCGCGCGGTCCACCTTGCCCGCGGATCGCGGTACGTGAGGGAAAGGGATTCAATGAGCATGAGTGCAGCAACGCCATCACCACTGGCTTCCAACCTGGTCTGGATCGACCTGGAAATGACGGGACTGGATACCAGGACCGACGAGATTATCGAAATTGCAACCGTCGTAACCGACAAGAACCTGAACGAAATCGCCGAGGGTCCCGTGCTGGTCGTCCACCAGGACAGGGAAGTACTGGAAAAAATGGACGCCTGGAACACGAAGCAGCACGGCGAGTCGGGCTTGACGGAGCGGGTGTTGTCCAGTGAACTGACCGTCACGGATGCAGAGCGGCAAACCCTCGAGTTCCTGGGAAAGCACGCTCAGGCCGGAGCGTCACCGATGTGCGGCAACAGCATCTGCCAGGACCGTCGCTTCCTCGCCCGACAGATGCCGCTGCTGGAAGCCTTTTTCCACTACAGGAACCTGGACGTCAGCAGCCTGAAAATCCTCGCGCAGCTGTGGGCCCCCGCCGTTGCCAAGGGCTTCAACAAGGAATCGTCGCATCGCGCGCTCGATGACATCCGGGATTCTATCGCCGAGCTTCGCTACTACCGCGAGACGCTCTTCGCTTCTCAGGCGCTGCAGACGGAGTGAATGATCGTGCTGTCGGACTCACCCGCCTCGGAGCGAAACAAGCGTCCAATACTTGAAGTGCTGCGCGAAGAGTTTCGTGACGCGCGGCACATCCTCGAGATTGGCTCCGGTACGGGCCAACACGCTGTTTTCCTGGCATCGGAGCTTTCGCACCTTTCATGGCAGACGAGCGACCTGGCCGAGAATCACGATGTGATACGCGCGAGGCTCGCGCTGGGCGATCATCCTCGCATCAAGCCACCGTTGTTGCTTGACGTGGAAACTTTCGAACTGCCGGATGATCGAATCGCCGATATCGACGGCGTGTTCTCGGCGAATACGGCACATATTATGGGCATCCGGGCAGTGCAGCGCATGTTTGCGCTCGTGGGAGAAATCCTCCCTGACGGAGCCATCTTCTGTCTTTATGGACCGTTCAACTTCGACGGCGAGTTCAGCAGCGACAGCAACGCCCGGTTCGACGCATCACTTCGACAACGGAAACCGACCATGGGTATCCGCGATATCGCTGAGCTTGATCGCTTTGCGCGGGACGCGGGGTTGGTACGGGTCCGACTCTACGCAATGCCGGCGATGAACTACATTGCTGTATGGCAGAAAGTGGATTCGCACCGGCAGCACTCATGACCAGGCTTCAAGCAGCACCTGCGAGCCGGCTTCGGCTGCTGGTGCGGCTTTTCTGCTTGCCTTATAGTTGAGATCCTTGGGTGGGATGACTGAAATAATGATTAGACCGGTGGTACGACCTTATCTACTGTTGAGCGTATGCTTCCTGGCTGCCGGGGCAGCCAGTGCGGAACCCGCGTGGGTTAGCGACCAGATCGAAGTAACCCTTCGCACGGGACCGAGCACCTCGAACGCCATTACTCGCATGCTGCGCAGCGGCACGCAGATTGAAATTGTTGAGCGCGACGAAGACGCCGGTTATGCACGCGTGCGTACCTCGGCGGGTACGGAAGGCTGGGTGCTCACGCGCTACCTGATGAATGAACCGCCGGCGCGACAACAGCTGGAACGACTGACCAGCCAGCTCAACACGGCCACCACTGAAGGAAGCAGCCTCGGGTCTCAGCTGACCGCGATCAAATCACAGTACGACCAGGCAACCACAACGATCGCTTCCCTTGAGCGCGATAAGGCGACCTTGGAGAACGAGCTCAACGAGATCAGGCAAACCGCTGCCAACACGATCGAGATCGACCGCCAGAACAGGGACCTGCGCCAGCAACTCGCAGATGCCGAGATCAAGGTCAGCATCCTTCAACAGGAAAACGAATCCCTCTCGGGCCAGACCACGCGAAACTGGTT
>Ga0079224_100017669_pt1 | contig 10061 bp, 12 predicted proteins | sample Stecom2015_FD_80414 | JGI IMG/M metagenome (GOLD analysis project Ga0079224, IMG submission 80414) | Agricultural soil microbial communities from Utah to study Nitrogen management - Steer compost 2015 | ecosystem: Environmental > Terrestrial > Soil > Agricultural land | place: USA: Utah... | reverse complement strand
TGGGCGAAGTGCCGGAGCGGCGCGCAGTCCGGGCGCCGGGATTTTTCCCAATAGGGGCCGGCCAGGTGATTGGTCCAGGGGTGTTCCGCATCGTGTTGCAGGCAGGCCCGGAGAGCCTCGGCGGCAAAGGCCGAAGCGGCCTGGCTACCGTCCATGTGGCCGATGTGGATATGCGCCGCCAGTCCATGGCCCAGGCAGAAATCGGGATGGTCCCGGCGCAGGGGAGCCAATTCGGCTAGGGCTAAGGGGCCTTCGCCGGCCGCGGCCAAGCGGACAATTTTTAAGTAAGTCTCCCGGGCCGGGGCGGGCAGTTTCCTGATTTCCTCCGCGCCGGTGAATACGCGGCCTTCCGGCAGCTTCTTGACGTTCTCCGCCGCGAAAGGGGATTGGAGCCCAATGGACACGATTTGCGGCCTGAGGCTCACGGCGAGGAAAAAGCCGGCCGCCGCGCCCAGCCCGGCGGCCAGTATCACAATGGGCAGAAGGGGGCTTTTGCGGGGTTTCTCCATTGGGTTATTATAGAATACCCGGAGAGACCGATGCCGCAGGATTGATCGGAGGGGAAAACCCAGACCGGTCCACCCGGTGGACCGGCGGGTGCCTCAATTCTCCGAAACGAAGGGCATCAACTTGTCTTTGGATTCCTTGGAGCGCAGCAGTTTGCGGAGGGATTTGTTCTTGATCTGCCGCACCCGCTCCCGGGTCAGCTTCAATTCCTTACCGATTTCGTCGAGAGTGAATTCCCGGGAATAGTTGATGCCGTAGTACATGCGCAGCACTTTTTCCTCGCGCTCGGACATTTGCCCCAGCACCGAATCAATGACCCGGGAAAGCTCGGCCTTTTCATTGTCGGGCTCCTGATTGCCCTCATTGCCGAGCACGTCCATGAGGGTGGTGACCGGGTCGCGGCCGTCGCTTTCGGAACCCAGCGGGGCGTTCAGGGAAACGTCGGCGATTTTCTCCATGATCTCGGCGATTTCCTGCTCATAATCCAGGAATTCCGGCAAAGAAATGGTCTTTTCGTAGTCCCCGCCGTTCTGGACCAAAGCCTTTTTGAAGCGATTGACCATGGCCAGCTTGTTGGGAGGCACGCGCACGGCCCCGACCTGCTCGAACAGGGCCTTTTGGATGGATTGGCGTATCCACCATACGGCATAGGAGATGAATTTCACCTCGCGGGACGGGTCATAGCGTTTGGCCGCCTTGTACAACCCGAGATTGCCTTCGTTGATGAGTTCCAGAAGGGAGAGGCCCTTGCCTTGATAGCGGCGGGCGATGGAAACCACGAAACGGAGGTTGCCGAGAATGAGGCGGTGCATGGACTTGGAATCGCCGTTTTTGATCCGACCGACCAGATCCTTTTCCTCATCCGGCGTGATGATGGCATGCCGGTAAAGGTCCCGGAAATAAAGCTGTTCGTTCTGATCGACCAAAGCGTTGGCTCCGTTTCGAAAACTGTTGTCCTAATCTACAATTCTAAGTCGGTTCCCCTCAAGCCCTTGCCCGCCCTGCCGGCCTTCCTGCTCCGCCTGCCGGCTTTCCATTTTGGCGGGTGGAAGCGGCCCGGTCACTGGGGTGCGCCAGGTGTTGAGGCCCTATCCGGCCGGGGCTTGATTGCGCTGGGGGTCGATTTTTTTCAGATAATCGTAGCTGTAAATGCCGGTTTTATGGCCATCGTTCCAATGGATGGCCATGGCATAACGGCCAACGGAAACCAGGCGGGCGGGCTGGATATCCTGGGAAATACGGGAATCGTCCAGCATTTTCTCCCCGGTCCATTCGTTTACGCAAACCGCGCAAGGGCAGGAAGAACGCAAAAACCGGAAGGCGTATTCGGAAACGGAGCCGTCATTCCACCTTATCAGAAGGCGATCCTGATCCTTGCGGAAAATGCCGGTGGGAGCGTTTATCAGGGTCATGCCGTTTTCTCCACGGGAAGGGTATCCCAGGAATAGTCGAAATCCCCGAGAACGCCGGTTTGGGAGGCGCTCATGATCGACAATTGGGCCGCGATGGCGCCGGAGATATCCCGGTAGGCCTTGGCCGAAGCCGAATCCGGATTCTTTTCCACGATCGGTACGCCCGAGTCCCCTCCCACGGCCACATCGGGCTCCAGGGGGATTTCCCCCAGAAAGGGCAGGCCCAGGGAATCCGAAATGCGCCGCCCCCCACCCTGGCGGAAGATGTAATGCTTCTTTTCGCAATTGTCGCAGATGAAATAGCTCATGTTCTCGATGATGCCGAGCACGGGCACCGAGACCTTCTGGAACATTTTGAGGCCTTTTTTAGCGTCGAGCACGCTCACGTCCTGGGGCGTGGTCACGATGACGCCGCCGGAAAGCGGGGCGCTCTGGGTCAGGGTGAGTTGCACGTCCCCGGTTCCGGGAGGCATGTCGATGAGCAAATAGTCCAATTGGCCCCAAACCACGTTGTGGACAAAATTCTGGATCATCTGGGAGACCATGGGTCCACGCCAGATGACGGGCTTTTCTTCGTCGGCGAACATGGCCATGGAGACCACCTTGATGCCGTTCACAACCACGGGATGCAGCTTCTGATTGTCGTCCAGAACGGGGGCTTCCCGGACCTTGAACATCATGCTCGTGGAAGGGCCGTAAATGTCGGCGTCGAGCACCCCCACCTGGGCGCCGGTTTGGGCCAGGGCGACCGCCAGGTTCGCGGTCGCAGTGGATTTGCCCACCCCGCCCTTGCCCGAGGCCACGGCGATGACATGGCGCACGTCCTTGAGGAGATCGGTCTTTTTTGCGGATGCGGAACGGGTGACCTGGGCGGTCATGTTCACTTCCACGGAAGTGACCCCGGGAATGGCGTTGACCGCCTGATGAGCCTGGGCCTTGAGGTCCTCCTTGACCGGGCAGGCCGGCGTGGTCAATTGCACGTCGAATTTCACAGCACCGCCTTCGATGCGGAGGTTCTTGACGAATTCCAAATCAACGATGTCCCGGTGCAGGTCCGGATCCTGGACCACCCTCAGGGCATCCAATACTTGCTTTTCGGTGATTCCAGCCATGATTCGCGCCGCTTCCGTCTCTGTCCGCCGACTTGTGGAACCCATCCGGGCGGGAGGCCGCGGACAGCATCCGATGGGTGGTAAAATATAGCTTCTTGATTTTATCTTAGCCAAAAGAGCGAACTTTAGCGATTTTTGGCATGGGACCCGGCTTGGCATGGTCCATCGAAAGGAATATGGGAATGAGCATGGATCGTCAAATCGCCGTGGTGGGTCTCGGATACGTGGGGCTCCCCATCGCCGTCCATTTCGGGCGCGTCCAGAAGGTGATCGGCTTCGATGTCAATCCCAAGCGCATCGAAGAACTGCAGCGGAATATCGATCGCAACCACGATGTTCCCGCCGAGGATTTGGCCGGCACCTCCGTCGATTACACCATGGACGCCGCCCGCATCAAAGAAGCCGATTTCGTCGTCATCACCGTTCCCACCCCGGTGAACGATGCCAATCGCCCCGACCTCACTCCCCTCATCAAAGCTTCGACCACGGTGGGGCGCAACCTCAAAAAAGGCGCCATCGTCGTGTACGAGTCCACGGTCTATCCCGGCGCCACCGAAGAGGATTGCGTGCCCATCCTGGAAAAAGAGTCCGGCCTCAAATGCGGTACCGATTTCAAAGTGGGATATTCTCCGGAGCGCATCAATCCCGGCGACCATGAGCATACCTTCACGAAAATCACCAAGGTGGTTTCGGGCATGGATGCCGAGACACTGGAAATCGTGGCCGCCACCTACTCCAAGGTGATTACGGCCGGGGTGTACAAGGCCCCGTCCATCAAGGTGGCCGAAGCCGCTAAGGTCATCGAGAACACCCAGCGCGACCTCAACATCTCCCTCGTCAATGAATTGTCCATCATCTTCCATCGCTTCGGCATCGACACCAGCGACGTGCTGGCCGCGGCCGGGACCAAGTGGAATTTCCTCAAGTTCCAGCCCGGCCTGGTAGGCGGTCATTGCATCGGGGTGGACCCCTATTATCTCACCCATAAAGCCGAGAAAGTGGGGTACATCCCCCAGGTGATCCTCGCCGGCCGGCGCATCAACGACAGCATGGGCCGCTTCGTAGCGCGCGAAATGACCAAGGAATTGCTCAAGACCGGATTGGTGAATTTCCAAGGGGCCAAGCCCGTGGTGACCATTCTCGGCCTTACCTTCAAGGAGAACGTCTCGGACATCCGCAATACCCGGGTGGTGGACATCGTCAGCGAATTCGAAACCTTCGGATTCGAAGTGCAGGTGACCGACCCCATGGCCTATCCGGAAGAGGCCAAACATGAGTATGGTCTGGAAATCGTCCCGCCGGCAAAACTGAAGCCCGCCGTGGGGGTGGTCCTGGCCGTAGCCCATGAACCGTTCCGTAAAGAAGGCTGGGCCCTTCCCCTGAGGCTGCTCGAAGGCGGCAAAGGCGTGGTCGCCGACCTCAAGAACGTGCTGCCCCGGGAAAATACCCCGCCGAGCGTAGTGCTTTGGCGGCTCTGATTTCCTTTTCCCGATATTCGCCGCGTCCGCCCCTATCGGGTGATTCGGGTAATAGTTGATGCTTTCCCGGCAATTTATGAGACTTTAGATCATGCCCCAAGAAACTTTGCTCATCACCGGCGCCGCCGGCTTTATCGGCTCCCACCTCGCCCAGGTTTGCCTTTCCCATGGCCACAAGGTGGTGGGCATCGACAACTTGAACGATTACTACGACCCCACCCTCAAGCAGGCCCGGCTCGATCGCCTGCTCGCCCTTCCGGACTTCTCCTTTGAAAAGGCGAGCCTGGAGGACGCTGCCGCCGTGCGGCGCGTTTTCGACAGCCATAAGCCCGACCGGGTCGTGAACCTGGCCGCCCAGGCCGGCGTACGCTACAGCCTGGAAAACCCGCGCGCCTACATCGACGCCAATATCGTGGGGTTCCTGAACATCCTGGAGGCCTGCCGGGCCCACAAGGTCAAGCACCTTACCTACGCCTCCAGCAGTTCGGTTTACGGGGGCAATACCAAACTGCCTTTCTCCGTGCACGACAATGTGGACCATCCCCTAAGCCTGTACGCGGCCTCCAAAAAAGCCAACGAACTGATGGCCCATACCTACAGCCACCTCTATCGCATTCCCACCACGGGCCTGCGCTTCTTCACCGTGTACGGCCCCTGGGGCCGGCCCGACATGGCTCTGTTCCTGTTCACCAAGAACATCCTGGCGGGAAAGCCCATCGACGTTTTCAACGGCGGCCATCACAAGCGGGACTTCACCTATATCGACGACATCGTCGAGGGCGTGTACCGGGTCACCTTCCGCATTCCGGAGGAGAATCCGGCCTGGGATGCCGCCGATCCCGATCCTTCCACCTCTTCGGCTCCCTTCCGCGTTTACAACATCGGCAACAGCTCGCCGGTAGAGCTCATGCATTATATCCGCGTGCTTGAAGAAAAGTTGGGCAAAAAAGCGCAGTTGAACCTGCTTCCCTTGCAGCCCGGGGACGTGCCCTCTACGGAGGCCGACGTGGAGGATTTGGTTCGGGACGTGGGTTTCAAGCCTGACACCACCGTGGAAACCGGCATCGGGCGCTTCGTGGAATGGTATCGCGGATACTATAAGGTTTGACGCGATCGACTTCGAATCACCCCTGAATCCTATTCTGCAAAACGGCGTGATTCCTCTCCACGACCGCCCTGAATTCTCCTGAGACCGAAGCCAGGTCGACGATATCGACCCGGAATGGCAGGTCCGATTCTGCGAAGGATTCCCGCAGTTCCCAGACGGTTTGCCGGGCCAGCGGCCCCGGCCCTACCACGGCGAGATCCGGATCGGAAAAATCGAGATCGATTCTCATTGGAGGCGCGCTTCCAGCTTTTGCAGCAGCCCGGCCGCATCCATCACGAATTTAGCCGCGATCGCAAATACCTCCTCCGCTTTTGCCTCCTGATAGGTATGCACAGTCTCATTGCGGGCCCGATGGTATGCGAACCAAACTACCGGATCCTCAAGCAAACCCTTCTCGGCGGCCATCCGGTATAGCTCTTTCCGTTGGAGGATACCCACGTTTTCCACCCCTTCTTCCTGCTCCAAATAGCGCTTGAGAGCTTTCCAGGCGAGATCATATGTGAACTCGAAACGGTGGATGACCGAATCCCGGAGAAATTCGTTTTTGGGTTGGGATAAGGCGCGCCGCAAGGAATCCAATGCCTGCCGGAATGGATTGAGATGAATGGGCTTGAGGGGCGCCATAAAGGAAATATATCCCTCTCCGGGCAATAATGCCATGGATTGAGCCTTGTACCCGAGCCCCTGATTCAACATATCCGCATGGAATTTCTTTGGGTTGCGCGGAAATCAGGCTATTATATGGACATGGATTCCGACAACGCGCGCTTTCTCCGGCAGAGCCTGATTGAGCATTGCCGCAAAATGACTCCGCAAGATCGGGTACGGGCTTTCATCGAGCATTCTCGCCAGATGCGGATTATCCGGGCCGCTGGTGAAGCGCGCCGCAAAGCCTTGGAATTGAAGAAGAACTCACATGCCTGAAAAGCCCGACGCTTCAAATTCGGCGACACTACTCGATAAAGTCGGCCGGATCCTGGACTCCAACGGAATCCGTTGGGCCACGATCGGCGCGTTGGCCGTCGCCTACCACGGCATGGTCAGGGCCAGCCTGGATGCGGACGCGCTGATTTCGCTTAAGGGTTCGAAGGTGGATTTGGAAGGCATGGCCGCCCTTTTTTCCCGGGAAAATCTGGAGATCGAAACACGCATCGGCGATGATGGAGATCCGCTGGGTTTCGTCGTCCGCATCAAGGACGCCGCGGGCAATCAAGTGGATCTCATCGGGGGCATCCGCCGCCTTGATCCGGACTTTTTCCAGCGGGTCATCACGGATGAATTCGACTCATTGAGCCTTCATATCGCCTCTCCGGAGGATCTCATCGCACTGAAAATATTCGCGGGCGGGCCAAAGGATCTGGAAGACGCCCGGGGCGTATTGGACGTGCAAGGCTCCGGGATAGATAGGAACCTCCTGCTTACTCTGTGCCATCGTTTCGGGGCGGAAGAGGCAGCCCGCTGCGAAAACCTTTTGGCGGCCCGAGGCGCGCAAAGGGAATAAGCGGATGAGCCATGTCGTCCTGGACCGGGATGGGACCCTGATCCGGCATATCCCTTATCTGCACGACCCCTCGCAAGTGGAAATCCTACCCACCGTCAGGGAAGGCGTGGAAGCCCTGCTGCACGCCGGACATAAGCTTTACCTGCACACCAACCAATCAGGAATAGGCCGGGGACGATTCACCCTGGAACAAGCGTCGGCCTGCAACGAGGCGATGCTGCGGCTGCTGGGTCTGGGAATGGACCTGTTCCAGGACATGTGCATTTCCCCGGAGCGGCCCGACGAAGAGGTCCTGTACCGCAAGCCCTCGCCGAATTTCGGCTTGGAACTACTGGCGAAATACGGCATGGCCAAGAATGACCTGTACTACCTGGGGGACAATCTCACGGATCTGCTCACGGCCCGGAATATCGGATGCCGGGGGGCGGGAGTGGATACCGGCGGCCATGATTTGCGCCGCATGCTGCGGGACCAGGGGCTGGAGGGAGAGTATCCCGTGTTCGACCGCTTTATCGATGCGGCGGAATACGTAATCGCCGACGGGTGAGAATGAAGATTCAGGATGTTCGGACCGGCCCGAATCCACTTCCGCCGCCTAGCGCGCCGCCCATAAGGCGCCTACGTACATCTTGGCTGTCGCGAAGCAATTCCGCAAGGACCAAAGCCGGAGTAGGAAGGCTTTTTCCGATTTCCCATCCCTGAAGGGTACGCACCGAGGTCCGCATGACCTGGGCGAATTGGCCTTGGGACATGCCCAGCGGATGCCGGATGTCACGAAGTTTTTTTCCAGCATCCTTCTCTTTGCGGTATTCTTCGTAGGATTGATAAAACATCCGGCGGTTGCCGGCGGAATCCAATTCCCAGGTCCGCAGTTCGGCCTTGCCGGCCTGCCAGTCCTTGACGCTGTGAAGGCCTTTCTCCAGTAGCTCAAGGTGCTTCTTCTTTACGTTTTTCTTTATAGTCTTCTTAATGGCCTGCTTCATCCCCCGTCTCCTTTTATTCTCTCCACGATCTGCGCAAGAACCTTTTTCTCCTTCTCCGACAGGTCGCTTTTGTTTCTCTTCGCATATGAATTTACCCGGTTTGGGCAATCTCCAGGAGCACTTAAGGGTCTTCCCGAATGGAAGCCAACAGGTAATCCCTGCGCAACAGATCCCGATCCCCCGGCCGCTCCAGAAAGGGACCTACATCCCTTAGCAGGGCATTCCAATCCGCCGCCTCGGCCTTCGCCACCAAGACCGCCTTCCAATTCGAGGCCTTGATGCCTTCCCCTTCCGTCCCTTGTTCCAGCGAGGCATTTAGAAAAGGGAGATTCGGCTCCACGGGAGGATTGCGGGTGCGGTACCAAAGCAGGTCGTACCAATCGCGGCCTTTGGGATAACCGCGAGTCAGAAGCGCCCGGATTTTTCCCGCCATCAGGCAAGGCAAATCGTGATGACGGATCCCCATCAGGAAAAACCGGTTCACGATGCGCGTCTCCGTCTTTGCGCCAGCCGGCGGCCTGGTGTCGATTTCGAGCTTGATGGAAAGTTTCTGGGCCGGAAGCGCGGCCAGGCCGGCCTCCTTTAGGATTCCCCCCATCCGGAGCCAGACAGTCTGCACCACTTTGTCTTTCTTGATGGAGAGCGAAGGATCGAATCCCGCGAACCGTAAATCCCTTTCCAGCTTCCCCATCCATTTCTCCAAGTCGGAGCCCGCGGGGTTCTCCAGGGAGAAATCCAGGTCTTCCGAAAATCGGGCCAGGTCGAAAAGGAAGCGGAGAGCCGTCCCTCCGACAAAGGAGAGGTTTTCGAAGGCGCCGGCTTCGTGCAAGGAGCGCAAGGCGAACGCCTGCGCATATTCCCGGAGAAGGTTGAGCCTGCGGCCGGGATCCCCTTCCGCGGCTGAAATCGCCAAAGCCTCCTGCTTCATGTTTCCGCGCCTTCCCTTTCCGCAATCCTTTCCCAGGCTGCGACCGCGTCCCGGACCCTCGTCGGGTAACCCAGCGAATATTCCGCCAACTTTGATGGGTCCACCAGATCGAATCCCTGAAATCGCATTTCCTCCATGCGGTCATCCTTCCATTCCCCGGGTTCGAGATACCAGTGGTCCAATAGCGCCTTTTCGGGCTCCGCGATCCAAATGGCCGAACCGCCGGCTTCCCGCTTCGAGAAATTCCGGAACAAGTCCCCGCGAAGACTGGAATAAGCGAATTCACCCAAAGGATTGCTGAACCGGCGTGTTACCCGCGTAGTGACACTCGTGAAAAGGACGACCCGCTCAGGAATCAATCCGTAAAACCCTATGGCCCACAAACCGCTGAGATAGGATGGCCGGTACATCTCGTTCGCGACGGCCAAGGGGGAAAGCGGACGCTTTTGGAAGTCCGGGGAGAGAGCGTACAGACCCCGCCGCAAAGGGATAATGCGGCCCGCGTCTTTCCAACGATGCAGTTGCTGAACGACTTGCGGCTTGAGCTGGGCCAGAATCTGCCGGGCCAGGGTGAGGTCGAAGACCTCCAAAGGGGCGATTAGGCGATAAAAATCATCCCATTTCATTTACAATAATATACATAAAGGCTAATTTATGTAAATAGAATATCAAATGGATGGACGAATCCTCAAAAACCAGGTTGGGTTGAAAAGGAAGCCGAGCGCCCCGCTCAGGCGTAGTTTTCGGGGAAAAGCGCGCGTTCCACGCTTTCAATCAGGGCATGCAGGGCCAGCATGTGGACTTCCTGCACCCGCTCGGTGGTTTACTAGCGTCCAGCGAGTACATGGGTGCCGACGCCCTTGTGTTTGCGACCGGTCTAGCCCAGCAGCAACAGCACCCGCGTCGCCACACCATTAGCGGTTCCCAGCGGCCGGATCACACTGGCTGACTAGCCGCTGGTGCTGATGGCGACCAGATCGTCCCCGGGCCTGCCTCAAGACTCCACCCCGCGGGCGAAAACCTCGTCCCAGC
>Ga0079224_100017666_pt1 | contig 10061 bp, 7 predicted proteins | sample Stecom2015_FD_80414 | JGI IMG/M metagenome (GOLD analysis project Ga0079224, IMG submission 80414) | Agricultural soil microbial communities from Utah to study Nitrogen management - Steer compost 2015 | ecosystem: Environmental > Terrestrial > Soil > Agricultural land | place: USA: Utah... | reverse complement strand
TTAAATATAAAATACTTCCGTTTTCGTTGGTAAAACATTTTACGCCAACTTTCCTATTAAAAAGTACCATATAAAGTATAATTAGCTAAATTTGTCGGTTCAAGTAAGTCAATATGACAGAAAATCAATAAAGTCAACACTTTGGTAATCTATTTGACAACCAAAGCGAAACAAAATAAAAACAAATAATGTCAGCAGAAGGATTATTAGGAAAAATACTAAAAACATTTTTAGGAAGTAAAAAAGAAAGAGATATCAAAGAATTATCTCCAATAATTGAAAAAGTAGCCGCTATATTTCCCCAATTAAGCTCACTAAGCAATGATGAGTTAAGAGCAAAAACGCTTTATTTCAAAGAAAAAATTAAAGAAAAAACCAGTGGTGTTGAGCAACAGATAACTGAATTAAAGCAAAAAATTGATGAAGACGCTTCGTTATCTATTGTGGAGAAAGAGAAAATTTATGCTGAAATTGATGAACTAGATAAGCAAGTGCTTACCCTTATTGAAGAAGCCTTATTAGAAATTCAACCCGAAGCATTTGCCGTAATGAAAGAAACCGCTCGAAGATTTGCTCAAAACGAATCATTAGAAGTTACTGCAAGCCAAATGGATAGAGACATTGCTGCTTTAAAAGAGAATGTAGAAATTAATGGCGACAAAGCCATTTATTACAACTCTTGGTTGGCAGCCGGTTCTGAAATTACGTGGGACATGGTACACTACGATGTTCAGTTAATTGGAGGTTCGGTATTGCATCAGGGAAAAATTGCTGAAATGATGACCGGTGAAGGTAAAACACTTGTTGGAACACTTCCTGTTTATCTTAATGCACTAGCAGAAAGAGGTGTTCATTTGGTTACAGTGAATGATTATTTGGCAAAACGAGACAGTGAATGGATGGCTCCTTTGTTTGAGTTCCATGGGTTTACTGTTGATTGTATCGATAAACACCAACCTAATTCTCCTGAAAGAAGAAAAGCCTACCTTGCCGATATTACTTACGGAACCAACAATGAGTTTGGCTTCGATTATTTGAGGGACAACATGGCACGTTCTCCCGAGGATTTAGTACAGCGAAAACATCACTATGCTATTGTGGATGAGGTAGATTCTGTATTAATTGATGATGCCAGAACGCCTTTAATTATTTCAGGTCCAACACCCAAAGGTGATAAACACGAGTTCCATGAATTGAAACCAAGAGTAGAAAAACTAGTTGCTGCTCAAAAAACTTTTGTTACCAACGCTTTAGCTCAAGCAAAAAAATTATTATCGCCAGCCATTAACGATGAAAAACTAAGTAAAGAAGCTTTGGAAGAGGGTGGGATGGCACTTTTAAGAGCTCATAGAGGATTGCCAAAAAATAAAGCATTAATTAAGTTCTTAAGTGAACATGGCATAAAAGCTATCTTGCAAAAAACAGAAAACTTTTACATGCAAGAGCAAAACAAAAATATGCCTAAAGTGGATGCCGAATTGTTTTTTGTAATTGATGAAAAAACTAACTCTGTAGAACTTACCGACAAAGGTATTGACCTAATTACCGGAACAGGAGATGACCCTAACTTCTTTATCCTTCCGGACATTGGTAGTGAAGTAGCAAAAATTGAAAAAAACACTGCTTCCGAAAAAGAAAAACTTGCCGAAAAAGACAAAGTAATTCAAGATTATGCCGTAAAAGCCGAACGAGTTCATACCATCAACCAACTTTTAAAAGCGTATGCCATGTTCGAAAAAGATGTGGAATACGTAGTAATGGACAACAAAGTAAAAATTGTTGACGAACAAACAGGGCGTATTATGGATGGAAGACGTTATTCTGACGGACTTCACCAAGCTATAGAAGCCAAAGAAAATGTAAAAGTTGAAGCGGCTACCCAAACGTATGCTACCGTTACACTTCAGAACTACTTCCGTATGTACCATAAGCTTTCGGGTATGACGGGTACTGCCGAAACAGAATCTCAAGAATTTTGGGATATTTACAAATTAGATGTTGTAACTATTCCAACTAATAGACCTATCCAACGAAAAGACCACGAAGATTTAGTATATAAAACTACACGAGAAAAATACAATGCCATTATTGATGAAATTGTACACTTGGTAGGACAAAAAAGACCTGTACTGGTAGGAACTACTTCGGTAGAAATTTCTGAATTGTTAGGCAGAATGCTTAAAATGAAAGGTATTAAACATAATGTGTTAAATGCCAAACTCCACCAACGAGAAGCAGAAATTGTAGCTGAAGCTGGTAAACAAGGTGCTGTAACCATTGCGACCAATATGGCAGGTAGAGGTACTGATATTAAATTAGGGGAAGGTGTTAAAGAAGCCGGAGGTTTGGCAATTATAGGCACCGAAAGACATGATTCCAGAAGGGTGGACAGACAGCTTAGAGGTCGTTCAGGAAGACAAGGAGACCCCGGTTCTTCTCAGTTTTTTGTTTCGTTGGAGGATAATTTAATGCGTTTATTTAATTCTGAAAGAATCATTAAATTGATGGATAGAATGGGGATTGAAGAAGGTGAAGTTATCCAACATTCAATGGTAAGTAAGTCAATTGAAAGGGCACAGAAAAAAGTAGAAGAAAACAACTTTGGCATCCGTAAAAGATTGTTGGAGTACGATGATATTATGAACGCTCAACGTGAAGTTATTTATACCAAAAGAAGAAAGGCATTGTTTGGAGAGCGTTTAGGTGTAGAAATTTCTAACATGATTTATGATATTTCTGAAGCAATTGTGGAAGAAAACCAAGAAATGCGTGATTTTGAGAACTTCAAATTAGAACTTATTCGATATTTATCTATTGAAAGTCCGTTTGATGAAAAAGCCTTTTTGGAAGGTAATGCTCAAGAATTGGTTGAAGAAATTCACGAATTGGCTTATGATTTCTACAAAAGAAAATCGGATGCTTTGGCAGAAATGGCTTTCCCGGTAATTAAAGATGTTTATGAAAATCAGGGAGCTACTTACGAGAATATTTTAGTTCCTATTACCGATGGCATTAAAAGTTTAAATGTTCCTACTCCGTTAAAAAAAGCTTATGAAACGCATGGTCAAGAGTTAATTAAATCCATCGAAAAAGGTGTGATTTTAGCCATTATTGATGACAATTGGAAAGAACATTTAAGAGAAATGGATGATTTGAAACAATCTGTTCAAAATGCTGTACACGAGCAAAAAGATCCATTACTAATTTATAAGTTCGAAGCATTTAAATTGTTTCAAGGTGTTTTGCTAAAAATTAACAAAGAAATAGGTAGTTTCTTGATGAAATGCGGCTTACCCAAACCTAAAGACGGAGAAATAAAAGCGAAAGAAGCTCCCGAACCCACTAAATCAGATATGGATAAGTTACAAACCAGCCGACCTGATACGGTAAGCGGAAGTGGTCAGCCTCAAGAGCAAGAAAAACCTAAAGCACAACCTGTAAGAGTAGAAAAAAAAGTAGGTAGAAATGACTTGTGTCCTTGCGGAAGCGGAAAAAAATACAAGCAATGCCACGGAAAATTAGGCTAATATTCTTCCTCTTTTTAAGTTTTCCTTTTTTCTTGCACGCCCAAGAAAAGCAGGACAAAAAAAACTTTTTTTATGAAGGGGAATATGCTGCCGGAAAAATTATTCCTAATTTTTTTGACAACTTCCCAAAAAACACCATGCAAAATACGCTGAGCCTGTCTTTTGGCAACCGCATTAGCGATACTACTTCATGGGTTAAGCATTATCAATTTCCGGATATTGGCTTTAGCTTGAATTATTCTAATTTTGGTAATAATAAAATCTTTGGCAACCAAATTAGCTTAGCACGCTTTATTGCTTTTAATGTTTTTAGGAAAAGCAGCCACTTGTACCAGCTAAAATTGGGGTTGGGAATTTCTTATTTCGACCAAACTTACGATCCTATTAATAACCCTGAAAACATTATTGTTAGTGCTCCATTTACTTGGGATTTTAGAATTGCTTTACAGCGAGAAATCCTTTCAAAAGAAAAGTTTTCTTTAAAACTTGGTGTAGGTTTAGCTCACCAATCCAATAGTCATGTTAAACTCCCCAACAAAGGAATGAATTCCTTGCTACTAGGTATTTCTGGGCAATTTTTTGAACACCCAAAAATTCCCCGACCAACCATTAACAAAGCAGTTTCTTCATCAAAAGCATCATTTATTAAATTCCGATACGGTTTGGGGTATCACGAACAAAGCGAGAATGAAGGACCTGTTCAAGGAATTAATCAACCGGTACATTCTGCTTCATTAGGTTACGGCTATACTTTTAATCACCATGCTAAATTAAGTGCTGGTTTCACCTATCGTTTTTATCAACATTATTACAACGATTTATCTGCCAACAGAGGCGAAAAATTAAATGGCGACCCTACTTTACAAGCCTCTAATTTTATTTTGTTCATCAATAACGAATACCTTATGGGACACGTGGGATTAGATTTAGAACTGGAGTTTAATTTGTACAAGCCCTATTTTAATTACCACCATCCTTCAAAAGGTGTTATTTCCACTTTGAGGCAAATTTTATCTACTCGCAAGGGATTAAACTTGTATGCTAAAAACACCAACGCACTGCCGAAAAGCAATTTGTTTTTAGGTGTTTATGTGAATACCAACATGGGGATAGCCGATTTTTTAGAGTTTAGTGTAGGGTATAATCATAATTTTTAATACTCCTTACGCAGCAGCTAAAACAGCCACATAAATTTTGCAACCTAAAGCTTTTAAATCGGTTGCACAGGCTTCTATGGTAGCTCCGGTGGTTATTACATCATCCACTATCAGTACACTTTTGTTCTTTAACTTCTCCGGGTGATGTATGCCAAAAATGGAGTTTACATTTTCCCAACGGTCGTAACGTGCTTTTTTAGTTTGAGTTTGGGTATGTACTTTCCTGTAAACCGAATGTGTATCTAATGCTACGCCCATTGCGTCAGCAAGTCCTTTGGCTATCCATTCACTTTGGTTATATCCTCTAATTTTTTTCTTTTTAGGATGAAGTGGGATAGGAATAATGACATCAATATTTTGAAAAAAATCAGATTTTACCAGTTCGTAACCGAACCATTCTCCTGCTACTCTGCCAACTTCTTTATTACCTTTGTATTTAAGTTGATGTAACAAATGCTGCACTTTGCTTTTTTTACTGAATTGGTAAAAAGCAGTTGCCATCTCTACTTCTATTCTTCCCCAAAATATCTTACAAACGCTGTTATCTTTTAGGTGATGATAATTGGTTTTCGGTAAGTTTATTTGACATTGGGTACAAATAGTATTTTCGTGATGGAGCAAGGTATGATTACAAGCTGCACAAAGTTTAGGAAATATCAGGTTAAAAAAATCCTTAAGCATTTTAAAAAGGCTTAAACACTTGATTTTTTAATGAAATTACACAATTTAAACAACACTCTTGCCCCTACATTGGCATCCCAATCATGGTTACCCACTTCGTTTAAATCGAAACCAACAAGGTGTTTTTTGCTTCCTACTAATTTATTTATCAAGTAATTGACTTGTTCAAACTCAAATCCGCCCGGCACCGGGGTTCCTGTATTGGGGCAAAGCTTGGGGTCTAATGCATCAATATCATAACTGATATATACATTTTGCGGCAACGCACTAATGATATCTTCACAAATGCTATCCCATGTCTTTCCATTGAATTGCTGAGCTTTTATGTCCCAATCGAAAAAAGTAGTAATTCTACTGTTAGAATTGGTAATGTAATCTTTTTCATCCTGACAAACATCTCTAATTCCTACTTGTACTAATTTGGATACTTGTTTTAATTGAAGTGCATTATGTGCAATAGAAGCATGAGAAAACTCAAATCCTTCGTAAGCAATACGCAAATCGGCATGAGCATCAATTTGTAAAATTCCAAAATCATCGTATTTTTCTGCTAATGCTTGTATTAAACCTAATGGTGAATTATGGTCACCACCTAATACCGCCACTTTTTTGCCTTGCTGCAAATAATAAGTAGCTGTTTCTTTTACTTGCTTATTTATTTCTTCACAATAAGCATTTACAGAAGATAAAATCTCGTTGTCCTCTTCAGTTAATGCTTCTCCTTGTTCTAATTTAGTAATAATTTCAGAAGCAATTTTACCTACTTTGCGATGTTGTTTGGCTTCTTTTTTATTAACCGGCAACATATAAACCTTGTTTTCCCAAGCTTTATCTAAATTAATATCAAACAAATCTACTTGCAACGATGCTTCTACAATTCTTTGAGGTGCCTTAGCAGTACCTTTATTAAAAGAGCAGGTAATGTCTGTTGGAACAGGGATAATAATTAATTCGCTTTCATCTGCCGTGTAAGGCAAACCAAAAATATTTCCATTGGCAACACCAACATCATTAGGGTTAAAATCTGTCATAAGAAGTTAAAGTTTAGCTAGTTCATTTTTAAGGTGGGTAATCACATCAACTTCCACTATATCTACTCCATTTTTTGTGCCTAACAAATAAGAAACCCAATCTCCTAAATGAATTAAATACAAAGCACGTTGAAGCATTGTTTGTCCTTTGGAGTGTACTTCAATAATGGTGGAAGTATATTGTTGAAAAACGGTTTTATTAACATCAATTCGTTTTTTATTTCTATAATAATCGTCTTCATTTCTAAAAATAACCACTGCCAAATCTTCATTTTTATTAGTCCATCCTACCAGTTCATTGTGGTTCATCTCAGGAATTACATGATGCCAACATAGCATTTTAGAATTTTCGTTTATTTGTTGTCTAAAACGAACGGCAACTCCTTCGTAAGGAGCTGAAGTATAAATTACAGGGATTTTTTTGTAAAGTTTTTCAGTAATGGCATTTGCTTCTACTACTAAAGTTGCTTCATTATTATTAATCAAGTCAATAGCTTTGTTAAAATCGTTTGCGTAATTAGATGTAATAACCTTGTAATGATGTAATAATTGAAACAACCCGGGAAAAGCAAATCCAAAAGCAGCTCTTGGTGGGTGTCCACCCGGAATTAAAATATGGTTATAATTTTTTTCAATGGAAATAGCCGCTAATTTTCCTCCTGAAGTAATACAAGCAATGGTAGCATTTTTTTGCTCTGCTTGGGTTAACATTTCTAAGGTTTCTTCCGTGTTTCCCGAGTATGAACAAGCGATTACAAGCGTGTTTTCACCCACAAAATTGGGAATAAAATAATCTTTATTTACCACAATTGGGCAATTGGCATCATCGGAAACAATTTGACTGATAATAGTTGCTCCAATTCCAGAACCGCCTAATCCACAAATCAATACATTACTTATTGGTTTATTAGCAGCAGAAAGTGAAGTACTTTCATTAATTTCAAGTGCTTTTTTTAGATGTTGGGTAAAATCTTGTATCAATTGTTTCATGTGTTTATATTCATTTTATTAAATCGGCACATGTAACTCGCCAAAAATCATCCTTCAGTTTATTAAACTTTTAAGTATGGCTCGTTTCATCTGTAATATTTTATTTATTTTCTGCTGTCAGATGTTACTCCCTAATTAATCATCCTCTTGTAAGAGAACTCTTTTATATAGGTCGTTTATAACTTAACTTTATAATTAATTTATTAAACCTTTTAAAGAGATTTAATAAGCACGTTCGTTTTTGTTTTCAAAATAATTAATCAACGCTTTGTTTACTACCTTGTTTCCTCCGGGTGTTGGATAATTGCCTGTAAAATACCAATCTCCTTTATGGTTGGGACAGGCTGCATGCAATCCTTCTATGGTTTGAAAAACGATATCCACTTCAGCATTCATGTTTTCCGGAGTAAGTAATTCTGTTATCTTCTTAGATATTTTTTCAGCAGTAAAAGGAGCATAAATATCTTTCACATAATTTTTAATTTGTTCTTTTGGTAAATGTTGTTGTTCCACACATTTCTTATATACTTCCTCTAAAATATGATTTTGATTGGTATCTTTTAATAATGCAATCGCTGCCTGAAATGCAATAAAATCACCCAATTTTGCCATGTCTATCCCATAACAATCAGGATAACGTATTTGAGGAGCTGAGGAAACTACCACAATTTTTTTAGGGTTTAACCTGTCTAAAATTCGTAAGATACTTTGTTTTAATGTAGTTCCTCTAACAATAGAGTCGTCAATTATTACAAGATTGTCAGTAGGTTTTACAGAACCATAGGTGATGTCGTAAACATGGGTAACTAAGTCATTTCTATCGTCATCTTGAGTGATAAAAGTTCTTAGTTTCGCATCTTTTATAGCAATTTTTTCAATTCTATTTCTTAATGAAAGGATTTTACTGAGTTCTTCATCATTAAAATTATTTCCTAACGCAAGAATTTTTTGTTGCTTAATTTTATTTAACTCATCTTGCATCCCTTTCATCATTCCATAAAAAGAAACTTCAGCAGTATTTGGGATAAAAGAGAATACCGAATTTTTTAAATCGTTATCAATACTTTTTAATACTTGCGAACAAATATTTCTTCCGAGTTGTTTTCTCTCTTTGTAGATATCTATATCGCTTCCTCTGGAGAAATATATTCGTTCAAAAGAACAAGGCGTTTTTTCAAGTGGTTCCCTTACTAGTTTTTCAGAAATAGTACCATTTTTCTTTACAATAAGAGCATGTCCGGGTTGAATTTCTTTAATATCTTCTACTTTTACATTAAAAGCTGTTTGAATAGCAGGGCGTTCTGAAGTAATTACTACTACTTCATCATCTTTATAATAAAATGCCGGACGAATTCCTGAAGGATCTCTAAGAACAAAAGCATCACCATGACCTACCAAGCCTGCCATAGCATAACCTCCATCCCAATCTACTGCAGAGTTTTTAAGTATTTTTTGAATGTCCATTTCTTTTGCAATTAGTGCAGAAATTTCTTTTCTAGAATATCCTAAAGCTTTGTACCTATCAAATATTTCCTGATTTTCAACATCCAAAAAATGCCCTATTTTTTCCATTACGGTTACGGTATCGGATTTTTCTTTAGGATGTTGACCTATATCTACTAATATTTCAAATAATTCATCTACATTGGTAAGGTTAAAATTACCGGCAACTACTAAATTCTTAGTCATCCAATTGTTTTGTCTTAAAAAAGGGTGACAATTTTCAATAGAATTACCTCCATAAGTTCCGTAACGTAAGTGTCCTAAAAAAACCTCTCCTGTAAAAGGCACATGTTTTTTTAACCATTTCACATCCTTAATTTTATCAGGATGATTTTTATAAACTTTTCTAAACTTATTATTTACCTTATCAAAAATGTGCTTAATGGGCTGGCTATCGTTGGAGCGATAACGACTTATATATCTGTCCCCCGGTTCAACATCAAACTTTATATTCACTAATCCTGCTCCATCTTGTCCTCTGTTATGTTGTTTTTCCATCAATAAATACATTTTGTTTAATGCATACATTGATGTACCGTACTTTTCAATATAAAATTCAAGAGGTTTTAAAAGCCTAACAAAGGCAATTCCACATTCGTGTTTAATAGGATCACTCATTACCGAAACAGATATAAAAAGAAAAGTGCAAATTTATTAAGAATAAATTTAAGAACTGGTTACTAATTAAAATAATTCGATACTAGAATTTTTTAATTACGCATTACTTATTGTATCACAAATATCTTTCATCTCTTCTTGGGTAAAAGAGAGTTTGGGTTGAGAGAAATTAATATCTCCTACATGATTGATAGGTACTAAATGGATATGTGCATGAGGTACTTCCAATCCAATTACGGCAACACCTACTCGTTGACAAGGAATAGCATTTTCAATTTTAAGAGCTACTTTTTTTGCAAACAACCACATTTCAGCAAGTAATTCATCTTCAATGTTAAATATGTAATCTACTTCAGTTTTAGGAATAACAAGGGTATGCCCTTTTGCTATAGGAGAAATATCTAAAAAAGCTAAAAACTTTTCATTTTCAGCTACTTTATAAGCTGGTAATTCTCCGTTAATTATTTTGGTAAAAATGGAACTCATTATCTAGAAATTTCTATGACTTCAAATTTAACCGTACCTGTTGGTACTTTTATATCCACCACATCACC
>Ga0079224_100017665_pt1 | contig 10061 bp, 10 predicted proteins | sample Stecom2015_FD_80414 | JGI IMG/M metagenome (GOLD analysis project Ga0079224, IMG submission 80414) | Agricultural soil microbial communities from Utah to study Nitrogen management - Steer compost 2015 | ecosystem: Environmental > Terrestrial > Soil > Agricultural land | place: USA: Utah... | reverse complement strand
TCCATCGTCATCAACGAGGCCTTGAAGGGCGGCAAGTACGTGGTGTTTGAAGGCGCCCAGGGCACCATGCTGGACTTGGACCACGGCACCTATCCCTTTGTAACCTCCTCGTCGCCTACGGCGGGGGGCGCCTGCATCGGCGCCGGGGTGGGCCCGACCCACATCGACTACGTCATAGGCGTGGCCAAGGCCTACACCTCCCGGGTGGGTGACGGCCCCTTCCCCACGGAACTGCTGGACGACACGGGCGTATGGATCAGGGAGAAAGGCCGGGAATACGGCACCACCACGGGACGCCCCCGCCGCTGCGGCTGGCTGGACACCGTTGTTCTGCGCCACGCCGTCAGGGTGAGCGGGCTGGACGCCCTGGCCATGGTCCACTTGGACACCCTGGGCGGCCTGGAGACGGTCCGGGTGGCCGCCGCTTACGAATATGAAGGGCAAATTTTGACGGAAATGCCCCGGAACGTCCGGGTGCTGTCCCAGTGCCGCCCCGTCTACGAGGACCTGCCGGGCTGGGACGACGAGACCATGAAAGGAGTCACCACCTTCGAGGACCTGCCGCCAGAGGCCAAGGCCTATGTGGCTAGGGTGGAGGAACTGGTGGGCGTGCCCGTGCACCTGCTGTCCATCGGCCCCGACCGGTCCCAGACCATCGTGCGCCAGGACATCTTTGCCGCCGCCGGCCGCCGGCGCCTCGGTTGACTCCTGCGAGGCCTGTTGGTACACTCATATTTGCATGTTTGGAGGCGTGGTGTAGCCAGGTTAACATACCGGTCTGTCACACCGGAGATCGCGGGTTCAAATCCCGTCGCCTCCGCAAAAACAAAAATTTGGACGGCCCGGCGCAAGTCCCGCCGGGCCGTCTTGTCGTCTTGCCGATTTTTCGCTGTCGACCTGTCGATTGGTCGTGCCGGCATGTCGATGGGTGCCGGTCGGCTCCAGGCGGCCGCAGCCCTCAGGCCAGGTGACCGATGAGCAGGGCCAGCAAGGCCATGACGCCGGTCATGATCAGCGTGCGCTTGTTCCCGCCCGGCCGCGGGCGCAGGGCCATAAAAGCGTGGGCCAAGGCGCCCACCCCCAGGAGAATATGGGCCCAGCCCAGCCAGCCGGCGGCCGGCCGCAGGCCCCGCAGCCAAAGAGCAATGCCTGTCAGCACCACCACGGCCAGCACCACGGCCGCCACCAGGGCCAGCCGGTTCCCCCGGGTCGCCTCGGGGCGCCCGCTCATCACCACGCCGGCCACCACCGCCAGCAAACCGATCAAGGCCAACGTACCGTGGACATCGGTCATATCACGACTGCCTCCTGTACCGCCCCTACGGCTGGGTGGTCAACAAGTCCCAGGACGACAACAGTTCCAGCACCCCGGCCGAGGCCAGGCCGAACAACACTCCCGCCAGGAACACGCCCAGCCCCATGCCCATGGCGACCCGCACGATAGGCAGGCCCAGGACTTGGCCCACCAGCGCGCCGGTCCAGAGGCCGGTGCCGGGGATGGGAATGGCCACCATCAAGCCGATGCCGAGCCAGCCGAAGCGCACCGCCAACTGGCTCCGCTTGCGGGCGTTCTCGTCGCACCAGGCAAAAAACCGGCCCAAAAAATCAACGTAGCGGGAAACCCGTCGCAGACCCCACAACAAGCCTAAAATAAGCGGAACCTGCACCAAGTTTCCCGCTATCCCCGCGATGGTCGCCACAACAGGGTGCAAGCCGTTGGCAACACCGTAGGGAATGCCGACGCGCAGCTCCAGCAGCGGTATCGCCGACAGCAGCATCGTGTACAAAATAGTGCCTAACAGCTTAACCAGAGCAGGTTGACCTCCTCAGGCCCGCGGTGCCTGCAGCTTGCCCTGCCGGCCCCCCGTCAGGCAGGCGGCACGGCTTGCCGGATCCGGCGGCGGGGTCTTGAGGGGAGCAGATTCAACCAATGGCTGCCCGGGCGGCGGCTACAGCACTGTCGTAATCAGGATGCTCGCCCACCTGGGGCACATATTGGCTATAAACAACGCGGCCTTCAGGATTGACAACGAACACGGCCCGGGACAGCAGGCGCACTTCATCAATCAAGGTGCCCCAGTTCTGGCCGAAGGAGGCTTCCCGATGGTCCGACAAGACCGTCACCCGGTCCACGTTGGCGGCGCCGCACCAACGCTTTTGTGCAAAGGGCAGGTCCATACTGATGGTCAGAATCTGTACCTGGTCCCCGAACTCTCCGGCGATTTCGTTGAAACGGCGCGTTTCGGCGTCGCACACACCGGTGTCAAGGGAAGGAACCGAGGCGATGATCAAGGTCTTGCCCTTGAAATCGTCCAGAGTGCGGGTTTGCAGGCTTTGGTCGATCACCCGGAAGTCGGGCGCCATGTCCCCAGGCTCTACGGCCGAGCCGGCCAGGGCCACATCGCGCCCGCCAAATACCGTTGTACGCGCACCAGCCATGAAGCATGCCCTCCTTTGCCCCAATACAAATTCGGCCCGGGCGTCACTGCTGGCTCCGCCCGTGACTGCCAAGGCCAAGCATAACACATATAATACGTCGCCAGATTGGCCCAGCCCTCCTGGACTGACTCATCCTCCCGGTCCCGCAGCCGGTGCCGGTTCAACCCTGCGGGCCCGGATCAAAAAGCCCGTGTGGGCCACCATCCGGTGAGCGGGGCGGACGCTGTTGGGCGCCACTTCCCACGGGCGCTGCAGCGTCTCCGTCGTCTCAACGAAGGTAAAGTGAGGATCCTCCTGGAGGGCCCGGACCAGTTCGTAAACCTGCAGTGCCGTGGGCAGCCATGCCATGAAGACGCCTCCCGGCCGGAGGGCCTTGACGGCGTGGGGCAAAACCCTGGCAGGCTCGGGCACGTCCAGGAAAATGGTGTCCAAATCTTCATCCACTATGCTTTCGTAGATGTTGTGCAGCCGCACCGTGTGGCGGGCGCCGCTGCTGCCCAGCCGCTCCCGGGCCGTGGCCAGGTTGCGCAGGGCCAGCCGGGCGAATTCCTCCCGGATTTCATAGGAAATGAGATGGCCGGAGGGGCCCAAATGATGCAGCAGGGTGGTGGCCAGGGATCCGGACCCGATGCCCGCCTCCAAAATCTTGGCGCCGGGATGAAGGTTGGCCTTGAGCAAGATGAGGCCCAAATCTTTGGCGAACAGAATTTGGGTGCGCCGCGGCAGGCGCAGCAGGTGATCTTCCAAGGTAGGCCGGAGGCAGATGAACTGGCCCCCCAGGTTGGTGGCCACCCGGGCGCCGTCGCCCAAGCCGATGATGGCGTCGTGTTTGACCAATCCGCTTTTCTGGGTCTGGAAGGTGGCGCCCGGCCTCAAATTGACTTCATATATCCGGTCGGTGGCAGGGTCCAGCAACAGGACTGCATCACCGGGAGCAAAAGGCTGCCCTTGACGGCCGGGGGCCACTGGAGGAGTGGTGTGGCTATAATTTTCCATCAGCGCCAAAGTATCACCGGCGCTGAACCAGTGTCAAGGAAAGCCGGCGCCCCTGCCCGGCCGGGTTCACGGGGTCAGTACCGGCAGCACCCAGCGCCCCAGGAAGTACAAGATGGCCACCACGATGACCACAAAGGAAAAGTACTTGATGGCCGCATAGGCCACCAGGGACGAGCCGGACGCTTCCCGGGCCAAGATCTGTTCCTCCTGGACCCGTTCCCGCTCACGGCGATCCTCGGCCACGCCTTCACCCCCTGAAGCAGGCAAATCCCTTGCCTCAAGGAAAGTGATTCCCCGTCAACCCCTGATTTATCCAGGCCGGGCCGCTGTCAGGCAGCCTCCTTATCCCAGCCTTGGGGAATCCGGCCAGCGCCCGCCATGCTCAACCCCAGGAATTGTGCTTATTTCCTTGCCCAAGGGGAAAAAGGAAGCCTTAAGCCCAGCTCAAGGGCTTATTCCAAGGATTTTGCCCGGACTTGCCCGGTGAGCCGGGAAAATAAGCCCATCCAGTGGGCTTTGCCTGCCCCGGAGACGAGGAAACAGAAGGCATAAGCCCATTCACAGGGCTAATGGTATCCGCCGGGGATCAGCACCGGCCGGACCGCGGCACCCCTGCAGCCACCGTTTTTGGCCCGGGCGATATGTTGTATAATAAAATCTGCCTTGCACCACTGCTGGCGTAGCTCAGTAGGTAGAGCAGCTCACTCGTAATGAGCAGGTCGTCGGTTCGAATCCGACCGCCAGCTCAAGCACCGGCTCCGGTGCAAAGCCCCGGCCCCCAAGGGGTTCGGGGCTTTTGCCTTTCATGGCGACCCTCCTGGCAGGAGGCGGCAGCCCTGCCTGGGCCGGGATGCCTATGCAATCTCAGGCAGGATTTTTGACTTTCGCCACGAAACCCACCTGAGGTTTTGCCTCTCCGTGTCCGGGTGGCGCGGGGAATCTTTCATGGCCCCCATGGCATACATGCCTAAGTAGCCAATACTCAGGCGTTGGCTCTCCGGGGCCGCCGTGGGTTGTTGGACATGCCCCGCACGTCCGGGGCTGAAACACATAAAAAGAACCAGGCACAGACACAGAGGTCCGCCAAGGGGGGATCGCCATGTCCTCAGACGGTCCGCGGCGCTGGCTGCGGCCCGTCCTGGGCGCCATAGCAGGTTCGTTGCTGTTCTTGGTGGGTTATATAAGTGCCGCTCCCGGTCTTGCTTATCGATCAGAGCCGCGTTTCGCGGTGTTGTATGACGTTGTGGTGGACGGCCAGCGGATCGGTCGAATCTCAGACCCAGAGATGGCACCCAAGGTACTGGCCAAAATCCTGGAGACTGCTTCTTCCGAACAAGGAATGCCGGTAACGGCGAAAGAAAGCGTAGAAGTCAGCCAGGTCAACGCTGTCGCAGATTCCCAGATTCTTAACGAGTCCCAACTGCAGGCCCGCTTAAAGGATGCATTGACCCTCAACATGTACGCCGTGGCCCTTCGGGTCAACGGCAACGACGCCGTGTACCTTCCCGACCGGCAGATGGCCGAGGCTCTCCTGGAAAAGTTGGAAGAGCACTTCAGGCAAGAACTTGTCGCCGGCCGCTTCCCCGCTCCGGGCTCAGGCCGCATCGATGAGGACGTCCGCATCCAGTCGGTGGCGGTGTCCCAAAACGTCGAGATCGTCGAAACGGCCGCTGCGCCCGGGGATATCGCCCATACCGTGGACCACGCCATGACCATCCTGCTCAGGGGCACCGACGAGATAAAGACCCATACGGTGCAGCAGGGCGAATCCTTCTGGACCATCGCCAGCCAAAACAGGATGTCCTTCGACGAATTGGTGGCCGCCAACCCCCACATCCCTAATCCCGAGCGGATTCAAATCGGCGACCAGTTGAACCTGGTGGTGCCCACTCCCCGCATCACCGTGGTCAGCGAGGAAATTCGGGAGTATAAGAAGACCATTCCTTTCTCCACCCAATACGTCTATGACGAAAGCATGTGGCCTTGGGAGACCAGGGTCCAGCAGCCCGGGCGCTCGGGCCTGGCCGAAGTCACCGAGCGGATCGTCCGGGAGAACGGCTACATAGTGGCCCAGGAAATCATCTCCGAGCGGGTGCTGGAGGCTGAACAGACCCAGGTGGTCGTCCGGGGCAGCAAGCAGACCCCCGACTCGGGCACCGGCCAGCTTATCTGGCCCTTGAACACCGGCAAGATCTCTTCCCGCTTCGGCTGGCGCAGGGGCCGCCTCCACGGCGGTGTAGACATCGCCGCCCCCAAGGGCACGCCCGTTATGGCCGCCGACAGCGGCATCGTCAAGGAAGCGGGGGTCCGGGGCGCCTTCGGCCAGCTGGTCACCATCGACCACGGCGGCGGCAAGCTGGTTACCTTGTACGCCCATCTGTCCAGCATCCACACCAAGGTGGGCGCCCGGGTGGAAAAGGGCGAGGTCATCGGCCTGGTGGGCTGCACCGGCCGCTGCACCGGCTCCCACCTCCACTTCGAGGTGCACGAGAACGGCCGGCGCGTCGACCCCTTGCTGTTCTACAGCCGGTAAGCAAGGCTTAACAGCGACAACCGAGACAACCTAAAACCCCTCGGCGGGGAGATGGTGGACAACCATCTCCCCGTTGCTTTTGCCTGGCCCGCCAAACTTTCCCGGCAGGTTCCCGCCGGCCTTGATACGAAGACCCCTTCCGACTCCGAGAGGATTTCCCAACCCATGGCCAGAGGCGGAACCGGCAGGCAATCGGGAACTTTTTTGGCGCGGCTATTGGCCCCGTGGCTGGCCGGCCTCGTCGTCTCGTTGGGGATCCTGGCCTTCGCCGGGGCGGTGGTCCAGTGGCGAGCCCGGGCCGGCTACGGACCTGCCGCCGCGGGGCCCCTATTGCGGCTCGCCCAGTACACATACGGCCGCCAACTGTCCTATTATCGAGGACGGGCCCCTTGGTGGCCGGATCAGGAACCCGTCACCATCACCGGCCGTCGAATCCAGGTGCAGGCGCCGGCGGGAGCCGAAGCCGCGGCCCGGCGGGCGGCCCAAGAGGCCCAACGCATGCTGCCGGCCGTTGAAGCCCTGCTGCTGGACGAGGACGGTGAATTGCCGGCGGCGCTGCTTCACCTCCACGAGGACTTGACCCCCTTCGTGGGCGCCGCCGCCCACCGGGGTCCGCTGCCCGGAGGTGTGTACCACCGGGGCCACATCCATTTGGCCATGGGTCCCGGCGCCATGCCCGTGGTCCACGAACTGGCCCACTGGGTGCTGGACGTCTACACCCTAGGCAACTACCCCACCTGGTTCAGCGAGGGCCTGGCCCAGTGGGTGGACGAAAAATTGACGGGCGCGCCGCCGCCCGGGGCCTGGGATGAACCGTATAATCTCTACCAACTGGAGCGGCATTTCGACCACCTGCCCGATCCGGGGCAGGCCTACCGCCAATCCCTCCAGTTGGTCCGCTGCATTGCAGCGGCCGCCGGCGACGATCTGCAGCCGCTGCTGGCGGGGCTGGCCCGGGGCCTTCCTTTCTACAGCGCCCTGGCCGAAGCCGTCGGCCTGACCCGGTCCGACCTGGAGCGGTGCCTGGCCGCGCCTGTCCCGCCGCCCCATCTGAAGGAATCTGCAGCGCCATAAGGGAAGTAGCCTTGCCAAAAGGGAGGGGGGAACCCCGGTATGGCGGAAAAGATTCTCGTCGTCGACGACGAGCGGCCCATTGCCGACATATTGAAGTTCAACCTGGAACGGGCCGGCTACCAAGTGGAAACGGCCTACGACGGTGACGAAGCCCTGCAGGTCGCCCTGGCCGACCTCCCCGACCTTATCATCTTGGACATCATGCTGCCGGGTAAGGACGGCTTCGAGGTGTGCCGGGAAATACGCCGACGCTCCGCGGTGCCCATCATCATGCTGACGGCCAAGGAGGCCGAGACCGACAAGATCCAAGGCTTGGACGAGGGCGCCGACGACTACGTGACCAAGCCCTTCAGCCCCGCCGAGGTGGTGGCCCGGGTGCGGGCCCTGCTGCGCCGGAGCCAGGGCAGCATGAGCGTCAACAACGCCGCCGACCACATCTACTGCGGGCACCTGACCATCGACCTGAAGGGGCACCAGGTGCTCAAGGGCGAGCAGCAGATCGAATTGACCACCCGGGAGTTCGAGTTGCTCAAGTACCTGGCCCAGCATCCCGGGCAGGTTTTCAGCCGGGAAACCCTTTTGGAAGACGTATGGGGCTACCGGTACCATGGGGATATCCGCACCGTGGACGTGACCATCCGCCGGCTCCGGGAAAAGATCGAAGAGCATCCCGGCGACCCGCGTTTCATTCTCACCAAGCGAGGAGCGGGCTACTACTTCCGCAAGTTCTGACCGGCCCGCCGGCAGACGCCGGGTCTGGGGCGGCGGCCGAGGTTCCGCGCACCCCTGCCCAGGGGCCGGCCGTTCCGTAGGGCTCCGCCGGGGGGTACGCCGTGCGCAGCATCCAAGCCAGAATGGTCATCGCCTTCCTGCTTCTCATACTCCTGGCCATGCAGTTCATCGGCGCCTTCTTGCTGCGGGACTTGGAGTCCTATTACCTGAACACCGGCCTGCAGCAGCGGCTGGGCGACGCCGGGCAGCTGGCCCGGGAGGCCGCCCAGTTCTTCGCCGCCGGCCCCGACCAACTGGACCGGCGGGGCCTGGAGCAGTTGATGGCCGGCAAGCAAGGGGCCAACCTCCTGGCCGTGGTTCTGGACCGCCAGGGGATCGTGCTGGCCGCCACCGACTTCACTTTGGTGGGCCAGCGCTTCGTCCTAGATGTGGTTCTGGACGTCTTGGAGACCGCTGCCGAAAGCTCGGGCACCCGGCCGGTACCCGGCAGCGATGAAATCCGGGTGTTCGGCGCCGCCCCCATCGCCGTGGACGACACCATCGTAGGCCTGGCCTATGTGGAAGGCGACCTGACCGGCGTCTACGAAACCTTGGCCCAGGTGCGCCAGCGGCTGTGGACGGCCACCTCCGTGGCCCTCCTGGTCACCGGCGTCCTGGTGTTCTTTGTCGCCCGCACCATCACCGGCCCCATCCAAACCATTACCCAGCGGGCTGCGGCCATGGCGGCCGGCCGCTTCGACCAGCCCATCGAAATCCGCTCCCAAGACGAGGTGGGCCGGTTGGCGGGCATGTTCAACCACATGGCGGAGCGCCTCCGGGACACCTTGACGGAAATGGCCGACGAAAAGCGAAAAGTGGAGGCCATCGTCTCCCACATGGCCGACGGCGTCCTGGCGGTGGACGCCGAAGGACGCCTGCTGTTCATCAACCCCGCCGCCCGGGCCATGCTGGCGGTGGCCGAGCCCGAAGAAGCCCTCATCGGCCGCCACCCCAAGGAGATCTGGGCCGACCTGCCCATCGGCGACACTCTGGCCCGGGTGCTGGCAGGGGACGACTCCGATCAATGGCCGTCCGCCACTGACGAAGGCCTGCACTTGACCTTGGGCGACCGGGTGCTGCGGGCCTCCGTCGCCCCCATCCGCCGCACCGAGGGCACCCCGGGCACCGGCGGCCAGGGCACCACCGTAGGCGCCGTCTGGGTCATGCACGACGTGACCGAATTCGCCGAACTGGATCGGATGCGCAAGGAATTTGTCGCCAACGTTTCCCACGAACTGCGGACGCCCCTGACCACCATCAAATCCTACGTGGAAACATTGCTCCACGAGGATATGCCCGACGGCGAGATGCAGCGGCAGTTCCTGCGGGTGGTGGATGCCGAGGCCGACCGCATGAGCCGCCTGGTCCAAGACCTGCTCCAACTCTCCCAACTGGACTACCGCCGGGTGCAGTGGGATCTGGAGTACATCCGCCTCTCGGAACTGGTGGACCAGGCCTACCGCAAGCTCCAGGCCCAGGCCGAAGCCAAGGACCTGCGCTGGGAGCACCGGCACCCCGACGACGAGCCCTTGGTTTACGTGGATCCCGATCGGATCCAGCAGGTCATCTTGAACCTTCTCTCCAACGCCATCGAGTTCACGCCCCCGGGCGGGTCCATCACCGTGACCGTGGGCCGGGACAAGGGCCATCTGCGGGTGGCCGTCTCCGACACGGGCATCGGCATCCCCGCCGAGGACCTGCCCCGCATCTTCGACCGGTTCTACCGGGTGGACAAGGCCCGGGCCCGCACCTTGGGGGGCACCGGCCTGGGGCTGGCTATTGCCCGGGAAATAATCGCCGCCCACGGCGGGCAAATGGGCATTGAATCGGTGGAAGGGCAAGGCACCACCGTCTGGTTCACCGTCCCCCACGGGGAGGAGGCCGGCCGGTGGAAAGACTGAAAAGCCTCCTCCTGGCCGCCATGGTGGCGCTGAGCCTGTTCCTCAGCGCCCAGTTGTGGCTTTCCCATCCCTCCACCCAGGTGGGCCGCCCCGTGCAGGCCTTCTATATAAGTTCCGAAGCCCAGGCCCTGGAAGACTGGCGCACCCTGGTCATGCCCCGCTTCGCCGTCGTCCATGCGGGGAACGGCATCCACCGCCGGGCCCCCGCTGAAGCCATGGAGCCCATATGGGCCGCCGTAGCGGCAGCGGCCTCCCAGGTTGATCCCCAGGCCATGTCCCCCCTGACGGCTGACGAAATGATGGCCCTGCGCCAGGGCCGGCAGGGTGGCGGCGGCGTGGAAGTGCCC
>Ga0079224_100017664_pt1 | contig 10061 bp, 8 predicted proteins | sample Stecom2015_FD_80414 | JGI IMG/M metagenome (GOLD analysis project Ga0079224, IMG submission 80414) | Agricultural soil microbial communities from Utah to study Nitrogen management - Steer compost 2015 | ecosystem: Environmental > Terrestrial > Soil > Agricultural land | place: USA: Utah... | reverse complement strand
GCATGTTCCCGTCTCGATCTATCTCGTCAATGGCATCAAGCTCCAGGGCCAGATCGAATCCTTCGATCAATACGTCGTGCTGTTGCGCAATACCGTGACCCAGATGGTCTACAAGCACGCCATCTCCACCGTGGTGCCCGGCCGGCCGGTCCAGTTCCAACCCGAGAACACCGAAAGCTGACCCAATCGTCCAACGAATCACGCTGCCTGCTGGTACGGGTAGCCCTCGGTCCGGCAGTTCCTGACGAGCGGGAGCTCGACGAGCTCGCCGCCCTGGCCGAATCGGCCGGTTTCACCGTGGTCGGGCGACGCGTGTGCCGTCGCCCCCGGCCGGATGCGGCCCTGTACATCGGCGCCGGCAAGGCCGACGAGATCGCGGAACAGCTGCGCGAGGCCGACGCCGGCGTGGTGATCTTCGACCATGAGCTGAGCGCGGTCCAGCAGCGCAACCTCGGCGAGCGCTGGGGGGTGCCGGTGCTCGACCGCACCGAGCTCATCCTCGACATTTTCGGGCGGCGTGCCCGCAGCCACGAGGGCAAGCTGCAGGTGGAGCTCGCGCGCCTGGAGCACCTGTCCGCGCGGCTCGTCCGGGGCTGGACCCACCTCGAGCGACAGCGGGGCGGGATCGGCGTGCGCGGCGGCCCGGGCGAGAAGCAGATTGAGCTCGACCGCCGCCAGCTGGGGGCACGGGTGCGCCGGCTTCGCGCCGACCTCGAACGGATCCGCGGGCAGCGTCGCAACCGTCGTCGCAAGCGTGATCGCAACGCCGCCTTCAAGGTCTCCATCGTCGGCTACACCAATGCCGGCAAGTCCACCCTCTTCAACCGGCTCACGGGGGCCGGCGCCTTCGCGGCCGACCAGCTCTTCGCCACGCTCGACACCCTGACGCGGAGGGTCCGGCTGCCGTCGGGCGACGACGTCGTCGTGTCGGATACGGTGGGCTTCGTGCGCGACCTGCCTCACCAGCTCGTCGAGGCCTTCGAGGCGACCCTCGAGGAGACCGCCGAGGCCGACCTGTTGCTGCACGTCGTCGATGCCTCGGCGCCCGACCGGATGGAGCAGGTGGCCCAGGTCGAGCGCGTGCTCGACGAGATCGGCGCCGGCGGGATCCCGGTCATCCTGGTCCACAACAAGATCGATCGCTGCGGGCTCGAGCCCTCGGCGTCCCGCGAGGGGGCCTGTGGTAGGATCGGGCGCGTCGCCCTGAGCGCAGCCACGGGCGATGGCATCGACGGGCTGCTGGCGGCGATCGCCGAGCAACGCGCAGCCCGGCGCCCAGGCAGCAGCCCCGGCGAACCCCGCACAGAGCCCAGATCCGTGGCACCGGGTCCGGACGAGTTCGACATGCGCGAGCGCCCGGGCCAGCCGCTGACCCGATCCTCCTAGGCAAACGATTCCATGTGGAAGAGCATTCGATCGATCTTCTCGCTCAATGATCCCGGCTGGGGACGCGGCGGCGGTGGCGACAAGGACAGGGAACCCCGGCGACCGGGGCAGGACGGGCAGGACGGTCCCCCCGATCTCGACGAGCTCTGGCGCGACTTCAATCGCAGGCTGAACAGCCTGTTCGGGCGTCGCGGCGGTGGACCGCGCCTGCCCTCGGGGGGAGGAGGCGGCGGCCAGCCGCCGTCCTTTCGTGGCGCCGGCGTCGGGCTGCTCGTGCTTTTCGTGGCCGCTGCGCTGCTCTGGCTGGCGAGCGGCTTCTTCATCGTGCAGGAGGGTCACACGGCGGTCGTGCTGCGCTTCGGCAAGGTGGTCAAGCAGATCGACCGCGCCGGCCTGACCTGGCGGCTGCCGTTCCCGATCGAGGTGCACGAGCTGGTGAGCACGCAGCAGCTGCGCACGGTCGAGATCGGCTACCGTGGCAATCCGCGCAACAAGAACCTGCGCGAGTCGCTCATGCTGACGGGCGACCAGAGCATCGTCGACATGCAGTTCGCGATGCAGTACCGGATCAGCTCGCCGCGCGACTACCTCTTCAACAACGACCTCGGCGGGCAGCCGGGCGAGATCGTGCGCCAGGCCGGGGAGACGGCCATGCGCGAGGTGGTCGGCCGTTCGGGGATCGACCGCGTGCTCTACGAGGAGAAGGACCTCGTCGCCCGGGACGCCCTCGCGCTGGTGCAGTCGATCCTGGACCGCTACGGCCTCGGCGCCACGGTGGTGGACATCACCATCCAGCAGGTCCAGCCGCCCGAGCAGGTCCAGGAGGCCTTTGCGGACGCCAACAAGGCGGCCCAGGACCGCGAGCGCCTGATCAACGAGGGTGTCGCCTATGCGAACGACGTGGTCCCGAGGGCGCAGGGTATGGCGGCGCGGCTCCAGCAGGAGGCCGAGGGCTACCGCTCGAGCGCGATCGCGAGCGCCGAGGGTGACGCCGCGCGCTTCCTGCAGGTGCTCGAGGAATACAAGAAGGCGCCGGAGGTCACGCGCGAGCGCCTGTACATCGAGGCCATGCAGGAGGTCTTCTCCAACACGTCGAAGGTCATGGTGGACAGCCGCGAGGGTGGCAGCCTGCTGTACCTGCCGCTCGACAAGCTGATGGGCGCGGCCGGCGCCGCCGTCGCGGCGGATCCGACGCGGCAGCAGTCGTCCAGCACCACGCCGTCGCCGTCGCCGCGCGGCGCCGCGACCGACGACTACGCCGACACCCGCCGCGAGGCCCTGCGCAGCCGCGATCGCGACGCGCTCCGCTGACAGCCCGACCCGGAACCGACCCATGAATCGACTGCTTTCCATCATCGTCGCGCTGGTGATCGCGGGGCTCCTTGCCCAGTCATGCCTCTTCGTCGTGGACCAGCGCCAGTTCGCCGTCAAGTACGCGCTCGGCGAGATCCGGGAGGTGATCGACGAGCCCGGCCTGTACTTCAAGCTGCCCGTCCCGTTCCAGAACGTCGAGTACCACGACAAGCGGATCCTCACGATCGACAACCCGGACATCGACCGTTTCGTCACCGCCGAGAAGCTCAACATCCTCCTGGACTCGTACGTGAAGTGGCGCATCGTCGATCCGCGCGCGTACATCCGGTCGGTGCAGGGCAGCCAGCGGATCGCGGTGGACCGGATCCTGCGCAGCCTGCGCGACGGCCTGCAGAACGAGGTCGCGAGGCTGACCGTCGCGGAGGTCATCTCGCTCCAGCGCGACCGCCTGATGGAGCGGGTGAGGGCTAAGGTCAACGACGACAGCAGCACCATCGGGGTCGAGATCATCGACGTGCGGCTCAAGCGGGTCGATTTCGAGCCGAACGTGCAGGAAGGGGTCTTCACCCGGATGCAGTCCGAGCGCAAGCGGGTGGCGAACGAGCGCCGCGCGATGGGCGCCGCGGAGTCCGAACGGATCCGGGCCGATGCCGAGCGCCAGCGCGAGATCATCCTCGCCGAGGCCTACCGGGAGGCGCAGGCCATCAAGGGCGAGGGCGACGCGCAGGCCGCGGCCATCTACGCCGAGGCCTTCGGCCGCGACCCGGAGTTCGCCGCGTTCTATCGCAGCCTGGGCGCCTACCAGTCGTCGTTCCGCAATCGCAGCGACCTGCTGGTGGTCGACCCGTCCGCGGACTTCTTCCGCTACTTCCGCGGGGCCTCCGGCGGCGGGCCCGGCGGGCGCTGATCCCCGTCGCTCGGAAGGGGGCGGCGGCTCGTGGATTCCAGGACCGTGCTCATGGCCCTCGGCCTGATGCTGCTGTTCGAGGGCATCCTGCCGCTGCTGGCGCCCCGGCAGTGGCGCGAGACATTCCTGCGGATCGCCCGGCTGCGCGACGGCCAGATCCGCTTCTTCGGGCTCGTCGCGGTACTGGCGGGCGGTTTGCTCCTCCTCGTCTAGTAGAATCATTCGTTTGGACGGCCGGTGCAGGAGCGCCGGCCGCTTTCGGCCTTGCGGTCCCCGACGGTCTCGGTCGGGCGGGGTGCAGGGCGCAACCCATCCCATCCGACATGCCGCGCTGGCTACTGCCCGAAAGCATTGCCGATGTGCTGCCCGCGGAAGCGCGGCGCATCGAGGAACTGCGCAGGTCGCTGCTCGACCTCTACCGTCGCTATGGCTACGAGCTGGTCATGCCGCCCCTGGTCGAGTACCTGAGTTCCCTGCTCACGGGGGCCGGTTCCACGCTCGAGATCCGCACCGCGCAGCTGGTGGACCAGCCGTCCGGGCGACGGCTGGGCGTTCGCGCCGACATGACGCCCCAGGTGGCCCGCATCGACGCGCACCTGCTCGGCCGAAAGGGGCCGAGCCGCCTGTGCTATGCCGGCCCCGTGCTGCATGCGCGACCGGCGGACCCGTTCGCCTCGCGCGTTCCCTACCAGATCGGTGCCGAGCTCTACGGCCATGCCGGCCAGGAAGCGGAGCTCGAGATCCTCGACCTGATGCTGTCCTCGCTGCGGATCGCCGGCCTTCGGCGGCTGCGGGTGGACCTGTGCCATGCCGGAATCGTGCCGGCACTGCTGCAGCACGCGCCCCATCTCGATGCCGGCGCGATCTACCGCATGATGGTCCAGAAGGACGTGGGCAGCCTGCGCGAGGCGATCGCCGGCACCGATCCCGTGATCGCCGAGGCGCTGCTCGCCCTGCCGACGCTCTACGGCGCCGTCAACGGCGCCACCTCGGTCCTGGACCGGGCGGCGGAGGTCCTGCCCGGGATCGACGGCATCGGCAGGGCGCTGGACGACCTGCGACGCCTGGTGTCCTCGTCCCTCTGGAAGCGGCTCGAGGACGTGGAGCTCGCGGTCGATCTGGCCGACCTGTCCGGCTACCATTACTACAGCGGCATCAGCTTTGCCGCCTACTCCCTCGACACGGTCAAGGCCAGTGGCGCGATCGCCCGCGGCGGGCGCTACGACGGCGTCGGCAAGGCTTTCGGCCGGGCGCGTCCTGCGACCGGCTTCTCCCTGGAGCTGCGCTCGCTGGCGGAGCTCACGCCCGCGGCGCCCGCTTCGCCCGCGATCCGGGCGCCCTGGGGGGACGACGCCGAACTTCGCGAGGCGATCGCCGCCTTGCGCGCACGAGGGGAGGTGGTCCTGGAGACCCTTCCCGGACACGAGCACGAGGCGCAGGAGTTCGCCTGCGACCGCGAGCTCGTCAGGCAGGACGGTCGCTGGATCGTTCGTTCATGTTGATGGGAATGGGATGGCAAAGAACGTCGTAATCATCGGCACGCAGTGGGGCGACGAGGGCAAGGGCAAGATCGTCGACTGGCTGACCGAGTCGGTCGCGGGGGTGGTCCGGTTCCAGGGGGGCCACAATGCCGGCCACACGCTGGTCATCGGCGGCCGGCGCCAGGTCCTGCGCCTCATTCCGTCGGGGGTGCTGCGCCCGAACGTCATCTGCTACATCGGCAGCGGCGTGGTGGTGTCGCCGACGGCGCTGCTGGGCGAGATCGACGAGCTGCGCGCCGCCGGGGTCGATGTCACGGACCGCCTGCGAATCAGCGGCACGTGTCCGCTGATCCTCCCGTACCACGTCGCCATCGACCAGGCGCGCGAAGCCCGGCAGGGCGACGCGCGCATCGGCACCACCGGTCGCGGCATCGGTCCCGCCTACGAGGACAAGGTCGCGCGCCGCGCGCTGCGTATCATCGACCTCCTCGACCCGCCGCGCTTCCGGGAACGGCTCGCGGAAGTCATGGACCTGCACAACTTCGTCCTCGAGCGCTACCTCGGCGCGAAGCCGCTCGATGTCGACCAGGTCGCCGACGAGACGCTCGCCCTGGCGCCGCGGGTGACGCCGATGATCGCCGACGTGCCCGCGCTCCTCGCCGAGTCGATGGCCCGTGGCGAGAACCTCCTGTTCGAGGGGGCGCAGGGGGCGTTGCTCGACGTGGACCACGGCACCTATCCGTTCGTGACCAGTTCCAACTGCCTCGCCGGCGCGGCCTCGGCGGGCGCCGGGGTGGGACCGCAGTCGCTGCACCGGGTGCTGGGCATCGTGAAGGCCTACACGACGCGGGTGGGGTCGGGCCCGTTCCCGACGGAGCTCTCCGACGACATCGGCCGGGGGCTGGCCGAGCGGGGCAAGGAGTTCGGCTCGGTCACCGGCAGGCCGCGCCGCTGCGGCTGGTTCGATGCCGCCGCGCTCAAGCGCACGATCCAGCTGAACGGCGTCGACAGCCTCTGCCTGACGAAGCTCGACGTGCTCGACGGCATGCCCACGGTACGCATCTGCATCGCCTACGAGCTGGACGGCAAGCGGGTCGACGTCCTGCCCTTCGGCGCGGATGCGGTGGAGCGTTGCATCCCCATCTACGAGGAACTGCCCGGCTGGTCGGAATCGACGGCGGGCCTGACCCGATACGAGCAGCTGCCGCTCAACGCGAGGCGCTACATCGAGCGTTTCGCGGAGGTCGCGGGCGCCCCGATCGACATCGTCTCCACGGGCCCGGACCGGGACGAGACCATCCTGATCCGGCATCCGTTCTCCTGACCTCCGGGGCCGCGCGACGCATGGGAACGGGAGACCTCAACGTCGGCTGGGACGAGTACCACCGGCTCGTCGAGCGGCTCGCCCTCCAGGTCCACGATTCGGGGTGGGACTTCGATGCCATCGTCTGCCTCGCCCGGGGCGGGCTGCGGGTGGGCGACGTGCTCTCGCGGATCTTCGACCGGCCGCTCGGCGTGATGTTCACCAGCTCCTACCGGGAGCAGGGCGGCAGGGAGCAGGGAGAAATCCGGATCGGCGAGCACCTCTGCTCGGCGGTGGAGCTGCCCGGAACCCGCTGGTTGCTGGTCGACGACCTCGTCGACTCCGGCCATACGCTCGGCGAAGTGCTGCGGATTCTTCCGCAGAGGTACCCGCAGCTGCGCGAGGTGCGCAGCGCCGTCATCTGGCAGAAGGCGATTTCGGTCGTCCGCCCCGACTATGTCGTCGAGTACCTTGCCGACAGTCCCTGGATTCGCCAGCCCTTCGAGGTCTACGACGCGCTTGGCCCGGAGGCCCTCAGGAACCGCCTGCCTTGACCCGCGCCTGCCATCGCCTCTTTCCCGGTGCCGGAACGGAAAAAGCCGGCTTGCGCCGGCTTTTGATCTATGGTGCCCAGAAGAGGACTCGAACCTCCACAGTGTTGCCACCGCTAGGACCTGAACCTAGTGCGTCTACCAATTCCGCCATCTGGGCATCGCGGCAGGCTTCAAGCAAGCCCCGCAGGAAAGGGCGAATTCTAATGGTCTATCCGGTTTTGTCAACAAGCGCCCGGGCTGCCGCCCCGCGCAAGGGAGTCGCGCGATGAGCCGTGGCGACAGGCCAGCCCCGGTCCGGGGGCGGGATGCCTCCGCGCCGCCAAGCCGCGAGGCGATCCTCGCATGCCTGCGCAAGGCCGGCGTGCCGCTCAGTCCCGCCGAGCTCATGGATCGCCTGGCGGTGCGGCCCGAGCAGCGTGAGCCGCTGCAGCGCCGCCTGGCGGCGATGGAGCGCGACGGCCAGCTCCTGCCCAATCGCAAGGGCGTCCTGCTGCTCGCCTCCAAGCTCGACTTCATCGCCGGCAGGGTGCAGGGCCATCGCGACGGTTTCGGCTTCCTCATCCGCGACGACGGCGGCCCCGACATGTTCCTGTCGCCGAGGCAGATGCGCAAGGCGATGCATGGCGACCGGGTGCTGGCCAAGGAGATCGGGGTGGACCATCGGGGGCGGGCCGAGGCCGCCATCGTCGAGGTCACCGAGCGGGCCAACCACGTGCTGGTCGGCCGCTTCCTCGACGAGCGCGGCGTCAGCATCGTGGTGCCCGAGAACCAGCGGATCAAGCACGACATCCTGATCCCGCCCGGGGACTCGGCGGGAGCCCGCCACGGCCAGGTCGTCACCTGCGAGATCGTGGACCCGCCGTCGGGCTATTCCCAGCCCATCGGTCGCATCATCGAGGTGCTCGGGGAGATCGACGATCCGGGCATGGAGATCGAGATCGCGGTTCGCAAGTTCGACGTCCCGCACGAGTTCTCCGAGGCGGCGCTGGAGCAGGCGGCGAAGCTGCCCGACAGGCTGCGGCCCGCCGACCTGCGGCGGCGCGTGGACCTGCGCGACATCGCCATGGTCACGATCGACGGCGAGGATGCGCGCGACTTCGACGACGCGGTCTATTGCGAGCGCATGGACGACATCCCGGGCAAGCGGGGCGGAGGATGGCGCCTGGTGGTCGCGATCGCCGACGTGGCGCACTATGTCCGCCCGGGCGACCCGATCGACGCCGACGCGCTGGAGCGCACCACGTCGGTCTACTTCCCGCGACGGGTGATCCCGATGCTCCCCGAAGCCCTCTCGAACGGCCTGTGCTCGCTCAACCCGGCGGTGGACAGGCTCGCCCTCGTCTGCGACATGGTGATCGACGACAAGGGCGAGGTGCGGGCCTACCAGTTCTACGAGGCCGTGATCCACTCGGCGGCCCGGCTCACCTACGACGAAGCCTGGGCGGCGCTGTCGGGCCAGCCCAGCTCGCTCCCGGGGCCGATCCGCGAGCGGCTCTACGCCCTCTACGGCGTGTTCAAGGTCCTGGTGGCCGCGCGACGCGAGCGCGGCGCGTTCGAGCTCGACACCATCGAGACGAGGATCGTGTGCGATCCCGCGGGCCGGATCCTGCGCATCGAGCCGACCCAGCGCAACGATGCCCACCGGCTGATCGAGGAGTGCATGCTGGCGGCGAACACGTGCGCGGCCGACTTCATGCAGCGAAGCAAGCACCCGGCGCTGTACCGCGTGCACGAAGGCCCGACCCCGGACCGGCTCGCGACGCTGCGCGAGTTCCTGCGCGGGCTCGGCCTGTCGCTCGGCACGACGGGGGATCCGACGCCGGCGGACTACGCCGAGCTCGCCCGGAAGATCCAGGGGCGTCCGGATGCCGAGCTGTTGCAGACGATGCTCCTGCGCTCGATGCAGCAGGCGATCTACACGCCGGAGAACAGCGGCCACTTCGGCCTCGCCTACGAGGCCTATGCCCACTTCACGTCGCCGATCCGGCGCTATCCGGACCTGCTGAACCATCGGGTGATCAAGGCGCTCATCCGCGGGACCCGCTATCGCCTGTCGGACAGGCGAGGCCGCGGTGCCGCCGTCGACGAGGCCGAGATGGAGGCCTGGGAAGCGATCGGGATGACCTGCTCGGAGAACGAGCGCCGGGCCGACGAGGCCTCCCGCGACGTCGAGGCCTGGCTCAAGTGCCAGTACATGCGCGAGCGGGTCGGCGAGCAGTTCTCGGGGAGGATCACCGGCGTCGCGCCCTTCGGCATCTTCGTCACGCTCGACACGCTGTTCGTCGAGGGCATGGTCCATGTCTCCGAGCTGGGCGGGGAGTACTTCCAGTACAACGAGGCCGGGCACGAACTGCGCGGCGAGCGCACCGGCAGGCGCTACCGGCTCACCGATCCGATCGACGTGCAGGTGTCGCGCGTCGATCTCGAGGCCCGACGCATCGAGTTCCGGCTGGTGCCGCGCACCGGCTACAAGGAGCTGGTCGAGAAGCCTCGGCGTGGCGATGCCGAGCCGGGTCGGGTGGCCGGCCGCAAGGCGGCGCCGGCGAAGCCGGAGTCCGCCGCCAGGGCGAGGGAAGCGCGCCTGGCCGAGCGACGCGGCAGGAAGGGCGGCGCGCGCAAGGCCGGCATGTCGCCGAAGGGCGGCAAGGCCGCGAAGCCGGGCAAGCGGGGCCCGCGCCGATGATCCTGCACGGCTTCCATGCGGTCGGCGGGCGTATCCGTCGCGATCCGGGGAGCATCTCCGAGCTGTACGTGGCCGAAGACCGCCAGGATGCCCGCATGCGCGAACTGCTCGCGCTTGCGGGGCAGGCGGGCTTGCGCGCGATCCCCGTCCCGGCCTCGCGCCTCGACCGTCTCTGCCCGGGCCGCCGTCACCAGGGCGTCGTGGCCATCGCCGAGGCGAGCCTGCCGACGGTGGACCTGCCGACGATCCTCGATCGCATCGAAGGACCGGCGCGCCTGCTCGTCCTCGACGGGGTGACGGACCCGCGCAACCTCGGGGCCTGCCTGCGGGTGGCGGACGGGGCGGGCGCCCATGCGGTGATCGCGCCGAAGGACCATGCGGCGCCGCTCACCGAGGTGGCGATCCAGACCGCCAGTGGCGCGGCCGAATCCAT
>Ga0079224_100017663_pt1 | contig 10061 bp, 7 predicted proteins | sample Stecom2015_FD_80414 | JGI IMG/M metagenome (GOLD analysis project Ga0079224, IMG submission 80414) | Agricultural soil microbial communities from Utah to study Nitrogen management - Steer compost 2015 | ecosystem: Environmental > Terrestrial > Soil > Agricultural land | place: USA: Utah... | reverse complement strand
GGGAGCCCGCAACAAGGCCCGGAAAAAGCCCCGGCCGTACCGGGCCACAAAGGGCAGGGCCGTCAGCACCCGCTCCTGTAACTGCCCCATGGGCCGCAGCCAATGCTCCAGCAGGCGCAGGTCGGCCGTCGTCTCCCGCTGCCGCCGGCGGTGATGCTGCCAGGCCTTGGCCTGGAGGTAGTCCACCTGCTTCAGGATGCGCGCCAAATTGCCCCGGCCGATCTCCGCCAGGCCGGAGCCCAAGGGGGCTAGCTCCCCCATGGCGTCGCCGTGGGCCTGGCTGATCCGGCGGCGCAGGTCGTCCATCACCCGGTCGATGCCGATGGGATCCAGGTCCGCCAGGCGTCGCTGCCCCGCCGCCGCCGGGTCCGCCCACACTTGGGGCAGGGCCATGCCCTGTCGCTCCAGGGCGGCGCTCACCTCGGGCTCCACCAAGGTCAAGTGGAGCCGGGGCACCAGCACCGGCATCTCCAAGTCGAAGAGGGGGTATACTTCCCGCATCTGGGCCAGGTAAAGCAATTCACCGGGGCCCACCACCTGGGCCACCGTGGGCAGCAGGTAGTCCTGCACCATGGGCCGGGTCACCACGTTGGGGCTGAAATCCTGGGGCTGCTCCCGGAGGAGACGGCTCAACTCCCCCACCCCCAGGCTGAAGGTGCCTTCCCGGTCCTCCAGCCGGCCGTCCCGCCAGAACAGGGCCGTCCGGCGGCCGTCCCGGTAGTGGAATAGGAAGGCGTGGTCGGCCGTCAAGTTCAGCCCCGGCTCAAAGCCCCGCCGCTCCAGGCGCTGCCCGGCGGCGGCCAGTTCCCGGCTGACGGCCTCCCGGCGCAGGAGGGCCGTGGGGTAAATGTCCCGCACCAGCGCCCGCAGGTCCGGCTCCATGGGATCCAATATGACCAGGCCCAGGTCCGACAGCCACCGGCTCATGATGCGGGCAAACCATTCGGCCAGGGAAGCCGACTGGGCGGCGGCGCCGGCGGCATTCTGCAGCACCTCTTCATGGACCAGCCGCGGCCCCATGATGGCGGCGGCTTCCCGCAGCAGGCTGTCCACATGGCGGGGCACCGGCCGGTGCCCGATGGAGCGGCCGTCGCTGCTGCCCGGCAGCCGCAGACGGCGCAGGCGGCCCCTGGTGTCAACCATATGGACCGCCCGCACTTCTTCAAAATCGTGATCCTCGCTGGCCACCCAGAAAACGGGCACCACCGGCCGCTGCAGAAGCTCCTGCAGGCGGCGGGCCAGGCTGATGGCCGCCACGGCCTTGAATACGGTGAACATGGGGCCCGTCAGCAGGCCTGCCTGCTGGCCCGTGACCACGGCCAAGGCGCCGGGCCGTCCCAGGGCCTCGGCAGCCGTCAGGGCCTCCGGGGCGGCGCCCAGACGCCGGTTGTACTCCACCAGGGCGGCGGCCACCTGCTCCCGGGGCGCCGACCGCCTCCCTTCCAGGGCAGCCGCCCGCCGGCTGAAGGAAGCGTCGTCCCAGGGATTATAGGTAAAAAACGAGGCTACACCATCGAAGTCTGCCATGTACTGGGCGTAGAAGGCCGGCAGCCCCTGCCCGGCGTCAGGGGCCTGGAAGGTCAGCTGCATTATCCGTATCCCCTCTCACCTGCTAACCACTACGACAACCCCGGGGCATTCCCTCCGGTATAGGCCCGGCCCCCGGGACATAAGGATGTCCTACCCCGGGGCGGAGGGAGCGACCCGCAACCATGGTAATAAGGCTGGACCGGTCGGTGCGCCGCCGTTTCACGGTGGCGGTGGTATTCCTTACGTGGCTGATCCTGGTCCGGGGCGCGGCGGAACTGTACGGCCTGACGCTGCCCGCCGCCGGCGGCCCCCAGCCCGTGCGCAGCGCCGGCACCCGGCGGCCAGCCGTAGCCTTGACCTTCAACATCACCTGGGGCGACCAGGTGCCCCCGGCCATCCTCAAGTCCCTGGCGGAGCACGGGGTGCCGGCCACCTTTTTCGTCGCCGGCCCCTGGGCGGAAGCTCATCCTGAAGTGCTGCAGGCCCTGGTGGAGGCCGGGCACGAGGTGGGCACCTCCGGCGCCCGCAATCTGGATTTAACCCAGTTTAACCCCGAAGACCTGGAAGGTGAACTCCAGGCGGCCGTAGCCGCCCTGGCCGACGCCGCCGGGGTGCGGACCCTCTATTTCCGGCCCCCCGGGGGATCCTACGACGACCGGGTTCTCCAGACGGCGGCGGAACTGGGGCTGGTCACCGTCCTGTGGGACGTGGATTCCCGGGATTGGCTCCAACCGGGACCCGAGCAGATCGCCGCCCAGGTGCTGCGCTCGGTGCAGCCTGGCAGCATTATCCTGCTTCATGCCGGCGACACCAACACCCAGACCGTCCGGGCCCTGCCCTCCATCATCAAGGGCCTCCGGGAGCGGGACCTGGCCATGGTCACCCTCACGGAACTGCTCCGGCCGCCGGCGGAAGAGGACCGATAAGGTCCAGCAAGGGCAGCAGCCTCAAGGTGAGGGCGCCCATCAAGGTGCGCCCTACCGCCGGATCGGCGGTGAGCACGGGCACCGCGGCCAGAAGGTCACCCCGGTGGACGGCCCGCAGGTTCCCCACCAACTGCCCCCGGCGAACCGGCGGGGCCACGTGGGGCGGCAGGGCCAACTCCCGCCGGATGTGGGGCCACATTTCCTTGGGCGCCGTCACGTACAGGGCCTGGGCCGCCTTCACCAGCACATCGGGGCGCAGGCCGCCGGCCACGGGCAGCCGGCCCACGATGGACCCGGCGGCGGCCAAGGGCCGGGTGTCGAAGGTTTCAAAACCCCACCGCAGCAGTTGCTCCGCTTCCCGCCAGCGGGCAGGGCTCCGCAGGAGCACGGCGATGAGCCGCCGGCCGTTCCAGCTGGCCGAGGCCACCAAGGTCCGGCCCGCCGCCGAGGTAGTGCCCGTTTTCACCCCTTCGGCGAAGTCGTAGCTCCAAAGCAGCCGGTTGGTGTTGGCCAGGATCACCTTCCTGCCCTGGACGTCGGCCACCTGGGCCTGCCGCAGGGCCACCAGCCGCCGGAACTCGGGCAGGCCCAAGGCATACCGGGTAAGCATGGCCAGATCGTAGGCGGTGGTCAAATGGCCCACCGCAGTCAGGCCGTGGGCATTGCGGAAGGTGCTGTTGACCAGGCCCAGGCGGTAGGCCCGCTCCGTCATCAAGAGGGCGAAGTCCTTTTCCGTGCCGCTGATGTGCTCGGCCAGGGCCGCGGCAGCGTCATTGCCCGAAGAAAGCATAAGGCCGTGGAGCAAAGCCTCGACGGTATACCGGTCGCCGGCCCGCAGGCCCATACGGGAACCGGACACCGATGCGGCCCGCCGGCTGATCTCCACCACATCGCCGGGCCGCCCATGCTCCAAAGCCAGGAGGGCGGTCATGATTTTAGTGGTGCTGGCGGGATGGAGGCGGCGGTGCATGTTGCGCTCATACAGGACGGTCCCCGTGTGGTAGTCCACCAAGACGGCGGCGGCAGCCCGGATGGGCGGCGCCGAGCCGGCGGCTTCGGGATACCGGGCGCCCTGGGGCGGCGGCTGGGGAGGCAGCAGGGGACGCCCCACCGGCGGCCAGGCGGGCAGTCGACCCGGCACGGCCAGGACCGGCTCCGGGGAAGAATATGCCGCCACCCAGCAAAGGGCCATGGTCAAAGCCAGCAGCAAGGCTCCAAGACGCAGGTTGCCGACCTCCCCCGGGGGTCTTTCCCTTCCCCACAAGGTATGGCGGCAGCCGCCGGCTTTATTAATCCTGGTTCTGCATGTGTTGGTCTGGGACGGCCTCGTCCTGGATGCGGAAAATCAAGTTGCGGGGTCCCGATGCATCGTAGGCGCCCAGGGCCTGGCCGTTGGCGGTTATTTCCACCCCGGCGGGGTTGCCGGCCCACAGGCGTATTTCCCAACTGCCCTCATAGGTGCGGGTTTCGCCGGGCTCAAAGAACCATTCATATACTTTCTCGTCGTCTACCCATACTTCCGCCCAGCTCCGGTCGGAGGCGACCATTTCAATCTCCAGATGGGGGGCATCCACAGCGTAGATGATGTCCCTGCTGCCTTCCTCCACCAGGGTCACCCGGCCCTGGAGGCCGGCCTCGTCGGCCGGATCGGGGTCCAAGGGATCCCCGGCGCCGGCATCAATGTCATCCTCCGCTCCTTCCCCGGCGGGCCCGTTATCCTCTTGGGCTTCCCGGTTGCCGGCGGCGCCGTTGTCGGTCCCCTGCTCCCTTCCGGGGTCCTGTTGCACCGTCTCGGTGTCGGGTCGGATTTCCGTCTGGCCCCGCACCGTACTGATGACGTAGGCGGTGCCCACAATCATGGCCGCCACCACCAAGATGCCTACCAAGAGGGAGCCGATGCCCCGCCCCGGAATGGGCCGGGCCGCCGCCCCGCCGCCCGATCGGGGCAAGGCCGGGGCCGAACGGCGGGACCGGCCGGCGCCCCCCAGGAGGGTGGCCTTGGCTCCCTGGGGCAGGGGCGGTGCCGGCGTTTCCCCTTCGCCGCGGCTCTTCTGCCGGAACTGGCGGTAGGCCTTGGCCAGCTCCTGGCCGTCCAGGCCGAGGTGATTGGCATAGGACCGGATAAAGCCCTGGGCATAGGCTGTGGCGGGCAGGACGGAGTCATCGCCGGCTTCGATGGCCCGCAAATACCTGATGCGGATCTTCGTAACCTTTTGGATGTCCTCGAGGGTAAGGCCCAGTTCCTGGCGCCGGCTCTGGAGGACGGCGCCTATCTCCTTCAGGTCCACCTTAAAGGCCCTCCGCTGAACCGGAGTCTTTTCCTTCCCGGCGACAGTCGCCCGTGTACCGCAGTGAACGAAATTCTTCCTATCAACTTATCGTACTACATTATCTACCATCTGATTTCCCGCTGCTCCCCGCCGCCGGCCGGGACGGGACGGTGGGCCGGTTTCCGTGCACCGCCTCCGGGCTCAACGGCCCACCAGGCCGCGGATCATCAAGCGCAGGCTGTCCCACAGGACGGTGAAGAAGCCGCCCCTGGCCACATCCTCGGCCACCTCCAAGGGGACGATCACCTGCTCACCCCCGGCGGAAATGGTCAAACGGCCGACGACCGTGCCTGCCGCCAAGGGAGCCTCCAGGAAACCGGGCAGGTCGTCCTCAACGGCCATCTGGCCTGCCTCCTGGCGGGGCACCGTCACCAGGGGCCGGCGGGCGGGCCGCACCACCACCGACTTGTCCGCTCCCTTGTATACGGCCAGGGTGCGGATTCCCCCTTCACCCCACGGGGGCTGGACGGTGACGAAGTTCCGGAAGCCGTAGTTGAGCAGGGCCAGGGCATCTTCCTCCCGCTGGGCGAAGCCGCCGGCCCCCAGCACCGCCGCCACCAGGGACATGTCCCCTTCCTGGGCGGTGGCCACCAGGTGGTACCCGGCGGCGCTCAAAAAGCCCGTCTTCAGGCCCGTCACCCGATCATCCCGGAACAGGAGGCCGTTGCGGTTGGTCTGGCGGATGCCGCCGTATTCGTACTCCTTGGTGGACATGTAGACCAGGCCCTCGGGATGCTCGGTGACAAAGTGGCGGGCCAGGCGGGCCATGTCCATGGCGGTGGTTTTCTGGACCCCGTTGAGGAGGCCGTGGCTGTTGGCGAAGACGGTGGCCGTCAACCCCAGCTCCTGGGCCCGCTGGTTCATGAGGTTCACAAAGGCCGATTCGCTGCCGGCCAGATGCTCTGCCACCGCCAGGGCCGAGTCGTTGCCCGACACCACGCCGATGCCGTACAGCAAGTCCTCCAGGGAAACGGTGTCGCCCACGTTCAGGAACATGCTGGAGCCCGACAGGCGCCACGCATTTTCGCTGATGATGGCCTGGTCCTGGAGGCTTGCCCGGCCCTCGGCGATGGCCTCCAAAGCCAGCACCACCGTCATGATCTTGGCCAGGCTGGCGGGGGCCAGTTCCATGGCCGGGTTCTTGGCGTACAGCACCTTCCCCGTATGGGCATCCATCAAGACGGCTGCCGCGGCGTTGACGGGGAAGGGCTGGAGATTCTCCTGCCCCGGCTCCGGGGAATCGGCGATTTGGCCCTCCTGCGGGCCTTCCGGCCCATCCTGGGCCCAGGCCGCCGGAGGAGCCCAGGGTACAGCCACGATGGCGGCCATAAGGATGAGGGCCAGCAGCCAACTAAAGACCTTGCCGCTGTTGCGATGGGCTGGGGTGAAACGGGACACGGGCTGCTCTTCCTTTCCAGAACAGGCTTGCAAAATGGGCTAATCCGCCCCGGGGGCCCCACGCCGGGCCGGTGGGCTACCCTTCAGGCCGCGGCCGGTGGCGCCGGGCCAGTTCCTGGCCCACGGCGGCGGGATCGATGCCCTGGTAAGCCAGCAAAACCAGGCTGTGGAACCACAAGTCGGCCATCTCGGCCACCAATTCGTCCCGCTGCTCCGCCACGATGACTTCGATGGCCTCTTCCCCTACCTTGCGGCGCATGAGGGGGCTGCCCCCCTCAGCCAGCCGCACCACATAGGACCCTTCCGGCCGCTGGGCCAGCCGGTCCAGGATGGTCCCGTACAGGCGGGCCAGTTCCTGGGGCCAGTCGCTGCCGGGTGGGGGCCCCTCCCCCGCCGGGCCGGCCCCGGCCTGCCCCGGGGCCCCCTGCCCCGAGACAGATTGCCCCGCGGCCGCCGGCCGGCCCTCCCGGTAAAAGCAGGAGGCGGCGCCGGTATGGCACACGGGCCCGCTGCCGCTGACCACCGCCATGACGGTGTCGTCGTCGCAGTCGGGGATCAGCCGGTGCACCCGGTGCAGGTAGCCCGAGGTCTCCCCCTTCATCCACAGGCGCCGGCGGCTGCGGCTCCAAAACCAGAGGACGCCGGTGGTAAGGCACAAGGTCAAGGCTTCCCGGTCGGCCCAGCCCAGCATCAGGGGCGGGCCCCCCGGCTCTCCTCCAGGCCCGGCCGGAACCACCACCACAGGGACCAAGCCCCTGTCGTCAAAGCGCAGGCCGTTCAGCCAGGTCAAATCCACCGGCAGCGGCGGCGGCTCGTTGATGGGTATGCCCGCCGCCTGCAAATAAGCCTTGGCCGCCCGCAAGGGCAGTCGATCCTGGTGGAAGATGGACGCCGCCAGCACCGCCCCGGCCCCGGCCCCCACGGCCGCCCGCAGGTGGTCGGCGGTGCCGGCGCCCCCCGAGGCGATGATGGGCACGCCGAGGGGAGTCGTGGCTGCGGCGGCCGCCTGGATGAGGGGCAGGTCGAAGCCCTGGGCCGTGCCGTCCCGGTCGATGCTGGTCAGCAGGATCTCGCCGGCGCCCAGTTCCGCCGCCCGGCGGCACCAGGCCACGGCATCCAGGCCTGTGGGCTGTCGCCCTCCCCGGGTGTAGACTTCCCAGCCCGATTCAGTTTCGCCGGCTTGGACGGCCTTGGCGTCCACCGCCACCACCAGCCGCTCCCGCCCGAACCGCCGGGCGGCGGCGGCGATGAGGTCGGGATCGGCCACGGCGGCGCTGCTGATGATCACCTTGGCGGCTCCGGCCTCCAGCAGCCGGGCCATGTGGTCCAGTTCCCGCAGGCCCCCGCCCACGCCCAAGGGCGCCGGCAGCTGGGGAGCCAATTCCCGGACAACAGCCAAGGTGGCATCCCTGGAGGCCTCGGTGCCGGCGATGTCCAGCAGCACGATCTCGTCGGCGCCGTTCTGGGCGTGGCGCTGGGCCAGGGCCACGGGATCCCCATGATCCCGCAGGTCCTGGAACTGGACCCCCTTCACCACCCGCCCATCTTTCATGTCCAGGCAGGCCACAATGCGGGCGGCGGGGCGCCCGTCCTTTTCAGGGCCGCCTCGGGCCGCGGCAGGGCGGTCGGTCATGGGCCGTCATCTCCCCCGGCGGCCGCCGCCACCAGGTCGGGCAGCCGCACCTTTTCCTCATATAGGGCCCGGCCCACCACGATGCCCTGGAGCCACTTGCCCCCAGCCCGGCGCAGCCGGTGCACATCGTCCACCGACGTAATGCCGCCGGCCCACAGGAAGGGCACTTCCCAGGCGGCGCACCGGCGGGCCGTTTCCTCGGCGGCGCCGGCCATGGTCCCATCCCGGCTGGTATCGGTCACCAGGAGGCAGGCCACCCCGGCGTCCTGCAGGCGCCGGGCCAACTGGGCGGGGTCGTCCTCGGTGGTCTCCTGCCAGCCGTGGCTGGCGGGCCTGCCGTCTTTCAAATCCACGGCGGCCATCACCCGGCCCGGGTAGCGGGCCGCCAGAGGCGCCACGGTCTCGGGATTTTTCACTGCCAAAGTGCCGATAATGACCCACTGGACCACCTGCAGGGCTTCCTCTGCGGCCTCCAAGTCCCGCAGGCCGCCCCCGTATTGGATGGGCAGGCCTGTGGCCTGAGCGATTTCCCTTGCTGTGTCCAGGTGGACCGGACGGCCGGCAAAGGCCCCGTCCAAGTCCACCACGTGGAGCCGGCGGGCCCCTTCCGCCTGCCAGCGCCGGGCGGCCGCTACGGGATCACCGTACTGGAACGTTTGATCGGGATCCCCTTGCAGCAAGCGGACGGCCCCCCCTTGCCGCAGGTCGATGGCGGGAATGACCTCCATGCCCCTGACCAGCTCCTTCCCTGCTGCAAATTAGATGGCGTTTCAGTCCCACAGGGTTCCCTTGGTGGAAGGAATGGCGCTTCCTTTAACTGCCGTCGCCTGCCCCAGGGCCAGGCCCAAGGCCTTGTAGGCGGCCTCCAGAATGTGGTGGGCGTCGCGGCCTGCCAGCACGTGGATGTGCAGGGTCAGGCCGCCGCCCCGGGCCAGGCCCCACAGCCACTCGGGCAACATGTCGGTATGGAAGCCGCCGGGCGCCCGGTCGGGCAGGGGTTGGCCGTGGACCTCGGCGTAGGGGCGGCCGGAGATGTCCACCGCCGCCAGCACCAGGGCGTCATCCATGGGCGCCGCCGCCGAACCGTACCGGGCCATGCCCCGGCCCACGCCCAGGGCGTCCTTCAAGGCCCGGCCCAAGGTGATGCCTACATCTTCCACCGTGTGGTGGATGTCCACCTCGATGTCGCCCTTGGCCTTCACCTGCAGGTCCCAGCGGGCGGTGGAGGCCAGGGCCGTCAGCATGTGATCCAAAAAGGGCACGCCGGTGTCCACCTGGGCCTCGGGCATGCGGTCGCCGGGGGTGTCCAGCACCACCGTCACTTCCACCTGAGTCTCCTTGGTCGCGCGGGATGCACTGCCCTTGCGGGGCTCCCCGCTGCCTCGTGAAGCGTTCATATAGTCACATTCCCTCCCCCAAGGCTGCCGGCGCCGCCTCCTGCAGGGCGGCGACGCAGGCCTCCATCTCCTCGGCCGTGCCGATGGATACCCGCAAGCAGTCGCTGATGATGGGATCGTCGGCATAAGTGCGCACAAAAATCTCCTGCCGGGCCAGGGCGCCGGCCAGAGCCGCGGCGGCCGCCGGGCCTCCCCGGACCTGGAACAAGATGAAGTTGGCCTGGCTGGGAAAAGGCCGGATGCCGTCTATCGCCTCCAGTTGCCGGAAGACTTCCTCCCGGCGCCGGGCTATTTCCTGGGCCTCCGCCTCCAGCCGGGGCAGGTGGCGGAGCACCACCCGGGCGGCCGTCAGGGCGGCGTTTGCAACAGCAAACGGCGGTGATGCCTCCAGGGCCAGTTGGCGCCACGGCTCGGGAATGACGCCGTAACCGCACCGCAGCCCCGCCAGGCCCAATGCCTTGGAGAAAGTCCGGAGCAAAGCCACGTCGCTGCGCCCCACCATCCACTGGGTTATGGGATCGCCGCCGTATTCGATGTAGGCCTCGTCCACCATGATCAAGGATCCCGCCGGCAGGGCGGCGGCCAGTTCCTCCACCTGCTCCACCGCAGGCACGTCGCCCACCGGGTTGTGGGGCCGGCACAAGAAGACCAGGGACGGCCGGTCGGCGGCGGCCAGCAGGTCCGCCACGGGGAGGGACCCTTCCTCCAGGTTGATGGGCACCTTCCGGATGGGGAGCCGGGCCTTTTCAGCCGCCCAGTCGTAGACGCTGAAGTTGGGCGTGGGAATCAAGGCCTGCTCCACCCGGCGGGCGGCGCCGGTGGTGATGATCTCGATGGCGCCGTCGCC
>Ga0079224_100017661_pt1 | contig 10061 bp, 8 predicted proteins | sample Stecom2015_FD_80414 | JGI IMG/M metagenome (GOLD analysis project Ga0079224, IMG submission 80414) | Agricultural soil microbial communities from Utah to study Nitrogen management - Steer compost 2015 | ecosystem: Environmental > Terrestrial > Soil > Agricultural land | place: USA: Utah... | reverse complement strand
TTTTCAACGACCCAATTTACGGTTTTATTGGAACTCCCAACGAACTAATTTTTAGCCTGATCTCCCATCCTTATTTTCAGAGGTTGAGAAGGATACACCAAATGGGGCTGTCGCATTTGGTGTATCCCGGGGCCCACCACACCCGCTTCCACCACGCCCTTGGCTGCATGCACTTGATGACCAAGGCCATTGAAGCCCTCAGGATGAAAGGGGTGGAAATCGAACCGGAGGAGGAGAATGGCCTGCTCTGTGCGATACTGCTCCACGATATCGGCCACGGCCCCTTTTCCCATGCCCTGGAGGGCATCCTGGTCCAAGGACGCTCCCATGAAAGGCTTTCCCTGGACTTCATGCAGGCCCTCAATGGGGAGTTTACAGGGCAATTGGACCTGGCCCTTTCCATATTTAAGGGAAAGTACAAAAAACCCTTTATGAACCAATTGGTCTCCAGCCAATTGGACATGGACCGTCTGGACTACCTCAAAAGGGACAGTTTCTATTCCGGGGTCACCGAGGGAAACATCAATTCCGAGCGGCTGATCTCCATGCTACATGTGGTCGATGGCCAACTCGTGGTGGAGGAAAAGGGGATCTATGCCGTGGAAAAATTCTTGATGGCCCGAAGGTTCATGTACTGGCAGGTCTATCTGCACAAGACCGGATTGGTCGCCGAACAGCTTATGATCCGGGTCATACAACGCGCCAAATTGCTCCTGGGCCGAGGAGAGTCCCTTTCCGCAAGCAGGTCCCTGCTCTATTTTCTCGAAGGGCGGGATGAGTCCCATCCGGGAGAATGCCTGGAGACCTTCGCCCAATTGGACGACGTGGATATTTTGGCGGCCATAAAATCCTGGCAGTTCCATTCGGATTTTGTGCTCTCGAAAATGTGCCGGATGCTGTTGCAGCGGAACCTGCTCCACATCAAGATGAAAAAAAGGCCCGTGGATCCGCAAAAATTGAAGGAAAAGTTGGATGAGATCGCCCAAAAACACGAACTTTCCATTGAAGAAGCCTCCAACTTTGTGTTTAGTGGAACGATTGCGAACAAGGTGTACAGCGAAGAGCAGCAACCCATCAACATTCTGAAAAACAACGGAAAGATCGTCGATGTGCTCAAGGAGTCGGACCAACTCAGCTTAAAGGCACTTTCAAGTTCCGCGATCAAATATTACAGTTGCTATCCGAAGGAAGCCGTTTGACAAATTTTGTTACTTTTGCACCAATGAAATTTACCGCCACCCAAATTGCCGGAATCCTTGAGGGCGAAGTTGAGGGAAATCCTCAAATTGCCGTCCATAAATTGTCCAAGATCGAAGAGGGGGAGGAGGGGTCCCTGACCTTTCTGGCGAACCCAAAATACACCTCATATATATACTCCACAAAGGCGTCCATAACCATAGTGAACCGGGATTTCGTCCCTGAACAGGCCCTTTCGACCACCTTGATAAAGGTCGAGGATGCCTATAAGTCCTTTTCCAAATTATTGGAGTACTACAACCAGGTCAAAATGGATACCAAGACCGGAATCGAAGAACCGGTCTATATCTCTGAGAATGTGGTCCACGGGGACAATTTTTACCTCGGGGCCTTCTCCTATTTGGGAAAAAATGTGACGATCGGCAACAATGTGAAGATATGTCCCAATGTATATATAGGGGACAATGTGAAGATCGGGGACCATGTGGTGATCTACGCCGGGACCAAGGTCTATTCGGAATCCGTGATCGGCAACCATTGTGTGCTCCACGGCGGGGTCATAATCGGCTCCGACGGCTTTGGGTTCACCCCAAACGCCAATGGGGAGTACAGCAAGGTCCCACAGACCGGAAACGTGGTCCTGGAGGATCACGTGGATGTCGGGGCAGGGACCACCATCGACCGGGCCACCCTGGGCTCCACCATCCTCAGGAAAGGGGTGAAATTGGACAACCAGATCCAGATCGCCCACAATGTGGAAATCGGGGAGCATACGGCCATTGCGGCCCAGACCGGGATTGCCGGCTCCGCCAAGATCGGCAAGCACTGCCTGATCGGTGGACAGGTGGGCATCGTGGGCCATATCACCATAGGGGACCGGGTCAAGATCCAGGCCCAGGCCGGAATCGGAAGGAATGTCAAGGACGATGAAGTGGTTCAGGGTTCCCCGGCCTTTGGCTATGGGGATTTCAACAAATCATACGTACTGTTCAAGAATTTGCCCAAATTAGTAAATCAAATCTCCAACTTAGAAAAAAAGATTGACGGTGAGCACGACAAGCAATAAGCAACGTACCATTGCCAAAAAAGTGACCTTGCAGGGTGTGGGACTCCATACCGGCCAGAATGTGAACATGAGTTTTCTTCCGGCCAAGGAGAACCACGGTTTTGCCTTTAAACGGATCGATCTTGAGGGCGAACCCATCATCGAAGCGGACGCCAATTATGTGGTCAATACCCAAAGGGGGACCAATCTGGAAAAAAATGGCGTAAAGATCCATACCTCCGAGCATGTGCTGGCCGCCCTGGTCGGTTTGGACATCGACAATGTCCTGATCGAACTGGACGCACCGGAACCCCCGATCATGGACGGTTCCTCAAAGTATTTTGTCCAGGCCCTTGAAGAGGCCGGAATCGTGGAACAGGAACAAGAACGGGAGGAATATGTGATCAAGGATGTGATTTCATATAGGGACGAGAGCACCGGCAGTGAAATTACCGTGATCCCATCCCAGGAATACCAGATCACCACCATGGTGGATTTTGGCACCAAGGTCCTGGGCACCCAGAATGCCACCTTGGAGGATATCAGTGATTTTAAGGCGGAGATTTCCGGGGCGAGGACCTTTTCCTTCCTCCACGAACTCGAAATGCTCCTGGAAAATGGACTCATCAAGGGAGGGGACCTGAACAATGCCATAGTCTATGTGGACAAGGAAATCTCCGAGTCCACCATGAAGAAGCTGGAAAAGGCCTTTGACAAGAAAAAACTGTCCGTAAAGCCCAATGGGATCTTGGACAACCTTACCCTGCACTATCCCAACGAGGCCGCACGGCACAAACTCTTGGACGTCATGGGGGATCTGGCCCTTGTCGGCTGCCGCATTCGGGGAAAGGTCATCGCCAATAAACCGGGCCATTTCGTGAACACCCAGTTTGCCAAGAAGCTTTCCAAAATCATCAAGATAGAGAAACGAAACAAGGTACCGACCTATGACCTGCACCGGACACCCCTTATGGATGTCACCCAGATCATGAACATGTTGCCCCATAGACCCCCATTTTTATTGGTGGACAAGATTCTGGAGCTCTCCGACAGCCATGTGGTGGGGGTGAAAAACGTGACCATGAACGAACCTTTCTTTGTGGGACATTTTCCCGGGGCCCCGGTAATGCCGGGGGTTCTCCAAGTGGAGGCCATGGCCCAGACCGGGGGAATCTTGGTCCTGAGTACCGTACCGGATCCTGAAAATTACCTGACCTTCTTTATGAAGATCGACAATGTGAAATTCAAGCAACAGGTGGTTCCAGGCGACACCCTGATATTCAAATGTGATCTGGTCTCGCCCATTCGCAGGGGCATCTGCCATATGCAGGCCTATGCCTATGCCAATGGAAAACTGGTCTCCGAGGCCGAATTGATGGCTCAGATCGTAAAGACTAAAAACACGGAAGAATAGATGAACCAACCTCTAGCATATGTACACCCGGGAGCCAAGATCGCCAAGAATGTGGTGATCGAGCCCTTCACCACCATCCACAACAATGTGACCATTGGGGAAGGTACCTGGATCGGCTCCAACGTCACCATCATGGAGGGTGCCCGAATCGGCAAGAACTGCAGTATTTTCCCGGGAGCGGTCATATCGGCCATGCCCCAGGACCTGAAATATCAGGGGGAGGACACCACGGTCCAAATCGGGGACAACACCACCATACGGGAATGTGCCACGATCAACAAGGGAACCTCGGACCGCATGAAAACGGTCATTGGCAACAATTGTCTGATCATGGCCTATTGCCATATTGCCCATGACTGCGTGGTGGGGGACGGTTGTATTTTCAGCAACAATTCCACCTTGGCGGGCCATGTCACCATAGGGGCCAATGTGGTCCTTGCAGGCATGGTGGCCGTCCACCAGTTCGTGTCCATCGGGAACCATTCCTTTGTTACCGGGGGGTCCTTGGTCAGAAAGGACGTGCCCCCTTATGTAAAGGCGGCAAGGGAACCCCTTTCCTATGTGGGGATCAACTCCATAGGACTTAGAAGAAGGGGATTCGAGGCGGACAAGATCCGGGAGATCCAAAACATCTATAGGATCCTCTATCAAAAAAACTACAACAATTCACAGGCGGCATCCATCATTGAAGCGGAAATGGAAGCCACCCCGGAACGCGATGAGATCCTTCAGTTCATCAAGGATTCCCAGCGGGGCATCATGAAAGGTTACTTCAGCACAAATTAATTTTATGGCAAATACTTCCGATATACGAAAAGGGTTGTGTATCAAATACAACAACGACATTTACAAGATCATTGATTTTCTTCATGTGAAACCCGGCAAGGGTCCGGCATTCGTCCGTACGAAGCTCAGGAGTGTTTCCACGGGAAAGGTTCTGGAAAACACCTTTTCGGCAGGGCACAAGATCGACGACGTACGGGTGGAGACCCGCTCCTTTCAATACCTGTACCCGGAAGGGGACAGCTTTCATTTCATGAACACGGAGGATTACAACCAGATCACCCTGTCCAAGGATTCCCTGGACGCCCCCGATCTTTTGAAGGAAGGGGAAGTGGTGAACATCCTCTTCAATACCGAGGACAATATGCCCCTATCGGTGGAAATGCCCGCCAGTGTCATCCTGGAGGTCACCCATACCGAACCGGGCGTCAAGGGAAATACGGCGACCAATGCCACAAAGCCCGCCACGGTGGAGACCGGTGCCAGAATCAATGTGCCCCTTTTTATCAACGAAGGCGACAAGATCAAAATCGATACCGAGAAAGGGACCTATCTGGAACGTGCCAAAGAGTAAGGAAAGATGAAATTTCCCGGCTCCCATACCCTAGCACAAATCGCGGAGATCATCGGTGCCGAATATATCGGGGACCCTGGCTTTCCCGTGAGCGGAATGAACGAGATCCATGTGGTGGAACCGGGGGACATCGTCTTTGTGGACCACCCCAAATATTACGATAAGGCCCTGGAATCCGAAGCCAGTGTGGTGTTGATCAACAAAATTGTGGAATGCCCACAGGGAAAGGCCCTTCTGATTTCCAAGGACCCCTTCAGGGACTTCAATACCCTGACCCGACATTTCAGGCCCTTTGAGCCTGCCAAGGCAGCCATTACCCATACCGCGGAAATAGGGGAGGGCACCCTGATCCAACCCAATGTATTCATAGGCAACCATGTGAAGATCGGGAAAAACTGTACCATCCATCCCAATGTCAGCATTTATGACAATTGTGTGATCGGGGATCATGTGACCCTTCATTCGGGAACCGTCCTGGGAGCGGAGGGCTTCTATTATAAAAACCGACCCGAGGGATTTGACAAACTTCTTTCCGGAGGGAATGTGGTGATCGGGGACCATGTGGACATCGGTGCCGGTTGCACCGTAGATCGTGGGGTCAGCAGCGCGACCACTATTGGTTCGGGCTCCAAACTCGACAATCAGATCCAGGTGGGACACGATACCCAGATCGGAAAAAAATGCCTTATCGCATCCCAGGTGGGCATTGCGGGCTGTGTTGTGATCGAAGATGAGGTCACCCTTTGGGGGCAGGTCGGGATCATCAGTGGGGTGACCATTGGAAAGAAGGCCGTGGTCATGGCCCAGGCAGGGGTGTCAAAATCCCTGGAAGGCGGAAAATCCTATTTTGGAAGCCCGGCCGTGGAGGCCCGGGAAAAAATCAAGGAATTGGCCTATGTAAAGCGGATTCCGGAAATCATCCGAATTCTCAAAAAGAATTGAAATCGATAGTTAATAAGCAGGGCAAACCTTATTTTTGCACCAATATCAAGTTAAACCTATGAGCGTCTTAGTAAACAAGGATTCCAGAATTATTGTACAAGGATTTACGGGCAGTGAAGGTACCTTCCATGCCGAGCAGATGATTGAGTACGGTACCAATGTCGTGGGTGGGGTAACCCCCGGAAAGGGAGGCCAAAAACACTTGGACAGGCCGGTGTTCAACACCGTGGAGGAAGCGGTACAGAAAGTGGGGGCGGACACCACCATCATTTTCGTTCCCCCCGCATTTGCAGCAGATGCCATCATGGAGGCGGCAAGTGCGGGAATCAAGGTGATCATCACCATAACCGAGGGCATTCCGGTAGCGGATATGGTCAAGGCCAATGATTATATAAAAGATTTGGACTGCACCCTGATCGGTCCGAACTGTCCAGGGGTCATCACCCCCGGGGAGGCCAAAGTAGGTATCATGCCCGGCTTTGTCTTTAAAAAAGGAAGTGTTGGCATTGTTTCCAAATCGGGTACCCTCACCTATGAAGCCGCGGACCAGGTCGTCCGCCAGGGATTGGGAATCACCACGGCCATTGGAATCGGGGGAGACCCCATTATCGGCACCACCACCAAGGAGGCGGTCGAACTCCTGATCGGAGATCCCGAGACCGAGTGTGTCGTCATGATCGGGGAGATCGGGGGGCAACTGGAGGCCGAGGCCGCCAGATGGTACAAGGATTCCGGCAGCAAAAAGCCCATCATTGGCTTCATTGCCGGGGAGACAGCGCCCGCAGGTCGTACCATGGGTCATGCCGGAGCCATTGTGGGGGGCAGCGACGATACCGCCCAGGCCAAGAAACGAATCATGCGCGAATGTGGCATCCACGTTGTGGATTCCCCAGCGGAAATCGGACTCAAGGTAAAGCAGGTACTCGGTTAAGATCCCATTTGAAACCAAAATAAAGATCCCGTGTGAACGGGATTTTTTTTCGTCTAAGTACAACATCCACTATATTTGGTGGAGAAGCATTCAAAACTGAACAGCATATGAAACTTTTGGAAGGCAAAAATGTAATCATCACCGGAGCGAGCAGGGGAATAGGCAAGGGCATTGCCCAAGTATTTGCAAAACAGGGGGCCAATGTGGCCTTCACCTACAGCTCCAGTGAGGCACCTGCCCTGGAATTGGAAAAGGAACTCAAGGCCATGGGCGTACAGGCCAAGGCATACAAGAGCAATGCCGCCAGCTATGCGGATTCCGAAGCCCTTGTGGCCAGTGTGCTCGAGAATTTTGAAGGTCGGATCGATGTGTTGGTCAACAATGCGGGCATCACCAAGGACAATCTTTTGATGCGGATGGGAGAAGAGGATTTTGACCAGGTGATCGAAATCAACCTAAAGTCCGTCTTCAACATGACCAAGGCCGTACAGCGCACCATGCTCAAGCAGCGCAAGGGATCCATCATAAACATGAGCTCCGTGGTCGGGGTCAAGGGCAATGCGGGACAGACCAATTATGCAGCCTCCAAGGCCGGGATGATCGGGTTCACCAAATCCGTGGCCCTGGAACTGGGATCCAGGAATATCCGTTGCAATGCGATTGCCCCGGGCTTCATAGAAACCGAAATGACCGAAAAGCTGGAAGAAAAGACCGTTCAGTCCTGGCGTGAGGCCATCCCCTTGAAACGGGGCGGGAGCCCCGAGGACGTGGCCAATGCCTGCCTCTTTCTGGCATCGGATCTATCGGACTACATCACCGGGCAGGTAATCAATGTGGATGGTGGGATGCTGACCTAGGATGGAACCCTTAACGGTCTTGTTGATACTACTCTCAGCGCTTGCCGCAGCAGCGCTGGTATGGTTCCAATACTACCATAAAAACCCAAAAAAGGGATTGACCAAGGCCCTGCTGGCCTCCTTGAGGTTCATAAGTGTCTTCTGTGGGCTCTTGCTCCTGATCAATCCCAAGTTCGTCGAACGTGAACAATACCTGGAAAAGGCCGAACTGATCCTTTTGGTGGACCGATCCACTTCCATGGACCGTTCCATTGCCCGGGACGAGCTTTCGGCCCTTGTGGGGAAGGTCGGCTCCGACCCCAGGCTGCAGGAAAGGTTCAACATCCATCAGTTTGGTTTTGGTGGGACCCTGTTTGAATCGGATTCCCTTGAATCGGGCCGGGGAAATACGGACATCGCCAATGCCCTTAGCAAGGCCAATGGCCTTTTCCTCCAAGGCACCAAGGCCCTGGTGCTGTTTACCGACGGCAACCAGACCTTGGGAAGGGACTATGAATACCTGTCCCTGGAGGGGCAACCATCGGTCTTTCCGGTGGTCCTGGGGGACACCACCCAATACGAGGATATTTCCATCGGACTCTTGAATGTCAACACCTATGCCTTTTTGGGCAACAAATTCCCGGTTGAGGCAAGCATACGCTATCAAGGTTCCAGAGCACTGTCCCAAACCCTTACCCTGAGTATGGATGGCAAAAGAGTACACCGCCAAAGGGTGGAGTTGGACGGCCAAAAGAACGTCCAGACCCTCGATTTCCTATTGGAGGCCCCAAGGGTCGGCCCCATCACCCTGGTCTTGGAAGTGGAAGCCCTGGAAAACGAAAGGAACAAATCAAACAACCGCAAGGAAGTCGCCCTGGAAGTAATCGATGAAAGGTCCGAAATCGTCCTGGTCACGGATTTGTTGCATCCCGATATCGGTGCCTTGAAAAAGGCAATCGAGTCCAATGAACAGCGGCAGCTCACCGTGTTGGGGCCGAGGGAGTCCCCCGCAGTCCTGGAAAATGCCGATATCTTGATCCTATACCAACCAAATCGGAATTTCAAAGAGGTATACGACTTCATACAACGGGCGGGAATCAACCATCTGACCATTAATGGACGCAAAACGGATTGGAACTATCTGAACGGCGTGCAGGAAAGTTTTGCAATGGGGAACTCCAAACAACCGGAGGAAATCATAGGTGTGTTGAACCGGGCTTTTGGAAAATTCGGATTGGGCGATTTTCAAGTGGCCGGTTTTCCGCCCTTGGAAGGGACCTTGGGGGAGATTGAACTCAAAAAGGAACATGAAACCATACTGTTCCAACAAATACGGGGGGTGGACCTGGATCGGCCGCTCCTGTCCATCTTGACCGACGGCAACAAAAAGGAAGCCGTTCTGTTCGGGGAAAATATTTGGAGGTGGAGGGCCCAAACCTATAGAAACGACCAGAATTTTCAAATGTTCGATGATTTTATGGGACAGCTCATGCTCTTTTTGGGAAGTGACAGGCAAAAAAATCGCTTGGAAGTGACCCATCCCCCGATCTTCGAGAACGCCAACTTTGCAAAAATCAGGGCCTCCTATTTCGACCTAAACTATCAATTTGACCCTCGGGCCAGAATTTCCATTGAGGTGGAAGGGCAGAACAGGGAGCTTTCTCGGGAATACCCCCTATTGCTGAAAAACAACCATTACGAGGTGGACCTGAGCGACCTCAGGGCCGGGGAATATCGCTATACCCTGGAGGTCGAGGGCGAGGACCTAAAACGCTTGGGCAGTTTTAAAATATTGGATTTTGATCCGGAGCAGCAATTTGTATCCTCGGATCACAGAAAATTACAGCGTTTGGCACAACGAAACAAGGGGACTATTTTCTACCCGGACCAAGTGGAAGGTCTAATCGCTGGATTGGCCGAGGCCCCCGAGTTTGTTCCCATACAGAAAAGCAGGGAGAATATTGTATCTTTGATCGATTATCGGTTGCTGTTGGGCCTGATTGTCCTTGCACTGACAGCGGAATGGTTCCTCAGAAAGTATAATGGACTAATATAAAAACAACCTATTACAATGGATAGATTGCCCAAAATTGCCCTACCCGCCATAACGGTCTTTATTTTTTTAATAATTATAATTTCCAAATCGGCAGTGACCATCGGTTCCGGACGGGCCGGGGTCCTGTACAAGACTTTTGGGGGAGGGGTGGTCACGGACAAGCCCCCCTTGAATGAGGGCTTCCACCTGGTTGCCCCTTGGGACAGGGTGTTCATCTATGAGGTAAGGCAACAGGAAGTCTATGAAAAGATGCAGGTTCTTTCTTCCAATGGTTTGGAGATCA
>Ga0079224_100017660_pt1 | contig 10062 bp, 5 predicted proteins | sample Stecom2015_FD_80414 | JGI IMG/M metagenome (GOLD analysis project Ga0079224, IMG submission 80414) | Agricultural soil microbial communities from Utah to study Nitrogen management - Steer compost 2015 | ecosystem: Environmental > Terrestrial > Soil > Agricultural land | place: USA: Utah... | reverse complement strand
TCGAGCAAGGTGGAGAAGTCCACCCCTTCCAGCGCCATGCTGCCCGAGGCCGCGTAAGCGGGAGCCTCGCCGTCAATGACCGCATCGAGCTCGAGAGTGCCGGAAATACCCGTGAGGCGGCCGCGAACGGCCAGGTCTGCAATGGTTCCCTGTACTTCCAGTGGGCCACTGAAGCTTCCGCGCAGTGGTACGGCGGGATACGAGCGTGAGAGTGTGGTAAAGGAAAGCGGCGCCGCCTGGAGCGAAAGGTCGTAGCGCACGTACGACTCCTCCAGCGTAACGCGCCCTGCACCGGTGAAGTGGCTGCGAGGATTCCCTTCGTCCGAGTGAACCATGGCAAGGTCACTCACGTAAAGATCCGTCCAGATGGAATCGAGTATCGCGGTTCCGGCAACCATGCCGCGCAGTCGCGGAAACTGCTCGTTCAGGAATTGCGCGGTACGCAGGTCGAAGCTCTGGAAGTCCACGCTGAATCCGCGAAAGACAGCGTCGACCGGGCTCGTTATGTCCAGCATTCCCTTGCCGCCGCCGCGCGTTATCGCGCCGGGAACGTTTGCATCCCGGAAGACGATCACCCCGGTGTCGACACGGAATCGATCCAGCGGGCCACCAGGCCCGCGCACCTCTCCGGTAAGCGTACCGCGCCATGGCAACGGGAATGGACCACCACCAAGCGTCTCCAGCAACGCGAAGTCCACCGGGTCCAGGCGCAGGTTCACTTCCGACACGATCAGTTCCGGTGCACCAACTCCGTACGTCATGGTGCCGCGCAGTCGCGATCCGGTGGACCTCACGTCCATGTCGCTGAGCGCGTATTCCACTATGCCCAGGTCGTTCTCGTTGTTCCTGATGTGCAGCAGGGTGGAACCGCCTCCCTCACGCGGGAGTGTGCCATAGATCCACGCAACATCTGCAAGACTTACCGAGTCACCGCGGACACGGATGTCATAGCGAACGGGCAGGTCGCTTCCCCAAACGATGCGGCCTTCGGCGCTGCCGAACGAGCCCGGCAGCGCGAATCGCTCGACATCCAGTATCACAGAGTCGCCGCGCACCTGAACGTCGCCGCGAATGTCGCGAACGTCGAACGGCGGATCGTGCTCCACCACGTTCATTGCTGCGATAACGAACCGCTGCCCCGCGGAGTCCGGATGCGAGATTCGCGCGTGTCTCAGGCTCGCGTCCAGGTCGCTCCAGCGCCAGCGTCTCACATAGCCTGTGTCGGCCATGCGAATGTCTTCGTCATCGCGTGCGAGTGCAAACGCAATCGCGCTGTCGCGTGCGGCGCCCGACAGGGAGCGATTGGGACGCCACGGCATTGCCAGCGTGAACTCACCGCCGTTGATCACCACCGAATCGGCAACGATCACGTCGCCAAGGCTGCCCCTTGGTCTCCTGGGCGCACCGGGGTCCCGCCTCCCGAACACCCGGCGGAAATTCCATTCACCATCCGCTCCACGAGCGAGCTTCACGACGGGTCGCTCCACCTCCACATGGCTGATCAGCAGTCGCCGGTCGAGGATGTCCCTGGGGTCGTACTGGAGGCGAATGGGACCGGTTGCAACGAAGATGGAATCCGTGGGGTCGCGCAGCTCCAGGGAGTCTATCGTAAGCTCGGTGAGCAGGTTGCCGCCGATCTCGCCGATGTGAATGCGACCGTTCAGGGAGCTGTTGAGCTGCGCCATCACGGCCCGCCGCACGAGCCCGCGACCGTACGGAGTTTGCGTGAGCGTTGCGGCGGCCACGATCACGAGTATGCCGATCACACCCAGCACAGCAGCACTGGCGAGCACCACAGCTCGACGCCTCGTCACTGGCGTGCCCTCACTGCGCGACAGTCATGCGAACACACAACCAGCGCCGGCCATTGTATGCACAATGGGCGGCGAACTCGCTGTACACTGCATGCCGGCTGACAGGTGGCTGTTGCAATTCAGTAACTGGACGTGATCGGCCTTCTGAAGTGCCGCGTCAGAATGCCTGTCCGATGGAAAAGTGGAACGTGAGGTTCCGAAAGAAACCCCTGCGCGACTCAGGCTGAAACGCCGCCGGACACGGACCATCTGCCTGCTCGTAGATGGCTCGGCCGTTCACCACTTCCACAACCGTTGCCGGGATCGTATTACCGGGACTGACGCAATAGAGCGGCGCAACTGATCCGGTGAGCGCTTCGTCGAAATATGCGACTCCCCGCTGCAGGTCATAGGGGTTGTACCCGATATCGAAGCGGATCGGTCCTACCGGAGATCTGGCGCGAAGTCCGACACCGGGCGTCCACCTCAGCTGACTGAAGCCCAGGTTGAAGGACGAACTGCCGCGGTTCCACACCTCGCCAACGTCCAGGAACGTTGTGAGCTGAATCAGGTCGCGCAGTACGGGCGAGGGGAATCGCAGCTCCAGGTTGCCAACCAGCGCCGCGTTTCCACCGGTTGCCACCGTACGATCGTAGTCGTTCACGGGCGATGCTCGCAGGTAGGTTTCCTGCGCTCCGCCTGCCACGGTGCTGTCGAACGCCACGTAACCGCGCGCCAGGTACACAATCGGGCCCAGCTCGTTCTGCCGAAAACCGCGTACGGAGTTCGGTCCGCCGCCGTACAGGCGCTCCTGCGGCGGCACGAAGTCGTTGCTTACCGCACTGAAGGTGGAACCGAGCAGAATGCCGAGCCTGACGCGTGCCGCCACGATCCACTCGGGCGCTATGGAGTGGTAGCCTGCAACGCTCCCCTGGATGACGTTGAAGCCCTGGCCCGACTCAGAACCAACGGCAACGGAAGAGTGTCGCCAGTCCAGGCGCGCCACTGTTCCCTGCGATGGATTAACCGGGTTGTCCGTACGACCCCGTTCTGCCGCAAACGAGAGCACGGCCAGGCGCTGATTCTGCTGAACGCTGGCGCGATCGTCTTCCGAGCACAGGTTGAACACTGCACAGAAAAACGCGGGCTGCGCATGGGTACGGCCGTACTCCAGGCTGTAGACACCCGTAACCGGCACCTCGGAGCCAAGTCCGTTCTGCCATACCCTTGTGAGCGAGACGGCAACGGGAGTGTTGCGCATGTACGCGCGGTATTCCGACCTGCGCTCGCTGTACAGTGTGATTGCCGGCGGCGTGCGAAGCCCCAGCAATCGCGGCTGCCTGAACGTTGCGCCGACGTAATAGTTCAGCGTATCGCTGTACGGGTCGTCGCGAATCTGCGGGAAACAGAGTTCGGGGGCGAAATCTCCGGGTGCACCAATGCCGATCTTCGAAACGCGTCCGGCCAGTTCCAGCCTGCGTGCACCGCCCAGGAAGTTCACGTTGGTGTAGTCACCCTGGGTTCGGAGACAATCCAGGGTTCCGTAACCAACGCCAACGCGCGCAGTGTGCATGGGTGCTTCAACGACCCGGACGATCACGCCAACGGAACTGTCGGCGAAGCCCCGTGCGAAGCCCGAATCGAGGCTGATCTCAACGCGCTCGAACGCGTCCGTCAGGTAGAGGTCGCGCTGCCCCTGAACCAGCTGACGTTCGTTGTAGAGTGAACTGTCTCGCACGCGCAGGAGCCGCCTTACGGTGGCTGGCGACATCTGCGGTTCCATGCCGGCGCGCGGAGTGATCTCGACCGACACCTGTGCTATGCGAGTGAGCGGCCCGGGACTCACGTGCAGCACTGCGCTCGCAAGCTGCGCAGCGGTGTCTACCGTGAAGGTGCGTTCAACCTGTGCCCGCGGATAGCCGCGATTTCGAAGGCGACGCTCGATCGCCACACGGGCGCTGTCCAGCTTGTACTGGTCGAACCTGTCACCGACCTCGATAGGCAGGTTGTTCGTGATGCGCGCAGGCTCGGCGACATCGTGCAGGCCGGTGAAGCCAAGCGAATCGAGCGCGAGCGTCGGCCCTTCGTTCACGGCGAAAACGATGTCCATCGTGAGCGGTGCGGGGCGCTGCACGATGGTGTCTACCTGCACCTGGAAGAATCCGCTGCGACGGTAGAAGAGTATGAGGCGAGCGACGTCCAGACGGAACTGGTTCTCGTCCAGGCAGCGCTTCGTTCCAACCACATTCAGGCGTCGCCTGAGCAGGCTCGACGCTTCGGTAACTATGCCGCGCGCGAGGATGTCGTCCGAGAACGCATCATTACCGGAGAATCGCAGTGAGCGCACCTCCGTGTCACCCGGATCGCAGTAGATATCCTGCGCTTCAGCTGTGCCCGACGGAACCGTGAGTGCGACAGTGGCAACCGCGAACCAACCCGCAAGAACGGTGGGGGCGCGCCGCACAAGCGCGCGAACACTCACCCTGGTAGCCTGTTGCGCCTGGGAGTCGCCGCCTCACGCGGCGGAGCGGCGAGAAGTGGCGTGCGCTGAAGGAACAGCCTCGCGATATAGAACACCGCGAGTCCGGTGCCCAGCCCTGCGCCTATTGCCGGCAGTGCTTCTGCCGGGGAAATCTTTCGCCGATAGTAGTAGGACGGACGGTAGGCGGCGTCCGAAGACGGGGTTTCGCGAGTCATGCAGGCTGTTGGTTGTTACCGACGTGTCAAACGTGTTCAAGGATGGCACTTCCGGGACCACGCTGCTTGGCCCGCCGCTTTACGTCTGCCGCGAGCGTACCAAGGTGCTGCACAGACACCCACCGTTCCGGACGCACCACGAGGATTGCCGTGGATAGCGTGGCTATCGGATAGTCCTTCACCTCTCCGTCACGACTGGTACCCCTAAAGGTACCAGATTCCATCACTTCCTCGCTGAGCAGCTCGCCGACCACCTTGCGAAGCTGGTTGGCACATTCGTGTGCCACCAGTTCCACGCGGTTCGGTGCGCAGATCACGATGAAATCGTCGCCACCCACATGGCCCAGGAAGTCGCCCTCGAATTCACCCTCGCTGAGCACACCGCGAATACTGGCTCCGAAGCGACGTATTGCCTGGTCTGCCACGGCGAACCCGAACGTGTCTGCGAATGGCTTGAAATTATCGAAATCCAGGTAACAGAGCGCGAACGGCTTTGCCAGGGCGATCCGTCTTTGCAATTCCTCCTCGATTGCATGTCCGCCGGGGAGGCCGCTCGTGGGATTGCGATCCGCCTCGCGGCGCACGAGGCGGAGGAGCGCGACTACGCGTGCGCGCAGCTCCCGCGGATCGAATGGCTTGGCGAGGTAGTCGTCTGCACCGGCATCGAGACCGGCAACACGATCCTCCACCTCGGCCTGCGCGGTGAGGAGGAGAACGGGGATGTGCGACGTGAAGGGGTTGGCCTTGATGGCACGCGTGACCTCGACGCCCGTCATGCCGGGCATGGCGAGATCCAGGATCAGCAGGTCCGGTTCGCGCGCCTGGGCGGCGGCGAGCGCAGAGAGGCCGTCTGGTGCCAGGGCCACCTCATGGCCCGCCGACTGCAGGACATCGCGAACCATGAGGCGCATATCCTCGTGGTCGTCAGCGAAGAGCAGATAGCTCACAGTAGACGTATCTTCAACGGGCACGTAAGTTTGCCGCCCCCGGACGGCGTGTCAACCGGCGTCGTCGCCCGCGTGACTGTTTCTTGGTGCACCTGTAAGATTAGCCGCGTCGCAGTCCGAACCCGCAGGTGTGCTGTCACGCGTTTCAGACGGCCGAGCCCGCTTTGCTGATAGCAAGTCCCGGCTGAGACTGTCCATATCTCCTCAGAATTCACCCGAATGCCGCCTTCAGACGCACTTCGCGCATGGTTCCTCGGCCCCCGCGCCGAGAATGCAGAACTGCTGGAACGACTCGTAACCGAGGCGCTACGAGACCATGTGTTCTGGAGACGCAACTACCATCCGGAAGACGGCTTTACCATCCGTGAACAGGACAAGCGGCGTGAGGGTTACGAGGACGCGGTGTCCACGCTCACTCAGGAGCTCATGGGTCTGCTCGCTGAGCTCAAGCGAGGCGTGCCCTTCTACAGTGGCCGATACAAGGGACACATGGTGTTCGAGCAGACAATTGCGGCGCAGGTTGGGTATTTCGCCACGATGCTCTACAACCCCAACAATGTGTCCATCGAGGCATCGCCGGTAACGTCGCGGCTGGAGCTCGAAGTGGCGTCCCAGCTTTCACGCATGGTGGGCTACGACCCCGCAGGTGCATGGGGGCACCTCACGAGTGGCGGAACGGTTGCGAACTTCGAGGCGCTGTGGATTGCGCGAAACGTGCTCTACCTGCCGGTGGCCGCCGCCGGTGCCGCACGCGAACTGGGAGTGGAGCTGGACGTCAGGCTCCCTTCCGGCAGCTCTGCGAGGTTGTCCGAGTTGCCGCTCTCCAGGTTGCTCAATATTCGCAACTCGGACGCAATGGACCTTTGGGGTGCACTCTGGCAGGCCGCACCATCGCAGGACGTCAGGCAGGTGCTGGAGTCACACTCACTGTCTACCCTCGGCTACCAGGGATACAACCGCTACCTGTCCGAGCTGTATGACGACACGCTTCCCGAAGCGGTAGTGCTCGTGGCCGCGACAGCGCACTACTCGTGGGAGAAGATTACGCGGGCACTCGGCATTGGCTCCAACCAGCTGCTGTTCGTACCGCTGGACGATCATTTCCGCATGGACACGGAGGCGCTCTGGCTGCGCATCCTGGAACTCGCCACGAGGCGGGTGCCAATACTCGGATGCGTGAGCGTGTGCGGCACCACGGAAGAGAGTGCGGTTGACCGGCTGGATCGCGTACTCGAAGTGCGATCGCGCGCCGAGCGTGAGCTGGGAATCACCTTCCACGTGCACTCGGATGCGTGCTATGGCGGGTACGCAGCGTCCGTAATGTGGCGTGAAGACGGCACGCGGCGTTCCGTTGAGGAGTTGCGTGCGGCCACGGAATGTTCCTGGCCTGACGAGGGGGTAATGGAGTCGTTCCATGCGCTCGAGCATGCGGACTCCATAACGATTGACCCTCACAAGCTGGGGTACATTCCCTACCCTGCAGGCGCATTCCTGCTTCGTGACAGGCGCGCTCGCGACCTGGTTGCGGTAGACCCGCCCTACCTGCTTCCCACGCAGGGAATGCAGGCCGAGGAGGATCTTTTCCTGGGCCGATTCATCTTCGAAGGCTCCAAGCCCGGCGCGGCTGCGGCCGCAGTATGGCTCAGCCACAAGGTGCTTCCGCTGGACGAACGCGGATACGGTTACCTGATCGAGCGCACCATCTGTGGCGCCCGCAAGCTGCACTACGCGCTCTCGCGGGCGAAGCTGGATCCATTCCGCGTGATCATGCTGCCCGAGCCGGACATCAACATTGTCTGCTTCCTGCTGCAGCACCCGGAGAACCTCACGCTTCCCGAGGTGAACGCGCTCAACGAGGCGATCTATGCTCGCATGAGCATGCAGTCGCCGGGTGATCAGCCGGAGTACATGATCACGCGTACCCGCCTGCAGACTCCGGTGTACGATGGTGCGATCGAGCCCATTCTCGACAAGGTTGGCCTTTGCGGTATCGAGGACTGGCGTGCGAATGGGCAGGAAGGGCTGGTGGTGCTGCGCTCCACGGTCATGGATCCGTTTCTGCAGGCCGGAGACCCAACTCCGGATCACCTTACCGGTTTTATCGCTGCGCTCGGTCGTGCTGCGAGTAGTGCGCAGAGATCGCTGAGCGCGAAGTCGAACGCGTGAAGCGGTTGTGTCCGTCGTGGCGACCGCTCGGGCTGTACGGGATACTCGTGGGCGCCGGCCGGTCGGTCAGTTCAACGCGGGTGTCGGGATGCTCGGCGGGCTACCTGGCCCTGTTGCTGGGCGCGCTGGTGCTCGCCTGCGGTAATGACCGGGCGCGCGATCCGTCTGCCCGCTTGCGGGTCGTTATCCCGGTAGCGGTGGCCAGCAGCATGCGGGCACCGTTCGAGTCGCTCGCTGCAGAATTCGAGGCCACGCATCCGGGTGCGAGCGTGCGTGCCTCCTACTTGTCGTCAGGCGCAGCCTACCAGCAGATCGTGGCCGGTGCACCGTTCGTGTTGTTCGTGTCGGCCGATACCTCGTACCCCGCCGCGCTCGTGCAGGCAGGACATGCGGACTCCGATTCGTACCGTGTGTATGCGCGCGGGGTGCTCGCGCTCTGGGTATCGAATCGGCTTGGCGCACAAGCTGCGGCCGGTGCGGTTGCGCTGCCCCGGGGGGTTCGACGAATTGCAATCGCGAACCCGGAGCTTGCGCCGTACGGGCGGGCAGCCCGGCAGGTGCTGGATCACATGGACGTCTCGGGAGTGAGCATCATTCAGGGAGAAGATGCCGCGCAGGCCGCGCAGCTCGCGCTTGCAAGCACTGATGCGGCAATCTTACCGTTGTCTCTGGCCTTGCTCCCGGCAATGAGCGAGAGTGGCAATGTCTCGCTCATTGCCGACTCACTCTATCAGCCCATTCTCCATGCGGCCATAATGACGGCGAGGGGAGATTCCGGCGCACTGGCTTTGCTCGACTTCCTGCATTCGGAGAGGGCGCTGCAGCTGATGGCTGAATACGGATACCGGGCCCCGTGAGCGTTTCTTTTGCCACGTGTGATACACGGAACGCGGTAAGCCTTGCCATTACTCCATGTGATACTGGCGTGTACGCATTGGTCGAACATCATTGCCTGTGATGGAGCCCCTGCTGCTCACGCTGCGCCTCGCCGCATTCACCAGTATCGTGCTCACGGTTCTGGGCGCTCCGGTAGCCTGGCTGCTCGTGAGGCACCGCTCGAAGCTGACTGCGGTTATCGAGACGATCCTGCTAATGCCACTCGTGCTCCCGCCCACGGTGCTCGGCTTCTACCTGCTGGTTCTGATGGGCGATGCAGGCCCTCTCGCACGCGCGTTCGACATTCGCTGGGCGTTCACCTTTGAGGGCATTCTGCTGGGATCGGTTCTCTTCAACCTGCCCTTCGCGATGGCTGCGTTCGGCGAAACCTTTCGCGCGATTCCCAGTGACCTGCTCGACACTGCCCGCACCCTTGGCGCATCACGCGGTCGCATAGTGCGGGAGGTGGTGCTGCCGCTTGCGTGGCCGGGGCTTCTTGCCGGTGCAACCCTGGTGTTCGCGCACACCATCGGCGAATTCGGCGTCGTACTCATGATCGGCGGGTCCATTCCCGGCGAAACCCGCGTGCTCGGCATCCACATCTACGAACTGGTGCAGGGACTGCGCTTCGACGAAGCCCATCGCGTAGCCATCGTTTCCACAGCGATGGCATTCGCACTCCTGCTCGCACTCCGACTCACGGAGCACAGGTGGAGATCGCATACCGCCTGACGCAGCCGATAGCACTCAGCGTGCAGCTGCACGTGCGGGGACTCACCGTTCTGCTGGGTGCAAGCGGCGCCGGAAAGACGTCGCTCCTGCGTGCCATTGCAGGGCTTCTGCCTGCTGACGGGTCCCCATTTCACGGCATACCCGTGCAGAAGCGACCCGTTGGCTACCTTCCACAGCATTACGCCCTGTTCCCGCACCTCTCCGCGCTTGGCAACGTCTGCTTTTCGATCAGGCACCTGCCTCACGAACAGCGAACGCGCAAGGCCATGCAGCTGCTGGAGTCGCTCGGCGTAAGCCACTGTGCCCAGCGAAAGCCGGCCGCGCTTTCGGGCGGCGAACAGCAGCGTGTTGCACTGGCACGAGCGCTGGCGCGAGAGCCGGAAATTCTCCTGCTGGATGAGCCACTAAGCGCAATTGACTCGCCCACTGCCCGGGACATTTTGGGATGGCTGTCCCGAACTGTCGCCGAACTCGGCATTCCGGTTCTTGCGGCAACTCACGATCCACTTCTGGCCGCAGCGGCAGACCGGATTGCGATACTCCACGGCGGGCGCATCGTGCAGCAGGGCGGCCGAGATGCCATAATGTCTGCGCCCGAAGGTGTAGCTGCGGCCCGTCTGCTGGGATACACCAACTTCGTTGCCTTCGCTGACGCGAACCTGGTAGGCTACCAGACAGGAGGCGTTGAATACGCCGGCACCGACGCCCTGGCATTCAGGCCGGAGCGGGCGTGGGTGGTGACACCGGGTGCGGCATGTCCCGAGCCGGGCGGACTGGCTGTTCGTGTACGCTGCACGGTTGATTCAGTATCGCGCCCGTATGCCAGCGTGAACGTGCGAGGCTACGCGCTG
>Ga0079224_100017659_pt1 | contig 10062 bp, 8 predicted proteins | sample Stecom2015_FD_80414 | JGI IMG/M metagenome (GOLD analysis project Ga0079224, IMG submission 80414) | Agricultural soil microbial communities from Utah to study Nitrogen management - Steer compost 2015 | ecosystem: Environmental > Terrestrial > Soil > Agricultural land | place: USA: Utah... | reverse complement strand
GCTGTTTGGCGGCCAGGGCGTGACCGGGGTGGGAGGGCAATCCGGCGTAAAATACCCGCTCCACCGCCGACTGTTGTTCCAGCCACCGGGCCAGCTCCAGGGCATTGGCGGAGTGGGCGTCCATGCGCAGGCGCAGGGTTTCCAGGCCCTTGACGAAAACCCAGGCGTTGAACGGGCTCATGGTGGGCCCAGCGGTGCGCAAAAATGTCAGCACCTCGGCGATCAACTCGCGGCGGCCCAGCACCACCCCCCCCAGACAGCGGCCCTGGCCATCCAGGTACTTGGTGGCGGAGTGAATCACCAGGTCGGCGCCAAACTGTAGGGGCTTTTGCAGCGCCGGGGTACAGAAGCAATTGTCCACCACCAGCAGAATCTCCCTGGGTTTGGCAAGGGCCGCCAGGGCCTCGAGATCCGCCACCTCGCACAGGGGGTTGGATGGGGTCTCGAGGAAAAACATCCGCGTTTCGGGGCGCACCGCCGCCCCCCAGCTGTCCAGGCACGCCAGGGGCACAAAGGTGGTCTCCACCCCGAACTTGGCCATCAGCTTGCTGAACAGGTTGACCGTGGTGCCAAACACATCCCGGGAGCAGACGATATGGTCCCCGGCCTTGAGCAGGGCCATGCAAGTGCTGAGAATGGCGGCCATTCCGGATGCTGTGGCACAGGCGGCCTCGCCACCCTCGAGGGCGGCAATCCGCTCCTCGAACATGCGCACCGTGGGGTTGGTATAGCGGGAGTAGACATTCCCAGCCTGAACCCCGGAAAAGCGATCGGCAGCCTCCGCCGCATTGGCAAACACATAGCTGGAGGTGGCAAATATCGCCTCCGAGTGCTCCCCCTCGGCGGTGCGGTGCTGGCCGGCGCGAACCGCCAGGGTATCCAGGCCCACGCCGTGGAGGTAGTGGTCTTCGTCAAATATATCTGTCATCAGTTCACTCCGGCATCGGCGTTGTGCAAACCCACCACCTCTGGCTTGGTTTGGCTGTCGCTGGCCATCTTGGCGCTGTCGTTGCGGGATGCCGCCAGCTTGTCGAGGTAGCTTCTGTCCACGTCGCCGGTGATATATTCTCCGGTAAATACCGAGCAGTCGAACTCGAGGATCTCCGAGTTGCCCTCCCGCGCGCTGTCAATCAGGTCGTCGAGATCCTGATAGATCAGCCAGTCGGCGCCGATCACCGCCGCCACCTCTTCCACGGTATGGCCGTGGGCCACCAGCTCCTCTGCCGACGGCATATCGATGCCATAGACGTTGGGAAAGCGCACCGGGGGCGCGGCGGAGGCCATGTAGACCTTGTTGGCACCGGCATCCCTGGCCATCTGGATAATCTCCCGGGAGGTGGTGCCGCGGACGATGGAGTCATCCACCAGCAACACATTCTTGCCCTGGAACTCCAGGCGCACCGGGTTGAGCTTCTGGCGCACGGACTTTTTGCGCTGGGTCTGGCCGGGCATGATGAAGGTGCGGCCGATATAGCGGTTCTTCATAAAACCTTCGCGAAACTTCACCCCCAGCACTTCCGCCATGGCCTGGGCGCTGACCCTGCTGGTATCCGGCACCGGGATAACCACGTCGATGTCGTGGTCGGGGCGCAGGGCCAGCACCTTGTCCGCCAGCCGCTCCCCCATCCGCAACCGGCACTTGTAGACGGAGATGTCATCGATTATGGAGTCGGGGCGGGCGAAATACACGTGTTCAAAAATACAAGGGATCAGCCGCGGATTCTCGGCGCACTGGGCACTGTGGAAATTGCCGTCGATATCGATGTAGATGGCCTCCCCGGGGGCCACGTCCCGCTCCACCTCGAAACCGAGCACATCCAGGGCCACGGTTTCCGAGGCCACCATATACTCGCGACCGCCGCAGCCGTCATCCCTGCTGCCATACACCAGGGGCCGAATGCCATTGGGGTCGCGAAATGCAAAAACCCCGTAACTGGCGATCAGGCCAACCACCGCATAGGCGCCGCGACAGCGCTTGTGCAGGCGCCCGATGGCGGCAAACACATCCGTCGGCTCGGGCTTCATCTTGCCCTGGAGGTGGAGTTCGTGGGCAAAGATATTGAGCAGCACCTCGGAGTCGGAGTCGGTGTTCACATGGCGCAAATCCGACATAAAGATGTGCCGGGACAACTGGTCGGAATTGGTCAGATTGCCGTTGTGGGCGATGCAGATACCATAGGGCGAATTTACATAGAACGGCTGGGCCAGGGCCGGCCCCGAGCTGCCGGCGGTGGGATAGCGCACATGGCCGATACCCATATTGCCGATCAGACGACCCATGTGGCGGGTGTGGAACACATCCCGCACCAGGCCCACATCCTTGCGCTGGTGAATTCTACCCTGGTCGCAGGTCATGATGCCCGCCGCGTCCTGGCCCCGGTGCTGCAACATGGTCAGGGCGTCATAGAGACGGAGGTTTACATCAGATTTGCCAACCATGCCGACAACACCACACATAGCATTACACCTTCAGAATAGAGACTTGAAAAAGGCAAGCAGACGGGTACCCGCGTCCATCACCCAGCTTTCACAGGCGAGAAAATAGGGGATCAGCTGGGATTCTCGCCACCAGGGGTCCTCGGTGACCGGCAGTACCGCGGGCAGCAGAATCAGAATCACCATCACCACGATAAAACCCCGCAGGGCACCGAACACTGCCCCCAGCAGGCGGTCGGTGCCGGACAGCCCGGTGGATTCCACCAGCTGGCCGATAAGAAAACTGGCCAGGGAGCCGCTGATCAGCACCCCAAAGAACAACACTACCCAGGCCACCAGGGCGCGCAGGGAGGGCGTCTCCACCAGATTGGCGAAATGGCCGGACAGCTCCTGATGGAACACCGTAGCCACCAGAAAGGCCGCGGCCCAGATCACCAGGGACAGGGCCTCGCGGACAAAGCCCCTGACCACACTGATCACCATGGAAAAGCCAAGAATTGCCACAATCGCCCAATCCGCCCAGTTCACAGCCCTCTCCCCGCCCGCCGTTCAAGGGTGGGGATTCTAGCAAAGACCGGCAACAAGTTCAGGGCTCAAATGGCAGCACCAGGGATTTAACCCCCAGCGAGCTGTCGATCCGACGCTTTTCCTCATCGGCATTCTTGCGCAGCACATGTGGCCCCACCTGCACCCGATGAACACTGGCACCATTGGCCTGCCCCTGGCGGACAAAGGCCTTGAAGCCCGCGTCCTGAAGCCGTTGTGCCAGCCTGGCGGCGGTGTCTGCCTCCCGGTAACTGGCAACCTGGATCAACCAGGCCTGCGGCAGCCCCTCCGCCGTCAGCTTGGGGGGCGCGGAGGGCGGAGCGGTGGCCGGGGCCGGCACCTTGGCCGGAGGCTTGTCTGCCCGCGGCTCGAGGTCCTGGTCCGGCGCCGACTCGCCGCTCGCCGGCAGCGGCTCCTCCAGGTCGAAGAGCTCGCCGTGGGCCAGGGGCTCGTCCACTGCCTCCCGCGGCCCCTGCTGGCCGACAACCACCGGCTCGATCTCCGGTGCCGGGGGGATCTGGGTGCTTTGGTCCACGGGCTGGGGGGGCTGGAGGTTGAACACCGAGGGCACAAAGATTACCGCCAGGGCCACCAACACCAGGGCGCCCACCAGACGCTGCTTTAATCGCTCAGAGATCATAGTGCCTCCCGATATGCGCAATGACGGCAGAAACGGTGAAAAACGATCCACACACGGCCAGGGTTGCCCCCCTTGGGGTTGCCGACAAGGCTGCGTCAAAGGCGTCCTCAACGGTTGCCAGCTGAGTGTGCCGGCAGCCGAGGCTGCTCAACAGCCCGGCGAAGTGTACCCCGCCCAGGGCGCGGGTTACAGCACCCAGATCCCCCACATACCAGTGGTCCACAGTCACCGCGAGGGCGGAGACAAACCCCGCCAGATCCTTGTCGGCCATGATCGCCGCCACACAATTCACCGGGCCGGGCTCGCTGGCCAGACGATCGGCGAGGTAGCTGGCGGCGGCGGGATTGTGGGCCACATCAAGAATAATCTGGCGGTGGTTGAGTTGCAGCTTCTGGTAGCGCCCGGGAAGCTGGAGCCCGGCAAACACCCGCTCCAGCTGGGATGCCGACAGCTCTGTGCCAAGCAGGGCCAGACCCTGTACCGCAGCAGCCACACTGGCCAGAGGCAGTTGCGGCTTTGGCAGCCCCCTATACAATCTCGGCTCACCCTTGGCCCCCACATACTGAAGCGTCACTGTGGCCCCCTCCTCCCGGGCACCAAACTCACCGCCGAGGCGATAGCAGGGTGCTGGCAGCTGGGCCACATAGTTGACCAAGGTGGCGGGAGGATTGGGGTCTGCGCACACCACGGGCCGGTGGGCGCGGGCGATACCCGCCTTCTCCAGGGCTATGGCTTCGCGACTGTCCCCCAGCCAGTGGGTGTGATCCAGGTCGATGGCGGTGACAATGGCCAGGTCGCCGTCGACAATATTGACCGCATCGTAGCGCCCCCCCAGGCCAACTTCGAGCACCGCGAGATCGAGATCCTCCCCAGCCATCAGCCACAGTGCCGCCAGGGTGCCCACCTCAAAGTAGGTCAAGGGGGTTTCACCCCGGGCAGCCTCGATGTGGGCGAAGGCGTCGCAGAAGGATTCGTCGGCAACCTCTACAGCGCCGATGCGCACGCGCTCGTTGTAGCGCAGCAAATGGGGGGAGGTGTAGGTCGCCACCCGAAGCCCCGCCGCCAGGGCGCAGGCCTCCAGGGTGCGCACACAGGAACCCTTGCCGTTGGTGCCGGCAACCACCACCACCCGGGAGGCGATGGTGCCCAACCGCAGCCGCCGGGCGACGGCGGCGATGCGCTCGAGGCCCAGTTCTATCTCAACGGGGTGACGGGCTTCTAGGCGTCTCAGCCACTGGTCGAGGTTGAGGTCGGGCTCAGGCATCCGCGAGTTCTTGGACCCTGGGGACCCCGGTCATTTTGCTCAGCAACCGGGCTATGGTTTCGCGCATTTCCAGGCGGGAGACAATCATGTCGATGGCGCCGTGCTCAAGCAGGAATTCACTGCGCTGAAACCCCGGCGGCAACTTCTGGCGAATGGTTTGTTCGATGATATTGGGGCCGGCAAAGCCGGCGCGGGCGCCGGGCTCGGCGATATTGATGTCCCCCAGCAGGGCGAGGCTGGCGGATACGCCGCCGTAGACCGGGTCCGTCATCACCGAGACATAGGGGATCCCCGCCAGCCGCAGGCGCTCGATGATGGCGCTGGTCTTGGCCATTTGCATCAGGGAAATCAGGGCCTCCTGCATCCGTGCGCCGCCGGTGGCAGAGAAACAGATCAGGGGCATGCCCTCCTCCAGGCAGAGTTTGGCGGCGCGGGTGAACTTTTCCCCTACCGCATAGCCCATGGAGCCGCCGTGAAAGGCAAACTCGAAGGCCACCGCCACCACCGGCATGCCCTGCAAATTGCCGCGCATGGCAATCAGGGCGTCTTTTTCTCCGGTGAGCTTCTGGGCCTCGCTGAGGCGATCCTTGTACTTTTTGGTGTCCTTGAATTTGAGCCTGTCCACGGGGCCGATTTCCGTCGCCAGTTCCTGGCGGCCCTCGCCATCGAGGAACAGCTCGAGGCGGCGGCGGGCGCCGATACGGATATGGTGGTCGCACTTGGGGCAGACTTCAGCATTTTTCTCAAGTTCAGGGCGATAGAGGGGGGAATTGCAGCGCGGACACTTGCGCCACAGGCCCTCCGGGACACTGCTGACCCGGTCCTTCTTCTGAATTGCCGGGCCTTTCTTGATGCGTTGCAGCCAACTCATGGTGTTTCCCGCTGTAGAATTTCGCAAATTTTAACACTATTTTTCCGCCGGGTTGCCATCACCCCGCAGCGGCCCTGACCGCGGCCACGAAGTCGCGAACTTTACCGTGGTCCTTGACTCCGGGGGCGGACTCCACCCCGCCGCTGACATCCACCCCGTAGGGGCGTGTTGCCGCCAGGGCCCGGCCCAGGTTGTCGGCCCTCAAGCCCCCGGCCAGAATCACCGGGGGGCCGGCAAAGTCGCGGATCAACTCCCAGTTGAAAGTCCTCCCGGTGCCGCCGTACAGAGTGTCATCCCAGGCGTCGAAAATAAAGCCCTGGGCGGAGGCGAAATCCCGGGTTCCGGCCTCGATATCGGCCCTGGTGCGCACCCGAATCGCCCTGATATAGGGGTGGCCAAACTGGGCGCAAAACGCCGGCGTCTCGTCGCCGTGAAACTGGAGAAGATGGGGTTGAACCCGCACCAGGACGTCCCTCACCAGCGCGGGGTCGGGATTGACAAACAGTGCCACCGTGGTGACAAAAGGCCCCACCGCCCTGGCGATGGCGGCGGCGGCATCCAGCTCCACATATCTGGGACTGGGAGGATAGAACACCAGCCCCAGGGCATCCGCCCCCGCGCGCTCAACGGCGAGGGCATCCGCCACCGAGGTGATACCACAGATCTTGATTCTGGTCACAGCCGGAGTCCTGTCATGACAAGGGGCGAATTCTAACAGAGGCCGACAACTTTTCAGCCCCTCGCCTTTAGCTCTCGGCGTCGTGGACCAAATGGGGGCCCGGGGCAAAGCCCGGGATCTTGCCATTGTCGGGATAGCCCACCGCCACCAAATACAGGCCGTCCGGGGGTGCGGTGACCTCGCCGCGGGTGCGATCCCGCAGCTGTAGCAACTCCGTGGGCCAGTGGAGGGGCCGGAGGCCTTTGCCCACCGCCATCAGGGCGCCGACGATATTGCGGACCATGTGGTGAAGGAAGGCATTGGCGGAGACTTCCACCACAACCAGGGTCCCCTGGCGCCAGACCCGGATGGCGTCGACACGGCGAAAGGGTGTGCGGGACTGGCAGCCCGCCGCCCGGTAGGAGGAGAAATCGTTTTCCCCCACCAGGCCCTGGGCCGCCCGGTGCATGGTGGTGGCGTCGAGGGGTGCCCGGCACCAGGTCATCAGGCCGCGAAACAGCCCCGAGGGCACGGCTTCATTGCAGAGGATATAGCGGTAGGTGCGGGAGGTGGCGGAGAAGCGGGCGTGGAAGTCACCCCCAACCGCCCCCGCCCAGTGCAGCCGCACCCCGTCCGGCAGCCTGCTGTTGGCGCCGTGGACCCAATTGTGGGGGCTCCTGGTGGCGGTGGTGTCGAAATGGACGATCTGATTGGTGGCGTGGACCCCGGTGTCGGTGCGCCCGGCGCAGGTGAGCACTATGGGCTGGTTGGCAACGAAGGACAGGGCCGCTTCCACCTCGGCCTGGACGCTGGGACTGTGACTCTGCCGCTGCCAGCCACAAAACGCCCGGCCGTTGTACTCCACCGCCGCGGCGATGCGGTATACACCGTCCGGCAGGGCCTCCCCCGGCAGCAACAGGCCGTTGGTCAGATACCGCCTTTCCTCAGTAGCCAAAACAACGGCTTGCCAGGTAGTTGGGAACCGGAACCGGCGGCACTCAGCCGATCTGGCCCAGCAGTTGGCGAGCTCTTTCCTTCTGCTCGTCACTGCCGCCCTCGGCCACCTCCAGCAGAATCTCCTTGGCGCCGGCGTGGTCCCCCATTTCGATATAGGCCTGGGCAAGCTCTAGCTGGGTGTCGCCCTCATCGATATCGCCGAGAAAATCGAACTCTTCATCCAGGTTGAGATTTCCCGCCGCTTCCGTCGCCGGTTGTGACGAGGACTGTCCGGACTGATCATCCCCATCGTCTAGATCGAACTCCGAGAGATCGAGCTCCATTTCGTCGATGGACTCCTGGCGGGAGGCCGTCGCCTTGGCAGCCTCTTCATCCGCCTTGGGGGCAGATGCCGGCTGGGCGAACAGATCGTCCTCTTCCCTGAGATTGATGTCGTCGAGGGTGGTCGGTTTCGCTCTGGGCTGCTCCCTGGGCTCATCCCGTGGCGGCTCCCGAAGCCGCTCGCGTACTGGTGTCGGGGGCGGAGCCTGGCGCTGAACCGGGGGGAAATAGACCTCTTCATCGGCCTGTTTGCCCCTGCGCAGAACAAAGAAAACAGCAGCGCCGATGGCAACTACCAGCAGCCCGAGTAAAACCATCAGCATGCCTTTCACTTTTTCAAACCACCCTTTTTCCGTTTTAGGTTCTGTCGTCTTGACCACCGTCGCCGGCGCTGCGGGCTCAGCTGCGCCGACCTCAGGGGGCGCCGTGTCTGCAGAGACCGCTGCGGAGTCGGCATCCGCAGAGCCCACCTCGCTGGTGTCGACTTCAACTGGTGTCCGCGGTCGACTACCCCCGACATTGGCACTGGGGAACAGGGCCAGGGAGGGGGAGTCGACGGCTTCGTAATCTTCTTCCTCCACCGGCGCCGCGGCAGTGGCCTCCTCGCCAGCTTCCGGCAACGGCTCTACCATTCCCGCCAGCTGGGCTGCGCGAAGGTCGTCGTCGGCGATCTCCATGATGCGCTGCATGGTGGCGATCTGTTGCTCGAGGCTGGACAGGCGGTCCTTCAGTTCAGAGTTCTCCCGGCGAGACCTGTCGAGCTCCTCCTGAATGGCGGAAATCTCCCCCCGCAACTCCCTGGAGCCGGCTGCGCCCTGGGTGCCGAGGCCAGAGGAGGCAAAACCGTCCGCGTCCGCGGCGGACAAGGTGAGGCGCCCGCTGTCGTCCGGGTCCGGATAGGACGCCTCCCCCCGGGAGGACCCGCTCAGCTGGGGAGCATCGGGGGCGGACTCCCCCCCGGAGGAATCCATCTGGCGGGCCTGGCGGGAGCCGCCACTGCCGTAGTCGGGAAGGCGCAACACGGCGCCGCGCTTGAGGAGATTCATGTCGCCGTTGATAAAGGCGCCGGGGTTCAACTGGTAGATACCCGCCATTTTCTCGTGGACATCGGCGCCGGCGCCGAGGCTTGAGGCGATGCGCCACAGGGTGTCGCCATCCCGTACCACATACTCCTGATCGCTGGCCACCACCGGCTGCTGGGGCTGGACCTGCAAAGGCGGCGCAGACTGGGCAGGCGCCCTTGCGGGTCGGCTCAGGGGGGGATCAAGCTTTTTTTTTGCGCTGCCGCCAGCGTACACCGGCAGATCCAGCAACAGGGTGTACTCGCGCAAAACCCGTCCGGATGGCCACTGCACATCCACCAGGAAGTCCAGGTAGGGCTCGCGAATGGGCTTGCTGCTGAGTACCCGCAGCACCGGGCCGCCGGCGGCGGTCACATCCAGCCTGAACACCAGACTGGTGAGGATTGGCTCCCGATCAACACCGGCACTGCCAAAATCCGTCGCCGACGCCAACCCCGCGATGATCTCGGCCTCGGAAAGCTCACCCAGATTGATAAGGGGAATCTCGGCGTCCAGCGGTTCATTGAGGGAGGAGTTAAGCCGGATCTCCCCCAGCCCCAGGGCCGAGATATATCCGGAAAACAGCAGCGCCGCAATTCCTGCGGCAAGTGGGCGCCTTCGCAAAGCCACGACCTTTCCTCTTGTTTAAGTCCGTCTCTCGTTGCAAGATGTTATGGGGTTCAAACCCTTTGCTAATAAACTGCGCTAAGTTATGGACTTTAAGTATTTATTATAAGAAAGCTTATGGCAACTATTGTCTGCCAAAAGATCACCCAAAACCACCTTCCGTCGGTTAAAGCATGATCTTTCTCACATTCCCGGCCGCCGTCAGCTCTCCAGCAGGATTCGCAGCATCCGCCGCAGGGGTTCCGCGGCACCCCACAGCAGCTGATCGCCCACGGTAAAGGCATTGAGATACTGGGGCCCCATACTGAGTTTGCGCAGGCGGCCCACGGGAATCCCCAGGGTGCCGGTGACCGCCGCCGGAGTCAACGCCGCCAGGGTGTCCGCCTTGCGGTTGGGCACCACGGACACCCAGTCATTGGCGTCGCCAATGATACCCTCGATTTCATCCAGAGGCAGGTCTCCCTTGAGTTTGATGGTCAGCGCCTGGCTGTGGCAGCGCATGGCGCCAATCCGCACACAGGTGCCGTCCACCGGCACCGGGTCGGCACTGCGGCCGAGGATTTTGTTGCACTCCGCCTGAGCCTTCCACTCCTCTCGACTCTGGCCGTTGTCCAGCTCAGTGTCGATCCAGGGCAGCAAGCTGCCGGCAAGGGGATAGCCGAAATTGGCCTTGGGCAGCTG
>Ga0079224_100017658_pt1 | contig 10062 bp, 6 predicted proteins | sample Stecom2015_FD_80414 | JGI IMG/M metagenome (GOLD analysis project Ga0079224, IMG submission 80414) | Agricultural soil microbial communities from Utah to study Nitrogen management - Steer compost 2015 | ecosystem: Environmental > Terrestrial > Soil > Agricultural land | place: USA: Utah... | reverse complement strand
TCGGCGTGGAAACCTTCAGGCTGGCCCGTGAGTATGTCGACGATTATGTGCTGGTCGATACCGACGCCATTTGCGCCGGCATCAAGGATGTATTTCAGGACACGCGCAGCGTGCTCGAACCCGCGGGCGCCCTGGCGCTGGCCGGCGCCAAGCGCTATGCCGCGCAAAACAAGTGGAAGGACAAGACCCTGATCGCCATTACCTGCGGCGCCAACATGAACTTCGATCGGCTGCGTTTCGTGGCGGAACGCGCGGACGTCGGCGAAGCACGTGAAGCGATATTCGCGTTGACGCTGCCGGAGAAACGCGGCAGTTTCCTGCGCCTTTGCGAGGCGGTGGGCAAACGCAGCGTCACCGAGTTCAACTATCGTATTTCCGATGCCGAGAAGGCTCATGTATTTGTGGGCTTGCAGATCACTTCCGAGGCCGAACCCGAAAAGTTGGCCAACAACTTCCGCAAGAAAGGTTTTCCAACGCTGGATCTGACCGGCAATGAGATGGCGAAGACGCATCTGCGCTATATGGTCGGGGGCCGTTCCAGCCTGGCGGAGCACGAGATGCTGTTCCGCTTCGAGTTTCCCGAACGTCCGGGCGCACTGATGCGCTTCCTGGGCGCCATGAATCCCGACTGGAACATCAGCCTGTTCCATTATCGCAACCAGGGCGATGACTACGGTCGCATACTGGTTGGCATACAGGTGCCGCCGGCCGACAAGAAGGCCTTCAAGGCTTTTCTTGACGGTTTGGGTTACCCCTACTGGAATGAAAGCGACAACCCCGCTTACCAGCTCTTCTTGTAAGAATACGGCGGCCGACGGGCCCGGCCCTGGCGGCCCGGCGGCGCGGCCGCCAGCCCCCTATAGCCCCAGGCTGGGCCTTGAGATCGAAATGGTGGTGGCACACGCGCAGACCGGCGCCAGCCTGCCGGTAGATAGGTATTTTCAATCCTTGCGCGCCATCAAACAGGATCAAGGCATAGCCAGCCAGGACATCACGCTGGCCGGGCGTTGTGTCGGCCTGCAGACCGACACCGCGGAATGTGGCCTGGACAATGGCTTCAATCTGCTGGAAACCGCCCTGGCACCCGTGAACGACGGCGCCGCTGGACTTGACCGCCTGGCCACGCTGGCGCACCGGGAGTTGGCCGACACCTTGCAAGCGCTGGAGTCGGACCAGGGTTGCGTGCTGAACGCCTCGCAGCATCCAGACTGTCCGCGCGATGCGGACTGGTACGCCAAAGTCTGCGTGCCACGGCCCATCTATCTCGAATTGCGGAATCATCGCGGCTGGCATCATTGGGAAGGCATTGACGCCAAGGCGCAGAATGGCGCCAACACATCAGTGCCGGTGGAACACGCCGTCCGCGCGCTCAATGTCGCCATTGCGCTCGCACCGGCCGGTTTGGCCCTGTTTGCCAACAGCCCGCTGGAATCAGGCCGGGACACTGGCCTGAAGGAAAACCGCATGACGATCTGGCCACGTGTATTCGGGCCTGCCCGGTTCGCTGGCGATGCACTGCTATGCAAGTATCCCCCGCGGCCCTTCATCGACCTGGGCGATTTTTTTCTATGGATGTTCGGTACGGGCACGGTGACGCGTGGTCTGCCGTTGGAGCATTCTTACGATTACAAGTCCGTGCCCACGGTCCTGCTTGAAGACGATCCCTGTCTCGCGGATTTCCTGGCCGCTCCCACGTGGCGCGGGCGGCGCAGCGATAACGGCTCGGTCGTCGAACTCACCCCGCAGGCGGCGCACTTCGAATACTCGCAGATCGGCCAGTTTCTGGATGCCCGTTTGCGATACCGGCTGGAGGTCCTGCCGCCGCTGCCGGATCTCATGCAGGCCTGGCGACGCGACGGCGGCCTTGAGGCGCTATTCGAAGCCTGCGGCGCTGAAACCTATATCGAGGCCCGGGCTCCGGGCGCGGGCTTTGCCGACGAATGCTTGTTGCGCGAGGCCGGCCTTGACGAAGCGCGCAGCTTGTTGCTGGCGCCGTCCGCCTTGCAGAAGGGCCTGCTGGCCAAGCTGGACGAGGCCGAGCGGCTGGTGGAAGGGTGGGGTTGGCAGACACTGGGCGCGCTGCGCGAGCCGGCCATGCGCGCCGGCCTGGGCGATGCGCGCGTCAAGGCGCTGTGTGCCCAGGTGTTGGCGGTCGCGCGTGCGGGCTTGCCGTCCACCGATGCGTGCTGGCTGGCCTATCCGGAGTTTGTTCTGGCTTCCGGGCGCACGGGCGCCGATCGTTTACTTGATACGTGGAATAGCGCCGGGGGGACGGCGGAGCACCGTCTGGCTGCGCTGCTCCCGCATCATGCGGCTGTGCATCCAGGCCGATACGGTGGTATTTGATACGCTGGTGGCGCGCAGGTGGACTGCATTCGCCTCGATTTTGACGCTGCGGAACAAGCAGATGACCGGTCAGCGGTCGGATTCGTAAACCTCGTCGGCGGCCAGCAGTATGTCTACCGGAGGATCGAAGCCAATGATGCGCGCCGTTGCCAGATTAAGCGCGATCTTGGGCGGATCGACCCATAGCTGGCTAAGCTGGCGCGCCTTGGCGCCATTTAAGATGCGGGCGATGGTTTCGGCGTGGAACAGTCCGACATACGACAGGTCGGCTTGCGCAAGGCTAAGCAATATTCCGCGTTCGACTTCCTTGGATCCAGCCATGGAAAAGCTGGGTATCTTGGCTTGCCGAAGGACTTTTGCAATGTCACTGATCGACTCCAGCGTCACTCCCCTATGCGAGGTGACGTACACCGCATCGACGCGTTGCTGCGCCAGGTCGCGGTAGCATTGCAATGCATTGGCGACAGCCGTTTCCGTAGCGACGCTGCTGGATTGGGCGTGGCAATGCTGGACGGCGAAACCCAGTTCCTTGCCGACCTGCTCCACCGCGGCCACGGCGCCGTAAGTGCGGCCGGCCTCGCTGTCCTCATAGACGATGCCCAGCTTTTTGAAGGGTACGATTTCTCGGAACAGCCTAATCTGCCGCTGGTAGCGATCGGGCTCGATCCGGGCGTGGAGGTTGTCGCGCCCGCTGTCCTCGGCGCTGTCCGAGATGCCCGCCGCCAGCGGGTCGCTGGTGGAACCCACGATGGTCGGAACAGGAGGGCCGATGGCGCGCATGTCCTGACCCGCCCACGTTCCCATCGCGATCATCAGATCGATGTCATTGCGCTGGCGGACTCTGTCGGCAATGGCGGCACGAAGGGGCTCGCGTTTCTCAGCGTCGAAATTCCCGGGCTGCCACCAGGCATCCTGGACGAACTCCAATGTGTCGCTTCGGGCATGCTTGGACAGCCAGGTCCACAGATCGCGGCTGCCCAGATTGGCGGGTATCTCGGATTCAAGGGTCAACCAGCCCAAATGCCGCAGGCCGTCCACGATTTCGGCCAGGGTCAGCGGGTACTCGGCGTACTCGCCGCTATCCACGTAGCCGATGCGCCAGCGCTTGCCATCCGGCCCGGCAATGGGCGTGGTTGGAAAGACGTTGTCCTGCGCGGCCGGTGCCCGCCCCGCCGCCTGGGTGGCTAAGGGCGTGAAGGCCAGCAGGCCGATGGCCAGGATGGCGGAAAGCATCAAACGGTGGATCATGGTCTGGGCCTTTTAGCGGCAATCAGGGTAATGTCGTCGGACTGTTCGGTGCCTTTGGCGAAGGCGCGCACGTCGTCCAGCAGTGTGGTCGCCGTAGCTTGTGCGGTATCGGATCCTGAGCCGGCCAGCAGGGTGAACAGGCGGGGCTCGCCGTAAAGCCCGCCGTCGGGATCCAGCGCCTCGGTAACGCCGTCGGTATAGCCCACTACCGTCTCGCCGGGTGCCAGCCGGGTGGAAAACTGGCCGTAGGGCACGCCTTCCAGAACCCCGCAGGCGGGACCGCTACGGCCTTCCAGCAGTCTCAGGTCGCCGTTGACGCCGAGAACGCAGGGCGGCGGGTGACCCGCGTTGGCCCAGGAAAGTTCGCCGCTGGCCAGGTCCAGCACGGCCAGAACCAGCGTGACGAACATCAGATTGGGGTTGTTCTCGGACAAGCGATTGTTGACGCGCTCCATCAGCCTGGCGGGGGATGTTTCGTCTTCGGCCGATGCACGTATCAGCGTGCGGGTAACCGCCATGAACAGCGCTGCGGGGACGCCTTTGTCGGACACATCGCCGATGGCAAAGCACAGGCGCCCATCGGGCAGAATAAAGTAATCGTACAGGTCGCCGCCAACCTCCTTGGCTGGAATCATCGTTGCGTACAGATCGATTTTCTCCAGTATGGACGCGGGCAAGGGGATAGGCAGCAATCCCATCTGTATGCTGTGCGCGATGTTCAATTCGCTTTCAAAGCGCTCGCGGGACGAGGTTTCATGGACCAGCCTGGCGACTTTCTCGCGCAGTTCCGTGTCCATGTGCATGAAGGTGGCCGCCAGGCGGCCCACCTCGTCCGGCTGATTCTGCGGCAGACGGGCGATATGCGGCGGGATGGGGCCGGCAGCACTCAGGTCTTGTTCGGGCAAGGCGCGTGCGAAATCGCTGAGCTGCTGCAGGGGGCGTGTGATGCGTACCGACAGCGCCCAGGCGACGATCAGCGATACCACCAGGACCGCCAGGAACAGAACGCCCAGGCGATTTCGCAACTCGGTCGCCGCGCGTGTCAGATCGTCGCTGGGGACGGCGGCGACTATCGTCCATCCCAGCGGCTTGAAGTGGGCCGCGCTAATTTGCCACGATGCATCCGTCTCGCGCGGCGTGAACTGGAAGCTGGTGACCTCGCCGGTGGCGGGAATTTCGTCCAGCAGTTCGCGCAGAGGCTTTCCCCTGCGTTCATCGATATCGCCAAGCAGTCCCGCATGGCCGGCCGGCAGCGGCGACACCAGCGTGCCTTCATCCGACGCGATGAAGGCAAATCCCGATTGCGCCAAGGTCAGGGATGCCAGCGACTCGCCTATGGCGTGCTCCATTTCCTTGCGGCGTTTGTCGAACTGGTCGGAAACCTGGCGGGCGTCGTCGGTGATGGCGAAAATCCAGTCCCAGGGCTCGAAATAGGCGAAATAGGCATAGCGCAGTTCGCGTTTTCCGGCGCTGCCCGGCGGCGGCCAGCGGTAGATGGCAAAGCTCTGACCGGTAGTCTGGGCTTCCTGATAGGCCGAGGCGGCCAGATCGCGCCCCTTGAAGTCCTTCAGGGTCGACAGATTCATGCCCAGCCATTCGCTGTTGCCGCTGGCGATGGCGATAAGGTCATGATTGAAAACGAAACTGAAACGCTCCTCGCCTATCGATAACTGGTTGATCCATCGCTTGGCCAGTTCTTGCGCCTCCGAGACGCTCAACTCATTGCGCGCAGCCTGGTCGGCATACATGGCCAACACTGAACGTATGGTGCTTCCCAGTTCGACCAACTGCCGTCGGCCGTTGCGGACGGTGGATATCTTGTCGCTCAGCAGGCCTCCCCAGCGTGCCTCGCTGTCGCGCACAAGCAGATTCAGCACGTTGCGTACGGCAAGCTCTTCGCTTGCGACTACGGTCTGCTTGACGTCGCGTTCGGTGACGAGCATGACGGCGATCGCACCCAGGAGCAGGGTCAGTCCGACAAGCAGGAAAATTTTGCTGCGCAGCGAGGTCAATCGCATAGGTGACCGCTCACAGGGGAGGTTGAGTCGTCTTGGGCGACCGGAAAGTATGCTTTTGAGCCGGATTGTAATTTACTATTGCGGGCGTGGCTTGTGGCTTGACGGTCAATGGGGCTTATGCCGGCTTGGGCATTGCGAGAAGAAGAATGAAAAACGACGGTGTTTCGGACTCGAAGGGCAGGCGCCGGCCGCTGCGCGATGTGCTGCTGGCATGCATGCTGGTCCTGTTGCTGGCGCAGGCATTGATTGGTTCGCTGAGTCTTTCCGCGCTGGATCGCCTAGTCGCGGACAATACGGCCGAACGCGTCGAGTTGCAGGCCCGGCGCACTGCAACGCAGATACAGAACGGCATGGATCTAGGCAAACCGCTGGCCCAGTTCTTCGGCCTGTCGGTGCTGCTGGACAATTTAAAGGATACGGTTCCCGATTTGGTGGGTGCCAGTGTCGTGCTTGACGATGGACAGGTGCTGGCGTCCGTGGCTACGCCTCCCCCGACCGCTGCCTTGTTGCGAGTCTTGGCCACCGGGCATGGCGATGGCAGGAACATTGTCCGGCAGGCATCGGGCGCGGTGCATCAGGCCGATGGTGGACTGATAACGGTCGCAGTTCCTTTGGCAAGCAAGGCCACCCTCAGCGGGGCAGTCGTCTTGATGCTGCGGCCGCAAGATGTGCGAAAGAGCGCCCTGATGGCCCAGAACCTTTGGGTGCTGGCCCTGACCACGCTGGGCGCCGCCCTGGTCCTGGGCCTGGTGTTTCGCTATGCCATGCCTTTGCATCAACTGGCTGCAGCGAGCAAGGCGAGACTGTCCGTCCCCTTGTTGATCCTGTTGTTGGCCCAGGGCGTTTACGCCGCCTATACCATCCAGACTTTTCGACATGTCTGGGTCGACGTGACCCTGGATAACACGCGCATTGTGGGGCAAGGGCTGCAAGGCGATCTGGATCGCGTGCTGGGTTATGGGATAGCGCCTGATCGCCTGCGTGGCGTCGAACGGCCCATGGCAAGACTGGCTGCGGCATTTCCGGTAATAGGGGAAGTGCAATTGCTGGATGCCCAGGGGCAAGTGCTTAACCGGGCGAACGCGCAGGGCGCCTTGCCGGCCACGTCCCATGAGGGGGAGGGCGAAGGCCTGGTTTTTCCGTTAGTCGCGCAACCCGGCGGGCCGGTGCTGGCACAACTGCGCATACTGCTGGACGGCAGCTTGATTGCCGCAGGTGTTCGTGCACGGATTCTGGATGCCGGCACAGTGGTGGCCGTTGCCCTGGTGGCGGCCTTCGAACTGTTCCTGCTGCTCGCCCTATTGATGGACAGGGCGTTTTCGGTGCCCCAGCGAACGGCGTCGGGTGAACCGATAGGGTTGGATGACGCGTCCCAGGTCGGCTTGGTTGTGCGTCCCGTGATGTTTGGCTTTTTGTTCGCGATGGCATTGCCGCTTAGCTTTCTGCCTATCTATGCGCGGTCCTTGTTGCCGCCGTCGGCCTTCGAACACGGAGCCGCTTTCCTGATGGCGCTGCCGATAGCCGTTGAAATGGCCTGCGGCTTGTTGACGGCCCTGCTGGCGGGCAGGCTCACGGACCGGCGAGGCTGGCAGTTCCCCGTGCTGGCGGGTTTGTTGGTGGCATTTGCCGGCAACCTGGCCTGCGCACTGGCAGGTTCTCTATCTGGATTCGTCATGGCGCGCGGACTGGTCGGTCTCGGTTATGGACTGACATGGATGGGCCTGCAAGGCTTTATTGTTGTCCGCAGCCCTGCCGCATATCGCGGACGCAATATGGCTTCCGTCATTGCGGGCTTGTTCGCCGGCCATTTATCGGGAGCCGCCGTCGGAGCAATGCTTATGCAGCAATGGGGGCCCAATGCCGTCTTCGCCGTTGCCGCGGGATTGCTGGCCTTGCCTGCCATCGGCGTGCTGACCCTGATGTGGCCATACCGCCATCTTGCAGGCCAAAAAGCGCGTAGTTTCGCGGCCGGACCGGCGGCGCGCTCCTGGACCGCGCTGCGCAGGCTACTGGCCTCGCGCGACTTCGGCCTGCTGCTGGTCGGCTGCATCATTCCTTTCTCGATTGCGCAGGTCGGCTTGCTTACCTACGCGCTGCCTTTGTATGCGGAAGCCCATGGCGCCACAGCCGCCAGTGTGGGGCGCATCCTTATGCTTTACGGTTTCTGTGTCATCTATGTCGGGCCTTATATGGCCAGGCTGGCCGATAGGAGCGCCTTCAAAAAACACTGGATCGTGGCCGGCGGTCTGGTGGGCAGCGCCGGCATGCTGAGCTTGTATTTCGCAAGCGGCATTCTTGCCGCTGCATTCTCGGTGATCATGCTGGCGCTGGCCAGTTGCCTGGCCGGCGGCGCCCAGGCGGCCTATATGCTGTCGATGGACAATGTCCAGCACTATGGCGCAGGCGGCGCCACCAGCGTAATGCGTGCGGCGGACAAGTTCGGGCAGATGCTGGGGCCCTTGATGGTGGGCGGGCTGTTCGCCTCAGTGGGCATTTCCGGCGGCCTGGCCGTGACTGGCCTGCTCTATCTGGCGGCCACGCTGGCCTTCCTGGTTTGGGCGCCCAAGCTGCGAACTGCCTAGTGATGCACTAAGCAAACACGACATTCGCCGCAAGGCGAGGCACGCGTGCAGTCAGCCCCGTGCACAATTGGGCGGCTATGGTCTCGGCAGTCCGTGCAATATGCTCTATGGGCAAGCCGTCCTTGCCCCACAGCGTCGCCAGGGTGCCCGCCGCAGCATGGGCATGATCGGTCAGGTCGATGGTCAGGGTATCCATCGATACCCGGCCGACGATCCGGCACTTCCTGTCGTCGACCATTACGTAGGCACCGTCCGCAATGCGGCGCGGATAGCCGTCGGCGTACCCGCAACGCAGCAGGCCGACGCGCATATCCCGGGGCGCCAGAAACCCCCCGCCATAGCCCAGCCGGCTGCCCGCGCTCAACTGTTGCTCGCCGTAGATGGGTGCCAGCAACGTCATTGCGGGACGCAGTCCCAGGGCTGCTCCATCCGTACCGGGCAAAGGACTGATCCCATACAGGGCGATGCCGATGCGGACCCAGTCGGTGGTTCGTGCATAGCCCGCGGCCGCCAGCACGGCCGCTGAATTTTCCGTGCACATGGCGCCCGGCAGGCCCGCGACGGCGTCCTGGAATGCTTGCCGTTCAGCGCGCAGGCTCTGTGGATCTTCGGCTGCGGCATAGTGGCACAGGTGTCCGACGGCGGCTACGCGCCCCGAAAGCCATAGCGCCTGCAATCGGCGATAGGCCTGCACGTAGTGAGCGCCGCTGAAACCGGCGTGGTGCAGTTGCCCGCTATGGCGCAGCCATACATGAGGCTGCAGGCTTCCGCTTAGGCCTTGCAGTGTGGCCAGTTGCTCTTCGTCATCGATGACCAGATGCAGCGGAAAAAGAGTGGGATCGCGTAGATCTTCGGCGCTGAATTTGGCGCTCATGACGAGTATGGGCTTTTGCCAACCCATGGCCCGCAGCTGATGGACATCGGAAAGTGCAAGCACCGCCAAGCCGTCGGCGGCCTCAAGCCCGGCAAGCGCCTGAGCCAGCGTGTGTCCGTAGGCATCGGCTTTTACCACGGCCCATATACGCGGCGCCTGTCGGCCTTCGCCGCCGGCCAGGCGCCGCATATGCGAGAGGTTCCAGGCGATGGCCGCCGCATCAATGCACGCGAATGCGGTGGCGGGCGGATGGCTCGGAGGATGAGGAATGTCTGTGGGCGTGGCGGCGCTCAAGGCTTATTCTCCGTCGGAGTCGGGCGTTGCCGTCAGCCGCAAATGGTTCCAGTCCGTGTCGCGGCGATATTCGATATTTTTTAAGTAATGCCGCATCAGACGCAAGCCATGGCCACCGATGCGGGCCTCTTCCAGCGTGGTGGACAGTTCGGGTGACTCGCGCTTCGTCGGATCGAAGGGCAGGCCGTTATCGGCAATATCGATGGCAACGGATTGATCGGCACGCAGTACCGTCAGGCGAACCCGTGGTTGCGGCGGGCCGTCTCCCGCGCGTTGGAAGCCATGCATGACGATATTGCTTAGCGCCTCGTCCAGGCACAGGGACAGCTTGAACGCCAGGCGCGCGGGCCAGCGCTCACGCTCGCCTATCGACTCCAGCCAGGCCAGTGCCTTCGGAACGGTGTCGGGGCCAGGGGCCAATGACAGGGAAGCAAGCGTCTGCATAGCGACTGGGCCCTAATGATCGAAATGTAAGCGTAGAAAGGAACGCCCATCGCGCGTTCCGGTGCTGAGCCTATCCGCCAGACGCCTGATCAGCACATGGGATACGCCGGCCAGCGCATCGTCCAGCGCCGCGTGGAAGGCATTGTCGTCGACATCCAGCAAGTCCGCTGAGGCCGCACTGGGCTTTGCCCGCAAGCTGAGAGGCGGGCCGTCGTGCCGCAATTAGAAGTCGAGATTGCATTCGTAGAAGCTGCCG
>Ga0079224_100017657_pt1 | contig 10062 bp, 10 predicted proteins | sample Stecom2015_FD_80414 | JGI IMG/M metagenome (GOLD analysis project Ga0079224, IMG submission 80414) | Agricultural soil microbial communities from Utah to study Nitrogen management - Steer compost 2015 | ecosystem: Environmental > Terrestrial > Soil > Agricultural land | place: USA: Utah... | reverse complement strand
GGCGGCCCACCGGCACCGTCCTGGTCTGGCAGGACCTGTGGGAGGATGTCGCGCACCTGATTCTGACGGGGTACGCCTTCGCCTCGCCGGGGTCGCGTCCCACGGCCCGCCGGCTGCTGCCCAACGCCGCCGCGGCGCTGTGGCTGGCCGGCTTCCGGGATGGTCACCCGGCGGGCGACGTGCGGCAGGCGGCCGCCGGGCTGGCGAGCCGCTGGCCGCTGGTGGTGGTCACGCTGGGCGAGGAAGGAGCCCTGGTGGCCCGTCAGGGCCGGGAACCGGAAGCGGTGGCCCCGGCCCGGCCGGCCCGGGTGGTGGACAGCACCGGGGCCGGCGACCTGTTTGCCGCAGCCTTCGTCCATGCCTGGCTGGAGGGAGCCGGTCCTGTGGAGGCGGCGGCCTACGCCAATGCCTGCGCGGCACGGCTGGTGGGGCACGAGGGAGCCCGGCCTCCCCTGGACCTGCCGGCATGGCCCCGGGCAGCGACAACCAGCAGGGGAGGTTCGGTAACATGAGCGCCATCCTGGACGCCGTGCAGGAGATCGCCGGGGACGTCCGCGCGTGGCGCCGTCACCTGCACAGCCACCCGGAACTCAGCTACCAGGAGCACGAGACCACGGCCTTCGTCGAGGCCAGGCTGCGGGAATTCGGCATCGAGACCCAGCGGCCCACGCCCACCGGCGTGGTGGGCATCATCGACGGCGCCGGGCCCGGCCGAACCGTGGCCCTGCGGGCCGACATCGACGCCCTGCCCATCCAGGAAGAGAACGACGTTCCCTACCGGTCGACCCGCGACGGCGTCATGCACGCCTGCGGCCACGACGCCCACACGGCCATGCTGCTGGGCGCGGCGCGGGTGCTGGCCCAGCACCGCAGCCGGTGGCGCGGCCGCATCAAACTGCTCTTCCAGCCTGCGGAAGAACTGCCGCCGGGCGGCGCCGTCCAGTTCATCGAGGCGGGCGTGCTGGACGGCGTGGACGCCATCGCGGGGCTCCACGTCATGTCCAACGTGCCGGTGGGCAAGGCTGCCATCCGCCCCGGCACCGTCATGGCCCACGCCGACAAGTTCACCATCGAGATCGAGGGCAAGGGCGGCCACGGCGCGGCGCCGCACCAGGCCTGCGACCCGGTGGTGGTGGCGTCGCAACTGGTGCTGAACCTGCAGACCATCGTCAGCCGCCGCGTCAATCCGGTGCAGCCCGCCGTGGTCACCGTGGGCGCCATCGAGTCCGGAACCACCTTCAACGTGATTCCCGGGTGGGCGCGCCTGCTGGGCACCACCCGCTGCTTCGACGACCAGGTCCGGGAACTGCTGCGCCGGGAACTGGAGCGGATCGCCCAGCACACGTGCGCCATGGCCGGGGCCACCTGCCGCGTCGAGTACGAGTACGGTTACCCCGCCCTGGTCAACGATCCGGGGGTGGCCCAGGTGCTGCGCGACGCCGCGGCCGCCGTCCTGGGACCCGAGAACGTGCTGGACCAGGAGCCCATCCTGGGCGGCGAGGACTTCGCCCACTACACCCGCCGGGTGCCGGGCGCGTTCCTGTTCCTGGGCGTGGGCAACGAGGAGATCGGCGCCGCCTACCCCCACCACCACCCGCGGTTCAATCTGGACGAGTCGGCGCTGGCGTCGGGGGTTAAGATTCTGGTGAAAACCGCCCTCGATCTTCTGTGATACAATGGCCCTGAACAGCGCCCGTCCCGGGAGGTGAGCGACTGTGGCCGATGTCAGGGAGATGCAGGACGAGCAGGAGACCAGGGAGCGCATCGAGCGCATCATCGAGCGCATCCGCCCTGCAATCCAGGCCGACGGCGGCGACGTGGAGTTCGTCGACCTGGAGGACGGCGTCGTCCAGTTGCGGCTCATGGGTGCCTGCGTCGGCTGTCCCATGTCGACGATGACGCTCCAGGCGGGCATTGAACGCATGATCCGGCAGGAAGTGCCCCACATCAAGGGCGTCATTTCCGTCTGACCGGACGGCACGGCGCCCGCTGAACCGAAGCCTGCAGGCAGCGCTTCCCACGGGAAGCGCCGCCTTTGCTTTCGCCGCAGTGGGAGGTGCAGGGTGGCCGACACGCCGTCGCCATCCGGGGCCCGCACGGGCGGTCCCCGGGAGGAGCGCTACGAACAATTGCTTCTGGCCGCGGCGTCGGCCTACGCGGAACTGGGCTACCACCGGACCTCGGTCAAGACCGTGGTGGACCGGGCCGGCGTGGCCACCGGCACCTTCTACCTGTACTTTCCCACCAAGGAAGCCTCGGCCCTGGCCATCATCGACCGCCTGTACGAACTGGTGATCGGCGCGGTTGTCAAGGCGCGGTCGTCCCACGCCACCAGCCTGGCCAAGCTGGCCGCCTCGGTGGAGGCGGTGCTGGCGGCCTTCAGCGGCCACGAAGCCCTGGCCAAGGTGGTGCTGGTCCAGGCGCCGGGCGCCCACCCCGATTTCGACCGGCGGCTGCAGGCCATCCATGCGGAGTTGACCGGCCTGGTGGCCCGCGACATCCAGGAAGCCGTGGACGAGGGACTGGCTCCCGCCCAGGACGCCGCGCTGTCGGCGCGGTGCGTGGTCGGCGCCGTCTACGAGATCCTCAACGGCTGGATGCGCGACCGGCAGCCGCCCGATCCCGTGGCGGCCGCGCCTCACCTGCAGGCCTTCATCCTGCGGGGGATCGGCGCAGGAACGCCCGCCTCCGGCTGGGCCGGAGCCGGCGGGGTCACGCCTTGATGCCCTGCGCCACGGCGGCGGTCTCCTGGTCCAGCGCCAGCAGCCGCCGCCGGGCCAGAACCAGGACGGCCAGGTAGCAGGCCAGGGCCGCCAGGAAAGGGTAGCGGGGCACGGCCTGGTAGACGGCCCCGGCGGTCAGCGGGCCCAGCACCCGTCCCAGGCTGTCGAAGGCGCTCTGGATGCCCATGGTCAGGCCCTGGCCGTGGACGGCCCGGCGCGACACCGCCGAGGCGATGGTTGGGCGGATCAGCGACCCGCCGGCGGCCACGCCGGCCACGGCGCCCAGGATGGACGCCGCCCGGCCGGCGGCGGTCAACCCGGTGAAGCCCAGGGCACCCAGTGCCAGGCCGGCCAGGATGACCCGGCCCTCGCCGAAGCGCTGCCCCAGGGTGCCCACCAGCAGGCCCTGCACGGTCGCGCCCACCACGCCCAGCACGGTGAAGGCGGTGCCGGCCAGCGGGCCCTTGTCCGCGAAGCGCTCGGCCAGGTAGAGGCCCAGCATGCTGAACATCTGCGACTGGCAGAACGTGACCACGAAGGCCAGCCAGAAGAGCACGGCGTGGGGGCTGGCCGCCGCCTGGACCATGGCGGCCAGCGCCGGCGGCCGGCGGTCGCGCTGGCGGCGGGCCTCGGCGGGAGGCTCCCGAAGGACCGCCGCGGTGAACAGCGCCGTCAGCAGGGCCACGGCACCGGTGGCGAAAAAGGCCGTGCGCACGCCCAACACCGCCAGGGTGCCGCCCAGCATGGGGCCCACCATGAAGCCCAGGTTGGTGGCGGCGCCCATGTGGGCCATGGCGCGGCCGCGATGTTCGGGCGTGGTGGCGTCGCCCACGTAGGCCTGGGCGGTGGGCATGGTGGCTGCGGCCAGGACGCCGCCCACGATGCGGACCAGGATGGCCGTCCAGATGTTGCGGGCGAGGCCCAGGGCGAAGAAGGAGAGGCCCAGGCCCACCAGGCCGAGGACCAGCACCGGTTTACGGCCGATGCGGTCGGAAACGTTGCCCCAGACCGGTGCCAGCAGGAACTGCATCATGGCGTAGCCGGAGACCAGCAGGGCCATGTGCATGGACCCGGCTCCCAGTTCCAGGACGAACTGGGGAAGCAGGGGGAAGACGATGCCGAAACCCGCCATGGTGAGGAAGAGCACGGCGTAAAGGGCCGTCAACTCGCGGGCCTGCAAGGGGTCGCCTCTTTTCCTTGATTCCCGAACCTTCCGTATGCCTAACATTATAGGGCGGCGGTGCGGCCGGGTCCAGCGCCGCCGCCCCGCCGGGCGGCGCCTCGCCGGCGCGGCCGGCGGGCGGGCTTGCGCGGCGCCCGGCCGTGCTAGAATGGTGGCTGTGAGCCGGGGGTGGTTCAGTGCTGGACCTGGTCATCGTCGGCGCGGGTCCCTGCGGGCTGGCCGCGGCAGCGGCGGCCGGCAAGGCGGGCCTGGACTACGTGGTTCTGGATCGGGGCTGCGTGGTCCACACGCTGACCCGTTTCCCCACCAGCATGGTCTTCTTCAGCACGGCGGAGAAACTGGCCATCGCCGGCATCCCGTTCATCTGCCCGCGGGCCAACCCCACCCGGCAGGAGGCGCTGGACTATTACCGCCAGGTCACCGACGCCCTGGACCTGAACGTGCACCAGTACGAAGAAGTGACCGGCATCCGCCGCGAACCGGCCGCTGATGGGTCCGGCGGCCCGGAGCAGGCCGCCGGCGTATTCCGGGTGGAGACCCGCCAGGTTCGCGATCCCTCGGCGCCGCCGCGCACCTACCTGGCGCGGGCGGTGGTGCTGGCCACCGGCTACTTCGATAACCCCAACCGCCTGGGCGTCCCCGGCGAGGACCTGCCCCACGTGTCCCACTACTTCACCGAGGCCCACCCCTTCTACCGGCAGCGGGTGGTGGTGGTGGGCGGCCGCAACTCCGCGGTGGAGGCCGCCCTGGAACTGCACCGGGCCGGCGCCCGGGTTACCCTGGTCCACCGCGGCGACGACCTCAGCGACCGGGTCAAGCCCTGGATCCTGCCCTTCATCCGCAAGCGCATCGAGGCCGGCGACATCGCCGCCCGCTTCCGCACCAGGGTCAAGGCCATTGAACCGGCCGGGGTGATCCTGGAGCAGGAGGGACAGGAGGTGCGCGAGCCGGCCGACTTCGTGTTCCTGCTGACCGGCTACCGGCCCGACCACACCCTGGCCCGGAGCCTGGGCGTGGCCGTGGACCCGGAAACGGGGGTGCCGGTCCACGACCCCGAAACCATGGAGACCAACGTGCCCGGCGTGTACGTGGCGGGCGTGCTGGCCGCCGGGTACGACGCCAACCGGATCTTCATCGAAAACGGCCGCTTCCACGGGGAGCGCATCGTGGCCCACCTGCTGAGGCGCCGCGGCGTCCCGGCGGGCGAGGCCGCCGAGCGGGCCCGCTTTGCCGCGCCGGCGGCCATGCGCACGGGTGCCGGCGGCCAGGTGGACTTTTGAGCCGCCTGCGGAGGCTGCAGCCGCTGCTGCTGGTGGCTGTGGCCGCCTTCTTCTGGGAGTTCGGCTTCGGCACTTACCGCACCGTGTTCCAGAACTATCTCAACCAGGAACTGGGCATGGGCGGCGGCGCCCTGGGCTGGCTGGAGGGGATCCGGGAGATCCCGGGCCTGCTGACCGTGGTCCTGACCGCCGCCACCATCACCATCGCGCCGCCGGTGCTGGGCACCTGGTCCATCCTGCTGCTGGCGCTGGGGCTGGGGCTGCTGGCGGTGACCGACTCCTTCGCCGGCCTGGCGGTGGTCACCCTGATCTTCAGCACCGGGTTTCACCTGCTGTTCCCGGTGCAGAACACGCTGATCCTGCGCTGGGCGCGGCCCGAGGAGCGGGGGCTGCGCCTGGGGCAGGTGGAGGGCGTGGGCGTGGCGGCGGAGCTGGCGGCCATGGCCGTGGTGTTCGCCACCGGCAGCCTGCTGCCGCTGCGCAGCTACTTCGTGGTGGGCGCGGTGGTGGCGGCACTGGGCGCGCTGGCCATGTGGGCCTTGCCGCGGGAGGGGGCGCCGGCGGCGCGCCCGGACCTGCGCAGCCGCTTCCTGATCCGCCGGCGCTACAGCACCTACTACTGGTCCACACTGCTGAACGGCGCCCGGCGCCACATGTTCCTGACCTTTGCGGCCTTCAACCTGATCGCCGTCTACGGGGTCGGCGTCCAGACCGTGGCGCTGCTGATGGCCGCCGGGCACGTGCTGTCCATCCTGGGCCGGCCGCTGATGGGGATGGCGGTGGACCGCTTCGGCGAGCGGCCGGTGTTCGTGGTCTGCTACGCCGTGGTGGGCGCCATCCTGGTGGGGTACGCCGTCCTGGACTGGTTGCCGGCGCTGTACGTGCTGTTCTGCATCGACAACCTGTTCCGCTTCGAGATGGTGGTGACGGCCTACCTGGGCCGCATCGCCGACCCCGACGACGTGCCCCAGACCCTGGCCACCGGCGGCACCATCAACCACATCGCCGGGGTGGCGGTGCCGGTGCTGGGCGGCCTGCTGTGGGAAGCCGTGGGTCCCCACGCCACCTTCGCCGCCGGCGCGGCGGTGGCCGCCGCCGGATTGGTCTACAGCCTGACGATGCGGTCTCCGGAAACCACGCCCACGGCGTCCACCGCGTTGATGCGCAGGCACCAGTCCACGTCGGCGCCGTAGCCCTTGTCCAGCAGGCGCCGGGCATGGTCGCCCTGCAGCAGGGGCTGGGGCCAGTCGGGAGCCGTCGCCGTGTAGGCGCGGATGGCGACGCGGGCCGCGTCGCGGGGGCGCAGGTCCGGCACCTGCAGGCTCAACTCGCGGGCCATGAGGCCGGCGCAGACGGTGTCCTCCAGGGAAACGCGGCCGTCGGAGCCGGCGGCGTAGAGCAGGATGCCGGCCGCTGCGTCGGGGTCTTCCCGCAGGGCGGTGACCACCCGGTCCAGGTTGACGAAGGCGCCCACGTAGATGCGCCGGGCGCCCATGCGCCGGGCCCGGTCCACGGCCAGGGTGCCGTTGGTGGTGGTCAGGATGACCTCACGGCCTCCCACAGTCTCGGGCTTCATCTGGCGGGGCGAGTTGCCCAGGTCGAAGCCCGGCGGCGGGTCGCCGCCCCGTTCCCCCGCCAGGACGGCGCCGGCGCCCTCAGCCCGTAACCGGTCCCGCAGCGCCAAGGCGGCGTCCACGGTGGCCACGGGCCGGATGCCGGCGGCCCCGGCGGAGAGGGCGGCGGCGATGGTGCTGCTGGCCCGCAGCACGTCGATGACGCAGACCACCCGGCCCCGGATCTGCTCGGCCCGGGCCGAGGCGGCCGTCAGGGCCACGTCGATTTCCACGGCTCAGCCCTCTTCCACGATGGGCGAGAAGTAGATGACCGACACGGTGGTGTCGGGAGTCACCGTCCGCCCGTAGATGGTCTCCAGGAAGCGGACCACGTCCTGGATCGACTGCATGTCGGGATTCTCGGAACGGATGTCCCGGTGGCTCAATTCCCGCACCGTTTTCACGTCGACCCGGTCGATGACGGCGGCGCACACCTTGCGGCGCGGTTCGAAACGGTTGCCGTAGGTGACCCAGACGATGTCGCCCTCGGCGTACTTGCCCGACTTGTCGCCCAGGCGGATGGTGCAGCGCTTCTCCCGGGCGATGAGGTTGGCGTGGTAAACCGCCGAGTAGAAGTTGAGCGCCTTCACCCCGTACCTCCCTCCGCCCGGAAGATGCGGCGCTCCCGGGCCAGGCGCTCCACCAGGTCCTCCCGCACCGCGTGGCCCAGGCCGGGGCCCTCGGGCACGCGGATGGTCCCGTCGCCGTCCACGCTGACCGGCGGCTCGATGATGTCCTCATGCCAGTAGCGGTCGCTGCCGGCGGTGTCGCCCGGTAGGGTGAAGCCCGGCAGGGTGGTCAGGGCCACGTTGTGGAGGCGCCCGACGCCGGTCTCCAGCATGCCGCCGCACCAGAGGGGCACGCCCCGGGAGCGGCAGAAGTCGTGGAGGTCCTGCATGGCGGCGTGGCCGCCGATGCGTCCCACCTTGACGTTGATGATGCGGCAGGCGCCCAGGTCCAGGGCCCGGCGGGCGTCGTCGACGCTGTGGATGCTCTCGTCCAGGCAGATGGGCGTCTGAAGCCGCGCCTGCAGCCGGGCGTGGTCGACGATGTCGTCGTGGGCCAGGGGCTGCTCGATCATCATCAGCCCGAATTCGTCCAGGCGCTGCAGGTGGTCGGCGTCTTCCAGGGTGTAGGCCGAGTTGGCGTCCAGCATCAGGGGGATGTCGCCGAAGGCGCGGCGGATTTCCCGGGCCACCTCCACGTCCCAGCCAGGCTCGATCTTGACCTTGATGCGCCGGTAGCCGGCCGCCAGGAAGCCTTCGATCTCCCTGAGCAGGTCCTCGATGCGGCGGCTCTGGGGGATGCCGATGCTGACGCCCACGGGCACCCGGTCCTTGTCGCCGCCCAGGGCCCGGGCCAGCGGGATCCCCTTGAGCCGTGCCCAGGCGTCCCAGCAAGCGGTCTCCAGGGCGGCCTTGGCCATGTAGTGGCGGCGGACGGCCCGCCAGGCCCCTGAGACCTCCCGCGGGTGGCCGAAGGTGCGGCCCAGCACCAGGGGGATCAGGTGCCGCTCCAGGATGATCAGGGCCGTCTCCACCGTTTCCTCGTTGTAGAGGGGTTCCGCCATGGCGGTCAGTTCGCCCCAGCCTTCGGCACCGCCGGCCTGGACCCGCACCAGGACCACGTCGCGGGCCGTGGTGGTGCCGAAACTGGTGGTGAAGGGCTTCTTCAGCGGCATGGCCACGCGGATCAGTTCTACCTGCTCGATGTACAGCGAGGCGCTGCGGCCCGCGGCGCCTGCGGCGGGTTGGGTGCTCATCGGCTGCCTCCCCCGGTGTCGCGGCGTGTGAGGATGTAATAGGCGACGGCGGCTGCATGGGGTGCTGCTTCCGCTGCTGCCGGTGCTTCCCCGGTCCCGGCGGCGGTAATGGCCTCGGGCGGCTGGAAGTCCACCGCCCGGTAGCCGGCGGCGAAGGCACCGGTCAGCGCCTCCCGCAGGCTGAGCCGCCAGGCGGCGGCCACGTCGGGGGCGCTGCGGCGCAGGTGGCCGGTGTGGGCGGGCACCGCCACCCGCAGCACCGGCTCGGCGCCCAGCAGGCTCTGGTCCAGCGGTCCGGGACGGGCCACGCCGTCCACCACCGCGGCGGGGTTGAGGACCGGCGCGGCGTGCGCGCCCGCCGGCATCGGCGGGCGGGGTTCGTCGCCGGGGCCGAAGCGCCAGTCGGCCAGCAGCCGGTCCGACGGCAGGCCCCGGTTCAATTGGTCCCGCATCTCGCCGTAATGATTGACGGAGTACTTCTCCACGAAGGCCCCCAGTTTGTGAAGGTTGAGATAGGCGTTGCGGGCCTCCAGCGGATCGAAGGTCCAGACCATGCGGTGGTACCCGGCCTGGCGGGCCAGGTCCCGCTGGGCCATCTTCAACCGGTAGCCCACCTGGCGGGAGCGGTATTCGGGCAGGACGCCCAGCATGTGGGAGCACAGCACGGGACGGCCCTGGTCCAGCCCGCCGAACCCGTAGGCAAAGCCTACCGGCTTGTCACCGTCGTAGGCCACCAGGAGGGTGCCGCCCCAGCGCGCCGCGGTCATCAACTGGTGGTACGGCACGACTTCCCCGGAGTCGAAACCCCAGATCTGCTGCTGCAGTTGCTCCACGTCATGGCAGGAGTCCCGGTCGTCGACGACCCGGATGGCGATATCCACGAGGCTGTCACCCCCTGGGATCCGGTGTCGGTTGGGGATACGGGCACAGATTCAAGGTCGCCGGGGGCAACCCCTGCAGTTGGGCTGAAGCCCCTGGCACGCGGCGGCGGGGACGGTTAGACCAGCAGGGCGCCCGCCAGCACCATCAGGGTGCCCACGGCGGCGCTCGGCCGCACCCGATCGGTGCCCCCCAGGACCGCATGGCCCAGCCACTGGGCCAGGGCAGGCTCCGTATGGTGAATGGCCATCACCGGCGCCACCGGGGCGTGGGCCAGGGCGGCGATGGAGCAGAAGAGGGCGATGGTGGAGAGCAGTCCGGATGCCAGGATGCTGCGCTGCACGGCCGGGCTGCGGAGCGGGTCCGGTGCACCGGCCGCCGGTGGGCCCGCGGCCGGGCTTGCGCCCGCGGCCGGGCCGGCGCCGGCCGTCGGCAGCGTGCGGGTCCCGCGCCGCGCCGCGGCCAGCACCAGCAGCAGGGCCACGGTGGACCCCAGGGCCGCCCCCAGCAGCGCGTCGGGCAGGGCCAGGACGCCCACGCGGCGGAAGAGGGCGGCCACCGCCAGCCACCAGGCGCTGTGCGCGCCGTACAGGAATCCCTGCAGGTCCACCCGCGGCAGGCC
>Ga0079224_100017655_pt1 | contig 10063 bp, 13 predicted proteins | sample Stecom2015_FD_80414 | JGI IMG/M metagenome (GOLD analysis project Ga0079224, IMG submission 80414) | Agricultural soil microbial communities from Utah to study Nitrogen management - Steer compost 2015 | ecosystem: Environmental > Terrestrial > Soil > Agricultural land | place: USA: Utah... | reverse complement strand
TTAAAAATTGAAAGAAATGAAAAAAATTTTTACAACTTTAACTTTATTGGCAGTCGTTGGTTTATCTGCCCAAAATTTATTGACAAACGGAAGCTTTGAAAATGATTTCGAAGGTTGGTCTGCCGGACCAACAGGTTCTTATACAGCACCGGAAGTGGTAACAGGTGACTCTCAAGACGGGGAAAAGCACGTGGCTTACAACAGCCCTGAAGCAACAACAGGTTTCTATCAAAATGTGCCTGTAACCGCAGGCGAGGAATATGAAATCACTTTCTGGTACAAAGCTTCTGGAGACGATGAGGATGCGAGAATCTGGAGTATTTTCAGAGATGCAGACGGAGCAGCAGTTTATACAACTGACGCTACTGAAGAAGACGCATTCAGAACAAACAACGCTTATCTTCCAACTGTTGGAGAGTGGACAATGCATACGGCGGTAATGCCTGCAGGAACTGCTGCAAACTCAAGCACAGGAACAGACGCAGTTAGCTTAGACGTAGCTTTCAGAGCTTACACAGGAAGTACGGTAACTTTCGACGGTATCAAAGCCGGAATTGCTGGTTCTATGGGCGTTTCTGACGTAAACAACTTCGCAAACGGAGTGAAAATGAACACAGTTGTTACTGACAAATTGACTTTGCAATTGCCTGAAAGAGCTACTGTAAATATCTATACATTGGAAGGAAGGCTTGTTTCTTCAAACCGTGTTGACGACGGTGGAAGTGTTGAAACTTCTTCTTTGGCAAAAGGTGTTTACGTAGTAACTGTAAGCAATGGTTATTCAACTACAACTCAGAAAATCGTTAAGAAATAATTCTTAATTAAATAAAACAAATCCCGGTCGTTGAGGTTCTCGAAACGAACGGGATTTTTTATTTGGGAAACCTTTAAATTAAATGGTTTCTCTTCTCTTTTTTATCATTCTGTCCAGCGAATATTTTCCCGGCCCGAGCAACATTAAAGTTATAAAAATAAAGAAGTATAACAACGCTATTTCCTTATTTTGGAACGGATCTTCTCCATGCACCACAAAAATTGCATAAAGCATAGTCAGCATCAATGGAATTAAAGCATAACGTGTCATCAACCCCAAAATGACCAATGCCGAACAAATAACTTCAGCAAAAATCACCAAACCCAATGTGGCAGTTGCGCTGATGCCAAAAGGGTCAATAAACTCAATGGCTTCATCTGAAAAAAACTTCGAAAATTTGGCGGCTCCATGCCCGTAAATCATAAAACTTCCCGCTGCCAGCCGAAGAATCAGACTCGTGAAATCAACATTGAAAACCGTTGTGCCCGATGAAAATAAGCCTTTGCCTTTCATAAACTGAATTTATTTGGAAAGTAAAGGTAAAAATTAAAATTGAAACGAATTTTCGATTAAAGGAAGTTAGTTGTACTTGAATTTCTTTTATCCTAAAAAACCCACTACATAATCAAAAAACGCCTTTGGATTTTCTGCATGCACCCAATGACCGGAATTCGGGATGGTTTTAATTTCAGAATTGGGGAAATGTTTTTTGATCAATTCAAAATCCGAATCCAAAATATAATCCGATTTTTCCCCACGTAAAAACAGCGTTGGTTTATCAAAAATGCCTTCGGTCAGATTCCCTCCAACCATTTCGTTGTAAGAATTTGTCAAAGTTTTTAGATTAAACCGAAATGCATATTTCCTCTGCCCATCTGGCAGGCGGGCATTTTCTGCGTGGTAAACATTTTTCAGCAAAAATTGACGCGTTCCCAAGTCGGGAATGTATTGTTTCAGAATTTCATCTACATCTGACCGCTTTTCCACTTTGTTAAAGTCCACCGAATTCAAAGCTTTTATAATTCCCTGATGATGCGGCGGATAAGCCTTTGGCGCCATATCGGCAACAATTAACTTCTCAATTTTTTTCGGATGTTTATAAGAAAATTCAATCACAGAGCGACCGCCCAATGAATGCCCGAGCAGATAACACACCGAAATATTATGATGGTTTAAATAATTCAAAATATCGTCCGACATCGCTTCAAAACTCATATCGTCTGAATGAAAGCTACGGCCGTGATTTCTTAAATCAATTGCGTGAACCGTATAACCGCCGTCGCGGTTAGGAAATTCTGCAAATTGTTTCGCCAAAGTGGCAAAATTGTCTGATTGCCCAAACAATCCGTGGAGAATCAATAAATGTTTAGGTTTATCGCCGGTGATTTTACTGTGAAGAATTTGAGTCATTTTTTCTTTTCCAATAGTTTTTTCAGTTCTTCAATTTCCAAATCTTTTGTTTTATTGGATTCTATTAATTGTTGAATTTGTTCAACAAGATTTTCAGGGAAGTTATTTATAATTCCAGTTTGGCAGCTAATATTCCCATTATTTTCTTCAACATTGTTTACCGTTTTTTCCTCTACGAAATACTCGAAATCCTTATCAAATATCTTACAGACCTTATCCATCAAATGGAAATCTATTTTTTGAGAACTTTCACTTTCTATGTTGCTGAGTGTGCTTTGTGAAATCTCTAAAAGCTCTGCCAGCTCGGGCTGCGAAAGCTTTCTTTCCTCCCGTAAACGTTTTATTTTGATGCCAACTCCCATACTTATCGGTTTTCCGGTTAAAATTATCAATTTTCCGATTGGTAAGCCCGTTTTTTTCTTAAAAATTTGTAAAAACCAAAATTTAAGTCTAATTTTAAAACACTTAACCAATTATGAAGAAAAACCTATTATTTACCTTATTGGGGTCTTTGTGTCTGTTCTTTGCCTGTAAGGAGGATGATCTCCGGGAAGCGGGGCATGAGCACGGAAAAACCGAAACGAAGCAGGTCACGTTCCGAGAATTTTTAAATTCTGAAGGGCATAGGTCGGAAGTACAGAAAATCAGAAAATATTTTCACGGTACTCATCCGGGAATTTCAAACAAAGGAAGGGATAGTTTGAATTGGGAGATAGATACGGCAGGCATTACCCAAATCATCACTCCGGAAGTTACCACTTATACATTTCGGGTAATCGAGTATGATACGATTTCCGGTTTTCGGAATGTTGTCATACGCGAATATCAGGATGAGACAAAAGCATTTTTAGTACATTATCCGGATGGAGTGGATTATGAAAATAAAACAGAAGCAAATGTCATAGTGGAACAACTGGAAAGTCCGTTATTCCGGGCGGCTGAATGTTATGTTTTGCGATACCAGTGTTTACAGTGTGGTATGACCATGTGCAATGTAGAACCCGGATGGGTATTGATAAGAAGCACCTGCAGTGATAGTGGCGGAGGTGGTGGGGGCTATAATCCTGATCCCGATCCGTATGACCCGGGTTGGCCTACTGATCCGGGAAACAGTCCGTGGAACGAGAATGGAGGCGGAGGTTCGGGAAATGGTAGCAGTGCCACTCCATGTGACAAATTAAGACAAAAGTCCATAGACCAGGTTTTTAAACAGAAAATTAATTTTTTGAAGGTTAAAGTTAACGAACACCCACACGAATGGGGATGGGAAAATTACAACCCAAATGAAATGTACCCGACACCGGGCAATGGTACAAATAAATATAATACTTCTGCGGAAGGTACTGCGATGACCTATGAAGTGAGAGAGTGGGGGCAACATGTTACTGGCTATGCACATTCACATCCTGACAGACCTGAAGTGATGGGGGTACATTCAACCGAAGATATATATCAATTTGCTGCAATGGTGAAAAGAAGATACCAAGGCGTTCCACCCGGAGGAGGACAATTTGAGGTAAACAGCACTTATGGCATCGTAGTAGGAACACATGGTGTTTATGCCATCAAAATTACAAATTTAGATAACTTTGTCAATAGTTATATCTTTTCAGATCGGGCAGAGTGGGATAAGTTCTGGCTGGATTTTGAAGAAAATTATAATCGAAAAAAACCAGTTGGGAATGAAAATAATAACCAAAAAAACAATGAAATTTCTATATTGAAAACATTACAGTATTATTATAGCACTATAGGCATCACGCTTTTTCGAGCCAGTGATGACTTGAGCAAATGGGATCAGTTGAGCTTAAACGAGGCGGGTACGGATGTTGTAAAAACTCCGTGTAATTAATAAAATAAAAACATAACAAAATGAAAAAATTAATAATATTAATAATCATCTGTGCAGGCATCCAGCAAGGATTGTCCCAATCCCCGGTTTATCCATGGAATACTGAATGGGATGCTGTTGAAGATAATGCATATATAAAAGATACACAGAACCAATTGCTTCCCTATACCGGAACCTGGGTATATACAAATGGTAACAAGAAAGTAACCATCAAACTCCAGAGAATCATGTATTATTATACTTCCGGAAAGAAACATTTCATGGATAAAATAGCAGGTAGATATAAAGTGGAGAACGGATCTACAGTGGTTTTTAGTGATTGGGATTTGAACTTTGCCAGTGCCAATTTATCGGGAGTCAGAATCTATGAGAATAAGCTGTACGGGAGTTATTTTGACGCAGGCAATTGCAGGATTTTATCAGATGTGAAAATATGGCTGGATCCTAATAATCCCAATAAAATGTATATGGAAAGTGAATTGCAGGGAAAGATGCCTTTTGTTCAGGATGAGGATGAATGTCCGCAATGGCGGAATCCCGGGTTTGGAGAAAACCCTACGATTCCTCGTTCAATCGTTTTGTATAAACAGTAAAAAGAAAAATAACCCTGTCTGAGTATAGCGGGCAGGGTTTTAGTTTTATGAAAACAAGTTGTCTCATAGTATTTTATCTTTTTTTGAGCGTAAATGCAGATGCTCAAAATATTTATTATAAGACTTTTGAAGGAATTGTCCTTACGGAAGAAAACTATCTTGCCAATATGAAAGGAATAGAGGAAAGGGAAGATCTGGCGGGTCGCGTATATGAAATCCCGATCAAAACAGAGATGAAGCAGGACTCTATCATAAAGCATGTGAAGTTTGAATTTATCAGGTTTGCCTTTGATGAAAAAGGAAAGAGGTTTGACCCTTATGGCGTGCAAAGGAAAATGATAGGAGAGCACTTCCCTATTGAATCATTTAAAAATAAGGAAGCCGATTATTTTCACCCGGATCACCTAAAAGGTAAACCCACTGTTGTAAATTTTTGGTTTACCGACTGCCCCCCGTGTATTGCTGAAATTCCTGTTTTGAAAAACTTAAAAAATGAGTTCGGTGATTCTGTTCATTTCATCGCCATTACTTATGAACGAAAAAAGGATGTAGAACGGTTTCTGGAAAAGTATACCGGTTTTAATTATGATCATATTACTAATGCCGCAAAACCTGTTAATAAACTAAAAATTCAGGCTTATCCCATGACGTTTCTAGTAAATAAAGAAGGAGAGATTGTTAATATCTATGGAGACCTGACCTTTCAGGAAGAGAAAATCAAAGAGTTATTATCGAGGTTGTTATAAAATGCAAAAAGTGGTTTTATTTTTTCTGGTTTTTTCTTCTGTTTGTTTTTCCCAAGAGGTTAGAATAGACACCATCCGTTATTATGAATCTATTCAAATAAGCATTGCTTCTCCTCTTGAGGTAGAAATAACCTATCGGGAAGATTTTAAAAAGCCGAGAATGAAACTTCTCAAAAATTCATATGTTGGAAACATTGTTTGGATAAATGAAGATACCCGATTAGAAAAGGATATGAATGTTTACATATCCAAAAGAAAATTCAGAAAAATTATTAAAGAAATTAAAAAATTAAATCCTGAAGAAATTCTAAGGCTGAATTGGGATTATGAAGAGAATAATATCGTTTTAGATGGAACTTCCTCCGGCTTATATTTATCCAATTGGTTTGAAAATGGCGAGCCGTTGGATTTGTATATTTCTAACCCCACTATAGATATGGAAGAAAGAAAATTAGCGCAATATTATAAAGTTCTTAAATTAATTGAAGAAGCAGTGATGTACTGATTATTTTCGTTGCGCTAACTCAATCCTTTTCAAATAAGCCTGAATCGTATTTTCAAAACCCATATAAATCGCTTCCGAAATCAAAGCATGACCGATGGAAACTTCCGCTATTTCCGGAATTTGCTCGATGAAATACTGTAAATTATCCAAACTCAAATCATGTCCGGCGTTTATCATCAAACCATTTTTCAAGGCTGCGTCTGCTGTTTTGCGATAAGGTTCAATTCCGTTCAGATTTCCTTTGGCAAATTCCACTGCAAAACTTTCCGTATAAAGTTCAATTCGGTCTGTTCCCGTTTTGGCAGCGGCTTCCACCAATTCCGGATTCGGATCTAAAAAAATCGAAGTACGAATCCCGTTTTGTTTAAATTCCGAAATAATTTCTGTCAGATAATCCAAATGTTTAATCGTGTCCCAACCAGCATTTGAAGTAATCGCATCCTCCGCATCAGGAACCAGAGTAACTTGTTCCGGTTTCACTTCCAAAACCAGTTTCATGAAACTGTCCACCGGTTTCCCTTCGATGTTGAATTCCGTTTTTACGACTTTTTTCAAATCATAAACATCCTGATAACGAATGTGTCTTTCGTCCGGTCGGGGATGAACCGTAATGCCTTGGGCTCCGAATTTTTCGGCATTGATTGCCGCTTCCACGACATTGGGCGTATTGCCGCCACGCGCATTGCGGAGCGTTGCAATTTTATTGATGTTTACACTAAGTTTTGTCATTGTTCTGAATTACAAATGGTTGTGAAATTTCCAAATCAAATTCCTTGCTGGCAGCAATCAAATGATCAAAAATATCTGATTGAATGCGTTCATAAACTAAAAATTCTGCAGAAGTAGTAAAACAATAAATCTCCAATGGCATTCCTTCCAGTGTTTGTTCTTTTTGGCGAACCACAAGTTTATCGGATTTGGAAATATCAGGTCGGTTCATCAGGTAATTTTCTGCGTATATCCTGAACACACCTATGTTGGTCAATTGTCGACCGTTGATGATGTAATCTTTATGGGTAACCGATTTATTGCTTTCTTTGATTTCTTCCTCTTTTAATTTAATGTAAGAACTGATTAAGTCAATCTTCCGGAAACGGCTAAGCAATTCTTCATCACAAAATTTGAACGAATTTACATTAAAAACAATCGGTCGTTTGATTCTTCTCGTATGCGAATCCAGCATGGAAGTATGATTGGTTACTTCAGAAGCTATTAAATCATAAGTAGGAACGGTGGAAACGGTTTTGTTGAAATTTTCAATTTTGGTGATGGCCAAATTGATTTCTTTCACAACACCTTCAATCTGGTATTTGGAAACCGAAATCCAGTCACCGACTTTTATGGTTTTGGAAGTTGAAATCTGAAGTCCCGAAACAAACCCGAGTATAGAATCCCTGAAAATCAATAAAACCACGGCGGTCAAGGCTCCCAAAACGGTCAGGATTTGAGTGGCTTCTGTATCAATAAGCGTTGCAACAAAATAAATCGCTCCAAAGAAAGAAGCAAAGATTTTTATCATTTGCCCAAAAGTTCTAACCCCAACTGTTGTATGGTTTTCCCTTTCGTCATTTATATCGATGATGGCGTCAATTACGCGGAATATAAGTCGTAAAATCAATAAAATATACAGCAGGTCGATGAATTTGTCCATGAATTTATCGATGCCATGATAACGCTGAAATACATAAGGATTGATGTCTTCCAATAAATTTATGGTAACAAAATGGATAAGTGTCCTGAAAACTTTATGGGCGTAAAATTTTTGTACCCAATTTATTTTCAGGTATTTAGCAATTAATCCAAAAAGTCCCCCAAAAATTTTCTGCAACAGAAAATCGAGCAGTAATAATGCGGCAATCCAAGTAAACACCTCCAAAAAGGGTAAAAATGCTTTGTTCAAGGCATCGCCAAACCATTCTTTTATCTGTTTTCTGACCAATTTGGCCAGATCAGCTATGTATTTGTTGGAGTATAATTTAGTGGATGTTTCGAACATCTGTTTTCAGATTTGGTGCAAAGTTAATCCAACTTAAATTCTTTCGAAAATATAAAAGGAAAAGATTATTTTTACTTGATGGAAGACATTATTGTCAAAATAATTTTTGCCGGAGCCATGTTGGCGGGAGTCGCAGGCTCCATTTTACCTGTTTTACCGGGAGCTCCTTTAGCATTTGGCTCGCTTTTACTCGCTAAAATTCTTGACTTTTCCGCGCTCAGTTGGTGGGTTATCATAATATTTGGAATCTTAACTATTGTAGGAATTATTCTGGATTATACCGTCCCCATTGCAACTACAAAAAAAATGGGCGGAAGTAAATATGGAATCTGGGGAATGATTTTGGGCTTTGTCGTCGGAATTATTTTTTCACCCTTTGGATTCATCAGCATTATTGTAGCGCCTTTTTTAGGAGCGTTAATTGGTGAATTGATTTATGATCGGCAAAATCATAAACGTGCTGTCAAAGCGGCAACAGGCTCTGTGATTGGTTATTTTCTGACCAGCGGTTACGGAATGATTTTGTCCCTCGGAATGCTGGGCGTATTTTTGGTGTATGATATTCTTAAAGTATAAGGTTGGAATTAAAACAACTCCATCGATTTAATTCCCTTTTCCAATTCCAACAAGAATTTTTTCCGGTGCAATCCTCCGGCATAACCGGTTAAACTTCCGTTTTTTCCAATCACACGATGACAAGGAATCAAAATGCAAATCGGATTTTTTCCATTCGCACTTGCTGCTGCGCGAATGCTTTTTTCATCGCCCAAATCTTGTGCGAGTTTCAGGTAAGAAATCGTTTTTCCGAATGGAATTTTTTGTAATTGACCCCATACATTTCTCTGAAATTCAGTTCCTTCCGGCTTCAGATTCACATCAAAAGTCCATTTTCCATCTAAGAAATAATTATCTAATTGTTGGTTTAGTTTTTGGCTAATTTGGGGCTGGAATTCGCAAACCAAGGGTTCTTCATCCGTAAAAAGAACCGAATGGATTTCATTTTCCGTTCCTTGGATTTCCAGCCAACCGATTTCAGTTTGATATTTTGACGTAAAATTCATTAATTCAAATAATTGTTGTATATTTGCCCCGAATTTAAGGAGAAAATCTATGAAAGAGGGCCCGTTAGCTCTCTTTTTTGTTCAATATGAATCAGGAATTAGTAAAACAGTTGATTGACGAAGCGGTTGCGGAGAACCCTTCTCTTTTTTTGGTGGATTGGAAAATCTCGCCTGATAATTCGATTGAAATTTTGGTCGATGGCGACGAAGGCCTTTCTATTGAGGAAATCGTACGCATCAGCCGCCATGTGGAACATAATTTAGACAGGGAAGAAGATGATTTTTCACTGAATGTTTCATCGGCCGGAGTAGGAAATCCGCTCGTGTTGCCCCGCCAATACAAAAAAAACATCGGACGCGTTTTGAAAATCGTTCGAAATGAAGGAAAAGACCTGGAAGGTGAACTTATTTCTGCAGATGAAGAAGGAATCGTCCTGAAATGGTCGGTTCGCGAACCCAAACCGGTAGGAAAAGGAAAACATACCGTTGAAAAAGAAGAGAAATTAAATTATACAGATATAAAAAAAGCAATAGTTAAGATTACTTTTTAAAATTTAACAAAATGGACAATATTGCACTTATAGAATCATTCGGTGATTTCAAGGACGAAAAAAATATAGACAGAATTACGTTGATGGCGATTTTGGAAGAATCGCTGCAAAGTGTATTGAGAAAAAAATATGGGTCTGACGATAACTTTGACGTAATCGTAAATCCAGATAAAGGCGACTTGGAAATCTGGCACAACCGAATTGTGGTAGAAGACGGAATGGCGGAAGACGACAGTGCGGAAATTGAGCTTTCTGCCGCCAGAAAAATCGAGCCGGACTTTGAAGTCGGAGAAGAAGTGTCTGAACCGGTGATGTTGAAAGATTTGGGAAGAAGAGCTATTTTGGCTTTGCGTCAGAATCTTGTTGCAAAAGTAATGGAGCATGACAATGCAAATCTATATGAAAGATTTAAAGATTTGGAAGGAGAAATCGTGTCGGGTGAAGTTCACCACATTCGTCAGAAACACATCATTGTGATGGATGATGAACAAAACGAAATGATTTTGCCGAGAGAAAACCAAATCCCTTCCGATTT